>Ga0302325_10014633_pt1 | contig 16696 bp, 17 predicted proteins | sample Palsa_T0_2_FD_201948 | JGI IMG/M metagenome (GOLD analysis project Ga0302325, IMG submission 201948) | Peat permafrost microbial communities from Stordalen Mire near Abisko, Sweden - Palsa_T0_2 | ecosystem: Environmental > Terrestrial > Soil > Palsa > Peat permafrost | place: Sweden: Abisko... | reverse complement strand
CTTCGGTCGTGAACGGCTTGCCACCAAACTTCCGACCCAACGGCTGCATGGACGAGGCTATCGGTAACGGCGTCGACCCGCATAGGGATAGTGGGCACGCGTTCAGTAGGCGGGTGACCGGTCTGAGCGCGCGCCGTCCGTGTAACACTGCTGTAATGGTTTTTTCTATTGCTCGTCCCAAGCTGGAAGGCAACGTCGCGGTCGGCGACGATCGTCAGTTGGGGTTCGCCGAGTTCGGCGACCCGCAGGGACGCGCCATCTTCTGGCTGCACGGCACCCCCGGCGCGCGACGGCAGATCCCGGCCGAGGCCCGGGTCTACGCCGAGGACAACCACATCCGCCTGATCGGCATCGACCGGCCCGGCATCGGGGCTTCCACGCCGTACCAGTACGACAACGTCGGCGCATTTGCCGATGACCTGCGCACCGTGGCGGATATCCTGGGCATCGACAAGATGGCCGTCATCGGCCTGTCCGGCGGTGGCCCATACACACTGGGATGTGCGGCGGCGATGCCCGATCGCGTGGTGGCCGTCGGGGTGCTCGGCGGCGTCGCGCCGACCATCGGCGCTGACGCCATCGGCGGCGGAGTGATGGCGCTTGGTTCAGTGGTGGCGCCGGTGCTCTCCGTTGCCGGTTTTCCGATCCGGTGGGCGGCGGTCGGGCTGATCCGGCTGATCAGGCCGGTTGCCGAGCCCGCGTTGTACCTCTATGCGCGGGTATCCCCCGAAGGCGATCGGCGTCTGCTGGTGCGGCCGGAATTCAAGGCGATGTTCCTCGACGACCTGCTCAACGGCAGCCGCAAGCAAATGGCGGCTCCGTTCGCTGATGTCATCGTCTTCGCACGGGACTGGGGATTCCGGCTCGATGAGGTGAAGATCCCGGTCCGGTGGTGGCACGGCGACCGTGACCACATCGTTCCGTTCGCTCATGGGCAGCACGTCGTCAGCAGGCTGCCGGACGCCGAGCTGTACACGCTGCGCGGGGAGAGCCATCTCGCTGGGCTGGGCTTTGCCGAGGAAATTCTGCACACCATGACCGAGCTCTGGGACAGCATCGAAAAGACCTGATTTCCGACGCGGTTGCGGAAGGACACGCCTAGAAAAAGTGATTGCCCCGCGCCGTGCAGAGCCGGGGCGGCGCAATCAACTGTTAAGACGTGGACTACGCCGAGTCGGTTCCCGCTGACTCCAAAGAGGTGCGGACTGGCTATCAATAGCTGCGTACACGCGCGGGACCGTCGAGCACCGAACACGTTGGGGTCAACGCCAGCCCATAGGTGACGGCACCGCACTCGCACTCCCAGGTGATGTGACGGCCGCAGCTACACGCGACGGTGCCGACCAGCATTCGCCCCGGCTGCAGCCGGGGCCCGCGTGGACAAACTTCGGGCGCATGGACCATCCATTGACCGCTTCTGCAGATCAGCTCGCCAACGGCAAAGGGCATGACGGCAACGCTACGACGCTGCTCCGACTGGCGCCCGGGGTTGAGCTGCCAACGTCGCATGCAGCATGTACGACCCCCAGCGCGCAAATCTACGTATCGCTTCCAGCGTGGCGCCGCATCGTGCTGGCATCGCAGCCGCTCACACGCCCTTGCTACGACCCCCGGCGCGCAAATCTACGCATCAACACCGATGGTCTTCGACTGCACACGCCGCACCATCAGAACGGTAACCAGTGCCCCGATCTCAACGGGCCTTCCAAAAGGAGCAGAAGTCATGAACAACCCGAAGAAATTAGCCGCCGCAGCCCTTCTCGCCGGAGGCATAGGCTGGGCGATCACTGGCACAGCGAACGCCGCCCCTTACAACCCGCCGGCAGAACCGCCCGACCCGTGCGCAGCAGCTTGTCACGTCGAACCCGCCTCGGCCGCCTCGTCTACCGACCCGCTTGCGGGCGCAGCGGTTCCCGTAACGAGCCCCGACGATGGCCCGTTCGACACCCTTTTCGGCGACAGCGGAATCAACACCTGGACCCCCGCGGCGGACGCCTATTTGGACACCAACGATCCGACCCTGGCCGCCAACTTGGAAACGAGCGTCGACGGCTTCCAACAAGGTGGAAGTTTTTTATTTCCTAACGACCCGTTCACCTTTGTGACCGACGAACTCGACCCCAGCGCGTTTAGCGGTGGCTTTCCGGACAACGCCATTGGTGACTTCGCCGTGGGCCTGGATTACTCGGTAGATGCCGTCGGCCTGTACCCGACGATCGACCCATTCCTCGATGTGCTCTTCGGGGTTGGAGTCTGATTGACCATCGAATCGATGATCGCCCGCGAGCGGTTCGAAGGCGGCCCGCGAGGTGGCGATACGCGGAAAGAGCAGTCTCCAATGAGGATCGGCCCGCCACAGGAGAGAGAAGGGGCGGCCCGATCAACAACTTGGACGTGGACTACGGCGATCCGGTTCCCGGCTGCCACGTGCCTGTCGCGGGGTCGTACTTGAACCCGCACGCCAGCATGGCCTCGAGGCATCTGGGCGGATAAACCTGGGTGCCGGGGAACTGCGGACCGGACGGCCCTGCGATTTGGTATCCCGGTGTCGGCGGTGGAGTCGGATCAGCACCGGCTGTACCGGGAGCCCCGACCAACAAAGCCACCACGGCACACAGTGCGAACCTCATGGCGCGATCGTGCCGTCGGGGTCCGACAAGTTCTCGCCAGCCACCATCTCGGCGATGTAGTCGGCAGCGTCGGTGAGTGCCCGCGCGAAGTCCCGCGCCTGGCAATCAAGAAGCGATTTCACATTGCCGGAGACACGGACATAACGCACGACGTAGACGTTGCTGTCGTTGTCGTCCTCTACGAACTGCACCGCCGGTCCACACCGTCAGCCAGTCAAAAACGGGGAACTTCTTCGACGCGAACTGACGGTAATGCGTCACACCGCCGGGCGAATGCTGCCATTCGTCCCAGGCCCCGGCCCCGGCAGGCAGTGGAACGCTGGTGTAGTCGGTGGTTGTGGTGCTCATGGTCCGAGCCCTTCTGTTGGGAGGACGTAGCCGACAGTCGAATAATTCCTCGCACAGCACTGCGATTTGACCCGTATGTCCAGGTCATCTCACAGCCTTACTCGCCCGAAAAGACCTGATTTCTGTCGTGCGCGCCGCGCCGCTGCTCGCCGTGTGATACATGGTGCGAGTGCCCGGAACAGCGCCGCTCACCAAGGACCAACGCAACTCGTTCATCGCCGCCCTGCTGGGCTGGACGATGGACGCCTTCGATTACTTCCTGGTGGTGTTGGTCTATGCCGACATCGCGAAGACTTTTCATCACACCAAAACCGAAGTCGCGTTCCTGACGACGGCCACCCTGCTCATGCGCCCCGTCGGCGCATTGCTGTTCGGGCTGTGGGCCGACCGGGTGGGCCGGCGGCTACCGCTGATGGTCGACGTGGCGTTCTACTCCGTGGTCGGCTTTCTGTGCGCGTTCGCCCCCAACTTCACCGTGTTGGTCATCCTCCGACTGCTGTACGGCATCGGCATGGGCGGCGAATGGGGATTGGGTGCCGCGCTGGCGATGGAGAAGGTTCCCGTCGAGCGGCGGGGGTTCTTTTCCGGTCTGCTGCAAGAGGGCTATGCATTCGGCTACCTGTTGGCAACGCTGGTGTCGCTGCTGCTGATGAACTGGCTGGGGTTGTCGTGGCGGTGGCTGTTCGGGCTGAGCATCATCCCCGCGCTGATCAGCTTGATCATCCGTTACCGGGTCAAGGAATCCGAGGTCTGGGAGGCCGAACAGCACCGAATGCGGTTGACCCGCACCAGAATCCGCGACGTGCTGCGCCAGGCGGCGGTCATTCGGCGGTTCATCTATCTGGTGCTCCTGATGACCGCCTTCAACTGGATGAGCCACGGCACCCAGGATGTGTACCCGACTTTTCTGTCGGCGACCCACAACGGCGGCGCTGAGCTGTCCAGCACCACCACCAAATTGATCGTGATCACCTACAACGTCGGCGCCATTATCGGGGGGCTGATCTTCGGCACGCTTTCTCAGCGGTTCGGTCGTCGCCACATCGTGATGTTCTGTGCAGTCCTGGGGCTACCGATCGTGCCGCTGTTCGCTTTCTCGCACACCGCTGCGATGCTCTGCCTCGGCTCGTTTTTGATGCAGTTCGCCGTGCAAGGCGCGTGGGGCGTCATTCCTGCGCACCTGACCGAGATGTCTCCGGACGCCATCCGCGGCTTCTACCCGGGTGTCACCTACCAGCTGGGAAATCTACTGGCGGCGTTCAACTTGCCCATTCAAGAACGACTGGCCGCCACCCACGGCTATCCCTTCGCGTTGGCTGCGACGATCGGGCCCGTCCTGATCGCCGTCGCGGTGCTTACGTTCATTGGCAGGGACGCCACCGGAATCCGTTTCGGCACCGGGCAAAGCAGCGTGGTCGGTGATTAAACCTGTCGCGCGGCGCCGCTGAGCGCTTGACGCAGCAGATGCATCGCCACCGTGGTCGAGCGCTCCCGGATGTCGGTGCGGCCGCCGGGCAAAAGGAGTGTTCGCGTTGAGGACCCGCCGTCGGCTAGCGCGACGGTGAAGCAGACAGTACCCACCGGCTTGTCTTGCGTTCCCCCGCCGGGACCGGCGATCCCGGTGATCGCCACCGCGGTATCGGCGCCAAAGCGGCGCAACGCACCGGCTGCCATCGCCTCGGCGACCGGCTCGGACACCGCGCCGTGCGCGTCGATCAGTTCCGGATCCACGCCGAGCAAATCGGTTTTCGCTTCATTGGCGTAGGCCACCAATCCACCGGCGAGATAGGCCGACGAACCGGGCCGCTCGGTGAGCCGAGCCGCCAGCAGTCCGCCGGTGCACGACTCCGCCGTCGCGATCCTGCGCTCGGAGAGCAGCTGCGCCACCTGGTCGTCCACCGTGGTGCCGTCATCAGAGAAGATCTGCTGCCAGTGGCGGTCGCGGAGGAATTCGACTAGTCGTTGGTACGCGTCGGCGGCGTCGGGTTCGTAGCGCGTGACCATCTCGATTTCCCCGCGCCGCAGACACGTGGTGATCTCCAGCGACGCGAAACCGGGCAGGTCCTGTTCCGCCTCGCGGAGGGTCTCGGCCAGGCCGGATTCCGGCAGCCCGAACATTCTGACGGTGTCTTGGCGGTAGATGGTGCGGCCGGAGATGGCGTCCTGGACGGCGGGTATCCCTACTGCGGTTTGCCACATCGGCTGCAATTCGCGGGGCGGACCCGGTAGCACCACGACCGTCGGTTTGCCGGGAACGACGACGCCGGGCGCGGTTCCGACCGGATCCATCACCACAGCCCCGACCGGGACCATGGCCTGCTTGCGGTTGGCGGCGCGCACCGCGTCGAAATCGCCGGTCCCGATGCGCGACATCAACTTTTTCAAGATCGCCGCGATCTTGTTTTCCAGCTCGGCGTCCAGGGCCAGTTCGTGTCCGCAAAACCTGGCCACGGTGGCGACTGTCATGTCGTCGGCGGTCGGCCCCAGCCCGCCGCTGGTCACGATGAGGTCCACACCCTCGTCGGCCATGAAGCGCAGCTGCGCTTCGATGTCGGCGGCGCGGTCGCCGCAGATGGTGATGTGGGCCAGCTCGACTCCCAGCTCGAGGAGGCGGTCGGCGAGCCACGGGCCGTTGCGGTCGGCAACCCGACCGGTCAAAACCTCGGTTCCGGTGACGACGATGCCCGCGCGTGCACTCACCGCTATGACATTAGGCGTGGCGGCGGGCGACTCGACAGGTGGCGCTCAACCGATTCGGGCTTGCTGGTCATCGCGTCGGTGACGCCTGATCGACAGTCCGCTTTGATCACCACGCTGACCCGCGAGGCATGGGTCGTCACGGCCTCGACGGCGCGTTGCACGACGGCCATCACCTCGCCCCAGCTGTCGCCCTCGATCACGGTGAACATCGAGTCGGTCTTGTTCGGTAGACCGGATTCCCGGACCACCCGGACCGCTTCGGCGACAATCTCACCGACGCCTTCGCCGACACCCAGCGGGGTGACGGAGAACGCGACCAGAACGGACACAACACGACCCTACTCGCGGTGCATGGCAGCATCGGGCCATGCGGGTTCTGGTGCAAAGGGTCGCATCGGCAACGGTGTCGGTGGACCGTCACGTCGTCGGCTCGATCCGGCCCGACAGCCAGGGCCTGCTGGCATTCGTCGGGGTGACGCATGGTGACGACATGGACAAAGCCCGCCGGCTCGCCGAAAAGCTTTGGCAATTAAGAATTCTCGACGACGATCAGTCAGCGTCCAACATCAACGCGCCGATCATGGTGGTCAGCCAGTTCACCCTGTATGCCGACACCGCCAAGGGACGACGACCGTCGTGGAACGCCGCAGCGCCGGGTGCGGTCGCCGAGCCGTTGTTAGCCGCGTTTGTGCAGACGTTGCGACAACTGGGTGCTGACGTGGAAACCGGTGTCTTCGGTGCCGACATGCAGGTCGAACTGGTCAACGACGGCCCGGTGACGGTCCTGCTCGAGCTGTAATCGAGCGAGGGAGATGGGATGAGCGCACCGCAGGTCAAATGGGCCGTGGCCCGTTCCGAAGACGACGAGTGGGACATCGTCAGCAGTGTTGGATACAACCAAGGTGGACCGCCAAATCGACCAGATCATGCATTCCGAATACGTCACGGTAACTCGTTGACCTCGACATGCCCGGCGGTTTTCGCGAGATGCTTGACCCTCCCGTGGGGGGAGACCGCACAGTCGTTGTTGACAGTCACCTGACGCGACTACGACTAGGAGAACCCGATGACCGCTCAGCTTTCGCTGGATCCTGCAATCGCCTCGCATATCGCGGCGATCAACAGCTTCGATGTCGATGCCATCATGGCCACCTTCGCCGATGATGCCCTCGTCAACGACGCCGCTCGGGAATTCTGGGGACAGGAGCACATCCGTGCGTTTGTGGCCAAGGAGTTGACCGGCGACCACGTCACAATGGAACCCATTGAGGCCGTTGACAATGCCGGCATGTGGTGCGTGCGTTGCCGCTACGACGGCGACTACGACAAAGCAGGATTACCTGACCCGTTGATCATGACGAATTACCTTCGCGTTCGCGACGGCAAGATCGTCACCTTGTTCATCGTCAATAACACTGCACCCCAGTACTAGCCGGACTCGCCGGCGCCACCCATCGGAGCTCAGCATGACCAACATCGTCAGCGTGGGACGCTTCGCGACCATGACCCACCTGAGTGTCAAAACCTTGCGGCACTATCATCACGTCGGACTGCTAGAACCGGCTGAGATCGACTCCAGGACCGGATACCGTTACTACACATTGGAACAACTCCCGACCGCGCAGCTGATTCGGCGGCTACGTGATCTACGCATGCCGGTCGCCGATGTCCGCGCGGTACTGGTCGCCGACAACCCAACCGCGCGCGACAGCCTGATCTCCGCCCACATGGATCATCTCGAAACCGAGCTGGTTAAGACGCAAGCCGCAGTGAACTCGCTGCGTGCCCTGCTGGACAGCCCCGCCGGACCGCAACCGGTACATCGGCGGGCCGAATCAAGTTTCTCAGCGCTGGCCATCACCGAAGACACCTTGGACCCAGCTGATATCGAGGCGTGGTGGCATGGGGCCCTGGCCGAATTGCGCCGCGCCACTGCCGATCACGGCCTGCTGGTTACCGGACCTGCCGGCGGGTTATACGACGAATGCCTTTTCCAACATGAGCCAGGCGCGGCAACCGTCTTCATCCCGGTCACAACGCCGCTTGATGTGGGTCGGATCAAGCCGCTGACTATTCCCGCCGCCGAGGTCGCGGTAACCACATATCAAGGGCCTCACACGGATATCGACCTGGCCTACGCCCAGTTGGGTTCCTTTGTCGCCGAGCACGAACTAGCCGTCGGTTGGCAACTGCGCGAGCACTACCACCACGACCACAGCCATACCAGCGATCACACCCGGTGGCGCACCGAGATCGCTTGGCCGATTATCGACTCCCCCGCTGAGTAGCCCGCACGGCCTGCACACCGATATCCGGCGATGCGACACCGCGCCTCATCCAGGGTCCGCCACGACGTACGCGGTGGTCCGGCCCACGCGTTTCCACAACACGCCGTCGCCGGCGGTCACGCCGGCTTGTACCAGCTCGCGTTTGAGAATTTTGCTGGTCGCGGTGTGCGGCAGCCTGCTGTTGATCCGCACGAACCGCGGCCATGCCTTGGGTGACAGCTCAGGTTGACTGGCCAGGAACTTCTCGAATTCGTCCGGCGTCAGCGAGTGGTCTTCGTTGACGACGATGGCAGCCATCACCTGGTCGCCGACATCGTCATCCGGTACCCCGTACACCGCGACCTGGTTGATCGGTGCCAGCCGCTGCAGAATGCGCTCAATGGGCGCTGCTGCCAAATTCTCGCCGTCGACCCGCAGCCAATCCGTGGTGCGACCGGCCAGATAAATCCAGCCGTCGACATCCCGATACGCCAGATCGCCGGACCAGTACATGCCGTGGCGCATCCGCTCGTCGGTGGCCGCCTGGTCGTTGTAGTAACCGGCGAACGGGCCGGCGCCTTCGGTGTTCACCAGTTCCCCCACCGCGACGTCGAAGTTGGTCAGGGCGCCGCTCCGGTCGAAAACCGCTGGCGCGCATTCGGTAACGGTCTCCGAGTTGTAGATGGCGACGCCGGGATATCCCCTGCCGATAGACCCGGCGGGAGTCCCATCTTCGCGGGTGACGATCACGGCGAACTCGCTGGACCCGAAGCTGTCGACGACCCGGCAGCCGAACCGCCGGGCGAACTCGTCGATGTCGCGATCGGTCGCCTCGTTGCCGAACGCCACCCGCAACGTGTTGTCCGCGTCGTCGTGTCGTTCCGGGGTGCCCAGCACCAATGCCAGCGGCTTGCCGACGTAGTTCATGTAGGTGACACCGTGACGGCGGATGTCGGCGAGAAATCTCGATGTCGAGAACGGGGCGGGAACCATCGTCGCGCCGCTGCCGATGGCCACCGCCCAGCCCGCGGCCACGCCGTTGGAGTGAAACAGCGGCATGGACAAGTAGCACACATCGGCTGCGGTGATGTCGTACTGCCCGATCAGGCTTGCGCCGCACAGAATCGCCATCACGTGGGAGAAGCGAACCGCCTTCGGGTCGCCGCTGGTTCCCGACGTGAAGATCATCATCAGGGTGTCGCTCGGTTCGACCTCACGGTGCGGGACAAGTGGTGCCGCGGTGGTGACCGCGTCGAGGTAACGCTGCGACGTCACGTCGAGCACAGTGATCCCGCGCAGGTCTAAACCGTCGAGCAACGGCAGGTGGTCGGAATCAACAAGCAGCAGTTGGCAATCCGAACGTCGGATGTCTGCGGACAGTCCGGGGCCCCGCCGGGTGGTGTTGATCCCGCACAACACATAACCACCTAATGCCGCCCCCGCCATCGAGCGCAGCATGGCCGGCGAGTTGCCGAGCAAGGCGCCGACGTGGAGTGGACGCACGGTGTCGGCAATTCCGATCAACACCGATGCCTCGGCCGAGGCATCGGTGAGATGCTCGCGCCAGGTCCAAGTCTGATCGCGGTGCGCGACGGCGGGGCTGTCGTCGTGCATGCGGGACCGCAGCAACTGTTGAACGGTCTCAAACATCGGTCGGCTCCGGCCGATACCTCAGCAGGGTGATCCCGGTATCGGAGATGTCGCAGAACACCGGGCTCACCCGCATCCCGATCCGGACATCGGCGGGGTCGACGTCCACCAGCTCGGTGCTGAACCGTGGTCCGGCGTCCCACTGGACCACTGCGAGGACCTGGGGTACTGCCTCTGCCCACGGTGGGCCGGTGGGCCTGCGTGCCACGGTGAAGGTGTAAACCGATCCGGCCCCGTCGATTTCGCGCCATTCCAGGTCGTCGGCCAGCGTGCCCGGCGTCAGCGTGCGCGGATAGAACACGTACTGTCCCAGCGACGGCGAATACTGGACCAGTATCCGGTGCTCGGTGAGTGCCTGCCAAAACGGCTGTGAGACCGGAGTGGCCTCGGGAAGTGGTGCTGCTTCGGTCATGTCAGTCACCGCCTAGAACGAGTGCGACCTGTTCACTCATGATGCCGCCGGTGCCGCTCACGAATGCTGTGTCACAGTCGGCGATCTGGGCCTGGTCTGCCCGGCCCATCACCTGGCGGGCCGCGTCGACGACGTGATGCATGCCGCCGGCCATGCCCGCCTGCCCGAACGACAACTGCCCGCCCGCGGTGTTGAGCGGAAAGTCGCCGGCGTAGGTGAGGTCATGTCGGTTGACCCATGCCATACCTTCGCCTTTGCCGCAAAAACCCGCGTCTTCCAGAGTCATCAACACCGTGATGGTGTAGCAGTCATACAGCGAGGCCACGTCGACCGCAGACGGGGTTAGCCCTGCCATCGCGAAGGCTCGCTCGGCGGCGCGGGAGATCGGCGTCGTCATCAAATCCTGAGCGTAGGTCGCCGTCTTGAAGGCGATGTGCTCACCGAATCCCTTGATCCACACCGGCCGGTGACGTGAGCGGCGTGCCACCTCCTGGTTGGCGACCAGAACACCCGCACCGCCCTGGACCCGCATCACCGTCTCCAGCATGTGGATGGGGTCGGCGATCATCGGGCTGGCCAGAACATCGTCGACGGTGATGGGCTTGCCGTGGAACACCGCGCCGGGATGCGCACACGCATTCGTCCGCTGGTCCACCGCGATCTTCGCCAGAGCTGTTGCGTCGTAACCGAACAGCGCGGCATAGCGCTGAGCGATCTGTGCGTATGGGCCGTTCTGGCCGACGTTGCCGTACGGGATCTCGAATTCGGCCTGCGGCGACCCGTACTTGTTGCTCGATGCGCCGTGCCAGCCTGGCTGCGCCGATGGTCGGCGAGTGGACTGCGGCAGCACCGCAGATCCGGGTACGACCGCGAGCACCGCGTCGCACACACCGAGTTCGACGGCGGCCGCGGCCCGCCACACCATACCGGCGGAGGTTGCGCCGCCCAGGTCGACGCGTTCCCCGAAATTCACCGGCAGACCGAGATACTCAGACAGCGTTGCGGGCGCGAACATGTCGGATTCGGCCAGGCCGTGGCACAGCAGGCCGTTGACCGTCGCGGCATCCACACCGGCGTCGTCGACGACCATCTTGGCCAGCAGCGCGTACTGGTCAAGGGTGAACGACGGCGGGCGGGTCTGTTTTCGCTCAGCTGGCAGTTCGGCGATACCGATGATCGCCGCCTCGCCGCGCAGGCCCGTCACGATTCCTCTTTTCGAGGTCCCCCGCGCACTGGCAGCGCGACCGTGGCGGTCCCCGGCATCAGCACCGTGTCGTCGCGCCGCCCGGCGATGTCCAGGTCGACCAGACCGGTGTTGTCCGCCAACCGCTTTCCGGTCACCGATCCTCCAAAACTCAGCTGCTGTCCGGCAAACGCGACCGCCCGGTTCTGCACGGCGTACTCGACCAATCGGCCGCGCCCCCCGATCCAGTCGGTGATGGCACGGGCCAGCAGCGCGGCCTGCAGCGGACCCTGCACAATGACTTCGTCATAGCCTTCCACCGTTCGTGCCCAGTCCTTGTCGTAGTGGATGCGGTGACCGTTGTATGTCGCAGCGCTGAAGAAGAACAACTGCCTTTCGTCGACCGTCACCGTCAGAGTCGGCAACGCGTCGCCAGGCTCGACGTCCTCGAAGAAGACCTGCGCTGGTACTTTTCCAAAGCCCATGGCACTCCGCTCAGGGTCTGGCGATCATCGATGTTGTTGCCTCAGCGACTAATTCACGGCGCTGATTGCGGTACAACGTTTTCCAGGTGACCAACACGAATCGGCCCGAGCGGCCCTGCTTCTCGACGATCGACTCGATAGTGCGGACCATCTCGATCTCATCGCGGTGGTACGCCGGGCCGAAGAACGACGTGCTCTCCCCGCCGGCCATGCGCCTTGGCGCTCGCGGAAACGCGAGGCTGCCGGAGGCCGCTCCGGAAGAACCGTCGGGTCGTAACCCGTCCAGCGCGGTGACTCCCAGAATGGCGTACTGCAGGTAGAGCGGTGGGCAGATAATGTCGCGGAAGCCTTGAGCGCGAGCGTATTCGGGATCGAACCACAATGGATTGTGGTCGCCGACCGCCGCGGCCCATCGCTGCCAGTCACGCCGGTTGACTTCACCGGTTGCGGTGGCGGCCACGGTGCCCACTCGCGACGCCGACTCGGCGTCGATCAGACTCTGCTCGCTCACGCCCCGTCCTCCAGCCAGGTCGCGGCCACGTCCGAGCCGCCACCCAACGTCGACAGCACGCGTGCGCGCTCGGAGAACAAATGCAGGTCGGTTTCGACCACGTAGCCCATACCGCCGTGCAACTGGTGTGCGTCGAGGGTGATCGATTTCGCCGCGGTGGCCGCATGCATTCGGGCAATTGCGGTCTCGCGGGTAGCGGTCTGCCCTCGGCCGATGCAGAACACCGCCGAGTGAGCGGCAAGCCGGGCTGCGGCCAGCGCGATATGCATGTTCGCCACCAGATGCTGCGCCGCCTGAAACGACGCAATCGGACGACCGAACTGCCGCCGCGCCATCGTGTGATCGACCGTGCGCTGCAGCACAGCGTCGCCGACACCAACCAGGTCCAGCGACAGGAGTGCCACCCCGGCGTTGGCCACCCGGCGCAGGTCGTGTTCGGCTAGGCCCGCACCGTCGGCCCCGTCCAGCACCGCCGCCGGATCAATCACCTCGACATCGTCGAATCCGATCCGGAATGTGCGGTGCCCACCCATCAACCGCAGCGGGTCGATCCACAAGCCGGCTGCGGTTGACGGGACGACGAACGCCATGACCCGCTCCCCCGCTGCGGTTGCCGACACGACGAGGTGATCGGCCAGGTCGGCGTCCGCGACGAAATCGACCGCGCCGCTGAGCCGCCAGCCGCCCCAAGCCTCCGCACGCACTCGCAGCGTTGGTGTGGTCACTGCGGCATTACGTGGACCCGATAAACATGTTGTGGCACTGATGTTTCCGTCGGCCAGCGCGGGCAGCCACGCCGCATGCTGATCGGGTCCGCCGAGCAGCTGGATGGCCAGAGCGGCCTGTACGGTGCCGTGCACGATCGTCGGGCACAATGCGCGGCCCGCTTCGACACAGAACACACCCAGCTCGGACAGGGTGCCACCGGCGCCGCCATAGTGCTCGGGAAGGAAGAGGCCGAACACGCCGGCGTCCGCCAACGACTTCCACAGTCCGTCGGGCATCTGACGGCGGTCGGCGTCGCGGAGTTCGCGGACCAAGCTGGTCGGGCACTCGGCGGCAAAGAGTGCGCGCAGCATCGACGCCAAATCTTGCTCGTCGGCAGTGGGCAGCAGTTTCATGACGTGGCAACCATCAGCGTCCGTACGACGGCATGCCGTGGCCACGCTGGGCAATGACGTCGCGCAGCACCTCGTTGGTACCTCCCCCGAACCGCATCAGCGGGGCCACCCGGTACAGCCGCTCGAACTTGCCGTCCGCGGGCGCGCCGGGGCTGCGATACGCCAGCAGGCCGTCGGGACCGAGCAAGTCGATGGCGAGATCGGCGATCCGCTGGCGCAGTTCGCTGGAGAAGACTTTCTCGACGCTGACTTCCACGGTGGGGATCACACCGCTGTCCAGCAGTGACGCCGCCTCGTATCCCATCAGCGTCGCCGCCTCGACGTCTGCTTCGGCCTGGGCCAGGCGGCGGCGAAAGCTGGAGGTCTTCAGCGGCACCGATCCGTCGCGGCGCGGCCGGCCGGCCAGCGCGGTCAACTCGTCGAGGGCACGGCGCATATCCCCTGCGTTGGTCAGGGCACCTCGCTCGAGATCCAGCGCGCCGGTGATGTAGGTCCAGCCCCGATTTACTTCGCCGATCAGGTTGCCGACGGGCACCCGGACCTGATCGAAGAACACCTCGTTGGTGCGGTACCCCGACCATGCGTACAGCGGTCGGATGTCTATACCGGGCAGCTCGATGGGCACCATGATCACCGAGATTCCCCGATGCCGTGCCGCATCGGGATCGGTACGGACACAGAGCCATTCATGCGTGGCGCGCTGTGCGCCGCTGTTCCAGATCTTGGATCCGGTGATGACCCATTCGTCACCGTCTTGCACTGCACGGGTACGCAGGCTGGCCAGGTCGGTGCCTGCTTCGGGCTCGGAGTAACCCACCGCGCAGGTCAGTTCTCCGCGAGCAATCGGCGGAAGGAACTCGAGCTTGTTCTGTTCGGTGCCGTGGCGCATGATCATCGGCGCCACCGAGGTCACCGTGAGATCCGGGCCAGGGACGCCCCAGTACTCGAACTCCCGCATCAGCAGGTGCTGATAGATCGCGCCGAGTCCCAAGCCGCCGTATTCGGGCGGCCAGTTGAGTCCGAACCATCCTTTGTCGCCGATTTTGCGCCGGAACGATGCGACTTCGCCGCCGAGAAACTCCTGGCCGTGCTCAGCCAGCTCGGACGTCAGCGCCGGGGTGACGTTCTCGCGCAGAAAATCACGCACCTGCGTCAACCAAGCGTTCTGCGCTGCGTCCAGTTCGAAATCCACCATCCATTTCCTAGCGCGTCGTACCCTGCTGGCGCGCGAGTTTCGAAAAGGAAGCCGGTCAGCGCCCGAGGTAACGCCGCCGGTGACTAGAACTTGTGCGGAACATCATTGATCAGTCCGCCGTCCATGACGAACTCGGCCCCGGTCGCATAGGAGGATTCGTCGCTGGCCAGGAACACCACGAAACTGGCGACCTCCTCGGAGGTGCCTGGGCGGCCCAGCGGGACGGTGACCATGTCGTCGGGGAAGTGCTTGGTCATCGGCGTGCGGATGAAGCCGGGGTGGATGGAATTGACCCGGATGTTCTGCGGCGCCAGCTCGAGGGCGGCCGATTTGGTCAGACCGCGCACCGCCCACTTGGAGGCGACATACGGGTGCACCATGACGGCGCCGCGGAGGCCCTCGATCGACGAGACGTTGATGATCGAGCCGCCGCCCGCGGCCTTCATCGGCTCGACGGCGGCCTGGATGCCGTGGAAAGTGCCGTTCAGGTTGACGTCGATGACCTTGTGCCACTTGTCCAAATTGAACTGTCCGAGCTGGCCCAGTGCCACGGTGCCGGCGTTGTTGACCAACACATTGAGCTTGCCGAAGTCGTTGACCGCGGTGGCCACGGCGGCGTCCCAGTCGGCGGGCTGGGTAACATCGAGGTGGACGTAGCGCACGGCTTCGCCGAGGTCATCGGCGAGTGCCTTGCCCTCATCGTCGAGGATGTCGCCGATGACCACCTTGGCGCCCTCGGCGACCAACGCCCGGGCATCGGCAGCGCCCATCCCCCGCGCGCCGCCGCTGATCAAAGCAACTTTTCCGTCTACGCGTCCCATGTCGCGTCACGCTACCGCAGCCAGGCGCGGAACTAGAACTTGTTCCACCAAGTTCTCCGACCGCGGGACTTGCGGACGCTTACTGGGAAACAATCGGCCAATGAGCGTCGCGACCTCGCTACTCACCGCGTGCAGCGGGTTTCTGTTCGCTGTGCTGTGGATGGACCTCATGTTCGATGCTCAGGTTTTGATAGGCCGGCATACTGCTGCCGATTTGCCGGAATCCGCGCTGGCTTCCATCGCGGGCTACTACCGGCGAGCGGTCACGGGATCTCGGCCGATGAGCAGGTTGATCGCTGTCGTCATGGTGGTGTTACTGGCAGCGTTGGGCTTCCGAGCGGCCCGCGGGCACGACCCAGGCTGGCTGGTGGCGGCGTCGGCTCTGCTCGCGGCCGCGCCGGTGCTGCTGGCACTGACGCACACTGTTCCCAACGCGGTTCGACTGGGTAACCGCTCGGGCGGCCCGACCGACCAAACCGCTTTGGCGCGGTCCATTTGGCGCGATCATCTGGTGTGCGCAGGCTGCATGCTGGCGTTTCTGGTGCTGTGGGTCGCCCGTAGTGAGATGCTCTGACGCACCCGGGGGTCACAGCACACGAATTCCGTACTAAACTAGAACACGTTCCAGTTAGCCTAGGTTGCCAGTGAACAGACGAGTAAGGAATTAGGCATGCACACTCCCATCTGCGACGAACTCGGCATCGAGTTTCCGATCTTCGCGTTCACGCACTGCCGCGATGTGGTCGTCGCGGTGAGCAAGGCCGGCGGATTCGGCGTGCTGGGGGCGGTCGGGTTCACTCCCGAGCAGCTTGAGATCGAGCTCAAGTGGATCGACGAGAACATCGGCGACCACCCGTACGGCGTGGACATCGTGATCCCCAATAAGTACGAGGGCATGGATTCGCACCTGGCCGCCGACGACCTTGCCGAGACGCTGCGCAAGATGGTGCCCCAGGAGCACTTGGACTTCGGAAAGAAGATCCTCGCCGACCACGGAGTGCCTGTCGAGGACAGCGACGGCGACAGCCTGCAATTGCTTGGCTGGACCGAGGCGACGGCCACTCCTCAGGTCGAGGTGGCGCTCAAGCACCCGAAGGTGAAGATGATCGCGAACGCGCTCGGCACTCCCCCGGTCGAGATGATCAAGCACATTCACGACGCGGGCCTCACGGTCGCTGCACTGTGCGGCTCCCCATCCCAGGCCCGCAAGCACGCGGACGCAGGCGTCGACATCATCATCGCCCAGGGCGGAGAGGCCGGCGGGCACTGCGGCGAGGTGGGCTCAGTTGTGCTGTGGCCCCAGGTCGTCAAGGAGGTGGCTCCGGTTCCCGTCCTTGGTGCGGGTGGCATCGGCAGCGGCCAGCAGATCGCCG
>Ga0302325_10014632_pt1 | contig 16696 bp, 11 predicted proteins | sample Palsa_T0_2_FD_201948 | JGI IMG/M metagenome (GOLD analysis project Ga0302325, IMG submission 201948) | Peat permafrost microbial communities from Stordalen Mire near Abisko, Sweden - Palsa_T0_2 | ecosystem: Environmental > Terrestrial > Soil > Palsa > Peat permafrost | place: Sweden: Abisko... | reverse complement strand
TCTTCACGACGGGGCTTGGCATGGACCGGAATCTGCTCTGGGGGCATCGGCAGCCATTCAACTTCAAACGAACCGCAGTAGCCGAAGAGCTTTCCCCAGATTCGATTCCGAACATCGACCTCGATTCGGAAACGCCTGGCGTCGTCATCATACCACTCGCAGACTTCCGCGATGCCGGAGAACAGCATGGGGAAACGAAAGCCGATCACTCCCTCGTAGAAGCGCTGCTCGCCGCTGCGCAACTTGAGTCCGCCTCGTGAGTCCACGGAGAGATCGATGTCCACCGCCAAATGCTGGTGCGTGCCGAGGTAGTCGACGATTTTGCGGCGTTCCCGGCTGTACAGCATGTAAGCGTCAAACCTCCGGATCCTGCGCGCCTTGAACGTGCGCAGCCATGTGACGGTCTCCCGGCCAAGTGAGTCCTGATACGCGTAATTTTCGATCGTGAAGGGAACGTGTTGCCCCTGCTCGGGAAACATGATTCGCCGCCATGATCCGACATAAAGAAATGGCAGTGTGTAGATCGGCCCATGCCAGAGGCGATCCATGACCCCCGTCCCGATGGCGCAGACATGATCTTCACTGTTGAATCCGAATCGCTTCTGTATCTGCGGATGCAGACGTGAAAAATCGGATCCCATGGCCGTCTGGTAGATCGAGCTCACAGTTGCTCCCGCGGCGGACGGCGGATGCAGTGGGAGGCCGAAGGAACGTCGCGGACGATCAATAACGAGATCGCTGCCAACGCGAAGACGGACAGGTTGAGCGCAACGGGGTTGAAGGGAGCGGCAAGGAACGTGGGCGATTTCAGCGCAACTGCGAGCAACGCCATGGGCATTGCAGCCAGCGTCATCCAAAGCGGAGCGCTCAGACGCCAGCGGAGGAGCAGCAGGAGGCCGATGGCGATCTCAGCGCAGCCGATGGCGGTGCAAAGCCGCGCAGCGGCCGAATTGGATATCCCCATGGCACGGAGCATGGCCACTTCGTCTGGATGTCGAAAAGCGAGCTTGGGAACGGTTCCTTGATAGATCCAGACGGCGGCCAGCGCGGCGCGGGCAGTCAGGTAGATCAAGCCGTTCCGCAGGGAGGCCGCGGGGTCAATCTCTCTCTCGATCCATAGCCGGAGGCGGTCGAAGCTCCAAGCCGTCGCCCAACCGATCGTCGGGCGGAAAACCATGCGGTCCAACAGCCGGCCCAACCTTCCGAATCTCACGTCGTAGTCGTACATCGTGAGAAAGCGGACCGCTGGCGCGTGCTCCGCTGGTGGCAGGTACTTCCAGTAGCCAGATCCCTCACGGATCAGGCTTTTGGGGTCGCTGGACCAAAACCGCAAGGCGGAGGAACGCGCACCGTCGGCGACTTCACAACTGCCGACGGATTCACCCCCGCCGCGAACGTTGATCCCGAACCCGATGCGCGTGGCATACAGGAATCGCTGTGGTTGCGATGCATCAATGCGCGGGAGATAGGTAATTTCCGTAAAGCGCAGGTCCCACCGCTGATGTAATTCCGGCGTCTGCGTCAGGCTCCAAATCCGGTCGATCGGGCCGAGGATTTCGATCTCGACATAAATTTTCCTCGCATGGCCGAACATCCAAGAAATTGTACCTGCCGCGCAGCAACCGTCCGATGGGTGGCGCCGATTTCACAACTTTTGCTTTGGCGCGGAAGTCTTTTCGCTAGTCTCTCGTTTGATGCCCGCGCTTGCCGCCCCCCAGCTTCTGCAGAACCCATTGCCGGACGAGTTCGGCTTGCGAAATTCCCTTCGATTCAGCGAGCTGGCGCACGGCCTTGGCATCACGCGAATGCAAGTGCAGGCGAATTGAATCGTTGGTGCAAAACACCGGCTCGGTGACCTCTTCGAGTTCGTCTTCAAAGTCCGTTAGATCATGCGTTTCCCAAAAACGGGCGAGAGCCTGAATCGAATCAGTCCGTGGCAACTTGCTTGTCTTCATCGCGCTCTCCATCGCCGATATCGACGCCTTTCATTAACGCCCATGGGCCTGGCCGTGACAGGATAACCTTTCCCGTCCCTCAGCCGAATTACCACGCTGAACAAGTGTCTGCCCGCATCAGTTTGCCCGAGAACGTAGTATACCGGATTTTCGCCTCGGGAGCGGGCCCGCTGGACGAACGGATGCCCCATGCAGACCTCTTCAACCTCCCAAGGCTACACGCCATGTCGCGCAATATGCGCGATCCGGTCCTGCGGCCAAACAAAGTCCCGAATCAGCATCACCGAATTCTAAACCGGCCGACCGCACAATTACCATTACGTCCTGCTCCGTGTTGTCTTATCCGATCTGAGCCAAGTCCAGCGAATCGCCGATCTGCGCTCGCAGCGCTTTGCGCAAATCGGCGTGCGCGGCTTTTGTGAGTCGGGGATCGTCCGTGAGCAGCGCGTGGGCGTCTTCTCGAGCTTGTTGCAGCAGCGGCAGTTCGCTGGTGATATCGGCGAGCTTGAATTCGGGGAGGCCATGCTGGCGGGTGCCGAAGAATTCGCCGGGGCCGCGGAGTTTCAGGTCCATCTCCGCGATTTCGAAGCCGTTGTTGGATTCGGTCATCACCGTCAGTCGCGCCTCGGCGATCTCGGTGACGGCGTCGGAGAGAAGCAGGCAATGTGACGCGTGCTGGCCGCGGCCCACTCGGCCGCGGAGCTGGTGCAGCTGCGACAGGCCGAATCGCTCGGCATTGTCGATCAGCATCACCGTCGCGTTGGCCACGTCGATGCCGACTTCGATCACGGTGGTGCTGATCAAGACATCGATTTCTCCGGCGCGAAACTGATTCATCGTCTGCTGCTTTTCATCGGTGGGGAGCTGGCCGTGCAGCACGCCCAGCCGTAATCCGCTGAGCGGCCCCTTCCCCAGCCGATCGGATTCCCTGACGACCGACTTGGCATCGTCGAGGCCGGTGTCGTCGATTTGCGGAAGCACGATGTACGCCTGCCGGCCCGCGCCCACTTCTTCGCGGATGAACTCATATGCTTCGCCGGCGCGATCCGACCGCAGCCAGCGGGTATGGATCGGCTGACGACCGGGGGGCATCTCGTTGATGGTGGTCACGTCGAAATCGGCGAAGAACGAAAGGGCGAGCGTGCGGGGGATGGGCGTGGCGGTCATCACGAGGTAATGGGGCGAAAGCCCCTTGCCTTTGAGCACGGCCCGCTGGCGCACGCCGAGCTTGTGCTGCTCATCGACGACGACCAGCCCGAGATTTTCAAATGCCACGTCTTCCTGAATCAGCGCCTGGGTGCCGATGGCGATGTGGATTGTTCCATCGGCGAGTTGGGAGACGTTCCTCTTTCGCTTGCTGCGCCCGGTGAACAGGCCGATGTTGACCTTCGAATCCGCGAGGAGATTGCGGAGCGTGAAATAGTGCTGCTCAGCCAGCACTTCGGTCGGTGCGAGAATGGCGGCCTGAAAGCGGTTGGCGACGGCAACGAGCATTGCATAGAGCGCGACGACGGTCTTGCCGCTGCCGACGTCACCCTGGAGCAGCCGATTCATCGGCCGACCGCTGATCAGATCGCGCGCGATGTCCCAGGCAGCAGTCTGCTGCGCCCGGGTCAGCGTGAATGGAAACCGCCGGCAGATGCGGTCGTTGAGCGTCTTGTCCAATTTGAGCAGCGGGGCCTTCACATCCCTGTCGCGCAGCTTCCGGCTGATTTCCAAGCCAAGCTGCATGAGCATCAGCTCATCGTAAATGATTCGCCGGCGTGCCCGCAGCGCATCGTTCCAGTCGCGCGGACGATGAATTGCCCGGTATGCCTCGCGGCGCCGAAGCAGCGCGCGCTTCTTCAGCAGTTCGGATTCAAACCATTCGGGAATCTGCTCGCAGGCGGCGTCAAGTTGCTCATCAATCACGCGGGCAATGACATCCGAATGTAGCCGGAGCGTCGCGGGATAAATCGGGCGGAACTTCGACTCTTCGATCTTTTCGGTCGATTCGTCGACGATTTCCCATTTGGGCTGCGTGAGCCGCGGGATGCCTTTGAAGAACGATACTTTGCCGCGGACGCGAATCTGCTGGCCGGGAACAATGCGCGTGCGGAGATATGCGCCGTGAAACCATGCCAGGCTCAATCGTCCGGTGCCGTCGTCGAGGGTTGCTTCGAAGCGCGGTCGCGGCCGGCTCGAAATGTAGTCGACGGCTACCACCTCGCCGCGCGCTGTTTGGATTTGATTGGCGACGAGTTGATCGATCGCCAACTCGGAGGATTCGAACTGATAGGTGCGGGGGAAGTAATCGAGCAGCTCACCAAGCGTCGTCACGCCCAGCGAACGAAAGGATTTTCCCCGCGTCGGACCGATTCCCGGCAGCGAGTCAACGCGTTGGGAAAGAGAGGAGGTTTCCCCGTGGCACGGGAATCCTGCCCGTGTAGGTGGCTCAGGATGGGAAGGATCCGTGGTATCAGAGATTTTCTTCAGCACCACGCACCCAACATGGGCGGCACGCCCATGCCACCGGGAAGCGATTCTACTCTGCTTCCCATCCCTCTTGGCCGATCAGCTTTACAAACCGGCATGGGCAGATATTCGCCGTTCGCAGTTCGTCTCCCTGGCGTCGCACTCCGACCAGCATCTGTTCGTCGATCGGCCCGGTCGGAAGCACGGCAATGCCGCCATCGCTCAGGTGCGATAAGAGCAGGGCTCGCGGCAACCGGGGCGCCCCGGCGGTGATCAAAATCCGGTCAAACGGCGCCGCCTCGGGCCACCCTACCGTTCCGTCGCCGAAGCGATAATGAATATTCCGCAGGTTCATCGAGAGCAGGCGCTCAAACGCTTCATCCAGCAGCGGCTTGAGCCGTTCGACGGTGTAAACCTCGCCAGCAAGACGCGAGAGGATCGCGGTCTGGTAACCACTGCCTGTGCCGATCTCCAGCACGCGGCTTTGCGGAGTGACGTTCAGACGCTCGGTCATCAGCGCCACGATATACGGCTGGCTGATCGACTGACCCAGCCCGATCGGGGCGGCGCTGTCTGCGTAAGCGTCGCGGCGCGATTTTTCCGGAAAGAAGCGATCGCGCGGCACGGCACGCAGGGCGGCCAACACGCGCTCATCGCGGATCCCTTTATCGATGATCTGCTGCTGGATCATCTGCTGCAGCGGAGAGAGTTCTTCAACATCATTCATCGGTATGCCATTGTAGGAGCAAATCCGCTCAAGAAGTAGAGCGCGCGGCTTGTTGGCGCAAGAAATTGCCGCCCCTATCCTGCACCCATGCCCGCGGCCGCGCACGATCCGATCATCACCCTCCTCAGCGACTTCGGCACGAGAGACAGTTACGTCGCGGAGATGAAAGCGGTTCTGCTGCGAAATTGCCGAAGCGCTCGATTGATCGACATTACCCACGAAATAGCCGCTCACGACATCGTTGCCGGGTCGATCGCCCTGGAGCGGGCATTGCATGCTTTCCCGCCGCGCACGGTTCACCTGGCCGTTGTCGATCCGGGCGTCGGAGGCGAACGCGTGCTGCTGATCTGCACCATCGCAAAACAGACCGTCGTTTGTCCGGATAACGGTCTGATCACCTGGCCCTGCCGACGGCTTGGGAAAGCGCAAACGTTCGAGCTCACCTGGCGTCCGGCAAGTTCAAGCAACACGTTTCACGGAAGAGACATCATGGCGCCAGCCGCCGGCAGGATCGCGGCCGGGAAGCGGCTTCGCACCCTGGCTCGCCCCTTCGCGGAGCCTGTCCTGCTGAATCTTGCTCCAAGCACAACGGATGTCGGCCAGGTGATTCACATCGACCATTTTGGAAACGCGACGACCAACATTCCCTGGAAGGCCGCGGGCGAAACGATGGTCCGAGTCAAGGGAAAGCTCCTCGGCCCCCTGCGACGAACGTATTCGGACGTCGCCCGCGGTGAGCCGGTTGCCCTTATCGGAAGCAGCGGACTCATCGAAGTGGCAATTCGGGAAGGGTCCGCCGCACAATCGCTTCAGCTGAAAGTCGGAGACGAAGTGCGCCTCGCCTGAGGTGCCTGAGATCATGCATACGACCGAGCAACTTCGGGCACTGGATCGCCAGTATCTCTGGCATCCCTTCACGCACATGAAGCAATGGCTGGCGGACGAGCCGCTGATCATTGCGGGGGCCGACGGAATGTATCTGATCGACAGCGACGGCAATCGCTATCTTGACGGCGTCAGCAGCCTCTGGTGCAACGTGCACGGACATCGCGTCTCCGAGATCGATGCCGCGATCCGCGCCCAATTGGACAAGGTCGCCCACTCGACGATGCTCGGCTTGGCCAGTGAGCCGGCAATTCTGCTCGGCGAGCGCCTGATGCAGATCGTTCCGCGGTCCCTCAAGAGGGTCTTCTACAGCGACAGCGGGGCGACCGCGACGGAAGTGGCATTCAAGCTGGCCGCTCAATACTGGTTCAATATCGGGCGCAAGGAGAAGTGCGAATTCGTCGGATTTGCCGAGGGATATCACGGGGACACGGTTGGAGCCATGTCAGTGGGACGCATGCCCGCGTTCCACGCACCGCACTTTCCGATGCTCTTTCGTGCCCACTTTTGCCCTTCACCGTATGTCTATCGCAGTGACACCCCTGACGATCCGCGGGCGGTGAAGAAGAAATGCCTCGATGCACTCGAAAGATTGCTCGAAGCGCACGGGCAGCGCATCGCAGCCGTCTGTATCGAGCCGATCGTGCAAGGCGCCGGCGGCATCATCGTCCAGCCCGAGGGATTTCTGCGCGATGTTCGCCGCATCACCGCCGCACATGACGTGCTTCTGATTGCCGACGAAGTCGCAACCGGTTTTGGTCGAACGGGCCGCATGTTTGCCTGTGAGCATGAGGGCGTCGAGCCCGACCTGATGTGCACGGCCAAAGGAATTAGCGGCGGATATCTGCCCTTGGCCGCGACGTTCGCAAGCCAGCGAATCTTCGAGGCGTTTCTCGGCGAGCCGTGGGAAGGGAAGACGTTTTTCCATGGCCACACCTACACGGGCAATCCCCTCGCCTGTGCCGCGGCGCTGGCTTCGCTCGAGTTGTTCGAGAAGAACCAGTTGGTGTCGCGCGTTGCCAACAGCCGCTTGGGCGAGATGCTCAGTCCTGTGCGGGAACTGCCACAGGTCGGCGAAGTGCGCCAGAAGGGGTTCATGGTCGGCATTGAACTCGTCGCCGACCGCGCAATGCGCCGGCCGTTCGATCCGCGAATGCGTGTTGGTGCGCAGATTTGCGCAAAAATCCGAAAGCGCGGCGTGATCATCCGTCCTCTCGGCGATGTGCTGGTACTGATGCCGCCTCTTGCTGTGAGCGAGATGCAACTCCAGATCCTCGTCGACGCGGTGTTCGCTGAACTGGCCGAGTTTCCGGAAAATGCATGAAGAGCCGCGAAGGAAGACTACTGCTGACTGATGATCAGTTGCTTGGCCTCGTCGGCGGGAAGATCGAGCGCGCCGCGGTACTGGGCGGCGGCGGTGCGAACGTCGGGCGAGGCGGTACCTTCGATTACCTTCTGCAGCGAATCGACGCCGCTCTGGTCCAGGCGATTGCCGAAGTTGCGGGCGCTGACGGCCAGGCTCTTGTAAAAGCTGGCCTTCACATCGTCGGCGGTTTTGTCGTCCAGGGCCTTGGCGAGAATCGCGGGCTGGGCAGCTTTGGAATCCATGAGGCTCAGGGCGCTGGCGGCTGCTTCGGCGACTTCCGGCCGGCTGTCAGACAGAGAACTGAGCAGCGTCGCCTCAGCCGCAGCCAGGTCGTAAGCGGGCGTGTGGCTGATGGCGATCTGTTCAAGCAGATGCGCCGCTCGAAGGGCGTAGTCCGTCGCAATCTTCTCATCAAGCGGCAGCCCGCCAACACGCTGCCGAGCCGCTTCAACGTCCTTCACGAGACCGGCGCTATCGGCCGCCTGGGTCGTCGTCAAAAGCGGATCATTGAGAGCGGCTTCGGTCCAGTGGGACGCCTTGGAAGCAGTGATGATCACCCGTGCGGCCCGGGCCAGCCTGGGACTGCGGTTGGCCAGATCAAAGGCCCGCTGGATTTCGGCGTCGCCGAGTTCCTCGGGGATGAGAATCACGTCGATCGCCGGAAGCGTCAGAGCCTGGGCGAAGGCGCCTTGGGCATCGGTGCCGGCGGCGGTGCCATACCCTTTGAGGAACCCAGCCAGCTTGGTTTGCTGATCCTGCGAGGGAGCGATGATCAGCACGTTGGCAACGCCGGTTTGCGCGATGGCTTCGGCCAGGAGCGGAACCACCTGCTCACCACCAGCAAAGGATTTTTGCGGCAGAGCCGACGCCAGCGCGAATGCCGCCTCAAAGCGGACGATACGATCCGGATAACCCATCGCGTCGATCAGCGGGGCATTGCCGGTGTTTGCGCCGGAGAGGCTGTCCTGCCCGACGATCTGTGCCAGCGATTTGATCGCCTTGACGGCGACGGGTGAGTTGTGATCCTGCATCGAGCGGACCAGCACCGCGTTGAGATACTGCGAGCCGGCGTCCACGTTATAGAAGTCGGCCGAGAGCTTGGAAGCGGTCGGATCGGTTCCGCCGGCGAGATCCACTTCCCGCTTGTTGTTGGCGGCAAGCCAGAGGCTCAGGGCATCGGATCGGCCGGTGCCGAGTTCCAAAGCGGTCCGCGCTTCCCGCATTGCCATCAGATCGTCGAAGATTGACTGGGGGACTTCGGTCATCGAGAGCGTCGTGCCGTCGCAGCCCCAAATGGTGGCCGTGGGGGCTTTGGGATCGAAGGTAATCGGCGCATTGCCGTAGTAGAATTTTTCGGACAGGCCGTAGAACAGGTCGGCAAGATTCTTGTTCGCGATATTGGCGCCAAGCTGCGTGAGCGCCGAGTCGGCGGCATCGTGGATGGCCGCGCTCTGCTTCGGATCCTGTTTCAACCGGGCCAGGTACGGCACGGACACGTCGTACCCGATATCTGCCAGTGCGGAGATGATGATGATCTCCGCCGAATCATTTGCAGTCAGCGAAGTTGCCGCCAGTAGCGGGTTGAGCACCGAGCGGCCCAGGGCCACGAAGGCCCGGCGGATGGGGTCGTGGTACTCCGCCTTGGCCGGATCCTTGAGATATTCAATCATCTGCGGAACGGCCAATTCGCCGCTTTCGCGCAAAGCCGCGACGCCGTTCATGAACGCCCGCTCTCCACCGCCCAGACGCTGAATGCTCTCGTCGATGTACTTGGGATCCTTGCGACGTTCGAGCCGGCCGGTGTCGAGCAGCTTGGAGAGTTGAGAGGCGGTGTCGCGCATCTGCGCATCAGGCGAATCCTTCGCCGCTTCAAGGTTGGACCAGCGCAGAAGCCATTGGTCGAGCGAGTCCTGACGATCGGCGGCGACGGCTTCGAAGTTCTGGAGAATCTCCAACGGCGGCTCGGTGCGGCCCAACAGCTTTTTGCCGTAAGCGGATGCCAGGTCGTACCGCGCGATCTTTCCATAATGCCAGAAGTCCTCCACGTCGTCGCGCAGGCCCTGGTTCTGATCGATATCGGCTGCGGGAGCCGCGGCAGGAGCGGCTGCTGGCGCCGCGCCGGCGTCGGCCGGCGGGGTGGCTGCGGGAGCCGCTGGCGCGGCGCCGGCATCGGCAGGCGGCGTGGCCGCGGGAGCTGCCGGCGCCGCGCCGGCATCTGCAGGAGCCGCGGGTGCCGCCGCCGCCGGAGGGGCCGGGGCGGCGGTATCATCGGCTCGCAAGATCGGGGCACCGATCGTCAACGACAGCCCTACGCAGGCAATGAATGATGGCACGGGGCGCATGATGCTGGCCTCCAAGGTGGTGTTGCGAGGAAAACAGATTGCTCGGCCGACACTCTTGGCCGAATTCATCTCTCCGCAGCGGCGGGCGCTTTTCAGACGGAACGTCCGAAAGCTGGCGAATATCATCAGGTTTCAGGATAGAATCCCTTGCGAATCGTGTCAAGAAAAGCCGATTTTGGCGCCCTCGGGCGATTGAGCGGGCCAGACACGGTGCGTGTTTGATCCCTCGGCCCAGGCCTCCCGCCCGGTCACGTTCCACGTTCCAATCACCAGCGCGCAGTTGCAAAGGCAAAACCGCTCCGCTAAAGTACTGGGCTTGGCCTGCCAGAGGCCACCTGCGCCGATGCTTCGGCGAAGACTCGTTTTGGCGACGAAGTTCGCCAAGGGAGTTGGCTTCGCCTGGAGGAGAGGTCGGCAGCGGGACGTTGATTTACAATTTCTTTCTGAACCCAAGCCTCATGGCAAAACCGGCGTACTGGCCGCTGGTGGCGCACGGGCTGAACGAAAGGGAATGACGATTTGAGGCTGCGATGAGCGATTGACCTCCACCCCTTGAGCAAACGGTGGCGCTCAATCGCCGATCGCGGAACGAAAGTCGAAATTCGATGGCTTATGGCTGAGTCGCAAGCAGAGCTTGTCAAATCGCTCGTTGACGCGGGAGTGCATTTTGGCCACCGCGTCTCCCGCTGGAACCCGAAGATGGAACCGTATATCCGCGGCAAGCGGAATATGATCCATATCATCGATGTCCGCGAGACGATCAAGGGTATTCTTCGCGCCAAGAAACTCGTCCAGAACACCGTCGCCGGCGGCAAGGACGTGTTGTTCGTCGGGACCAAGCGGCAGGCGCGCCATGCGGTCGAAGAGGAAGCCAAACGCTGCGGCATGCACTATGTAAACGAGCGCTGGCTCGGTGGAACGCTGACCAACTTCCGCACCATCCGCGCCCGGCTCAATCGCCTGGAAGAACTCGAGAAGCTCTGGGCAACCGGGCAGATCGATACCTATTCCAAGAAGATGAAGGCCACGCTGCAGCGTGAGATGACCAAGATCAAGGCCAACCTGGAAGGCATCCGCAAGATGGAGCGCATGCCGGGCGTGATGTTCATCATTGACACGCGTCGGGAACACATCGCGGTGAAGGAAGCGCGCAAGCTGGGGGTGCCGACGATCGCGCTGATCGACACCGACAGCGATCCGGACCTGATCGATCTGCCGATTCCGGGCAACGACGACGCCATGCGTGCCGTCGAGATCATCTGCAAGGAACTGGCCGACAGCATCATTGAAGGCAAGACCGGCCGCGTCGAGAAGGGCGACGAGCCCGCCGCCGGCCCCGCGCCGCGCCGGCGTTCCACGCGCGCCGCGTTCCGCGCCGACGAACCCAAGGAAGGCGAAGAAACGCCGGCCGAGGAACCCGCAGCCGCAACAGCGGCGGCGCCCCCCACTTCGTCGCCCTTGTCCGAACCAGTAACAGCGTAATCCAGTGGATAGAGGATAGAGGATAGAGGAAAAAGCGGACGAGCGTCTGAGACGTGTCCGCGACCTACTGCCCACTATCAGCTTAGTCCGCTAGCTTTCGGTTCACTATCCACTGCCCACTATCCTCTATCCTCTATCCTCTATCCTTCGGAGTTCCCATGGCGGAGATTACTGCAAAGTTGGTGAATGAGCTGCGTGCCAAGACCGGTCAGGGCATGATGGAGTGCAAGAGGATGCTCTCCGAGGTCGGCGGCGATATCGAAAAGGCGATGGACGCCTTCCGCAAGAAAGGCGTGAAGGAGAGCATTCTCTCCCGCGCCGCCAGCGAGGGGCGCGTGGTCATTGCGGCGTCGTCCGACGGCAAGTCCGCCGCGCTGGTTGAGATCAACACCAACACCGACTTCACCGCCAAGAGCGAGCCGGTGTTGGCGCTGGCGAACAAAGCCGCCGCACTGCTGCTGAAAAATCCGAAAATTGACCTGGCATCGGAGCCAACGCTCGCGGCGGATATTTCCGAAGTCGCGCGCCAGACCGGTGAGAACGTCCGCCTCGGCAAGACCGCAGTGCTCAGCAATCCCGCCGGAAAGGTCGGGCACTATGTTTACGCCATCACAGGAAAAATTGGTGTGCTCGTTTCCGTCTCCTCCAGCACCTCCGATGAATTGATCCGCGACCTGGCAATTCACATCACGGCTGCCAAGCCGCTGGCGTTGTCGCTCAATCGGGAAGGGCTACCCGCCGAAATAGTTGAGAAGGAGCGGCAGATTGCCATCGAGCAGGCCAAGGCAACCGGTAAGCCGCAAAACATCGCCGAGAAGATTGCCGAGGGAAAGATGCGCACGTTTTACGAGGAACGCGTTCTGCTCGACCAGCCCTTCGTCAACCCCGACAAGTTCAAGGGAAGCGTCGGCGAATACCTGAAATCCAAGGGTGCCGCGATGGACAAATATGTCCGCATCGAGGTGGGACAAGGATAGGCGCGGAGGGCACCGCGAATTCCGAATGACGAAACCAGAAACCAGAATCAAGCCCGAATGACGAATGACCGAATGGCAGAAGTGGAATTCCAGACCCGTCGGTACTTGCGGGGCTTGCCAACCGTCGGTGAATACCCTTGAGTCGCGCGCGGCCGCTCCCCGTTTCGTCATTCTCGTCATTCGGTCATTCGTCACTCGGATTTGATTCTGGTTTCTGGTTTCGTCATTCTGGTTTCCCCCTGAACCCTGAACCCTGAACCCTGAACCCTGAACCCTCTCTTCACTCCCCGTCGTCTCTTTCCTGCGGCCAGCGCGGATCGAGCAACGCCGGCGTCTTGGGGCTGGCGGCGGCTATGTCGCTCTGGATGAACATCTTCCACTTCACCAACACTTCCGGATATTGGCGCAGGAAATTCTCCCACGCGGCGTGGTAGGCGCGCAAGTAGAAGTCCTTTCCCGCGTTATCCGCCACGTCGCGCTTCAGATCCTGCACCTGGGCCTGCGAAGCGGCCAGATCCTTGGCCAGATCCTCGGTCTTTGCCTTCAAATCCTCATTTTCTTTCGCCAGCTCGTTCTTGCGGTCCTGGGCGCTCTTGAGCTGCACCAGGGCATCGTCGTACATTTTCTTGAGCTGATCGGGCGTGGGAGTGTCGGCGGCATAACTGAGCCCGCTGAACAGCAGAATCCCGGCCAAAACACCGGCAATCAGTCGCCCTGCAATCAGTCGCATCGTGTGATCCTTTCGCGTCAACGTCGCCGTACCCCGCACGCTCAATGCGGTTTACCCACTTACTTGCTTCCAAACGCGCTACCTTCAATCGCTGCCCTTGGCACATGCCAAGCTGGCGGGCGCGTATTTGCGCACGCGCACCCAGACGAAACGGGTGTGCCCGAATTTTCGCAACTCCGTTAGCCCCCGGCTTTGCCGGGGTTAAACCCCGGCAAAGCCGGGGGCTAACGGATGGGACGGTCCCCACAAACTTCGGCCACACCCGACCAAACGGTCGGCGACGGCAGCGATATTCTAGTTGCCCGGCGCGGAGCGTACAATTTGCGCTGTCTTGCGCTCCGCAAACCATGATTCAATTCCCCTGCCGATGCGGTAATCTGTTCTCTCTGGAGGATGACCAGGGCGGCAGTTCCGTGCAATGCCGCAAATGCGGACTGCTCAACGACGTTCCCCTGCTCGACGACCTCGCGCGCCTGGCGAACGACGGGACGTACAAGCTGGATGAACGGCCCCCCGAGCCGAAGCGAGGCGCTCCGGGCCTTCTGGGTCTGGCGCAGAGCTTCAGCATCGACCGTGAAGATGCCAATGGGTCGGAAATGGATCTGCGCCTCACACCCGAGCAGGTTGCAGCTGTCGGCGCGCCGCTCCCGAGCAAGCCTGCCGCGCCGCGCTATGACCCCGAGACCGGCGAATTGATCCAGCCGATCGAGCTGAGCGACCGCGCGCTCAATCGACCCGAAAGCGCGGAAATCCCGTTCGCCCAACCCGCCGTCACCTACAGCACCTCGCCGACATTGCCTTCCGAATCGTGGCGCGGCTCAGTGCGGGTACTCTGCATGCCGGTCAACGTCGTCGTGATGGCCACAGTGCTGGCGGTGCAACTCATTGTCGCCCTGGCTTGCGATTTCACCGTCGCAACCGGCCTCATGATCGGTACGGCCGGCTTGCTGATCGTTCAGCTCCTGCTGATCGCCCACTTCGGCAACGTGATCGACGAAGCCGGCGTGGAGGAACGGGATGATCTCCCCCGTCTGTTCCGCGATCTCCAACTCCACGAAGACATCTGGATCCCCCTGCTGGGAATGCTCGGTGGCACGTTCCTCTGCTATGCACCGGCGCTGGTGTGCCTGATGGCCGCTTCGATGTCGCGCCCGGCCTTCCTCACCGCCTCCGACATCCTGATCCTCCTCGCCGCGATCGTCGGCGTCTGCATCGTGATGATTTCGGTCCTCAGCGTGGGGATATCCCAGATCGACTGGACTGCACAAGTCGTTCGGCCGCTGGCCATGATTCTCGTGGCGCTGGTGGCGTCCTTCGTACCGGCGGGAATCTGTCTGGCGATTGATGCCAAAACATTCACCTGTCTCGCCTGCGCCCTGGTCATCGCGCTGAGCGGCACCTATTTCCTCCCCGGCGTACTGATCACCATGATGACCAGCGGTTCGGTCGTGAATCTCCGCCCGGATCGGGTGTTCAAGACCATCCGCGTGTGCGGCCCCCGATACATCTCTCCCCTGCTCGCCTGGATCGTCGGGGCCTCCGCGTGGGCCTTGGCCCAAGTGATCCTCTTTCTGGGCGTGGACAAGTGGGTGAACGGCAACAAGACCGACACCTGGCTCGATCACACTGTCATGGGCTTCCCCCTGCTCTGCCTGGGACTGATCGTAATGCACTATTTCTCATTCGAACTGGGGATGCTCTATCGCAGGCACCACGCCATCTTCCCCTGGCTCTTCCAACGGCACGAGCCGGTCAATCACCTCCGCCGCACCGCCGCCATCCGATCGGCGACCAACGAGCGCGCGCGGCGGGTTCTGCGGAAGTGAGGGTCGGGGTTCAGGGTAAAACCTGGATCCTCCTCCAAGCTTGCTCACAACCGCTGTCAGGCATCGACCGTTTGTTTCAACGTGTTGGAAGTACTGGTGGCGAAATTGGTGTCGCCACTGTAGACCGCGTCGATCGAATTGCTGCCGATCGGCAGCGTCGAGGTGGTGAATGTCACGACGTCGTCACTGACCGTGCCGGTGCCGATGGAGCTGCCGTTGTCTATGAAATTCACGGTACCGGTCGGCGAGCCGGCGCCGGGGCTCACGATGGAGAGCGTGGCCGTGAAAGTGACGGTCGTTCCAGACGTGACCGGGCCGGTCGTGCTCTTGGTGAGGGTGGTGTGGGTCTCCGCCTGATTGACTGTCTGCTTAAGAGTACCGGACGTGCTGGTGGTGAAGTTGGGATCGCCGCTGTAGACCGCGTCAATCGAATTGCTGCCCGCGGGAATCGTGGTGGTCGTCAATGTCGCGACGCCGCCGCTGATGGTGCCGGTTCCCAGCAAAGTGGCGCCATCCATGAAATTCACGGTGCCGGTGGGCGTGCCCGCCCCGGGGCTCAGGATGGACAGCGTTGCGGTGAACGTGACGCTCTGCCCGTACGTAATGGGAGAGCTGACGCTCTTCGTCAGCGTGGTGGTGGTTCCCGCCTTGTCGACGGTCTGAGTGAGGGTGTTGGACGTACTGGTGGAGAAGTTGGTGTCGCCGCTGTAGACCGCGTCGATCGAATTGCTGCCGGCGGGAAGCGTGGTGGTCGTTAACTTCGCGACGTCGCCGCTGACCGTACCGGTTCCGAGCGAGCTGCCGTTGTCCATGAAGTTCACTGTGCCGCTCGGCGTGCCGGCGCCGGGACTCACGACGGCCAGCGTTGCCGTCAAGGTAACGCTTTGTCCGTACGTAACGGGGCCGGAGGAACTCTTGGTTAGCGTCGTGGTTGTCCCCGCTTGATCGACCGTCTGAGTCAGCGTGTTGGAGGTGCTGGTGACGAAATTCGTGTCGCCGGCATAGACCGCGGTGATCGCTGGATGACTGCCGGTGGTCAGCGATGTGGTGGCGAGCGTAGCGACGCCGCCGCTGAGCGTGCCGGTTCCCAGCGAAGTTGTGCCGTCCTTGAAAGTGACTGTGCCGGTCGGGGTCAGGGTGTTTGTGCTGGTCGAAGCCACGGTCGCTGTGAACGTCACGCTTTGGCCGAACCTGATCGGACCGGTGCTGCTCTTGGTAAGTGCGGTTGTGGTCGCGGCCTTCACAACCGTCAACGTAAACGGCTGGCTTGCGTTGGGCGTCACGCCATTGGCGGCGCCGAACGTCAGGTCGTAGGTCGTTACCGTTCCGGAGCCGGGCGTGCCGCTGAGCAGGCCGGTGGAGGTGTTAAACGACAGCCCGCTCGGCAGTGTCCCGGTTTCACTGAAAGTCGATGCGGGGTATCCGCTGGCGGTGACCGTGAAACTCTCGGTCTGACCTACGGTAATGGTCTGGCTCGCACTGGAGGTGATGAGCGGCGGAGTTCCGACTTCCAGCATGATGTTCGTCGAATTCACGGTGGCCCGGAAATCCGGTGCGACGCCCGCCGTGGAGGCAAAGCTTCCGCTGGCAGCGCTGGCGAAGTTGGCAACTGTGTAAGTGGTATTGACGACGCCGGCGAAGCCGTCGGTCAATTCCGCCTGAAGATCGCCGGCGAGCGAGGTGCTGCCAGAGACTGTCAGGACCGGCGCGCCCAGACTGCTGGGAGCGCCCGAGACCTGGAAATCCAATATCGGCGCCGTGGTCACCTGGTCTTCGACAAGGTTGTCGGCGACGGTTAGCAAGCGGGCGAGAGAGATCGTTCCCTCGTTCAGCACGCTGCCGTCGATCTCCGCCGCAGCCGCAGCCGCGGCGTCGGTGCCGCTGCCGCTGGTGGTGATGGTGGCCCCGGCGGCGTTGGTCAGGGACCCGCTGCTCATGATCAGTTCGGGGTA
>Ga0302325_10014630_pt1 | contig 16697 bp, 15 predicted proteins | sample Palsa_T0_2_FD_201948 | JGI IMG/M metagenome (GOLD analysis project Ga0302325, IMG submission 201948) | Peat permafrost microbial communities from Stordalen Mire near Abisko, Sweden - Palsa_T0_2 | ecosystem: Environmental > Terrestrial > Soil > Palsa > Peat permafrost | place: Sweden: Abisko... | reverse complement strand
TTGAGACGAGGATCCGGGTTCACCCACTTGGCCTGGGGCGAGGCTGAGCTACGCTTTACAGAGCAGATGCACGAGCTGGAGTACGGACTCCGCGCTTCGCTCGTCGCCCTCTACCGGAGCCTGAGGCCACGGGAGCGGGTGGCCGGTGAGGAGCTCGAGCGACTGCTTCGCGGCGATGGTCCGCATGGTCGATCGGCTCGTTTGGCCGGGAGATTGGTGAGGGTGCTCGCGGAGCTGGAGCTCGTCAGCCTCGACCGGGATCTGCTGGCCCTATCGATTGCGGGCCGGACGCCGACGGCGCTCGAGCTCTCGCCGTCCTACCGGGCCTATGCACAGCGATACGAGGACGGAATCCGATTCCTGAGCCGGGCAAATCAACCACCAAGCGACTGAGCCGGGCCGACGCGCTCCTGAAGGCCGGCCTTGAGGCCGAGTCAGACGCCGCCGAACGCACCGAGCCAGAACGCACAGGTGCCTCGGCTCTGCTGACCAGCACACGCGGCCCGGTCGATCGCGTCCGAGACCCTGCCGCAACCAACCTGGTGCAGCGGGCCGAGCTGTCGGAGGCCGAGCGACGGCTGCTCGGAGATCTGTTCGCGATCGTCGAGGAACACGCCGACCAGGCGGCGGTGACGATCGAGCGCGATCGCGTTGAGGACGCGTTCGTGTACGCCTGTGTCCATCACGCCGACCAGCGGCGTGGGTCGGGCGAGGACTTCATCACCCACCCGATCGGGGTGGCGAAGATCTGCGCCGGCATGCGGCTCGACACCGAGACGCTGTGCGCGGCGCTCCTGCACGACACGGTCGAGGACACGAGCGCCTCGCTGGAGGAGGTGTCGGCCGAGTTCGGCGAGGAGATCGCTGGGCTGGTCGATGGCGTCACCAAGCTCACCGGGCTGACGTTCCAGTCTCGCGACGAGGCCCAGGCCGAGAACTACCGCAAGATGATGGTGGCGATGGCGACGGACATCCGGGTGATTTTGATCAAGCTCGCCGATCGCCTGCACAACATGCGCACGATCTCTGGGCTGCCGAAGCAGAAGCAGATCGAAAAGGCGCGCGAGACGCTCGACATCTACGCGCCGATCGCCCATCGACTCGGCATCCATGCGATCAAGTGGGAACTGGAGGACCTGGCCTTCCAGACCCTCCATCCGCGCAAGTACAACGACATCAAGGATCTCGTCGCCCAGCAGCGAGCCGAGCGTGAGCAGTACGTCAACGAGGCCGGCGAGTACCTGGGCAAGGAACTGGCCGACCTGGGCATCAACGCTGAGATCGCCGGGCGCGCGAAGCACTTCTACTCGATCTACTCGAAGATGACCAAGAAGGGACGCGAGTTCAACGAGATCTACGACCTCACCGCCATGCGCGTGACCGTGGACTCGGTCAAGGACACCTACGGCGCGGTGGGCGTGATCCACTCGATCTGGAAGCCGCTGCCGGGGCGCTTCAAGGACTTCATCGCGATGCCGAAGTTCAACATGTACCAATCGCTGCACACGACGGTGATCGGCCCTGAGGGCAGGCCGCTGGAGATCCAGATCCGCACCCGGGAGATGCACGATCTGGCCGAGTTCGGGATCGCCGCACACTGGATGTACAAGGAGGACGGCACGGGAGCCGACCGCGCGCGTGGCCTGCGTGACCCCAACGGCAAGCTGAAATGGCTGCGCTCGCTGCTGGATTGGCAGCAGGATCTCTCCGATCCGCGTGAGTTCATGGAGACGCTCAAGGTCGACCTGTTCGAAGACGAGGTGTTCGTGTTCACCCCCAAGGGGGAGGTCAAATCGCTCGCCGCCGGCGCCACCCCGCTCGACTTCGCCTACGAGATCCACACCGACGTCGGACACCGCTGCGTCGGCGCGAAGGTCAACGGCAAAATCGTCCCGCTCTCCTACGCGCTGCGCTCGGGCGACATCGTCGAGGTCCTGACCTCCAAGCGAGAACGCGGCCCGTCACGCGATTGGCTGGCGCTGGTCAAGACGACTCGGGCGCGGAACAAGATCAAGGCGTGGTTCAAGGCGGAGTCGCGCAAGGACACCGAGCACTCCGGGCGCGAGCTGCTCCAGGAACACCTGAAGAAGCAGGGCCTACCCGCGCAGAAGCTGGTCGGTTCGCCGCTGCTGGCCGACGTGATCAGGGAAATGGGCTTCCGCAAGGGAGACGACTTCTACATCGCCCTCGGTGCGGCCAAGATCTCACCGAAGACCGTCGTCAACAAGGTGATGCAGCGCCTCAAGCAGGGCGAGGCGGCCGAATCTGAGCCGACGGCCACCGACGACCTGCTGCAGACGACGCGCCGGCGCACGCGCACCGAGACCTCCACGCGCTACGGGATCGCGGTGCAGGGGATCGACGAGGTCATGCTGCGCCTGGCCAAGTGCTGCCGCCCGGTGCCCGGCGATCCGATCGTCGGCTACATCTCGCTCGGCCGCGGGATCACCATCCACCGCGACGATTGTCCCAACGTCGCGGTGCTCAAGAAGGATCCCGACCGCTTCACCGACGTGTCCTGGGACGGCGACGCCGACACCGCCTTCCGGGTCGAGATCGAGGTCGACGGCTGGGATCGCCACCGGCTGCTGGAGGACATGTCCCGCACGTTCGCCGAGGCCGGGATCAACATCCTCGACGCGCGCTGCACGGTCAACCATCCGATGGTCAAGAATCGATTCGTGGTCGAGGTGGGGGACACCCGGACGCTTGACCAGGCGATCAGTCGCCTGCGCAACATCGACGCGGTGTTCGACGCCTACCGGGTCACGCCCGGCGCGGGCTGAGCGCGCACTGGCCCCCCGCGCTCGGGCCCGTCGCGCTGTTGCGGTGCGGACACGCGGACGGTGCGTGCGCTGGCGGTCGGCAGCTTGGTGATCAGCACCGCCTGCCCGGTTGGGAGCGCCTTGATGTTGTTCGGGTGCACGATGAACTGCTCGACCTGACGCCGCGTGCCCCGACCGGTGGGGTGGGCGCCGAACAGCCGCCCGCCGATTTGCTGCGTGTCCGCCCAGGTCGTCTCGGTGCCGGCCATCTCCGCGATCGTCTGTGCCGATGCCGGCACGTCTTGCCGATGCGCGAGCTTGACCGCCGTGTTGCCGAGGACCTGGTCGCGCAGCCCGCGCGCCGCCCGGTCGAGGTCGGCCAGCTCTTGGGTGGCCAGGAGCACGCCGACGCCGGCCTCGCGTCCGCGGGCGAGGAGCGAGATCACATTGTCGCTGCCCAGCGCCGAGAACTCGTCGATTCCGATCAGCGCCTGATCGCCACGAGCGTCGGCACCGCGCTGCTCCAGGCGATGGCCCACTGCGGTCACCAGATCCTGAACCGCGAGCGTGCCGAGCTGGGCTGAGAGCTTGCCGTACGTGCTCGAGTTGAGGCTGAACAGCACGACCTCGCGCCCGTCGAGCGCCGAACGGAGGTCGATTGTGGCGGCCGTCTCACCGCCACCGGCCGGCCGGAGGTAGGGCCCGGTGTGCGACTCGCTGATGATCGCCAGGCGCGTGCCGAGACCTCTGATCGCGCTGAGCTGGTCGGGCGTCAACGTGGCGAGGTAGTCCTGCACGCGCTCCGAGGTCGACCGCGGGAGATGGCGGAGCATCCCGGACAGCTTGCGCGGATCCATCAGACGCACCACCCCTTCGATCGTGGGCGGTCGATGGGGATCCGCCTGCTGCAGAACCTGGAGCACGGTCTGGAGATAGCGCTCGGCCGCGCGCTGATAGTGAGGCTCGGTGAAGCGCTCGGTCGCGATCAGCTTGTCCTTCAGCTCGGTCGCGTTTCCGTGCTGGAGCGGGTTCCAATGCGAGGGGCCGTCTGGAGTCCAGATCGAACATGGTCGACCGGCGGCCGCGGCGGCGTCCGCAAGCTCACGGGCAAAGGCGGGCGAGCCCTTCAGATCGATCGCCACGACCGGGCGGCCGCGGCGAATGTGATCGGCAAGGACACGCAGCAGAGTGGTCGACTTGCCCGCCCCGCTGGCGCCCAGGATCAGGCCGTGCGCGGCGAGTTGGCCGTCGGTCAACGTCACCGTCCGCCCCGCCAGGTCGCGGCCGAGTACGACGCCGGCATCGGCGGACTGCGCCTGAGCCGCCCGCGCGCGGCGAGCGGCCACTGCGCGGATCATCGCGATCGCCGCCGCGCCTGCTGCTGCAGCCAGGAGTCCGATGCCCGCCCACGTCACCGGAACCACCAGCAGCACGGCCAGCGCAGCCAGCGTCCAGTACGGGCGCCGGCGGGGTTGATCGGTCGACGGGTTCATCGCTCGCGATCGAGGTCGACCCCGCGTGGAGATCCGGGCCGCCGCGTGACTCGGCTTGGTCTCGCGGCTGGCTCGCCGGCGTCCTGATGACGAGCGCCTGCCAGCCCGCGCTCGGCGGCACGGCTCGCCGATCCGGTCCGATCCGCTCCCGCCAAGCTCACCCGTTGAACGTGGACCAGGTGGGAGATGCCGACGTTGGCGGCCGCCGCACGAACCGCGCGAGCCACGCGGGCGTCGTCCACCAGATAGAGCACGCCGTCCACGCGCGGATCGGCGCCGTAGCCGGCGATGATCCGCTCCAGCCGGGACCGGCCCTTCGGGGACAGCTCGAGTTCGATCGCGAACCGTCGCCCGTCCGCGCCGACGAGCACCAGATCCGGGTAGTGGAGGCGGTCCCGGCCCCCGGGCCCGACGCCGCCCAGTCGCACCCCCAGCGGGTCGGCGCGCCCGTCCGCGGTGCCGTCGTGCGAGCGCAGCCGGCGTTCCGCATGTACGTGGCGCATCGGTCCGAACACGCCGTTGCGGGCGGCGAGCGACAGCCAGGCGACGCCCACGTCGTGGCGGTAGCCGCGCAGGTCGATCCGGGGCCGGGGCAGGTCGCTGCCGATCACCTGGAGCCCCTGGTGGGTGATCTGATAGCAGCCGGGCTCGCCCTGGAACAGGGGTCTGTGGATCAGGAATCCGGCTTGCGAGAGCGCGTGCAGTCGGGCGTACGTGGCGCCCGCGGAGATGCCGAGCCGAGCCTGCACGTGGGTGACCAGGACCAGCCGGTGCTCGCTGATGAACGACAGTAGGTGGCGATCACGGTCGGTGATGCGAGTTCCGCGCCGTCGCCGCGGCTGGGCTGTGGTCTCCCGCTCGATCATGGCGGGACGGCGAGGGGCACGAGCGTCCACGACCTCATGAGCCTGGTGCGGCTACGTTCTCACCCCCCGGCGCGGCACAGTTTTCACCCCCCGGCGCGGCGAGGGCCTGAACCGGGACGCCGCGAGGACTTCAACCCCGGCGGGGGAGATCGTCATCCCTGGCGCAGGCAGGGAGCCTTGATCAGAGCCCCGGATGCGGAAGCGAACTCGTGTCGACGACCTGAAAATCCCGGCCGCTGAGACGGTCCAGTTGATGCAACGCGTCGTCGTTCCAACGGGGATTCGGCGCCCCCGAGATATACCAGGGCGAGCCGTTGTCGGCCAGGATCAAGCCATAGGTCTTGAGCGCTTGCGCGACCACGCGGGCCTGGTAGGGGAGGCCCGAGATGTTCACGCCCGCCTTCAGGCGCACGCGGAGCCCCATCGGCGGCAGGAACGCCCCGCTGCAGGTGGAGGCGTCGTGGCGAGCCGGATACACATAGGCCGGTGCGGTGCACGGTGCGGTGAAGCGCAGCGCGTGGTCGATCGCCCCTCGGGCGACTTCGTCATAGCGAGCCAGGCCGGGCAGAATCGGCAAGCCGGCGGCGTCTGCCGATGTCCAGCCGGCGGGACGAAGGTGGTCTGAGCGCAGGTTGAAGATCGCACCCGAGCCCGCCGTCCAGTGCCGGCCGCCGTCGTGCGGGTACGCGGCGTACAGCTCGTAGTCGGTACAGGTGTCGCGGTTGACCACGATCACATGCCTGTCACCACTGGCGCTGGGGCCGCCCTCGATCGCGACGCCGGCCGGAAGCGGGTAGTCGTGACCGTCGGACTGCGAGGCGTACTGGAAGCTCACCGGAACCCGGCGGGTGTGGTTGGAGACGATCACATACGGGATCCCGTTGGGGGCGCCGTCGTACACGGTCCCGAAGTCGGGATGGACCGGGTCTCCGACGCCGATGCTGGCGATCAGCCGCGCCGAGTTCCTCGCCACCGGGAGCCGATCGACGCGCTGATTCCAGGGGTTGTCGGGCGGGAAGATCGAGCACTGCGGCGCCCCCGGCAGGGAGGGTGCAGGCACGCTTGCGGGCACACCGAGCAGCGAGTGGGCAGGGACGCCGCGCAGAGAGTGCGGAGGGATGGCGAGCAGCGAGTGCGCGCCCACGATCGCCGGCAGGGCCGCCATCGAGCAGCAGGCTGTGAAGAGCGCGATCCGTCGCAAGCCGCACCCAATCATAGGCGCACGAGCCACATCGGGGCGGTTGAGCACGGCACTACGCGACGACCAGCAGTCCGCCCGGGACCACCGCGAACGCCGCCTGGTCGACGTCGCCGATGTAATCCCCGTCGACCTGCAATGGCAACGGCCGATCGTCGAGTGATCTGATCCGCAGGCGCGGCAATCCCCCGAATGCGCGGACCCGCCGGTGGCGGGAGAGGCGAGCCCGCCGCGACAAGACTCGCCAGGTGATCGCCGGAATGTCAAGCGGGTTGGCGCGCTCGAGCACGACCCCGGCCAAGTCGCCGCTCTGTAGCGTCGCACCCTCGCCCATGTGTACCGGTCGGTCGCCGAAGAATGTGTAGGGCGCAGCATTCTGGACGATCGCGGTGACGCCCGCGACACGCTCCTGACCGAGCTCGGCTTCGAGCCGCGGCGGGTGGTGCAGATAACGGCGGTTGAACGTCTTGACACCCGTCCAGGCGTAGTACCACTCGCCGGCCCGCGCCTTCAGGTGCGGGTGGGCGTCAACGCGCTGGACCACGCTCGCATCCAGCCCGACGCCGGCGGAGAAGAGGAAGTGGCGCCCGTTGACCTGACCGAGGTCGACGCGCCGCGGGCGCCAGTCATCAGCGACTCCCAGCAACTGCTCGGTCGCGTCGATGACGTCGGTGGGGATCCCGAGCAGGCGGCAGTAGACGTTCGCGCGACCTCCGGGTAGGCAGGTGAGCGGCGTATCGGAGCCGACCAGCCCGTTGGCGGCCTCGTTCACCGTGCCGTCGCCGCCGAAGGCGACAACCAGGTCGTAGCGCTCGCGCGCCGCTTCGCGGCCCAGTTCGGTCGCGTGATCCCGGGCCTCGGTGTCAACCGCGTCGACCCGATAGCTGCCGCGCAGCGCGGAGACGACGAGCTGCCTCAGCCGATCAGAGACGGTTGTCGCGTACGGGTTGACGATCACCAGCATCCGCTTGCTGGGGGCCGTCGTCCCGCTCACGCCCAATGTCGTCTCCAGCCGGCCGAGCGGATCGGTGCAGGCGGGCGCCATCGCGTTGTGCTCAACACCAGCGGATCGCAGTCGTTACGCGGTTGGCAACGGCATCATCCCTTGTCGTCCGCCGGCAGGCCTGGCTATAATTCGCCGGACATAGCAGTACGCATCCAGAGGGGTGGAGGGATATGGCCCTACGAGACCCCGGCAACCTCCCGCAAGGGAACGGTGCCAATTCCATCAGGCTCCAACGACAGGCCTGGGAGATGTGGAAAGGGCGGTTCCGTAGACCTCCGACCACAGACCCCGGCGGAGGTTTTTTGAGATATGCCGCCAGAGTCACTTCGCTGCAAGGAATGCAAGACCACCTACTCGCTTGACGCGCAGTACGTCTGCGAGCGCTGCTTCGGCCCGCTTGAAGTCGCGTACGAGTCGCGCGCCCATATCGATCCGGCTGAGCTGCGCCGCCGGATCCAGGCCGGCCCACACTCGCTGTGGCGCTACGCGGACTTCCTGCCCGTGCAGACGCCTCCACGCGGGACGCTGCCGGCAGGCTGGACGCCGCTGTTGCGCGCCGACCGGCTGGCCGCGCAGCTGGGACTCCAGGAGCTGTGGATCAAGAACGACGCGGCCAATCCGACGCACTCGTTCAAGGATCGCGTCGTCGCGGTGGCGCTGGCGCGAGCGCGGGAGCTGGGGTTTGAAACCATCGCGTGCGCCTCGACGGGGAATCTCGCCAACGCCGTCGCCGCCCACGCGGCGGCCGCGGGACTCGAGTCCTACGTGTTCATCCCGTCGGACCTGGAGGAGCAGAAGGTGCTCGCGACCGGGGTGTACGGCACAAACCTCGTCGCTGTGCGGGGTAACTACGACGATGTCAACCGGCTCTGCACCGAGCTCTCAGGCGAGCACGAGTGGGCATTTGTGAACATCAATATGCGCCCTTACTACGCCGAGGGTTCCAAGACGCTCGCGTTCGAGACCGCGGAGCAACTCGGGTTCGAGTTGCCCGACCGGGTCGTCTGCCCGATCGCCTCCGGTTCACTGTTCACCAAGATCGCGCGCGGTTTCGAGGAGTGGATCGAGCTCGGCCTGCTCACCGGTGTGCAGCCGACGTTCAACGGCGCCCAGGCGACCGGGTGCGCTCCGGTGGCCAACGCGTTCGCCGCGGGCCAGGACTTCTGCCGGCCGGTCAAGCCGGACACGATCGCCAAGTCCCTGGCGATCGGGAACCCGGCCGACGGTCCGTACGCCCTCGAGCTCGCGCGCAGGACCGGTGGCTCGATCGAATCGGTGACCGACGACGAGATCCGCGAGGGAATCAAGTTGCTCGCCCAGACCACGGGCATCTTTACCGAGACGGCCGGCGGCGTCACCGTCGCCGTGCTCGCCAAGCTCGCCGAGCGGGGGGACATCGATCCCTCAGAGCGGGTCGTCGCCTACATCACGGGTGAGGGCCTGAAGACGCTCGATTGCGTGCGCGGGACCTTCGAGACGTGGGAGATCGAGCCCACCGTCGCATCCTTTGACCAGGCCAGCGAGCGCGTCGCGGCCGCGGCCTGAGAGACTTCAGCGCGATGGCCATCAGCGTCAAGATCCCCACCCAGCTCCGGTCGGCTACCGAGGGCGAGTCACTCGCGTCGGTCGACGGCGCCACCGTCGGCGAAGTGCTCGACGCTCTGTACGAGCGCTACGACGAATTGCGCAGCCGGATCGCCGAGGACGGCGGCCTGAGACGGTTCGTGAACGTCTACGTCGGGGGCGAGGACATCCGCTTTCTCGACGGACTCGACACGCCCGTGCAGGACGGCGACGAGGTGACGATCCTGCCGGCGGTGGCCGGCGGCGGCTAAATCCGCGCGCGGGGTTTGGCGAGTGGCTGACCGCCCCGAGCGCGACCGCCCGGGGTGGGAACGGGTGCGATGCGTCACAATGGAGACGTGAGAGTCCGGCCATCCGAATGAGCGGCTCGAGATTGCGAGCCGCGCTGGCGGGGCTGGCTGCGCTGGTGTTCATCGTCCCGGTTGTGATCGGGCTGCTCCTGACCTCGGGTGGCGGGGCGGGCGCGGCGACCACCACGGCCGCGCACTACACGCCGGCGGCTGCCCCGGCAGCCAGCCCGACCACCGTCCGCAAGGCCAGCCCGTCGGTGCCCGCGGGGCCGGGCACGCTCGTGGCGCTGGTCCGGCACAGCACGACGATGCGATCCGCGCCCGACGGCGGCCGGACACTGGCGAAGGTCACGACGCGCACCGGCTTCGGCTCGCCGCAGGTGGTGTGGGTGGTTCAGCACCAGGCGGGTTGGCTTGGCGTGATCAGCACCCTGGCGGGCAACGGCCACGTCGGGTGGATTCCGCAATCCGCGACGTCGCTGAGTCGCATTCCGTGGGAGATCAAGGTGTCACTGGCGGCTCGTCAGGTGACCGTGCTCAAGAGCGGCAAGGTGCTCGAGCGCTACACCGTGGCGATCGGAGCGCCGACCGCACCGACGCCGACGGGTCGGTTTGCCGTCACCGACCGCCTCAACACCGGGGATCCGAGTGGACCGTACGGCTGCTGCATCCTCGCGCTCTCCGCCCACGCTCCGCACGCGATCTCAGACTGGGACGGCGGAAATCGGATCGCGATCCATTCCACGCCGGAGACCTCGAGTATCGGGCTTCCCGTCAGCCACGGCTGCATGCGCCTGACGCTGCCCGAGGGTCAATGGCTGCTGGAGCACATTCCGCTCGGGACGCCGACACTGATCAGCAGCAGTTAGCTGGGCGAGCCGCCCATCGGCTCGTCCGCGGCCGCGCGCAGTCTGTCGATCGCGCCGCGCAGCAGGCGGGACACCTGCATCTGGGACACGCCGAGGCGCGCGGCGATTTCCGCCTGGGTCATGTCGCGCGCGAAGCGCAGGAACAGCGCCATCCGCTGGGCATCGGACAGTGCATCGACCCCGGCAGCGATCACCGCGAGGTACTCGGTCAACTCGAGCTGCTCGTCCTCTGAACCGAGGGTCTGCGCGGGCGGGCCGGGCCGCTCGTCCTCTTGCGGGGGCTCGTCGAGCGGCGTCGCGTACCGTCCGTGGTAGGCCTCGATCGCATCGAGGGTCTGCTCCTCGCTGATGCCGAGAGCTCCGGCGAGCTCGCCCACGGATGGCGAGCGACCGAGGCGCAACGACAGCTGCTCGGCCTCGGCGGACAGCTCGAGCGCCCGCTCCTTGACCCCGCGCGGGACGTGAAGCGCCCACCCGGTGTCCCTGAAGTACCGCTTCAGCTCGCCCAGGATCGTCGGGGTGGCATAACTCGCGAAGGCAAACCCACGCCCCGGGTCGAACTTTCTGATCGCGCTCAAAAGGCCGATCGCCGCGACCTGAACGAGATCCTCCGACGCCTCGTCCGCAGAGTGATAACGGCGAGCCAGACTCCGAGCCAGCGGCTCGAACCGTCGCATCAGCTCCGCTTGGAGCTCCCCGTCCGGGTTCTCGTGATTGCGCTGCAGCAGCTCGTCGGTATCGAGCCCGCTGATGTCCTCATGCACGATGGTCTACGGGTCACGGGGACCCAAGGTGACATCCCGGCCGGCCGTCTGGGCGAGTCGGGTCAGCGATGCGCGGATGATCTCGCGTTGGCGCTCGAGACGGTCAGCTTCCGACTCGGGGATCTCAACCTCGACCGTGATGAGGGTTCCGTCGCCGGCGGGTTGCAGGCGCCACTCGAAGCGGAGGTCTGAGACGAGGCACGAGACCGTCACGCGCTGCTCCTCACGGCGGGTGTCGAGCAGTTGGGCCATGGGGAAGTCCGGGTAGCCGTCGGGGTACATCGTGTATTGGCCTGGCTCCTGGACGTCGATGGTGCCGATGCCGGCCCACCAGTCGGGGAACCGGGCCGGGTCGTAGAGGAGCTTCCAGACCTCCTCGGGTGGCGCCGGGCTCTCTGCGCTGTCATGGAACGAGGGCACGGGGGACTCCTTTCGTGAGGGCCTGAAGCTCACCGCGGGCTTGGGCCAGTTCGCGTTCGGGTTCCACGAGCCCGACGACCGGACGGCCGAGGTCGGCGAGCACGGCGGTCACGCTCTCGGATCGGCGAGCCCGGTCGAGCAGGCCTTCCCAGCCTGTGACCGACTCTCGTAGCCGTCGCTGCGCCTCGACGTGGTCGTGGCGCGCGAGCGCGATCAGACCTTGCACGCGCGCCAACCTCGGCACCAGGGCATCGGGGAAGTCGCTGGGCCGTACGGGCTCGAACACGGTGGCGCGCAGCTCGTCGGCGGCGCGCTCGCACTCGCCGGTCCGCGCGAGCGCCTCGGCCAGTGCTATGCGGGTGAGCGGGCGGCTGATCGGAGCCCCGTCGACGAGGGCGTCGGCGAGCAGCGTGGCCGCTCCGGCATGGTCTCCGGCGGCGAGCGCCACCAGTCCCAGGTCGTGGCAGGCCATGGCGAGCAGCTGCGGCTGTCCGAGCTGCTCGGCGAGCTGGCGCTCCGATTCGGCCGCCGCGCGGGCATCGCTGAGCCGATCCAGACGGATGAGCAGGAACGAGCGCGCTGCCAGCAGATGGATCTCAAGGCTTTGCAGGCCCTGCCGGTCGATCGCCGCCACCCCGCGGTCGATGAACTCGAGCGCGCGATCGAGCTCACCGGCGGCTGCCGCCGCTCCCGCCGCGTTGGCCCAGCAACCGTACGCGAGGTCGGGGCGCCCGGCGCGAGCGATCGCCTCGCCGGCCGCGGTCGCGGGTGCATAGGACTCAACGAAGCGCCCGCGACGCATCAGGGCCAGCGCCCGGGCGTGGCCGACGTCGTAGGTCTGCAGATCGCCCCCGGGCGGGCCGGTCCCGAGCTGCGCCAGGAGCCGCTCGGCCTGGTCGACGCTGCCTGCGACGGCCTCGGCCCAGGCGAGCGCGGCGAGCGCTTCGCGGCGCTCCTCGTCTGCGGGCAAGCTCGTGTCGCCGAGCCGCTCGAGCGCCGCGCTGGCGCTCTCCAGGACGGCGCGGGGAACGCAGATGGCGCCGTGGTACGCGCGCGCCCGCCGCAGCCAGGCGCGGGCCTGCTCGAGTGGCTCGGCACCTTGCAGCGACGCCACGGCGCGGTCGAATGCCGCCTCGGCCTGCTCGCGGCGCACGCGCCAGGCCTCGAGCTCGGCGAGCTCGAGCCACAGCTCGGGCAACTCGGGCGCGATCGCGAGCGCCTCCACGAGATACTCGACGGCCTGCTCGAGTGCGGCGACCCCACGCGCTTGCGTGGCCGCTCGGGCGAGTTCGGACACGGCTTCTGCGTCCGCGCCGGCGAGACGGAGCTGTCGGGCCGCTTCAGCGGGGCGCGGCGGGCTGCCCGCTCGCTCGCCGGCCAGCAGTGCCGCCGCCCAGCGCCTGTGCAGCCCCCGACGGCGTGGCTCGGCGATCTCCTCGTAGACCGCATCACGCAGCAAGGCGTGTCGAAACCCGAGGCGGCCGTCGGCCGCGACCAGCAGGCCGGTCTCGAGCGCCCGCGCTGCGGCCTCGTCGGGATCCCGCAGTCCGAGCTGCCCGAGCTCGATCGGCTCCAGCGCACGCCCCGCGACCGCGGCGAGTTCGACGAGCTGCCGGTCATCTCCGGCCAGCGGGGCGAGCGTTGACCGGACCGAGCCGCGCAGGCTCGGTGCGACTTCGTCCTGCAGACCTCGCGATAGCGCCCGCGCGGTCTCAACCGCCAGCAGCGGGTTGCCCCCCGATTGCTCGACCACCCGTTTTACGTCGGGGTCGCTCAGCCGCGCCGCGCGGCGGGCCAGCGCGGCGACGGGCGTGGGCGAGAGCGGCAGCAGCGCGAGCTCGCAGGCCAGCAGACCTCGCGCTCGCAGCGCTTGCTCGAGCCGGTCAGCGTCCGCGCTGTGCGGCAGCTCGCGCCGCGTCAGCACCATCATGATCCGCCGCCCCGCGACCCGCCGCGCGACATAGCCACCCAGCTCCAGGCTCGGGCGGTCCGCAGCGTGGACATCCTCGAGTACGAGCAGCACCGGCCGCTCGCGCGCGGCCCAGGAGAGCAGCGCGACGACCGCCTCGAACAGCCGTGTGCGTTGCAAGTCCGGCGCGACGATCGGGCTCGGCGTGCCGCCGCGGGCGAAATGGGCCGGCAGTTCGCTCGCGAGCACGGTCAGCTCCTCCGGCCAGACGGAGTCCGACGGTGGTGCCGGCAGGGCCGGTAGGAGATCGCGGATCAGCTCGGCCCATAGGCTCAGCGGCGCGCTGCCGCCGAGGTCGAGCGCCGCCGACTCGGCGGTGTGCGCGCCGGCCGCACCAACCCGCAGACGGAGCTCCGTGGCCAGTCGGGTCTTGCCGATCCCCGCCTCGCCGCGCACGAGCGCCACGCCGCCCGCTCCGTCGGCGACGGCCCGCCAGGCACGCTCGAGCTCGCCCAACTCCGCCTCCCGACCGACCAGCGGGAGCAATCCGGGTGCCGCAACCGCCCCGGGGGCACCGCCGGGGGCAGGGGACTCAGCACGGAGACGCTCGATCAGCTCGCGCGTGTGCGCGGTCGGCGCGACGCCGAGCTCGCGGCGCAGCCGGTCGGCCAGCATCCGGTAGGTGCGCAGCGCCCCGGCGCGGTCCCCGATCGCGTCGAGACGGGTGATCAGCCGGCGGTGCGCCGGCTCATCAAACGGGTCGCGCTCGACCTCGCGCCGGGTCCAGTCGACCGCTTCCGCGCCATCGCCGCGCTCCTCGCAGACACAGGCACATCGCTCCAGCAGCGCGATCACCCGCTCGCGGTGGCGCTCGCGCGCCGACAGCACCCACTCGTCCTCCATGCCTTCCAACAGCTCCCCCCGGCACAACGCCAAAGCCTCCTGGGGCCTCTGTGCATCGGCCAGTCGTTCGAATTCGCGCGCGTCGATCCACACGTCCGCGTCGGCTCGCAGTCCAACCCGGTCGCGGTCGACGACGAGCCAACGGCCGAGCGGCCGTCGCAGCGCCCACAAGGCGCTGCGCAGACTGGACCGCGCGCTCTGGTCCAGCACGTCCGGCCAGAACCGTGAGGCAAGCTCGACTCGGGACACCGGTTGCCCGGTCAGGGCCAGATAGGCGAACACGGCCCAGGGACGCTGGGACGGCGGCGATACGATCACGGCCCCGTCCAGCTCGACCTCGAGCGCGCCGATGAGACGCACGCGCAGCACGCCGTTAAGCGTACCGCCGCGCGGTTTGACGGCCGTTTGACGGCCGCTGGACGGCGCCGCGCGAGCCTTGCGCACATGGCACCCACATCAACCACCCAGGAGGACGTCATGAGCACCATCGCACCGACGAGCTTCGATCTGGAGCGCTTTGCGCGCGCCACCGAGGAGCGCGACGCCGCGACCCAGCTGTCGATGTACGGGCCCGAGGCGACCGTGACAATCGTCGACCGGATCACGCAGCCTGGCTCGCCCCGCGTGCTGCACGGCCGTGAGCAGATCCGAAGCTGGATCGAGGAGGTCACGGCGCGCGACATGCAGCACGCGGTCCAGCACACGGTCGCCGATGACCGCGGCGCCGCGTTCACCGTGGCCTGCCGCTATCCGGACGGGACCAACGTGCTGTGCGCGACCGTGCTCGAGCTGCAAGCCGGCGCGATCGGCCGCCAGACCGTCGTGCAGGTCTGGGACGAAAGCCACTAGACGTGCTCGAAGCTCGGCGCTAACCACGTTCGGTGATCACAGCCCAGCTCGGCCGGCGATCGGAATCGGCAGGATCGTCCCCGCCGGCCGAGTCGGCGCTGCCTCGCGGACTCAGCCGATCCGCCACTGGATCAGTCCGAGCCCCGGGAAGTGAAGGGCCTCCGCGGCGGCTCCGGTGAGATCCCATTCTCGCCCGGCGATGTATGGCCCGCGGTCGATCACCGGAACTCGAATGGCTCGCCCGCCGTAGACGAAGATCACCTCGGTCCCGCACGGCAACGTCTTGTTGGCGACGCCGAGTTGTGCGACGTGCAGCACGCCGCCGCAGGCGATCGGATCGCCGTAGGCGGTGAATACCGACGCGATGCTGGTGTTGTACTGGCCCGGCGGCAGCGCAGACGGATCGATCAACGCATTGGAGAGGTCGAGGCGGTCCAGGTGGTAGTGCGCGATCGCCAGCTGGAAGCGAGCGACCTCGACGCGCACCTCAGCGTTGCTGGGCGCGCCGGGGGCCGGAGCGCTGATCGCGCTGGCCGGTTGGCTGGGACTGGGGTCCGATGCCGCCGGCACGGCGGGACCGGCCGGGTTGGGCGCAGCGGCGCTGCGCGGTGCACCAGCCTCGCCGGCGACCGGCTCGACCACCTGAGGGTGAGCATGCTCGCGCAGCGGCGATGCGGCCGACGCATTCCCGGTGCTCGGCCCCGCGCCCGGGTGCGACCCGCTGGAGCCGCACCCCACCAGCACCAGCGCTGCCATCGCTGTGGCTACTCGGGCCCCGATGCCCTGACTCTAACTCGCGCGGCCGATAGGCTCACCCCCGATGGTCGTGCGCGCGCTCGTGTTCGATGTCTTCGGCACCCTGGTGGACTGGCGCTCGGGGATCGCGCAGGCGTTCCGCGATTGCGGACTGCCCGGAGACCGGGAGGAGTTGGCTGACGCGTGGCGCGCTCGGTACGGGCCGATCCTGGCCGAGGTGAACGACGGTGCGCGGCCATGGGGAAACTTCGACGAGCTTCATCTGCTGACGCTCGACGATCTGCTGGCGGCGCGGAATCTGGAGCTCCCGATCGAGGCGCGCCGGGCGCTGGTTGACAAGTGGCATCGGCTCGATCCCTGGCCCGATGTGCGCACGGGTCTGGAGGAGTTGCGCCGGGGCCGCGTCGCCGCAACGCTGTCCAATGGCCATGTGGCGCTGCTCGTCGACCTCGCCCGTCATGGCGACCTGCGGTTTGACTGCGTGCTCTCGGCGGAGATGGCGCACGCCTACAAGCCCGCGCCTGAGGTGTACCAGACCGCGGCGCGCCTGCTTGCCGTGGCGCCGGGCGAGCTGATGCTGGTGGCGGCCCACCCGTCCGACCTCGAGGGTGCGCGCGCGGCGGGGCTGCAGACCGCGTTCATCGAGCGCCCGCTCGAGTACGGATCGGGCTCACCGGCTCGCGCGTACCCCGCCGCGGATCAGTCGGCCTCCGACCTCCACGAGCTGGCCGCCCGGCTCGCGCGCTGAGCGTCCGCTCGACCGCCCAAACGCCTGAACGGGTCAGGTGGTGCCCGACCCGAGCAGCCACACGCGCACCGGGCCCCGTCCGCGCCGTCGTGACTCAACCGTGATGGGTCGGTCCCGGCTCATTGTGGTCCCTGGTCGAGCGGGTCATCCGCGATCAGGCGACTCGTGCGCCCGTGATTGAAGAAGCTGAGTAGCCACTTTAAGGTCACGAACAGGCGGCTCTGAAAGCCCATCAGGTACCAGATGTGAATCACCAGCCAAATCGTCCACGCCGCCG
>Ga0302325_10014628_pt1 | contig 16701 bp, 15 predicted proteins | sample Palsa_T0_2_FD_201948 | JGI IMG/M metagenome (GOLD analysis project Ga0302325, IMG submission 201948) | Peat permafrost microbial communities from Stordalen Mire near Abisko, Sweden - Palsa_T0_2 | ecosystem: Environmental > Terrestrial > Soil > Palsa > Peat permafrost | place: Sweden: Abisko... | reverse complement strand
CATCGGCCAGACGCCCGGGTCGGCCGTCGAAACGGTGACGTGGTCGCCGAACTGAACAGGGGAAACATGCCCAGGCTCATCGTTTTCAACCAGGTTTCGCTGGACGGCTTCATCTCGGATGCGAACGGCGACATGAGCTGGGCCCACCGGCCGGATGCCGAGTGGAAGGCATTTAGCGAAGAGAATGCGAGGAATCAAAGCCGGCTTCTGTTCGGCAGGATCACCTACGAGATGATGGCGGGCTTCTGGCCGACGCTCCAGGCGATCCAGAGCATCCCCGAGGTGGCGAAGCGGATGAACCGCCTCCCGAAGGTTGTCTTCTCGAGGACCCTGGACAAGGCGTCATGGAACAACACGAGGCTGGTCAAGCGCGACCTGGTGCAGGAAGTGCGAAGCATGAAGAGGGAACCCGGGCCGGACTTGGTGCTCATGGGAAGCGCAAGCATCGTGTCCCAGCTGGCTCAGGAGGCGCTTGTGGATGAGTTCCAGATCGCCGTGAACCCTATCGTGCTCGGGCGGGGAAAATCGATGTTCGCCGGGGTCGGCGGGAGGCTGAATTTGAAGGCGACAAGGACCCGGACCTTCGCCAATGGGAACGTCCTGCTCTGCTACGAGCCGTCCGCGTGACGGGGGGCCCTGGCGCCGGCGGATTTGCCCGGGAGGAGCCGGGAGAGCATGAAGGCGATCCCGCTGAATGACGTGGCCTCGAAGACGCTTGTCCACTGGTTGCCATTATCGGTGTGGGGATCCCTGAGGGCCCAGGGGATGTGGAGAACGAGGAGCCAGGTGAATATCATCGCCCCAAGGAGCCCCGCCGCCAGGCGGGGCTTGATCCGCAGGATCATCCCGGTGCCTGCGGCGATCAGCGCCGAGCCGCAGAAATACGTCCAGAACATGTGGCCCGGCATCCACGACGGGACCATCGTCGCCACGAAAGGGGCGTAGAGAAAGTGGTCCACACCGAACACGGCCACGGTGAGCGCGATCGCGAAGCATCCGAACGACACGAAGCGCGGGTCCCAGCGGGCCGATCCTTGCCCGGGAATCGAGGCAGCGGCAACGAAGGCGCCCCCCGCAAGCGTCAGGGCCTTCAGGGTGTTCGTCCAGGCGCCCAGGGAACGAAAGTTCACCGACGCCTGATAGGGGATATCCCGGAACACGATCACGGCGAGGAGCGCCGACCCGAGCAGGATGGCCGCAGCCCGAGCGCCCTTCCCAACCAGGATGGCCCCCCCGGTGATCATCATCCCGATCCCCGCAACGCACACCCAGAAATAGAGCCCCGGGATCCCCGAGGGGAACGACGGCATGATGACCGCGACGAAGCCGCCATTGTAGAAATGCTGGCCGCCGAGCCCGACGATCCCGATGGCATATAACAGCCGCCCCTTTCGGATTATCGATTTCTCCATGATGTCTGTCATTTGGGTGTGATGCCAGGGGAGGCAAACGGCCGGATTCGGGGGTGCACCGCCCGGCACAATGCATGGGCGCGCCCGATTTGGAAACACCGAAGAGGGCAGGTACCCTTCAAAACGGGCCGAAAGGATTGCAGAGGAATGGGGGCGGGTGTTGAAGGGAATGGGCTCGGGGCGGTGTTATACCGGGCAAATCCCTCCCATCCCATGAAAAGCCAAAGAATCCTCCTTTGTTTCGCATCTGCCCTCTGCAGCGTGCTCACGCTGCCCGCGATGCCCGGTGTCCCCGAGTATATCCCGGTCAAGGTCGAACAGACGGAGGAGGCGGCCTACCCGTCGGTCCTCATCCCGCTGGGCGTCAGGAGCGGGTCCGCGAGCGTGGCCGTGGCCGTGGACGACGCCGGCCACCTCACCGACTTCCTGGTGACGGCCTACACGCACCCGGCATTCGCCGAAAGCGCGGTGGCGGCCATCCGGAAATGGAGGTTTGAGCCCGCGATGGTCCACGGTTTTCCGCGGAATTCAAAGTCCGACCTCACGTTCAGGTTCCAGATGCGGGGCGTGGTCGTCATGACCATGACGGCCCTCTCGTACGAGGAGATGCTGCACCTGAAGCTCGCGCCGGGCAGCACGGCCTACAGTGCGTGCACGCTTGGCGAACTCGACCGGATACCCAACCCGGCCAAGATCGTGAATCCGATCTACCCGAACGAGGTTGCCCGAAGCAGCCGGGGGGGCCACGTCTTGGTCGGGTTCTACATCGACGAGCAGGGCCACGTCAGGATGCCTTCCGTCAGCCTGGAGACCAACGAGGCGAACGAGGAGCTGGCCGCGATCGCCGTGACCGCGGTCTCGCAGTGGCAGTTTGATCCGCCGACGTCCAAGGGCAGGCCCGTCCTCGTGCTGGCGCAGCAGGACTTCAACTTCAAGCCCTCGGCGCCGTAGGGCCGTGGCGCGTCAGCGCTGCGTGGTCTCCCGAAAAAACTCGGCGAGATGCTGGCGGAGCTGATGGCGGGCTCGGTACAGGCGGGTCTCGACCCCGCGCTCGGAGCAGCCCGTGATCGACGCGATTTCCCGGTAGGACATGTGCTCGTAGTGATGGAGAAGCACCGAGGCCTTCAGGTCATGGGGCAGCGCGTCCACCGCGCTCATTAGCGCGGCGAGCGTCTCGTCGCGGGCGAGCGCCGAATCCGGGCCGAGCTCGTTCGTGGCCGGGTCCGGCTCGTTCCCCCCGGTTCCTGCGGGCCCCGAATCGGCGGCCTGCGACCCAAACGACACCGTCGGGTGCCTTCGCCTCCACCGGTGATGGTTGTGGCAGAGGTTCGTGAGCGCGGTGAAGAGCCACGCGGAAAGGTTCGTGTCGGGCCGCAGCTGCATGCGCCGCTGGTAGAGCCGGACGAACGTGTCCGCCACCAGGTCCTGTGCATCGGCCGAGTTCTGAAGGTAGCGGTAGGCGAAGCCGAGGAGGGGCCGCTGCCACCTGGCGATCAGCCGGTTGAGCGCCAAGGCGTCTCCGCGCTGAAGGTCGAGCAGGTTCGCACGGTCGGTGACGGGGTCGGTGGACACGAGGCGCGGGGTTGCGCTCAGTTTTTCGAAGGACCCGATTGCGGCGAGGTTGCGGCGACGATCCCGAAATAATGCTCCCGCTGGCTGGGGGTCATCTCGCTCGCCGCCGCCAGCACAAGCTGCCGCGTCGAGTCTAGGCACTCCCGATCGATGGCGCGCCGGGCCTCCACGAACTGCGCGAATTCGATGAAATCCACGCGGTCGGTGGCGCGGCGGGTGTTCTCGAAGGCGGTGAACTCCGTCTGCATCTGCGTGACCTGCGCGGCGAGCGCCCGCAGGCGCGGGCTGGAGGCCTCGTGGAGCTCCCTGATCCGCGCAAACTGGGCGTCGCTCAGCTGCAGCTCCGACTTCATCCATGCGAGCTGCCCGTCGAGCGAGCCGGGATCAGGGGGCCGGTGCAGCTGGAAATAGACCACATGCGACACGATGCCGACGGCCACGCCGAAAATCAGGACAAGAAGGCCGCGCTTCATGGCAGTTGTGCGACGGCATCCGCCTTCAGTAGGGGGTCGATCAGCTGAAGGTAGCTGCGCGCAAGCTGAGAGCTGTGCTCGTGCTGCTCCCGGTTGACGCGGACCTCCGCGAGGAAAAGGCCCAGGAGGGCGCAGCTCGCGACGAACATCGCGGCGAACGGCGGGCGCGAGAGCCAGGAGAAGATCTCCGCCCAGAACCCGTCGCGCTCGCGGCTTTCAAGGTGCGCGATGCGCCGCCAGACCTCCGGGACGAGGTTCGGCGCGGGCTCGCGCGGCTCAGGCCAGCGGTCGAGCAGGGGGTCCAGGGGGTCGGGTGGGTTGGGCATTGCGGCGCGGGTGTACCTGCGGCATCCCGCATAACACCATTGCCGGCCGAAGTCCTTCAAAAATTTCGTCCTTGGGGGAACCGCCTGCTGTCGCAACCGTCTGACTGTCCGGAACCGCAGCCGACCCGTCCCGCCCGGCAGGGACTCGCTCACTCCTCGGGGCCGGTTCGATGCGCAAATCCAACACGATGAAGACGACTTCCACGGGCCTCTTCAGGCCGCGAAGCCTCGATCTCCTGGACGGCAGCTACACCCGCCCGCGCCTTTTGGCGGACGTCCTCTCGGGCGTGACCGTCGGCCTCATCGCCCTGCCGCTGTCGCTTGCCCTCGGCGTGGCGAGTGTGCCGGCGGGAACGCCGACGCCGTTTCCTGCGCCCGCCGTCGGCATATTCACGGCGATCATCGCGGGCTTCCTCGTCTCGGCCCTCGGCGGGAGCCGGGTTCAGATCGCCGGTCCCACGGCGGCGTTCATGCCGATCATTCTCCTGATCATCGAGCGCTACGGCTACGACGGCCTGCTGCTCGCGACGATCATGGCGGGCGTCATCCTTGTCGTGATGGGCCTGGCGCGGCTGGGCGCGGTGATCAAGTACATCCCGTATCCGGTGACGAGCGGCTTCACGACCGGCATAGCCGTCTCGATCATGATGAGCCAGGTGCCGGATTTTCTCGGCATAAGGTCCGACACGCCCGCGCCCCGGGAATTCGTCGACAAGATTCCGTGGCTCTGGTCGCATATGGCGGATGTCAATCCGCTCGCCGCGGGCACGGGCCTGGCGAGCGCGGTCCTGATCTACTATTGGCCCCGATTCGGCTGGAAGCGCCTGCCCGGGATCATCGTCGCCATGGTCGTGGCCAGCGTGGCGGTGACCCTCCTGGGCTGGCCGCATGCGCACGGCCTGGCGACGGTCGGCTCCCGTTTTGGTCCCGGCGCCGTCCCGTCGGGAATTCCGCCGTTCAGGCTGCCCTTCGTGTCCCTTGAGCGCATCCGCGGGCTCATCGCGCCGGCGATCACGATCGCCCTGCTCGGCTCCATCGAGTCCCTCCTCTCGGCCGTGGTGGCTGACGGCCTCATCAATGACCGCCACAACGCCAACACGGAGCTGGTAGCGCAGGGCGTCGCCAATATCGCGTGCCCGTTCTTCTGCGGGCTCCCCGCGACCGGCGCGATCGCCCGGACCTCGGCAAACGTCCGCGCCGGGGGAACCAGCCCCGTCGCGGGGATGGTCCATGCCGCCTCGCTGCTCCTGATTGTCCTGGCGTTTTCGCGGTACGCCCAGTTTGTGCCGATGGCGGCGATAGGCGCCGTGCTTGTCATGGTCGCCCTCCGGATGGGCGAGTGGCATGAGATCGCCCGCCTGCGGCAGATGCCGGCCAGCGACGCCGCGGTGCTCGTCACCACCCTGCTCCTCACCGTGGTTTTCGACCTGGTGATCGCGGTCGAGGTCGGGATGGTGCTCGCGGCGTTCCTCTTCATCAAGCGCGTCGCGGAGACGACCGAGGTCTCGCTCGTCACGGCCGACGACGAGCTGGAGACGCCCGAGCAGGTCGCGCACGGCAAGGACATACCCGAAGGCGTCCTTGTCTACCGCATCTTCGGGCCCTTTTTCTTCGGCGCCGCGGAGAAGATGGAGGACGCCCTCCTTCGCTCGGGCGGCCTTCCCCGGGTCCTCATCCTGCGGCTGCAGCTCGTCCCCGCGATTGACACGACCGCCCTCAACGCCCTCGAGAGCATATTTGAGCGCCTGCGGTCGGCCGGCGGCGTCCTCATCCTGAGCGGAACCCACCGCCAGCCGCTCCAAATGCTTGCGAAGGCAGGCTTCGTCGAAAAAATAGGCCGCCCGAACATCCGCCCCCATTTTGACGACGCGCTGTCCCGAGCCAGGGAGGTCCTGGCGCAAGGCGCCCACTCAAGACCCCATCCATGACACCCCCCGGCAGCCTCTCCCGTCCCTTCCTTCTTGCCTGCGCGGCCCTCGCGTGGGGCGCGCAGGCGGCGCGCGCCTCCGACGAGGCTCCGCCTCATTTTGTGGAGAGCGGCGGCAGGCACGCGTTCATCGTTGATGGCGCCCCGTTCCTGATTCTGGGCGGCCAGTGCGGCAATTCCAGCGCGTGGCCCGCGCAGCTGCCCGGCGTCTGGTCGGCGATCGAGCGGATGCATGCCAACACGCTGGAGGCCCCGGTCTACTGGGAGCAGTTCGAGCCGGAGCAGGGAAGGTTCGACCCGGCCATTGTCGACATGATGATCCGGCAGGCGCGGGAGCACCGCGTCCGGCTGGTCCTCCTCTGGTTCGGGACTTGGAAGAACGGCAGCGCGCACTACCTTCCGCTCTGGATGAAGGAGAGGCCGGAACTCTCCCCGAAGATCATCGGCAGGGACGGTCTGCCCGTCGACTCGCCGTCCCCGCATTTCCCCGCGACGCTCGAGGCGGATTCCCGAGCCTTCCGTGCCCTCATGCGCCACCTGAAGGCCGCCGACACCGCCCACACGGTGATCATGGTCCAGGTCGAGAACGAAGCGGGGGCGTGGGGGAGCGTCCGAGACTATTCGGCCGCCGCGCAGGCCCTCTTTGTGCAGCCGGTTCCCGAAGCGCTCCTGAACGCCCTTGGCCTCGCGTCCCAGGCCGGGGGCACCTGGCCATCAGTGTTCGGCGCCGACGCCGATGAGTTCTTCCAGGCCTGGTCCGTCGCGCGCTTCGTCGGCCAGGTCGCCGCCGCGGGCAAGGCCGAGTACGCGCTCCCCATGTACGCCAACGCCGCGCTCCGCGACCCGATTTCGCCGGGGCCCGCGGGAACGTACGAAAGCGGAGGGCCGACGGACAACGTTCTGGCGATCTGGAAGGCCGCGGCTCCCGCTCTCGACGTGCTGTCCCCGGACATCTACCAGAACGACAACGCGCGCTACCGCCGGGTGCTCGAGCTTTACTCAAGGCCGGACAATCCGCTCTTCGTCCCGGAGAGCGGCGGCTCCGCATGGTACGCCCACATGCTTTTTGCGGCGATCGGCAGGGGCGCGGTGGGATGGGCGCCCTTCGGCATCGACAGGGCCGTGGATCCCAGCCGAAAGCCGGACGAGGACCCGCTCGCGGCGCTGGGCCTCAACTACGCGATCGTCTCCCCCCTCATGCGCGAGGTGGCGCGCCTCAACTACGAGGGCGGCCTGCAGGCTGTTGCGGAGGACCGAGACGTCCACACGCAGACCATGGCCCTCGGGCGCTGGGTGGCCGAGGTCGGCTACGGCGTCTCGCGCTTTCCGGGCTCGATCGCCACCGGGCCCAAGGGAAACCCGGAGCCCATCGGGGGCGCCCTTGTCGGGAGGCTCGGGGACGACGAGTTCCTCGTCGCCGGGCATGCCTGCCGGGTCGATTTTCACCTGTCGGACCCCGCCTCGAAGGCGAAGCGCGAATTCCTGCGCGTGGAGGAGGGCACCTACGAAGGCGGGGTGTTCAAGCCCATCCGGATCTGGAACGGCGACCAGACGGACTGGGGGCTGATCTTCGGATCGGCGCCCGTGGCCCTGCGCGTGCGGCTCAGGGCGTACTAGGGACCTCCTTGTCGTAGAAGACCCGGAGTTCGGCGGCCTGGCCCGGAAGGAGGTCCTTGGCCCTCTTGAGCGCGTTGCGGGTCGCCATCGTCGCGTTGTCCTCGGCGGGAAAGATGTTCTCGCGTCCGATCTGCTGGAGCAGGCCGCTGTTTTCCAGGACCCGGGTCACGTCCGGATTGCTCCCGCTGATGAGCAGGAAGCGCCCGGTCTGCCGGAGGTAGTCGTGGAGGTTTTCGAGGGCCATCACGGTCGACGCGTCCAGATGCCGCGCATTCTTCATGCGCAGGATGAACACCCGGATGTTCTGGTTGTCGGCGAGGATCCGGACCTGCTCCTGGAAAAGGTCCGCCGCCCCGAAAAAGAGCTCGCCCTCGACATGGATGATGGAGATCTCCGGATGAGGGCGCTCCTTGGGATCGCGCAGTTCGGCAAGGTTGCCCGTCTCATTGATCGCGTATTCCACGAGGGTGGGGGTGCTGGTCTTCCTCAGGAAAAGGACCAGCGAGACCCCGATGCCGACGTAGATTGCCGTGTCGAGCTTCAGGAAGAGGCACGAGCCGAGCGTCACGACGAAAACGACCAGGTCCGACGGCGTCGAGCGGCACGAGATGCGGATCTGGTGGCGGTTGATCATCTTGAACCCCACGCGGATCAGGTGGGCCGCGAGCGCCGCGACCGGTATGAAGTTGAAGACCGGGGTCACAAACGCGAGGACGCCCAGGACCACCACGCTGCTCATCATCGAGGACATCTGGGTCCTGGCGCCGCTCTGGAAATTGACCGCCGAGCGCGCGAAGGACGAGGAACCGGGCACCGCGCCGAAGAACGAGCACGCGATATTGGCGACGCCCATCCCGATCAGTTCCTGGTTGGGCTCGATCTTCTGGCCGCTTTTCGCCGCGAGGCCCTTTGTGATCGAGACGGCCTCGAGCATCCCGAGGATGGAGATGGCGATCGCGGTCCCCGCGAGCTCGGGCAGCAGGTGCAGCCTGCGCGGCCCGAAGGGATAGCCCGCGAACCCGGGGACAACGGCGGTGAGGGCCCCCTCGTCCCGCACCATGAGGAACGGCGCCCCCGTGTGGTAGAGCGTGTAGAGCTTCGCGCCGATCGCCAGGAGGGAGAGGCCGATCAGCGCCTCAGGCCAGGTCGGGCGCAGCTTCTGCACCGACCAGAATATCAGGAACGTGAGGGCCCCGATGGCGATCGCCCAGGGGTGGGCGTGGTCGGTGCCCAGGTCGTACAGGGCCTGCAGGATGTTGGTCGAGAAGTTCTGGCCGGAGCCCACGCTGTAGCCCAGGAGGTTGTGCAGCTGGCTTCCTATCAACAGGATGCCTATCCCCGTGCTGTACCCCACGACGACCGACCGCGAGATGAACTTCGTTATCTCGCCAAAGTTGAGGAGGCCGGCGAGGAGCTGGATGACGCCGATCAGGAACGCGAGGTACACCGCGAGCTGGAGGGGACCGAGCGCCAGCCCCGAGTTCGAGGCTATGGTGGCCGCGACGATGAGGCTGATCGAGCTGGTCGGCCCGAAAACGTGGTGGCGCGACGAGAAGAAGAGGGAGCCCACGAATCCCCCGATGATCACGGACACGATCACGGGCGTGGGCGGGAGCCCGAGGATGAGCGAGAAGCCGATCGCCTGCGGGATGGACACGAGTGTCACCGTGGCGCCCGCGACCAGGTCAGCCCGGAATTTCGCCCACGTGTACCGCCTGAGCTCGCCGATGAACGGAAGCCGCACCCTGAACATGTGCGATCCCATGGCCGCGACCTCCTCGGTGAGCTCCGTCACGCTGTCCATTGGCAATGTCTCTTATCGGCGAAACCCGTCGGCAAGCGCGATCTTTTTGCGACGCGCCGGCCGCTGAGGCCCTTTAACGGGACTGTCACGGCGGCGTCACGCGTCCGTAACAATCCCGGGGTAGCATCGGCGCGATCCAACCGCCCAGGAAATAAAACCCTACGTCCCCCGTTATGCTTCATATCAAATCCAAATGGTTCGCGCTTCTCGGAGCCCTCACGGCCCTCGGAGCCGCCTCCGCCCCTGCACAGATGCTCATCAACGGCGCGGGCGCCACCTTTCCCCAGCAGATCTACACGAAGTGGTTCGACGAATACCAGAAGGTGGACCCCTCGGTCAGCTTCAACTACCAGGGAATCGGCTCCGGCGGCGGCCAGAAGCAGATCCTCGCCGAGACCGTGGACTTCGGCGCCTCCGACGGACCGATGTCCGACGAGAACCTGGCGAAGGCGCCGCGCACGCTCTGGCACATTCCGACCGTGGCGGGCGCGGTGGCGGTGAGCTACAACCTCGAAGGCAACCCGCAGCTCAGCCTCGACGGGACGACCCTGGCGGGCATCTTCCTCGGGACGATCACCAAGTGGAACGATCCCGCGATCGCCGCCCTGAATGCGGACGTGAAGCTCCCCCCCGACGACATCGTCGTCGTGCACCGCTCCGACGGAAGCGGCACCAGCTTCATCTTCACGGACTACCTGAGCAACGTGAGCCCCGACTGGAAGCAGAAGGTCGGCAAGGGCGTGTCCGTCAGCTGGCCCGTGGGCCTCGGCGGCAAGGGCAACGCCGGCGTCGCGGGCCAGGTCAAGCAGACCCCCGGCGCCATCGGTTACGTGGAGCTCGCCTACGCCCACCAGAACAAGCTTCCGTTCGCCAACATGAAGAACGCCTCCGGAAACTTCATCACGCCGACCGTTGACTCGGTCACCGCGGCGCTCGCCTCGGCGTCAATCCCGGAGGACTTTCGGTTCTCCATGGTCAACGCGCCCGGCGACAAGGCCTACCCGATCTCGGGGACCACCTGGCTGCTTGTCTACGCCGAGCAGAAGGACCACGCCAAGGGCGAGAAGCTCGTCCAGTTCCTGAAATGGGCCTACTCGGACGGCGAGAAGTACGCGTCCGCCCTCGATTATGCCCCGCTGCCCGGCGCGGTGCAAAAGCGCGCCCTTGAAAGGGTGCAAAGCATCAAATACTGATTCGGGCTCGAAACCGGGCGGCAGTGAGCGCGATCGTGGCCGCCTGAATTTCCCATCAGCCACGTGCCCCCCGCCTCCCAAGCCCTCCCTGCGTCCGATTCTCGGGCGCCCGATATCGCGTTCAAGTGGGTGGCCGCCCTCGCGGCGGCCATGATCGTCGTGCTCATCGTCCTGGTCGGATGGGAGCTCTACGCCGGCTCGCGGCTTTCCCTGGGCCATTTCGGCCTGGGTTTCTTGTGGAGCAGCAAATGGGACCCGGTGCAGGACAAGTACGGCGCGCTCCCGTTCATCTTCGGGACCCTCGTCTCGTCGCTCCTCGCCCTCCTGATCGCGGTTCCGCTCGGCGTCGCGACTGCGCTTTTCCTCACGGAGCTCGCTCCCCTCAGGCTTCGCCAGCCCATTATCATGGCCATCGAGATGCTCGCGGCCGTGCCGAGCGTCATCTTCGGCCTCTGGGGCATCTTCGTGATGATCCCGTGGCTCAGGGATCACCTGTTCGTATGGCTCAAGCATTCCCTTGGCTTTCTTCCCCTCTTCCAGGGGCCGATATACGGGGTCAGCATGCTCGCGGCGGGCATCATCATCGCGATCATGATCCTGCCGATCATCACGTCGATCTCCCGTGAGATCCTCCGCTCGGTTCCGAATCTCCAGCGCGAGGCCGCCTATGCGCTGGGAGCGACCCGCTGGGAGGTGCTGAGGATCGCGGTCCTGAGCTACGCGCGCAGGGGCCTCTTCGGCGCGGCGATCCTCGGGCTCGGCCGCGCGCTTGGTGAGACCATGGCCGTCACGATGGTCATCGGCAACAGGCCGCAGATAAGCGCCTCGCTCTTCGCGCCGGGTTACACCCTCGCCAGCGTCATAGCCAACGAGTTCGCCGAGGCGACGTCGGACCTGTACCTGAACTCGCTGTTCGAGCTCGGGCTGGTGCTCCTGGCGGTCACCATCCTGGTCAATATCGCGGCCCAGGTCATGCTGAAGAGCATGACCGGGAGCGGCCCCATCAAGGTCAACTGAGGCCATGGCTGTTTCTCCCTACCTTCCCACCCCCGGCTTCGCGCGCCTGCGAAAGGCGAAGAGCACGGCGGTGACCGCCGTCCTGGTCATCTGCGCGCTTGCCGTCATCGCGCCGCTGTTCCTGGTCATCTATTTCCTGCTCGTGCAGGGATGGAGCTCGCTCGACTGGAATTTTTTCACCCAGCTGCCGAAGCCGACCGGCGAGACCGGCGGGGGAATGGCCAATGCGATCGTCGGGACGCTCACGCTCCTGGGCATGGCGACCATCATGGGGGTGCCCCTGGGAGTCTTCGGGGGGATCTATCTCGCCGAATACGGCTCTGACCGCGCCAACGACTGGCTCCGGTTTGCGGCCGATGTGCTGAACGGCGTGCCGTCCATCGTCTGGGGCATGGTGATCTACCTTGTCCTTGTCGTTCCCTTCAAGACGTTCTCGGCCTACGCCGGGGGAGTCGCCCTCGGCCTCATGATGGTGCCGCTCGTCATGCGCACCACCGAGGAGGTGCTGATCCTCGTGCCCCAGAGCTACCGGGAGGCCGCCCTTGCCCTCGGCGTCGCGCGATGGAAGGTGATCATGGTCATCGTGGTGCGGACGGCCCTGAAGGGCATCGCGACCGGCGTCATCGTGGCGCTCGCCCGCATCGCCGGCGAGACGGCGCCCCTGCTCTTCACCGCTCTGGGGAACAACTTCTGGAACCACAACCTCAAGGAGCCCATCGCGGCCCTTCCCCTTCAGATCTTTGCCTATGCCATCTCGCCGTATGACGACTGGCACCGGCAGGCCTGGGCCGGGGCGCTCGTCCTCATGGCTTTGATTCTCGCCCTCAATATTACGGTCCGCGTACTGTCGCGGGACCGCAGCAACACGCATTGAACGTCATGTCGACACTCCCCGAAGCTCCAGCGGCCCATGCGGCTAGCGAACCGGCGAAGGGTTCGCCCGGCCCCGCGCCGGCCGCCACGGCCAGCCTGCCGGTCGCGGCGGGGGAGATAGCATTCGACATCAAGAACTTCAGCATGTGGTACGGCCCGCGCCAGGCGCTCATGGATGTCACGATCCGCATCCCGGCAAAGAAGGTGACGGCCATCATCGGCCCGAGCGGCTGCGGCAAGTCCACGTTTCTTCGCGCGCTCAACCGCATGCATGAGCTCACGCCGGGCACCCGCATCGAGGGCTCGCTGCGCCACTTCGGCGAGGATCTGTACGGTCCGGGCGTCGAGGCCGTGGCGATCCGCCGGCGGGTCGGCATGGTCTTTCAGAAGTCCAATCCCTTCCCGACGATGTCGATAGCCGAAAACGTGCTCGTCGGGCTTCGCCTGAACGGCGTGCGGGACAAGGAGATCCTCCAGAGGCGCCTCGAAGAGTCCCTTCACATGGCGGCCCTTTGGGACGAGGTGAAGGACCATCTCAGCCGCCCGGGCACAAGCCTTTCGGGGGGACAGCAGCAGCGCCTCTGCATCGCCCGGTCGCTCGCGGTGCAGCCCGAGACGCTCCTCATGGACGAGCCCTGCTCCGCCCTCGACCCCATCGCCACGGCGAAGATCGAGGAGCTCATACAGACCCTGCGCGAGAGCTACACCGTCGTCATCGTCACCCACAACATGCAGCAGGCGGCCCGCTGCTCGGACAGGACCGCGTTCTTCTACATGGGTCGCCTCATCGAGTTCGACGACACCCGCAGGATGTTCACGAATCCCGGCAATCCCCAGACCGAGGCCTACGTCTCCGGCCGGTTCGGCTGAGAAATTCCCAGGAGCTTTCCGAAATGACCCACTACACGGAGGAGATGAACCGGCTCAAGGAGAGCCTGCTGGCGATGGCAAGCCACGCCGAGTCGGCGCTGACGCGCGCCATGAGGGCCCTGGTCGAGCGCGACGACCTGCTCGCGCAGTCCGTAATCGATGACGACAACATCATCGACCAGTTCGAGGTTGAGATTGACGATATTGCGATCCACCTGCTCGCGAAGGCGCCCGTGGCCACCGACCTGCGCCTGACGACGGCGGCGATGAAGATCTCCCAGAACCTGGAGCGGGTCGGCGACTCGGCGGTGACAATCGCCCGCCGGGCCATCGACCTCGACACCGAGCAGCAGCTCAAGCCGTACGTCGACCTGCCGCGCATGGCGACCATGTCGCTCGAGATGCTGCGGGATGCGATCTCGGCATTCATCAACCGCGAGCCCGACAGGGCGCGCGCCGTCGTCCCGCGGGACACCGAGGTGGACAACCTCAACCGCCAGCTGCATAGGGAGCTCTCGAGCTTCATGATCGAGCGCCCGGCGAACATCTCGCGCTGCCTCAACCTCATGGTCATCTCGAAGTGCCTGGAGAGAATCGCCGACCACGCGACCAACATTGCCGAGGACGTCGTGTACCTCTACGAGGCGATCGACATAAGGCATTCGGGCCAAAAACTCCATGAAGACAAAGATACTGGTAGTTGACGACGAGCCCGACGCGCTCGAGGTCCTTGGCTTCAAGCTGCGCGAGGCCGGCTACACGCCCATCTTTGCGAAGGACGGCACGCGCGCGCTCGCCATCGCGAGGGACGAGCGGCCGGACCTTATCGTGCTCGACCTCATGCTTCCGGAGGTGGACGGCCTCGAGGTCTGCAAGATCCTCCGCCGCGACCCGTCGACGGCGTCGATCCCGGTGATCATGCTGACCGCGAGGGCCGCCGAGATGGACCGCGTCCTCGGCCTTGAGCTCGGCGCCGACGACTACGTGACGAAGCCCTTCAGCCCGCGCGAGCTCGTCATCCGCATCCGAAAGCAGCTCTCGCGCGCCCGCGCGGGCGACGAGCAGGGCTCCCATCTCAGGATCGGGGAGATCCAGATCGACGTGCCCCGCCATGTCGTCCAGGTCGGCACGAAGGGGATTACGCTCACCGCCACGGAATTCAGGCTGCTCGAGATCCTCGCGCGCAGGAGGGGCCGCGTACAGTCGCGGGACCGCCTTCTCCAGGACGTCTGGGGCTACGAGAACCCGATCGACAGCCGGACGGTGGACACGCACATGCGCCGGCTGCGCGAGAAGCTCGGAGCGGCCGCGCAGCACCTCGAGACGGTGCGCGGCGTCGGCTACAGATTCGCCGCCGAAGAATAGGGCAAGAGGATGGACGCGGTCCTGATCCTCCTGGCCGCGACCGCCGCCGCGCTCGCGGCCGGATGGGCCAGGGAGCGCCGCCTCAGGAGGGACGACGCGGGGAGAAAGGGGCGCGAGATCGTCGAGCAGCGGTCGCGCCGCGAAGCCGAGCTGAAGGAGCAGTCCCAGCGCACCGCGGCCCTCTTCGACCGCATGGTGGAGGGGCTCATCGTTGTCGACGCCGGGGGCCGGATTCGCCTTGCCAACCGCTCCGCGGAGGTGCTTTTCGGCTTCGCCGGGGATGCGGCGGGAAAGACCATCCTCGAGGCCACCCGCCGCCACGAGATAGCGGCGGTCGTCTCCCGGCTCGACAGGGAGCTCGAGGTTCTCGGCTACGAGCTTCGGATCGACTCGATGGACGCCCCCCGGTTCCTCCAGGTGAACGCGCTTGCGCTCCGGGACACGGCGGGTGCCAGCGACGGCGCCATTCTGGTGTTCCACGACCTGACGCGGCTGCGCCAGCTCGAAGGGGTGCGCCAGGAATTCGTGGCCAACGTGAGCCATGAGCTGAGGACGCCGCTCTCGCTGATAAAGAGCGCGACGGAGACCCTCCTGGACGGCGCCAAGGACGACGCCGCGGCGCTCGCGCGCTTCCTGCAGATCATCGACAAGCACGCGAACCGGCTCGCCCTCCTGATCGACGACCTGCTCCTGCTCTCGACGCTCGACTCCGGCGGCCTGCGGCTGAACCGCCAGCCGTTGCAGTTCAGGTCGACGGTCCAGGACGCCATCGATGACCTCCAGGCGCGCGCCCTGGCCCGTGACGTGGCGCTCGAGAACCTGGTTCCCGGTTCGTTCGTCGTCCTCGCCGACAACGACCGGATGCGGCAGGTGGTCTCCAACCTTGTCGACAACGCGATCAAGTACGGCCGGCCCGGGGGAAGGACCTCGGTCTCGGGCCGTCATCTGGATGACGGCCGGATGGAGATCACCGTGGCCGACGACGGCCCGGGCATCCCGAGGGATTCCCAGGAGCGCATCTTCGAGCGGTTCTACCGCGTGGACAAGGCCCGCTCCCGGGAGCAGGGGGGGACAGGTCTCGGACTGGCCATCGTAAAGCACGTGATCCAGGCCCATGGCGGGGAGGTGCGCATCGAGAGCGAGCCGGGGGTCGGCTCGAAGTTCATCGTCACCCTTCCGGGCGTGCCGACGCCCTGAGTGGAGCGCGGCCGGCGCGACGGATCACGCCGAGTTGAACAGCCAGACAAGGGCCGCGCCGAGGAGAGCGGTCACCGGGAGCGTCAGGATCCAGGCCCAGACGATCCGCTCGACCACGCCCCACTTGACGGCGCTCAGGCGCTTCGTGGCGCCGACGCCCATGATCGACGTCGAGATCACGTGCGTGGTGGACACCGGAACGCCCAGCGCGGAGGCGACGCAGATGACGCACGACGCGCTCGTCTCCGCCGCGAATCCCTGCACGGGCTGCAGCTTCACCAGCTTCTGTCCCATGGTGCGGATGATCCTCATTCCGCCGCCCGCGGTGCCGGCGGCCATCGTCACGGCGCAGGTGACGACTATCCAGCGCGGTATCGCGTTGAATTCGGGGATGCGAAGGAAGGACGCCCAGCTGGGAAGGTTCGCGAGCAGGCCCTGGTGCGTGGCCCTGAAGAGCGTCAGCGTCAGGATGCCCATCGTCTTCTGGGCGTCGTTCGAGCCGTGGCTGAAGCCCATGAACCCGGCGCTCGCGATCTGGGCCTTCCCGAAGAAGGCCGACACGATGCGGGGACGGACACGGGCGAAGCAGATCATGATCACGCTCATGAGAAGGACGCCCGCGACAAAACCGGCGACAGGTGAGGCGAGCATCGGCAGGACGACCCTTGGCCAAAGGCCCGTCGACCATTTCAGGACCGCCCAGTCTCCCCGGGAGCCCGCCAGCGTGGCGCCGCAGAGGCCGCCGATTAGGGCGTGCGATGAGCTCGAGGGCAGGCCCAGCCACCAGGTCAGGAGGCCCCAGGCGATCGCGGCGACAAGCGCGCAGAGCAGGACGGGCATCGTGACCGCGTTGATGTCGACGAGTCCCGTCCCGATGGTCTTGGCCACCGCGGTCCCAGCGAGGGCTCCGAGAAGGTTCCAGAAGGAGGCCCACGCCACCGCAAGCCGGGGGGTCAGAACCTTGGTCGAGACCACCGTGGCGATCGCATTCGCCGTGTCATGAAACCCGTTGATGTACGTGAAACCGAGCGCCGCCAGAAGGACGAGGACAAAAA
>Ga0302325_10014626_pt1 | contig 16702 bp, 15 predicted proteins | sample Palsa_T0_2_FD_201948 | JGI IMG/M metagenome (GOLD analysis project Ga0302325, IMG submission 201948) | Peat permafrost microbial communities from Stordalen Mire near Abisko, Sweden - Palsa_T0_2 | ecosystem: Environmental > Terrestrial > Soil > Palsa > Peat permafrost | place: Sweden: Abisko... | reverse complement strand
ACAAACTCCCTTGAGTAATCCATTTGCACGATATCCGCCCGCGCGGCCATCCGCATCCGCGAGGTTCCAGCTTCTTCTTCGATCCGCATCCTTTGGTAAGATACCAAATTCTAGCAGGAGTTGCCTCGCAACCGCCTGACTTTCCGGCCCTTTCCGTTGGATGCGCTCCGGTGGACAGGTGTACTCACCTGTCCCATTTATGTCCCCGCGTCCAGTAGTCCTGCACAGCTCAAACCGCCGACAATCCCCGTGACAATAATTGCCATTAAAGGTGCCACGCCTTTTGCTTACTGGGGAATTGAACCGGGCCAGCAGGTTTCGCATCCTGACGCTGGCCGTTGCTCTTGCTGCGACAACCGTGCTGGTTGGCTGCGTGGGCCTTACGCGCCAGTCGGCGGCACTGGCTGGAGCAAGCGGCGCATCCAGCGCGGGCACGACTGCGCCCACGGGTGATGCGGTGCTTTCCGTAAGCAGTTCGAGTTTGAGCTTCGGCAACGTCCCAGTCGGTTCCGCGACATCTACCCTGCTGAGCCTCACGAACAGTGGCGCGGCAATCCTGAATATCTCCTCGGTGTCTGTTTCGGGCAACGGTTATAGCGTTAGTGGCGGATCGGGCGTTGCGCTGATGCCCGCGCAGTCCGTAACCGTTTCCGTTAATTTTGGTCCCACTGTCCCGGGATATGCCGCCGGCACCCTCAGCGTGTCCAGCAATGCTCAGAACTCCGCCGTGCAGGTGGCCATTTCCGGCACGGGTATCACCGCCCAGGTAGGAGCGCATTCCGTCACACTTTCGTGGACGCCCAGCACGTCGCAGGTCATCAACGGATACTACGTCTACCGCAGTTCCATCTCCGGCGGCCCGTATGCCAAGCTGAACGCAGCGCTGGATCCCGCGTCCAGCTATACGGATGCCAGCCTGACGAGCGGCACTTATTTCTACGTGGTTACTTCGGTCGACCCGAATGGCGTGGAAAGCGGGTACTCGAACGAAGTCGCCGTGACAATCCCTTAACCGTTCCTCGCCCGAATTTACCGAAGTGCCATCCCGGGATCCTCCTCCACCCGACTCATATCGAGAACTATGATCGTGGTGCTATGGCATAATGATTCCGGCACTTGCGCCTGCTTGGGGCTGCATTTGCGCGACTGAAAGTGACTTCCCGGACGAAAATTCGAAGAAAACTCCTGGCCGCGCACCGCAAGCTGCGCGAGTTCCGGATGATCGCGAAGGGCCTTGCCTCTACGCACCATCCGTTGCTCGTCCACATCATCCCCATCCGCCGCTGCAATCTCGCCTGCACCTATTGCAATGAGTTCGACGATTTTTCCAAGCCCGTCCCGGTCGAGGAAATGTTCGACCGCATTGACCGCCTCGGGAAAATGGGAACCTCGATCGTCACGATCAGCGGTGGCGAGCCTCTTTTGCACCCCGATCTCGATGCGATCATCGCCCGCATCCGCAAAAATGGAATCATCGCCGGGCTGATCACCAATGGCTATCTGCTCGTGGCGGACCGGATCGAGCGCCTGAACCGCGCGGGCCTCGAATATCTCCAGATCAGCATCGACAACGTTCAGCCCGACGACGTGTCCAAGAAGAGCCTCAAAGTACTCGATCAGAAGCTACAGCTGCTGGCTGAGCATGCCGAGTTTCAGGTCAATATCAACTCGGTGCTGGGCAGCGGTGTTCGCAATCCCGAGGACGCCTTAACGGTAGCCCACCGCGCGCTGAAGTTTGGCTTCACCTCCACCGTCGGCATCCTCCACGACGGGAACGGTCAACTGCAGCCGCTGGGCGCGCGCGAAACGGAAATCTTCGAAGAGATCATGTCATTGGGCAAGCGCTCGTTCACGCGGGTAAACAAGTTCCAGCACAATATCGCGGCCGGCCTGGAGAACAATTGGCGATGCCGCGCGGGGTCCCGCTACCTGTACATCTGCGAGGATGGCCTGGTTCACTATTGCTCGCAGCAGCGCGGCCATCCGGGCATTCCGCTTGCGGAATACACCGCCGAGCGGCGCGACCGCGAATTCCTTACCAAAAAAGGCTGCGCACCGCGTTGCACCGTTTCCTGCGTCCATCAGATCTCCGTGGTGGATTCCTGGCGAGCCCCCCAGACCATCGCCCAGAAAATCGATCCCGGACCTTCTCCCGCGCCAGGCCCGCACGTTCAGCTTACCGGTTCCACGCGGGACTAGTTGCAATCCACCAAGCCCTTCCTCCGTTGCGAGGTTCGCGCTAGAGTCGTTCACGAATTCTTCTTCACAGAATTGGTAATGAGAGAGGCGGCTTGATGAATCCCGCTGTATGGCTGGCCATCGGGTTTCTGGCGGCTGGAGTGGTAGGCGCGATCGCCTGGTCCGCCAGCCGGCGCTCCGAAGCCCAGCTTTCCGCGGTCCGGCAGGAAATGCAGAGCTCTCTCGCTGCACAGGGTCAGAGCCTGACGGCGCAACTCAATCACCTCGTCCAGGCAATGACGCAGCAGTTGGGCCAGGTGCGGCAGGAATTGCAGAGCGGCGTCGCGTCCACGGGCCAGCTCGCCACCGAAGCCCAGCGGGACGTTGCTCAGCGGCTCCAATCCTCCACCGACGCTCTGATGCACATGAGCCAGAAAATCGGCGAAGTGCACCAGACCAGCCAGGATCTCTCCAAGGCAGCGCAGACTTTGCAGTCCGTCCTGGGCGGCGCCAAAACGCGCGGTACTCTCGGCGAGGTGACCCTCGATCGTTTGCTCGGCGATGCCCTTCCTCAGAGCGCTTACGCCACGCAATATCGATTCGCTTCGACCGGGGCCATCGTCGATGCGATCGTCCGAAGCGGCGAACGAATTCTTTCGATCGACTCGAAATTTCCCCTCGAGGCGTATCGCCGGCTGGTGGAAACGGGCGACGATGCCCGGCGCGATTTTTCCCTGGCGGTGCGCCGCCACGCGGATTCCATCGCGGAGAAATACATTCTTCCCGCGGAACGCACCTTCGACTACGCCCTCATGTTCGTACCCTCGGAAGGGGTGTACTACGAGCTGTTGATGACCCAGGATTCCAAATACGGCCGGCTCGATGAGTATTGCCGTGAGAAGCGCGTCTTCCCGGTCTCGCCCAATACGTTTTACGCCTGCCTGAGCGCCGTAGCCATCAGCCTGCAAGGGCAGAAGGTCGAAGAAAACGCGCGCCACCTGCTGGCCGGCATGGCCGCATTGAAGAAGCAATTCGAATCGTTCGCCGACGTCTACGAAAAGCTCGGGACGCATCTTCGCAACGCCCAGGGTTGCTACGAACAGGCGGACAGCCGCCTAACGCGCGCGCGCAATTCTCTCGAGCAAATGTCCCAGGGCGCGCTTCCCGCCGCCGAGACGGAAGCAAAGGCCCTCGAACCCAGCGCCAATTGAAACGCGCTTGGACAACGCCCCAGCGCCGTGTCGTTCTAATTGACCTCTTCTTCAATGGATTTCCCTGCGGAAAGGTCAGAGAGCGGCTCGGGCCGCGGCAAGAAGCGTGCGCAAATCGCCCTCAATCGTGTGGGATAGAATTTTGTCCAGGTCGCGCTGAAGAGCCTCAAGATCGCGCGGGTTGTTCCCCGGCTGGTTGGCGACGCGCTGGGCGAGGTGCCCCGTAAGGTGTTTGATGTCGCGCTGCTCTCCCCCGTCCACGAGAGCGGCAGCGTCGTCGAGGTACCGCCGGGCGGCGTTCTCATCCGGGGAGGGCTCAAGCCGCGCGTCGAAGGAAAAATCCCCCGAGCGAATCGCCGCGACTTCAATGGCGGCGCAATTCTCCGCGCCGCCGCTCGTCAGCAGTTCCTGCAAGTCTCCCCTCGAAAAACGCAACACACCGGGCGTCTGGTTCGCGACAAGAATGCGCAGCGGCTGTTCCGATCCCTTCACCCTCACCATCAACTTTCCCTTTTGACCCGGCAATAGTGCGGGCTTCGGAAACTCGGGCGCGAGAGCCACAAGCGTAGTTTGCGCCGTCCACTGCCCGCTGGGCGTCTGAACCGAAATCTGCGCCGGTCCGGGAACAACCTGCGAGTTTGCCATCACTGAGAGGCATTCCGGGGATGCAGCTATCACGAGCGATGGCTCTCCATTGAGCCTCACGTGGTTCGTGTCGGCCGCGCTCCGAAATCGGCTGCCGCAAATGACAAATGGCTCTCGCGTTGAAGCGATGGCAGGCGCCCAAATCTCGTCCTTTGAGTTCTCGGGCAGATTGGCATCCACCAGCGCAGCAGCCGAGGATCCCGAGGCCTTCGCAATCAGCACATTTGCTGGGGGTACACTAAACGAAGCCCGGCCGCTCGCGTCGGTCGTTACGCGCTCGCCGCCCCCGATTTCGACAGTGACATCGGAAGCCAATTTCCCGTCCACTCCGAGCACCGCCAGCGTAGCAGGCCTCCCTGCAACCACTCTGGACGGAAGCACAATCGTGACGGTCCACTTGTTCGACGGTGACGATTGCGGACGAGCCGGTGGCGCAAGCGCAACCAGCAATCCGATTGTCAGAAGCAGCCCGCATCGAAAACGGCGAAATCGCGGCGTCCGGAGCGAAAGCGGTTGGAAATGGAATGGGTATGCGGGCATACGTTCAATCGCAGCGACTCAGTATAGCGAAAGCCCGCACCTGGCGCAGCGGCGCGGCGCTACTCGTCGAGCCGCACCACGAACGTGACGAACTGCTCGTTGGCGCGAAGCTGCTCTGCCAGAGCCCGGGCCGCTGCTTCGCTCGGCAAGCGTCCCACACGCACGCGGTAGAATCGCCCATTGGGCAGGCTCACCGGAACAATCGTCACCGATGAGTACCTCTCCGCCAGCCGTGCCCGCAAACGATCCGCGTTGTCCTGCACCGAAAATGCACCCACCTGCACGCCAAAAAATCCTTCCAGCGGGTTCGGTCCGGCGACCATTTCAAGCCTCACGGTCGCCGTGCCGGTCCCGATCATCCCGATCGACTCAGCCGCCGCCAGCGACAAATCGATGATGCGATTGGCGACGAAAGGCCCGCGGTCGTTTACGCGCACTTCGGTCTGCCTGCCGTTCGTCAGGTTCGTCACGCGCACCATTGCGCCAAACGGAAGCGTGCGATGCGCGGCGGTCATGTCGTGCATGTCGTAGATTTCGCCGTTCGAAGTCCGCCGTCCGTTGAAAGGTACGCCGTACCAGGAAGCGACACCCTCTTCCACATACATCCCGGGGGCTGCCGGCTGGCGTTCCACGGCCGGAGGCGGTCCGGAAGGAGCAGAGGGTGCGGGAGCGGGCGCAGGCGCGCCGGGAGCAGGATAAGGTTGCGGAGCCGGAATTTGCGCGGGAGCCTGCGTCTGATAAGTGTGGTGCGCGCAGCCCGCCGCGAAAATCACGCACAATGCCCAGGCGAACCGAAAAGGCGGCAGCCGGGTCAGCCGCCGGCGGCGCGGGCCGCGCAAGGTTTCGGCAGCCTTCTCTGCGGATTCGAACCGGCTCAAGCGCTGTCCCTATCCATTTGTTTGCCGATGTTTTTCTGTATGATAGAACCGAACATTATAGAACGAACGCATCTCGATTCTCGCAAGGATACTCATTGCCCCTTTCGCCGCGTCAGCGCATGAAACTCGACCGATTCCGGCAGAAAATGAAATCTTTACTCGCCGGCGGCCAGCCCGAACAGCCTCGCCCCAAGCTTTGCCCCGCATGCGGCACGCTCGTAGGCGCCGGCGCCTCGCGCTGCCACCAGTGCGACGCGAGCATGACGTTTTCAGTGGCCGCCGCCAGCCGCTCGCTCGGCAGCATACTTCCCTCAACTTCGCCGGCCACCTACGGCATCCTAGGATTCAGCTGCATTCTCTATATCGCCAGCTTCCTGTGGACGATGCGCCTGACCGGCCTTTCCCAGCCGGGCGGCGGAGCCTTCGGTATCCTCAACAGCCTGGGCGGAGTCGATGGGCAGGTGCTACAGAGGCTCGGGGCGTCGCTTCCGCTGGCTTATAACCTTCAGCAGCCCTGGCGATTCGTAATGGCGGTTTTTCTCCACGGCAGCCTTCTGCATATCGGCTTCAATATGTGGGTTCTGATGGATATCGGCCCCCAGATCGAGGAGCTATACGGGTCGGCCCGCTATTTCTTCATTTACGTTATCTCCGGGATTGGCGGATATCTGCTGAGCAGCTACTTCGGGCACTTCAGTGTAGGCGGATCGGGAGCGTTGCTCGGCCTGATCGGGGTGCTGCTGGCGATCACCACCGGCCGCCGCAGCGCCGGCATGAAAATGCTTCGCCAGCAGATCATCCGCTGGCTGATCTACATATTGATCTGGGGATTGCTGTTTCCGGGCATCGATAACTTTGCCCACCTGGGCGGCCTCATCACGGGATTCCTTCTCGGCCGGCTCATGACGGACCGTCCGCCGCTTTCCCCCGAAGAGCGCAAGCGCGCCTACTTGCTCGGCTGGTCCGCCGCGCTCATCGTCGCATTGAGCTTCGCAATGACGGTCTACGCGAACCTGCACCCTGCGTTGAACGGCTCCTAGTTAGCCTCCAATTCGCCAAACGCGCTCAGCCCTTGTTGATCATAAAGGTCGACATCTGCCCGAAGAAAGAGCGGAGGAGTTGTTCCGCCTCGGGCGGGAGCGCGGCTTCGGCGAACGCCCTGTCCATAAGTTGCATCCAGCGGTCGCGCGCCGCCTGATCGATGATGAATGGAATGTGCCGCGCGCGCAAACGAGGATGCCCGCGCTCGACGATATACTTCTCGGGGCCTCCGAACCGGTAGATCAGGAAGTCGCGAAGACGTTGCTCGGCCCCTGCAATGTCCTCTTTGGGATACATCGCGCTCAGAATGTCGTCGCCCGGCACCTGCCGGTAAAAGGCCGCCGTCAGTCGCGCAAAGCCATCTTCGCCAATGAGCGCAAATATATTGGTTTCTTCCATGAGGATTCCGCCCCAGTTTAGCACCCGTGACACGAAAGAAACCGGTCTTCGCCCCCGGGCATTTCGGTCAAATACGAAGGCCTGTCACGATATAATGGGTACGCTCCTATACAACTGATCCGCCATCCTGAGGAATGGCCGGGTGCGGTTTCACAAGGCGCAAGCGCGCGCTTGACACGGAGAAATGAACGACATATCGTCTTGCGCGCACAAGTGGAGGGGGACAGGGGTTCGCTGAGCCAGCAGTGCCGGATGTGCCTGCCAATAAGGTTTGAACCAGGCCCGCTAGATCCAAAAGCTTGTGATGCGCCTGCAGGGTTGCCGAAAAGAACCGCTTCATTCGATTCATAGCGCGATTCATAGCGAGGATTAGGAAATGCAAACGCTCTACGCCATCTGCCACTGGCTTGAAAACACCGGAATGGGTTCGACGATCCGCGAATCGCTGTGGCTTTTCCCGGTCATCGAGACGATTCATATCTTCGGCATCATCTGCCTGGTGGGCTCGACCTCGATTCTCGACCTCCGCTTGATGGGGCTGACCTTCAAACAGGACACCGTCTCCACATTGGCCGAGCGGTTTCTGCCCTGGACCTGGGCGGGCTTCGTCATTCAGGTGGTGACGGGGTTTCTCTTGTTCTCCTCGGAAGCGACGAAGATGTATGACAACCGGGCCTTCCAAATCAAGATGCTGCTGATCGTCCTGGCCGGCGTGAACGCCTCTGTGTTCCACGCCCTGGCTTATAAGAGCGTGGGCAAGTGGGAGAATGATCCTGTCGCGCCATTCGCCGCGCGGTTTGCCGGCACCTTTTCGATTCTGCTCTGGTTCGCCATAGTAGCCGCGGGACGCTGGATCGCCTACGTCTAGGGCAATGGAAGTTGCGCGGAACGCCTTCTAGGATCGCCACCGAAGCGTAACCACGCCCGGAACAGGATGGCGCATCGCTTCGCCCGTTCGCCTGGATTCCAGATGCGCCGCCTTCAGCTCGAAGTACCACCGCGCCTGCCGGTCGGCATCGTCGACCAGCATCATGCGCTCCTCGTATTGCAATCCTAGCGACTGCTTCTTGATCACTTCGGTGTCCTGCTTGATGAACCGGGGCCCCAGCACGTGAATGATCAGCGGAACGACGGGCACCCAGGGAAGAATGTTCCACGCGGCGCAAAAATCCAGCCGGCAAAGCTCCGCGCGGACCGGCGTCACCGTGGTCCGGCTGGAGAGCCAGTAGCGCCCCGCGCGGATCTGCTCGAGGCGCTGGTTCGGCAGCACGAAATCGATCATCGTGGTAGCCGGCTCGCCGGTAATGAGCTTCAGAATCTTATAGGGCGCGCTGTTGGCCGAGGGCGAGTGCGCGCTCATGCGAAAGCCGTTGGGTATCGGCTCAAACTGCTTGGCTTTGTCGCGGATGCTGTGCCGGGTGCGCCACCACCACGCCTGGTGAACGAACGGTCCGTGCGCCGGGTCCATGAGCCCTATGATCGCCTGGTCCACGCTGCACGGCAGGTCCGCCCAAAGGTGGGCAATCTGATACTTCGGGCTGAACGTAGGCAGTTCAGGCGCAGGTGGCGGGGCTTCCGCGAGAGCCCGGCCCTCGGGATTGCTCATGAACACCCATATGTAGCCGTCGCGCTCCTCGCAGGGAAAGCTGCCCGCGTAGATTCGCTCGCATTTCAGCTTGGAGTCGGCCGTGAGGGACGGGATCACCCTGCACTGGCCGGTGTGCGCGTCGAATTTCCACCCGTGATACGCGCATTCCACCGACGCGCCGTCAAACTCCCCAAACGAAAGCGGAAACGCCCGGTGCGGGCAGATGTCGCGAAGAGCGAAGGGCTTCCCCGCGGAGTCTCGCCCCAGCGCCAGCGGCACATCGAGCAGCATCGCCCGCGCAAGCCTCCGGCCACGCAGTTGGGCACTGCGCAACGCCGGATACCAGAATTCCCAGAGCATTTCGCTAGCATGGCTGCTGGATTGGGAAGGAGAGGCTTCGCTCATCACGCGCGCTTATCGTAGTACATCCGGGGCGGGCCAGTATGCGAAAATTTCGCAGGGCGAATCAAAAATCAGTTCCGGAGATTCCCGCGTTTGCGTCACTGCGGCGAGACAAGATTGGCGAAAGCCGACCTTAGAACTTTCGTACCAGAACGAATTGAACCGAACGGCCTATCGACCGCTTTCGACCCTCCCGGCATAATCGCTTTGGATTTGGAGCTGGCTCGGCACCCCGGAGACGGCCTCCAGTCCCTCCTAACACCCCCAATGCCCCAAGCGGCCGGTTCCCCCGCCGGCCGCTTCTCCTTCTGGCACACATCTCCACGCGCTTCGACTCAAGAAGGCCATTCCTGGTTGTCTTTGGCATTACCCGCTGAAACTGAGCCTCGGGATGGTTAAACGCTCAGCGCTGCCGCCCCATAGGGCGATAGGTAGCCAGGGTCCGAGGACGAGGACGGAATCGTGGCGCAATGGGTGGAGGCACCACCTGAAGGGTCGCTCCGCAATTGCCGCAGCACTCCTGCGGATGATCGTGGACGCGCAGCCAGTGTCCGCGCGCTGGGCATCCGGGATTCAAACACTGCACAGTGGAACCGGGCAGATATGCCATCGCGCCTCTTTTTATCGAGAAGGTGGCGGCTGGCGGCAAGAAAGAACCGCGAGCCGGGAAAAACGGGACCGGAAACCCCAAAACCCGAGGGGATTGTGCCCGGCGCAGCCTAGTGTGTCAAGAAAAATATATACAATTAGTAGGGGTACGTTTTCTGCCCGGAAAATGCGAGGAACAGCGCAAGAAACAGCGGTCCGAACCGGCCCCGCGAACCTGCTGTGAGAAGCTACTGTGAATTGTCCTTGGTTTCGCTGCTGGGTGCCGGGCTTGCCGCGTTCAGCTTCGCCTGCAGGTCGGCAATCTTCTGCTGCGCCGCAATCATCTCTTGCTGCTTCGCATCGATTTGATCCTGCTCGTCCTGCAGGCTCGCCGCGCCGGCCTTGTCCGCGGCGTAGTTGGGCTTCCCGTAGAACATCTGCTGGTCCAGGGTGTACTTGCGCTGGAGGATGTCGAGATCGTTCTGCAGGGTCTGAAGCTGTTCTTTTGCCGCAGCCAGATCGCTCTCGATGGCGGATTTCTGCGCGACTGCCGCCGGAGCCGCCTTCTTTTCGTCGCCAGAAGCAGCGGTTTTCGGGGCATTCGCGGAAGAATCGGCGGAAGTAGGTTGGCTTTCGGGAGAGGCTGGTCCGATCACGCTCAAGCCGTCGGGGCTCTTCGGAATATTGTCGTTGTTCCAGACCTTCGTCGCTTTGGCTTGCTGCTGCTTTTGCCCGCGGGCGCGTCGCGCGGCCTCCGCGACAGGGTCCTGCGTCTGGGTGGATTGCTGCCGGGCCACGGCGGCACGCGCTGGAGTAAGCAGCAGGATCAGCAGTCCCCAATGTGCGCATTTCATGGCAATTCCCCCGTTCGGCCCGCCTGCCAATCTTCATACTAATCACCTCGGCGCGCGAATGGCAAATACCCTGCAGGGAAGCCGCTAAAAAGGCACCCTGTACGAATCGGCAGCCCTGCGTGAGATGTCCAATGCGCGAGAGACGCGGTGGACTCGACACCGGCCAACCCGGCGATGTTGTTCGGGCTGGTAGCTGATACCCCGCAGGTTGTGCCAGAATCGAATTGGCGGCGTTGGAGCCCTCGAGAGGTCCACTCTAGGCGGAACTATGATTCGAAAATGGCTGCTCTTTGCTCTTCTCGCGCTGGCCTTCCTGCCTCGTCCGGCCCTTGCCACCGGGCTGCAATCGTCCTCTGCCTCACCGATAGCCCAGGGACGAACTCCAGCGGCAGCGCAGGCCGCCCAACGCGCGAGTACGCGCCCGATTGAGGAGCAGGAGAAAGTAACCGCCTACACCCTCCCTCCCGATCTTTATCAGAAGGCCAAGACGCTCGGACGGATTCACTTCCTCACGAATCTGGTCAACTTTGTATACGGTCTGTTAGTTTTCTGGCTAATCCTGGAGCTGCATCTGGCTCCGAAGTTCCGCGACCGGGCGCAAAGCCTCGCCTCGAACCGCTTCGTGCAGGCGTTCCTGTTCACTACGCCCCTGATCGTCGCGGTGTCGGTGCTCGACTCGCCGACGGCTATCTACGAACACATCGTTTCCCGGAAATATGGGTTGTCGGTGGAAGACTGGGGCGCTCTCGCGTGGGATTGGACCAAGGGAATCTTCCTCTTCGTCATCATCGGCTCGTTTCTGGTCTGGATTCTCTACGGCGTGATTCGCCGCAGCCCGCGCAACTGGTGGTTCTATTTCTGGCTGATCTCCGTGCCGCTCATCGTGTTTCTCTCGTTCGTCGAACCGTACGTGCTCGAGCCCATGTTCTTCACGTTTGCGCCGCTCGAACAGAAAGACCCCGCGCTCGTTGCGCAGATCGAGCGGGTGGCCGAGCGCGCCGGCCTGGACATTCCCCCCAGCCGCATGCTCTGGATGAAGGCCAGCGACAAGACGCCCACGATGAACGCCTACGTGAGCGGGATCGGCGCATCGAAAAGGATCGTCGTTTGGGATACCAGCGTCGACAAAGAGACCACGCCGGAAATCGTCTCAGTGGTGGGGCACGAAATGGGGCACTACGTCCTGGGGCACGTATGGAAGGGATTGATTTTCAGCCTGGTGGTAATGCTCGCGCTCCTCTACCTGGGATATCGCACCGTAGGCTGGGTGCTGGCGCGATGGGGGCAGCGGTGGGGAATAGCGCGGTTGGACGACTGGGCGTCTCTGCCCGTGCTGCTTCTGCTGCTTTCCGTTTTCAGCTTTCTTTCCGATCCCATTACCAACGCCTACAGCCGGTTCACCGAGCATCAGGCGGACGTCTACGGCGTCGAAGTAACCCACGGAATTCTTCCCGAGGCGGCGCAGGCCGCGGCCGATTCGTTTCAGGTGGAAGGAGAGTCATCACTTTCCGATCCGGACCCCAACCGCCTGAATGTGTTCTTGTTCTACGATCACCCGCCCATTTCAGACCGCGTGCGCTTTCTGCTGAATTACGATCCATGGTCAAAAGGCAGTCAGCCCGAATTCGTGAAGTAACGCAGGTTATCCGCGGGCGTGCAGCGTCATCTGAATGCCGTCGCGCGGGCGAAGCGTGATGAGCGGCTCGGGAACCACGGGATGGCCCGGCACAAGCCGGAACTGGAATCGCTGAGCGATTGTCCCGATCACGAGAGCGGCCTCCAGCAGCGCAAATCCCTGTCCAATGCACCGGCGCGGCCCGTCGCCAAACGGGACGTAAGCGCCTGCCGGCAACCGGTCCTCCAAGCCTTCGAGCCAGCGTTCCGGGCGAAACGTGTCGGGATTCTCGTAGAAGCGCGCATCGCGATGCATCACCCACTGCGACATCAGCATGGTCGAGCCTGCCGGGAAATCGTAGCCCCCGATGCTGCACGGCGCGATCGACGTACGCGCCGTGATGTAGGCCGGGGGATACAGGCGCAGCACTTCGTTCATCACCGCGCGCAAATAGGGCAGCCGCTGAAAATCGGACGCTTCCGGCGCGCGCCCGCCCAGCACGCCATCCAGTTCCTCGTGGAGGCGCGTTTCGGCGGCACGGTTTTCTCCCAGCAGATACCATGTCCAAGCCAGCATCTGCGCCGTGGTTTCGTGCCCGGCGATAAACAGTGTCATGGTCTCGTCGCGCAGCTGTTGAGGAGTCATCTGCGATCCGTCTTCATCCATCGCGCCCAGCAGAAGAGACAGCAGGTCTCCGCGATGGTTTTCCGCAGCCTGAGAACGATGCTCGTCGATCATGCGATAGACAAGCGAATCCAGGAATGCGCGTTCGCGGGTCGCGCGCCTGTTTCGCGGCGTGGGCCAGGACTCGGGAAGCCGCACGGGCGAGCGCTGGCGTCCCAATTGGTAGCGCATCAGGAAGGTCGTCGAGTGCCCCACCTGCTGCGCCTCTGCGGGTAACGACGTGCCGAACAGCGTACGCACCGCTACGTCCAGCGTGAGGGCCATCATCTCGCTAGCCAGATCGCGCCGTTCGAAGTCGCGCCAGTCGCGGATGTGCCGCTCGACGCTTTCGACCATCGTCGCGCCATATTCCTGGATGCGGCTGCGGTGGAAGGCAGGCTGCGCCAGGCGCCGCTGCCGCCGCCAGAATTCCCCTTCGCTCACCAGCAGTCCCTGTCCCAGCAGCGGTCCGACGATGATCTTCGTCAAATCGCTCTTGTGAAACTTGGCCTGCTGGATCACAAGAACCTGCTCGATGAAATCCGGGTGATTCAGGAAAATGCGCTCCTGGAGCATCACCGGCAGTCGCACGATGTCGCCGTATTCGCGCGCGACGCGGCGGAGCGTCCCCAGCGCATCCTTGCGGATGGCGAGAGCCAGCCCGAACAAAGGCAGGCCTTTTGGCCCGGGCGGGATTCGTGTGCTCGAGGCGGTCATGTTGGGTAAAGCGTTCGCATCGCAAGCGCCGTTGCTGTGCAGTTCGTTGTCATCAAGTGATACGTTCTATTGAACCACTTTACTTCACATCGCGTGAGATCGTGATGGATGCTTAGCTTTGGTAGATTAGCCTTGAAGCGGAGAGAATCGGAAAAGTGGCGAAGAAGAAAAAGCCGACGCAGGTCGGACTGGCGCGGGCGCTGTCGAAGCTGGGCTATTGCTCGCGTTCGCAGGCCGTTAAGCTCGTCCAAAACGGCCGCGTCCGTCTCAACGGCACAACCCCGCGCAATCCCGAAACCCCCGTCCGCCTTGGCGTGGATCGCATCGAGGTCAACAAGGAAGCAGTGAAGTCCGAAGCGAAGGTGTACCTGATTCTGAACAAGCCCCGTGGCGCGGTAACCACCGCCTCCGATGAAAAGGGACGCGACACCGTTTATGCCCATCTACCGCCCGGCCTTCCGTGGGTCGCGCCGGTGGGCCGGCTCGACAAGGCCAGCGAGGGCTTGCTGCTGCTGACAAACGACTCCGAATGGGCCGCCAGGATCACAGCCCCGGAAACGCATCTCGAAAAGACGTATCACGTGCAAGTGCAGGGAACCTGCGAGGCGAATCTGCCGGACAAAATGGTGAAGGGGGTGCGGACGAAAGATGGCGAGGTGCTTCGGGCCAAGAACGCCGGGATCCTGCGCCGCGGCGAACGAAACGCCTGGCTCACGATCGTGCTGGAGGAAGGGAAGAACCGCCATATCCGCCGGATGCTGGAAAGCAAGGGCATCGAAGTATTGCGGCTAGTGCGCGTCTCGATCGGACCGCTTGCGCTGGGAGACCTGGCGAAAGGTTCGTGCCGTCCTCTTTCGAGGGGCGAAAAGCAGGCTCTTGACCTCGCAATGAAGCCGAAGAGCGGGAAAACGTATCCAGGTGCCGCGGCAGCGAAAACTTAGATCTCGCTCTTAGGCCGCGTCTGCTTCTGCGCCGGCTGCTTCGCGTCCGCTTCGCGAGCCTGCTTCACTGCGTCGCGATAGCACTTCCAGCACAGAAATTTCCAGGAGGTTCCGAAGGGAATCAGCGAATAATCGAGAAAGTCCTCAAGGCACTCCGTGCAGAATGCAACGCGCTGGATGTTTTCCAGGATTTTCTTTTCGTGGGCTGCGCTTCTCATGCACCTAAAGTAGCGGCCGCAAACGCAGCGCCCAATGCAGCAGAAGTACCGAATCGATAGCCCGCGAAATGCCAAAAAGTACTAGGCTTTCCGTCCGCCGTTTTTCGGCCTATTAGTAGTACTCAGTCGGCGGCTAAAAACCGGGTTCGGAAGGGTCGTGCAAATTCTGCGGAATCAATGGCGGGGAGCAGCTTCGAGGTCGAGAACTACCTGGTTTTGGGCTTCATGGTAGCGAAGCGCCGTGCATCGTGAGTCCAGGGCGCCGCGGAATGAATCGCGCCTAAAATATCGTCCGGCCCCGCGGCCACCTGCCACATCGCCGCATGGCGTTGGTCCATGAAGCGCTCGTCAATGCACCGCTGAAGCAGGCTGAGCAGCGGATCGAAAAAGCCCTTCACGTTGACCAGCACAATGGGATTCAGGTAAATGCCCAGACGTTTGAGGCTGATCGCTTCCATCAACTCCTCGAGCGTTCCCGATCCCCCGGGAAGCGCGATGGCAGCGTCGCTGTCGGTCAGCATGATGTGCTTCCGTTCGCGCATATTCTCGACAACCTGAAGCTCGGTAAGTCCCTTGTGATCCCATTCCAGCTCCTGCATAAATCGCGGGATCACTCCAATAATTTTTCCGCCTTTGGCCAGCACCCCTTCGGCAAGCCGGCCCATGGACCCGATCGCCCCGCCGCCATAGACGGTGACAATGGAATTCTCGGCCAGGATTTCACCCACGCGCCGAGCCGCGTCCAGATACACCGCGTCCGATTTTTCACTCGACGCGCAGTAAACGCAAACCTTCCGAATCAGAATTGTCTTCTGCGGATTCATCTAAATCGCGCTCATCAAGCGCATGCTAATGGCCCGCGGCCGGCGAAGACTCCGCACCACGCGCCAGGTTGGACACCTCATCCAAACGCGTCGCCGCCCGGCGAAGCGCCGCAGCCAGCGAATCCGCCTCGATGCGCAAGGTAGCCGGGTCGTTGCGGTCAAGCGACTCGCTTACCCCCGGCATCGTCTCGGCTGCGTATCCCGTGTAGGTCCCCGGCGCATAAATCGTGTGCTTGAACCACGGTCGACCAGCGAGTCCGCCTTGCGTGAGGAGTGTTTGCTCCACAGAAACCAGCGCCCGGTTGAGTTCCTTGGCCCTGGCGGGATCGATGGATGTGGCTTTCACAGCGCGCAGGGAAAGCGACGCGCGCGACGCGGAAGCGGAGAGCTGCGCCGAGGCCTGCGCCACCGGTTTCAGACTCGATGCTTGCGTCCCCTCCTGCGCCGCACGCGCAGCCAGTTCATTCTGCTCGCGGGATATTTCCGACGCGTACGCCGAATAATCGAACGGCAGGATGTCCGCTTCGTCCAGCCGCAGCGCGAGTACCCCGAGAACGCGCGCGAGCGCCGCGTGATAAGCGAACGTCGGGTCTCCGAAGTGTTTCATCCAGTAGAAATCGTCGTAAAGCGAGTGGTATACGCCGTAATCGCCGCCAAACCCGATATCGATGGAGGGTATTCCTGCATAATCAAGAAAGGGCGAAAAATCCGAGCCCGCACCCAGCGCTCCCACCGGCGCCTCGCCCGCAATTTCCGGTTTCGGGGCTTTCCGGGCCGTGCCTGAAATTTCATCGAAGGACCGCGCCGTGTGCCCGCGCCACGCGTCGTACACGGTTCCTTTGCTTGCCGGATCTCCCACCTGCCGGGTCACGTCCCGCACGAATTCCTTGAGTGACGGCGTGGCGGCCGCGCTGAAATGCGAGCCGGTAACGCCGACATCCGTGTTGATATACGCCAGCGCCTTCTCCTGGAGCTCGGCGCGTTTTGCGGCTACCCATTCCGTGGAGCCGATCAATCCCGGCTCCTCAGCGTCCCAGTGACAAATCACAATGGTTCGCTGCGGCTTCCAACCGGATCGCACCAGCTCGCCAAGAGCGCGCCCGGCTTCCATCATGGACGCAGTGCCGCTTCCCGGGTCGGCCGCGCCGAAAACCCACGCATCGTGATGATTGCCTAGGATCACCCATTCGTGGTCGTTGGTGCCATGCAGCTTGGCGATCACGTCGTAAATGGGGCGTTCCGCGTAATCCATCGCAATCTTCATGTGCAGTTGCGAGGCTCCGGGTCCCACGTGATACGTAAATGGAAGCCCTCCCTGCCAGCCCCGCGGCACGTGCCGCCCCGCAAGATTCTCCAGAATGAACGCCGCATCCATGGCGCTAATAGGTATCGTGGGAATA
>Ga0302325_10014619_pt1 | contig 16706 bp, 17 predicted proteins | sample Palsa_T0_2_FD_201948 | JGI IMG/M metagenome (GOLD analysis project Ga0302325, IMG submission 201948) | Peat permafrost microbial communities from Stordalen Mire near Abisko, Sweden - Palsa_T0_2 | ecosystem: Environmental > Terrestrial > Soil > Palsa > Peat permafrost | place: Sweden: Abisko... | reverse complement strand
CAAAGCAGCGTCAGATTTACAAGGCGGTAGTTTCGCCAGTTGCCGTCGACGTGCTCGACTTCGATCGGTACGTTGTTGGTCACCGGATTACGCTCAGCCCATCCGCACTTTGAGCATCGCTCGCCGGCCGTTCGATGAGATAACGCCGTAAGAACGCCGTGATTGGGTAAGGGCGGTATAGGCGCCAGACTCCAAATCGGCGACGCGCGCCTCTCGTTGATGCTTTCGCATGCACTGCGGTGAACAGTACTTGGAAGCACCAGCCTTAATGAGATCTCCGCAGCCCGCAACGCACCAACCGCGAAACTTCTTCGCGCTCATTCCGTAATGCTACGTAGCCGATGTGCCATACGTATGGCATTGTCGTGTATAGCGCGCACTTTTGATGGCATAAGCGCGGAATCACGTGGCGAGATGCGGTGGTTTGTCCCACATCGTGCGCGTGTAGAGCACGCTGAAGCCGCAGCGATGGAAGTTGCGTTCGGAAGCGCTGTCGGGTCGAGCGTATGCCCGCATTAGTCGGGCGCCGGCGTCACGCGCGCGCGCGATGCGGTCGCGGATCAGTGCGAGATGCAGACCGCGCCCGCGACATTGCGGCAGCGTCGAACCGGCAAAGAACACGGCGAAATCGCCGCGCACGTCGAGCGCCGCCGTCGACGCGATCGCGTCGTCCTCGCGAAGTTCGAGGGCGACGACTCCCGCAGACTTGGCGAGGATCAGCGCGATCCGGTCGCCCCCCGGTGCGAGTTCCTCCGCGTCGGAGAAGGCTTGCGCGGACGCGCGCGCCCAGGCGCCGACGTCGGCCGCGACGGTAACGCGTCCGTCGCGGGCTGCATAGGGTTCGAATCGGTCGGAAATCAAGACGTTCTCGTACTCCGTCGGGACGTATCCCGCCGCGGCGAGTTTCGGCGCAAGCGTCGGATCGGCCAGCGGCGTCACGAGAACGCGCGCCGTTGCGTTCCGCGTCGCATAGAACTCCGTGAGGCGCGCGACGTCGTCGTCGCTTACCGCTACGCCGATTCCGACCCCGAAGGCCTGCGAGAATGTCGGCTCGATGCTGCTATAGCGCGCGACGCCGCCGGCGATCTCCGCGCTCGCGAGCTCCGCATCGGGAAACAACCGCGCGACGGTCGCGAGCCCGTTGCGGATGCCGTCGAGTTCGCTACGCCGGATCCGTTCGTCGAATGCACGCGTCAACAGCATCGGGCATACTTCGTAGACGCCCGAGAGGGCCCTAGGCCCGCTGCGCAAAAGCTGACCGCGTGATGAACATCGATAAAAAACCGCTTGCCCTGCTCGCATTGGTCGCCGCGCTCGGTGCGACGAGTGCCTCCACAAGCGTCACCGTTGTGCCCTCGAGCATCGGCTTCAAACAGGCCCTGGCGGCGTGTCCCTCCGGCACGCTCGCGGCAATCTCGCTCACGTTGGGTCACGTGCGGGTCGCGGAGGGTGCCGGCGTCGATTCCGATATCGATTCGGCGAACGCGAACGCGCAGAGCGTCATGTTGACCAATGGATCGAAGAGTGCGACCGCAATGGTCGATGCGGCGAAGAACGTGGTGACGGCAAAGCACGTGACGCTTGCCTCGGGCAAGCGCGTTGCCTGCGTCGCTCCCGACTAGTTTAGCAGCGCTTCCGGCTTACGTTCCGACGACGATCCAGTCGGCGATCACGTATTGTGCGCCGGTGCTCGTGATTGTTAGCGTGCCGCTGCCCGCCGCGTTGGCGCGGAATGTGGCGACCTGGGTCCGCCCGTTGCTGATCGTCCCGTCTACCTCGATCGGCTGACGACTCGTCTGGGTCGTCACTTCGAGGCTCTCCCCGCTTGCAAACTTCCCATCGACGACGCTGAGATTGAAGAGCGTTCCGCGACGGAACGTCATCGAGAGCGGGAGCGAGAACGCATTCTGCGCCGTGCCGCCCTTGAGCACGAAGGCCGGCGCGCTCATCGGACAGCTTGCGCCGCTTCCGCGCACGATCGAAAGATTGCCGATGGCACCCTGCACGACGGCGCCACTCGCCCGCGCCGACCAGACCGAGGAGCCGCGATTATCGGTGGTTCGTGTGCCGCCGGAAAACGTTGCGCCCTGCCAGCCGAAGCTATCGTCGAGCGAGGGGATGCCGTTGACGGTGAAACCCGTCGAGCTCTGACAGTATTCCGCCGAACCGGAGCGCACTACGAGCTCGGTACCCGAAAGAATGCGGCGGCCGTTTTGGTCGATGGCGTACTCACGCAGCAGGTGGAGCGCGGTGCGCGGCGCGCGGCGCTCGCCGCCGGCAAGGGCGCGCTGGCCGGCGCTAATGTCGCGTGTAAAGGAGCCTAACGCATCGGTGGCCGCGATCGCGGCTTTGGCGTTGTCGGATCCGGTGGTCCGGTGGCCGTCGAGGGCATCGGCAGCGTCGCTGACGGTCTGGACGCTGTCGGCGGCGGGGAGCGAGAGCCCAGCCTGAGCGAAGCCGCCGGCGCAGCCGGCGAGTATCAGGCCGAGGAGGGCGACCCCTGCGAGAGCCGCTGAGCGAACCATCCTTGACAGACTCCAAACGTCGTAGGCGAGTTTGCTATGGCTTCCATGGTAAGGTACCGGCGCGTGGGGCGACATGAGAAGTCCATGAGGAGCGCGACCGGGAGTGACCGCCATCACCTCAGATCGCCCCGGCGAGGAGCCCGGCGCCATGCTATCGTACCCTGACGAGCCGCCGCGGGGGATTTTCGGCGCGGGTAGGTGGCCGAGTGGTTAATGGCACCAGACTGTAAATCTGGCGCGCGAAAGCGCTACGCTGGTTCAAATCCAGCCCTGCCCAATTCGATCTCCCCGGCGCGCTTCGCGGGCGTTGCATAGTGGTAATGCCCTTGCCTTCCAAGCAAGAGTCGCGGGTCCGATTCCCGCCGCCCGCTCCAGCGAACGCGCAGCCGGCACGAGTCAAAGCGAACGAAATGTCGAACCCACAAACGTGGGCTTCCGCGTGTTGTGCGCCGGTGCGGCGATCGCTTTCCTCGCGGCGTGCGCGAGCGCACACGCGCCGCCGGCTCCGATCGTACCCGATGCCGCGCGCAGTTTGTCCGGCTCCGCTACCGATTATCTCTACGTCTCGGATTGGATGGACGGCAAAATCGACGTCTTCACCTATCCGGGAGGCACGCTCGCTGCGACCATTCCGGACTCGCAATACCCGCTCGGGCTCTGCAGCGATGCAAACGGCGACGTTTGGGTAACGAACTTCAATGCCGGATACGATCAAATCGTCGAGTACGCGCACGGCGGGACGACGCCGATCGCGACGCTGAATGATCCGAATGCGGAACCGCGCGGCTGCGCGGTCGATCCGACGACTGGAGATCTCGCCGTCGTCAACGGCGAGCCCGGCAACGTCGTCGTCTATCCGCCGGGGAGCGAGACGCCGACATACTACAATCCGCATATCGAGTACCCGTTTGCGTGCACGTACGATGGTGGCGGAAATATGTACGTCGACGGCTATCATTTACACGACGGAAATCGCTTCGGCTTGACCGAGCTGCTCAAAGGCAGCGTCGTGTTCGATCGCGTCCAGATCAAGGCCGAGCTCGGGCTGCCCGGCGACCTTCAGTGGGACGGCAATGATCTCGCCATCGGTGACTATGCCTCACCCGGAGTGATCTACCGTTTGCACGTCTACGCTCAAAAGAAACGGTCGAGACTCGACGCGACGATCGTGCTGACTGGGCCGGTGCGTCAGCCGCCCGACGGGGTGCAGTTCTGGCTGCTGGACGGCGTCCTGATCATGCCCTTCGGCAACCAGAAGCGCGTGAATAAGATCGGAATGTGGAGCTACCCGGCCGGCGGAGCGTCGACCGGGCTGCTCGATCGGTTTAAGGCCGGACAGCTCTACGGCGTGACCGTCAGCGTCCCGCCTGTTCGCTAGCGGCTACTTACCGATAACGACGGCGTTATCGAAGGTCTTCCGCGGGCCTTTGAACGTCACGTGAAACGTCCCGGTGACGGTTGCCGCCGAGCCGTTGCCGTGCGATTGATTCGTCTTGTCGATCACGACGACGCACTTTGAGTCGCAGAGCTGGAATCCGGCGACCGGACCCATCGGAGTCTGCGAGGTCTGATAGCTCGAGACCTTACCGGTAACCGTGACGCTCTTGCCATCGTACGACGACGGGTTGGCGAGGATCGCGGAGGGGGCGAGCGCGGCGGCGAGCGCCGCGACGGGCAACGCGCCGGCGAGCGCGGCGATGAAGAAGCGTCGCACTACATTCCTCCCGGCATCATGTTGCAATCGATCATTTTGTTGAGCAGCGGGCCGCCGACGATGTTCACGAAATCGGCGCGTGCTTGCGGATTGGCTTTGAGTTTCGCAGCCATTCCGCTCGAGCTCGAGGTCGAACCCGAACCCGATTTTTGCTTCATTTGCGACATGGTGTTCGCAAAATCGCTACAGCTCTCGCCGTTAATCTTGCTGACGAACGAGTTGGCGGCCTTGGTGGCCATCTGATCGGCCATTTGCTGGCGCACCTGCGCCGATCCCGGAAGCGCGCTCACCGCGAGCGCCGCGCTTGCAATCGCCGCGGCGGCGACGATTCGCGTTGCATATGAAAAAAGAACCATTTGAAACGTCCTCCTCGGCGGTCGACTTCAAGACGCAAGGACCGAACCCTTGTTCGCTCGTGACGCGTAAGACCACTGCGCCACCCTGGTGGCACGCGTCCGCGATATGGTATCTACGTGAATCACATCGCATGTCGATGGAACTCAATCGGCCTTTCATTCTTGCGCGAAACGAAGGCGACGGGCGACTCTCCGAGCTTATCGTCGCGGCCGAGTTGGCACGCTCCGGTTATCGTGTCTCAATCCCAATCGGAGAGAACACACGGTACGATCTGGTTGTCGACGACGGCAATAAGCTTGCACGCGTGCAAGTCAAGACGGGCAGGTTGCGCAACAATCGGGCCGCTTACGAAGCTATTGCGGTGAAATCGAGTACTTCGGCGTTTGTTGCCCCGACGTTCGCAGCGTCTACCTCGTTCCGGTCGACTGCGCACCACGTGCCTGTTATTGTTCGCTGCGATGGGCGATGCCGAAGAACCGGCAGCATTCGAAGATCCGGTGGGCGCAAGACTTCTTGCTCGCGGCGGTACCGCCGGTCGAGCTGGTGCGAGTAGGGGGCGCAGCCTCCGACGGAGTAAGGCAAACAGGCTCCGATCCGCCGTCGTAGCTCAGTGGTAGAGCACGCCCTTGGTAAGGGCGAGGCCATGGGTTCAATCCCCATCGACGGCTCCATCGTACTTTAATCGCCGCAATCCAGCGCCGCCTTGATGAATGCGTCTGCGGCGTCGCTCCATGGGCGTTGGAAGTGGCTCGGATGACCCTGCGCATCGTTCCATAATTCGTTGAGCCCGCGTTGAATCTCGGCATCGCCGCGCGTGAACTGTGCGATCAGCGCGCGCCAGCGCGCGGCAAACGCTTGCGCTTCGTCGCCGTGCGGGTCGATGGCGCGCGCAGCCGCGTCTTCGACCTCGGCAATGAGCGCGCTCCAATCGCGCTGACTCTGCTCGATAGCCTCGGGGCCCATCGCACTATGATGCTCCTCGATCTTCTCGAGCGCCGGCGGTGAGTAGTAGCGTTTCGTCCATTCCCAATCGTTGCGCACGTTGAATGCCTCCAAAACGTTGCGGAGCGTCGTCCACGGATCGGCAGGTTCGTTGCCGTCGAGTGCCAGCCGCGCCTCGTCGAGTGCAGCGAGCACCGACTCGAGCCGGCGTTTTTGTCGAGCGACGAGCTCGCGCTGCATTGCGAGCGCGGCGGCGAGCGGAAGATGCGAGCCGTCGAGCAGCTCCTTGATTTGTTCGAGAGAGAATCCGACAAATCGCAGCGCGGCGATCTGTTCCAACCGCTCGAGCTGCGCCCGGCCGTAGAGCCGATAGCCGGCCGCGGTCACCGCTGCGGGCTTGAGCAGCTCGAGCCGATCGTAGAGGCGCAGCGCGCGCACCGTAACGCCGCTTTCGCGCGCGAACTCGCTGATTTGCCGCAGATCCGCGGCGGCGTTCGTCATGGTTGGTTCTCCGGGAACGATTCTAGAGGCTGACCCGACGTCAGAGTCAAGGGCAGGCGGGGCGTTCGATTGCGCGCGCTTGGGCTACCTACCGGGGAAGCACCTTTTTGCGCGTATTCTAACCACGCTGCGGCACATAGGGCGCTATAATGTGGGTGATATGCGTCCGCGAAACTTCTCGTTTTCACATCTCGCCGCCGCGTGCGGCATCGCCGTCGCGCTGGGCCTTCCGGCCGCCGCTTCGGCACAGCAATCGTACGGGCAACAGCCGTCGTACGCACAGCAGCCGTCCTACGCGCAGCCATCGCCGCCGCCCTACGGACACCAGGACTCGATCAAAGGAACCGTGAGCTCCTTCGATGGCCAGTGGATCGTCTACATGCACGACGACCGCGGCTACACCGATCACGTCACGCTCCATCAAGGCACGCTCATCAACCCGACCGGCATTAAGTTGCTCGAAGGAATGAAGGTGACCATTTACGGCTATGCCGATGGCCCGACGTTCCAAGCCACTCGCATCGATGTCGCCTATTCACCGTACTCGCCCTATTACGGCGCCGACGGAAATCCGGCGTACGGCTACGGAGACAATGGCTACTACCCCAACGCCGGCTACGGTGGTTCCCCATACGGCTATGGCTACGGCTACGGCGGTTATCCGTACGGCGGCTACGGCTATCCCTACGTCGGTCTCGGCATCAACTGGGGCTGGGGTTGGGGCTGGGGCTGGCCGGGGTGGGGCGGCTGGGGTTGGGGGTGCTGCGGCGGCGGCTATTACGGGGGGTACTACCCATACCGTGGCGGCTACTACCCGTACCGTGGCGGCTACTATCCGTATCGCGGCGGGTACACGCGCGGTCAGATCAACGCGCCGGTCCACGGCACCGTGCCGGGAGGCGGACACGCTCCGGTCAGCGGTTCCGTCCACGCGGGCGGCGGAGGGCGTCCACCGGCCTAAGCCGCGAAACGAGGATCTCCCAGAAGGCTCGCTACCAAAGCGAGCCTTCTGCTACGAGGCAGTAGAGAATCGGTCCGAGCCCCCAAATGATGCTTGCGACGAACCATGCGACCTTTTTTATCGTGCTCAAATCGCCGCGGACGAGCAAGTTGATCCACATGAGCACCATCGCAATAGGGTGCAGGACGATCGAGAGCAGAATTTCGAGCAGAAGCTTCATACCGGCCATTCTTCCCGCATCGCTTTGAGGCGTTCCCGTCGTTATGGGGAACGAGGAGGAAACATGAAGCACGACGTGACCCCGGAAGTCCAAAAGACCGAGCAGGAGTGGAAGGCGCAGCTTGGTCCGGACCGCTACCACATCCTACGTGAGGCCGGGACCGAGGCGCCGTTCACGGGCTCGCTGCTTGCGGTCAAGGACGACGGGACCTATTGCTGCGGCGCGTGCGGGCAGACGCTCTTCACCGCCGGTGAGAAGTTCGATTCGCATTGCGGCTGGCCGAGTTTTACGCATCCCGACGAACAGGAGAACGTTCGCCTCCTCGATGACTACAGCCATGGCATGCAGCGCATCGAAGTCCGATGCAAGCGCTGCGATTCACACCTTGGGCACGTCTTCGACGACGGTCCCGGCCCGCGAGGTACACGATATTGCATCAACTCGGCTTCGCTCGACTTTCAGCCGTCGCGGCAATCTTAAGCGTCGCACTCTCGAGCGCCGCGGCGCACGCGCAAGCACCGCCGGCGCAACCCGTGACGGTACTCTACGCCGGCTCGCTGGTCACCCCAATGGAGGGTCCGATCAAGACTGCGTTGAGCGCGCAGGGCCTGGATTTTCAAGGCCAGCCCGGCGGCAGTAAAGAGCTCGCCAATCTCATCGCATCGGGAGTCCGCAATCCCGACGTCTTCATCAGCGTCAATCCGAAGCTCGTTGAAGGGCTCGGCAGCCGTGTCGCAACCTCAACCACGTTTGCCGGCACGAGCTTGGGCGTCGCGTGGGCACCGAACTCGCGCTTTGCCAATCTCTTCGAGAACGTGCTCGCGCGCCAGACGACGCTCTGGCTCGCCCTCGCTCGGCCCGGCCTCAAGATCGGCCGGACCGATCCCACAATCGATCCCAAGGGCGCGTACACGATCGAGGGCGTGACCACGTGGGTCGGGCATGACCGCGAACAACAAATCCTCGGTGCGGACGACAACCCCGCGCAGATCTTCCCGGAGCAAGATTTGCTCGCACGCGTCGAGACCGGACAAGTCGACGTCGGATTCTTTTACCAAACGGAAGCGATCGCGCGCGGATGGCACTTTATTCCGCTACCCGGCAATGCGGCGATGACCGACAAAATCACCTACACGCTCGCGGTGATGGAGGGCGCTCCCCATCCGGCCGCGGCCAAGAGCTTCGCCGATTTCATCCTCACCGGCGAAGGAAAGACGATCCTCCAGCGTGCGGGTCTGATCTATCGCTGATGTCCGTGACGGCGCAGTTTCCGGACGAACAGACCAGCGACGGCAGCTTCGAGCGCCAAGCCGACGCATTCCGCGACTGGGTGCGAGCCGGCGACGCGCAGTACCCCGCCCAAGCGGGACGCTATCGTCTCTACGTTTCGCTCGCATGTCCGTGGGCTTCGCGCACCGTCATCGTGCGGAAGCTCAAAGGCCTCGAGCGGGCGATCGGGATGACGGTCGTCGATCCCATCCGCGACGACCGCGGTTGGCGCTTTCTGCCCGACGAGCCCGATCCGCTCAACGGCTGGGCGTACTTGAGCGAAGCGTACTTTACGAGCGATCCCGCGTACCGGGGACGGGTTACCGTCCCCATCCTCTGGGACACGCAGCGCAAGCGCATCGTCAGCAACTCCGACGACGACATCATGCGAATGCTCGAAACGGAGTTCGACGAGTTTGCCGCCGATCCGACGCTCGATCTCTATCCGCGCGAGCTGCGGGCGCAGATCGACGAGCTCAACGAGTTCTTATACGAAACGTTCAACAACGGCGTCTATCGCGCCGGATTTGCGACGTCGCAGGCATCGTACGAAAAGGCGGCCTATGAGGTCTTCACGACCATCGACGCCATGGAAGAGCGCTTAGCCTACCGGCGGTATCTTTTTGGCGCGCAACCCGTCGAAACCGACTGGCGCTTTTTCGTCACGCTGGTGCGCTTCGATCCGGTCTACTTCGGGCATTTTAAATGCAATCTGCGCCGCATCGTCGACTATCCGAACCTCTACGGCTACCTCCGCGACCTCTATCAAATTCCGGGCATCGCCGAGACGGTCGATTTCGATCAGATCAAGCGGCATTATTACTACACGCACGACGACATCAACCCCACCCAGATCGTGCCGATCGGTCCGTTGATGGATCTCGGCGCACCCCACGACCGGACGCGTCTGTAAAAACCCTCCGGCGCGCCTTGACAATCGAACATATGTTCGATTAGCATGAATCTCCCATGGCGCCGGCGGCAGCACAACCGTGTCATCTTGAGCCCGTCGAAGGAGAGCGGAGGAGGGCCTTCGCGGACCTCAAAGCGCGCCTGGCCGCCAAGCCTGCCGCGCCCGTCGAAAGCCTCATTCCCACGACGATTCCCGAGCTTGACCGGCTGCTCGACGGCGGGTTTCCGGCCGGTTCCATAGCGACGCTCGAGGGTCAGACCGGGCGGTGGAGCCTCGCGGCCGGGCTCGTCGCGCGGCTGACCCGGCGGAGTCTCGTCGCGATTCTCGACGACGGAGGGCTCTATCCGCCGGCGCTTGCCGAAGCGGGCGCCCATCTCGAGCGCGTTTTGATCGTGCCGGCGCGTAAGCCGCTGGCGGCGATCCGCGCCGCCGATATTCTGTTGCGTTCTCGTATCTGCCGGCTCGTCGTTATGCCGGCCGTTGCCGTGCGCGATGCGATCTGGGCGCGGCTGGCCAAGCTCGCGCGACGCAGCGGCGTGCTTCTGATCGTGATCGCATCGAGCGCCGGCGCCGCGCTGAGCGCGGTTGCATCGGTGCGGCTCCACTGCCGTCTCGAAGCGGCGCTCGTGCGCGGCCGTCGCGGACTTTGGGGAACGCTCGACGGTTTTCGGCTTATCGTCGATCTGCGCAAGCCTCCGTATCCGGCCGTGCGCAGCGCATGCGTGCGGGTTGGAGGCGAGGACGGCGATGCTGCTCTGCGTTGACGTCGGCGCCGAATGGCTCGGTGTCGAGATGCAGCCGCGCGCGCTCTGGGAAGAAGTGCTCGACGCGCTCGACGCCGTTTCGCCGCTGGTCGAAGACGCGCGGGCCGGACTTGCCTTCCTCGACGTGCACGGCATTGAAGGCAGCCCGCGCGTGCAGATCGAGCGGACGCGTGAAGTGCTCGCGCGGTTCGAGTGTTCCGTGCGCCTTGGAGCGGGAGCGAACAAGATCGCGGCGCAAGCGGCAGCGTATATCGCCGACGCAAGCATATGCGAACCAGGGACGGAACGCGCGTCCCTTGCGCCGCTCCCGCTGACGCTGCTCGAGATCGATCCCACCGTCGTCGAACGTCTGCGGTTGCTCGGTATCGAGCGGCTCGGCGACCTCGCTCGATTGCCGCACGGCCCGTTCGTGCGGCGCTTCGGGAGCGCGGCGGCGAGCTGGCACGAGCTCGCCGGCGGAATCGACCGGCGTCCGTTCGTGCCGCGCGGCCATGCCGTGGCGATCGAAGCCTCGATCTTCGGCGACGGCCGCGCCGACGACGAAGCGCAGGTCTTTTTTGCGTTGCGCATGCTGCTCGCACGCATCGGCAGCGATCTCAAGCGGTGCGGGAAGCGTGCGGGTGCGCTGCGGTTGGCGATCGAGCTCGACGACGCCGAGACGAGCGAATTCAACGTGCCGCTCGCAACGCCGACGGCCGGCGAGCGCACGATGTTCGACATGCTGCGCGCCAAACTGAGCGGCGCAACGTTTGCCGCTCCCATCGTCGGCCTTCGCGTGCAGGCGCTGCAGCTGGAGGAAGGAGGAGAAGAACAAGCGCTCTTTTCCGCCGACGATTTCGATCCGCAGCGCGTTGCGGTGACGATCGCGCGTCTCGAAGCCGCGCTCAGCGCGGGCGTCGCACGCGCGCGCACCCGCGACGCGCACGTCCTCGAAGAGCGCTTCCGCTACGAGCCTTTTACGCTCGCTCGCCGGCAGCCGCCGTCCGTCGATCGCGGCGTGGTGCCGCAGTTACGGTTGCTCGAAGTCCGTGAGGTGGTCGTACGGTTGCACGGCGGCGAGCCGGCAAGCGTCGATCGGCGAGCGGTGCGGCAATGCACCGGGCCGTGGCGGATCGACGAACGTCCCCACGCGCCCGCTCCGGTCACGCGCGACGAGTACGACGTCGTTTTGGAGGACGGAACCTTCGCGCGCATCTATCGTCAAGGCTCGCATTGGTATCTTCGCGGCGTCTATGAATGATCGCCGGATACGCCGAACTGCACTGCTGGTCGAACTTCAGCTTCTTGCAAGGCGGCTCGCATCCCGAAGAGCTGATCGAGCGTGCCGCCGAGCTCGGCCTTGCGGCAATCGCGCTGACCGATCGCGACGGCCTTTACGGAACGGTGCGCTTTTCGGCCTGCGCGCGGCGGCGGAGCGTCGATGCGATCGTCGGAAGCGAGCTGACGTTTGAAGACGGCGCTCGCATCGTGCTGCTCGTCGAAGACGAGCGAGGCTATGCGCATCTCTGCGAGCTGATCTCGCGCGCGCAGATGCGGGGGAGCAAACGCGATGCCCGTTTGCGATTGGACGATTTCGAAGGGCGCAGCGGCGGACTGATCGCGCTGGCCGGCGGCCCGTTCGGCCGCATCGATCGGGATCGCGCTCAAACGTATCGGGAGATTTTCGGCGATCGCATCTATCTAGAATTGCAGCAGCATCTCACTCCGCAGGAAACGCGCCGTAACGTACGCCTCGTCAAGCTCGCGCGGGAATGCGGATTATCGTTCGTCGCCACCAATGCGGTCGTCTATGCCGGCAAAGAGGACGCGCTCGTCGCCGACGTGCTCGCCTGCGTTCGCGACGCCACGACGCTGGAGGCCGCGCGCGCCGCCAACGCGCTGCGTCCCAACGCCGAGTATTATCTCAAATCCCCCGCGGCGATGCGGCGGCTCTTCGCCCAGTATCCCGAAGCGATCGAGGCGAGCGCCGACATCGCGCGGCGCTGCGGATTTCGGCTCGAGCGGCTGGCCGGACAGTTCCCGCTCTTTCCGGTGCCCGCCGGAAGTTCGCCGCAGCGCCATCTGCGGCAGCTCGCGTACGAAGGCGCCGCCCGTCGCTATCCGATGCCGCTACCGGCCAACGTCGAGCGTCAGCTCGAATACGAGCTCGGACTCATCGCCAAGATGGATCTGGCCGGCTATTTCTTGATCGTCTGGGACATCGTGCGCGCCGCCGCCGAGCTCGGCGTGCTCTGTCAAGGACGCGGCTCCGCCGCCAACTCCGCCGTCTGCTACGCGTTGGGCATCACGGCGGTCGACCCGATAGGGATGGATTTACTCTTCGAACGCTTCATGTCCGAAGAGCGGCGCGAAATCCCCGACATCGACATTGATTTCGCTCATCAAGATCGCGAACGCGTGATCCAATACGTCTACGAGCGCTACGGCCGCGATAACGCGGCGATGGTTGCCGAAGTGATCTGCTATCGTACGCGTTCGGCGATTCGCGACGTCGGGAAAGCATTGGGGCTGAGCTTGGAAGCGATCGATGCGATCTCGCGCGAGTTCGACGCGCGCGAAGCGCTTCCGGAGGAGGCGGGCCCCGAGATGCTCTTCACGCTTTGCCGCCGGATCGCCGATTTTCCGCGGCATCTCGGCATTCACTCCGGCGGCATGCTGATCACGCGCGATCCTCTCGTCCGGGTCGCGCCGGTCGAATGGGCGACGATGCGCGACCGCACGGTCGTGCAGTGGGATAAGGACGATCTCCAAGAGCTCGGACTGATCAAAATCGATTTGCTGGGATTGGGGATGCTCTCGCTCCTCCGGGAAGCATTGAGCATCTATCGCCGCTGCGTGGCGCGCGAGGACTCGTGGCTGCCGGCATCGGTAGCGCGCGATCTCGAGCTGCACGCCATTCCGGCCAACGATCCGGCGACTTATCGGATGATGCAGCACGCCGATACGATCGGCGTCTTTCAAATCGAATCCCGCGCGCAGCAGTCGATGCTGCCGCGATTGAAGCCGGCATGCTTTTACGACATCGTGATGCAGGTCGCGATCATCCGGCCGGGACCGATTCAGGGGCAGATGGTGCATCCGTTTCTTCGCCGACGCGCGGGCGATGAACCGGTGACCTATCCCCATCCGAAGCTGCGGCCGGTGCTGGAGCGCACGCTAGGCGTCCCGCTCTTTCAAGAACAAGGGATGCGGCTCGCGATCGAAGCGGCGGGTTTTTCGCCGGGTGAAGCCGATCGGCTGCGCCGGGCGATGGGTCACAAGCGTTCGCGCGCGCGCATGGAGGCGATGCACGCGCGGCTCGTCGACGGCATGATCGCCAACGGTATCGACCGCGGCGCCGCCGAGCAGCTCTTCAATATGCTGCAAGGCTTCGCCGATTACGGTTTTCCGGAGTCGCACGCCGCGAGTTTCGCGCTGCTGGCCTACGCATCGGCGTATCTCAAATGTCATCTTCCCGCGATTTTTGCCGCCGCGATCCTCAACGTGCAGCCGATGGGCTTTTACTCGACCGAAGTGCTCGTGAACGACGCACGCCGGCACGGCGTTGCGATCGCGCCGATCGAAGTCAACGCAAGCGAGTATTGGTCGCACGTCGAACCCGGCGGCGCGCTACGGCTGGGATTCCACCTCGTGCGGGGACTGGGCGACGTGCAGCGGCGCCGCTTGGAAGCGGCGATCGAGCAGGGTCCGTTCGAAGACGTGCTCGCTTTCGCGCAGCGCACCCGGCTCGAGCGCGAAACGCTGGAGAATCTAGCGATTGCCGGCGCCTTTGCGCCCTGGTATGCGTCGCGGCGCGAAGCGATGTGGGCGTTGCGCGGCCTCGACGAGCGCGAGGCGCGCGGGGAGTTGGGCGCGCTCATGGACGTTGACGAGCCCGCCGTTGCGTTCGAGATGCCGACGGCGAAAAAACTCGCGGCATTCGATCTTTGGTCGACGGGCGTCACGCCGTCGGGTCAAGTGATCGAGCATTTTCGCGAGCGGCTGGCCGCGTGCGGCGCGATTCCCGCCGCACTCTTGGCGCAGCGTCCGCGCAACGCGCTCTGCCGGGCGGGCGGCCTCGTGATCACGCGCCAGCGTCCGGGCACCGCCAAGGGCTTCGTCTTCTTGACGCTCGAGGATGAAACCGGCATCGTCAACGTGATCGTGCGTCCCGACGTCTACGAAACCCATCGTCGGGCGATTCGATCCTCGTCGACGCTCGTCGTCGAAGGGAGGCTGCAAAAGGAGTCCGGCTGCGTCGATCTCCTCGCGCACAAGATCTGGAGCTTCGACGACGAGGGGATCGCCCGCACCCTCGCCATCCATAGCTTCCAGTAAGCCGAGAGGAAACTTTCGCGGGGCTACCCTAAACGAACGGAACCGATGCGTAAAGTCAATACGAACGAGATCGAGCCGCTGCGGTGGTCGTCGCCGAAAGCCACGTTCGCCGGCGAAGGCGTCCAAATCTCGGAAGCGCTGGGGCGCAAGCGCGATTCGACCGACCTGCTCGAGCGCCATCCGTTCGACGTTGAGATCCTGCGCGTGCCGGCAGGCAAGAAGCCGTACCCTTACCATTCCCACAGCGCGCAATGGGAGTTCTATCACGTCATCTCGGGCACGGGTACGGTCCGACACGCCGGCGGGACGACGCCGGTCGTGGCCGGCGACGCATGCATCTTCCGTCCCGGAGAGCCGCATCAGTTCGTCAACGACGGCACGGACGATCTCGTCATCTACGTCGTGGCCGATAATCCTATCGGCGAATCGTGGTACTACCCCGACAGCAATAAGTGGGGCGTGCAGTCGCCGCATCGCCGCTCGCTGCGCTCGGATCCCCTCGACTATTTCGACGGCGAAGAGTGAAGGTGCGAAAATCGGGCGGCCCGCGCTCCTGTTACTCCGGCAACGGCGCGCCCAAGACCGCCTTTCCGACGCGTAAGGCCGCCGAGCGGGCGATCCCCCCGACCGCGTCGCGGCTTCGGCCGTATCGATGTCCGCAGCACGGCTGGCACCTTGGACACTGAATGGCAGCCGCGCCTCGCGCGCGGCTTTTCCATACCGCTCGTCGCCACGCTCGGCTTTCTGCTGATCGTCGTCCTCATGCTGGTCGTCGGCGGGAATTTCGTGCGCTCCGTCGTCGGTCAAGCGTTCCAAGACGCCGAGCGAATCCGCTCGACGCGCATGCACGTTGCGAATATGGTCAACCAGCAGCTCGACGAAGAGACCGGCGTGCGCGGCTACGCCGTCATGCGATCGCCGATCATGCTCGATCCGTACTTCGGTGGGCGGGCCGCGCTGCCGGCAGAGTTCGCGCGCGTGCGCAAAGATCTCAACGAGCTAGGGATGCAAAGCGCGCTCCCCGCGCTCGACGACGCGGTGGCGACCAATAATCGGTGGCTGCATCGCGTTGCCTTTCCGATGATCCTCGCGCATCATCCGCATCGCTCGGTGGAACTGCGTGGGAAAGTGCTCGTCGATCGCTTCCGGCGCGACGCCGCCGCGATCGACGCCACGATGGCGCAGCGGGCCGCGCTCGTGAACGCGCGAGCGGAGGCGTCGGTCGTGTGGGTCGGAGGCTTTGCGTCCTGCGCCGTGCTGGCCGTGATTCTCGCCGCCGTCATCTTCACCGTGCAGCAGTATCGTCTTACCGAGCGCCTCGAACGCGAACGCCTCACACTGGACCGCGCGCGCCGCCGTTCGGCCGAGCATGCCGCCGCGTACGAGGCCGAAAAGCGTATCGCCGACATCCTACAGGAGGCATTTTCCGAACGGCTCCTTCCGGAGCTCGACTCGGTACAGTTCAGCGCCACGTACGTTCCGGCGACGGAGCAGACGAAGATCGGCGGCGATTGGTACGATGCGCTGCAGCTGCCCGACGATCGCGTGCTGGTCGTCATCGGCGACGTCACGGGACACGGCATCGACGCCGTCGTCGCGATGAATAAGGCGCGGCAGCTCGTAATCGGCTGCGCGCTGCTCGATGCCACGCCGGCGCGCATCCTCGCCCGCGTCAATCTCGAGCTCGTGCGCGCACGGTCGCCGATCATCACCGCCTGCTGCGGCGTCGTCGATACGCGTACGCGCGAGCTCGAATACGCCGCCGCGGGACACCCTCCGCCGGTGCTGCTCGAGCCGGGATGCCGCGCGCGCCTGCTCGATTTCGGCGCGTTGCCGCTCGGCGTCACCACAAAAGTAGAGTATCGAACGCGCCGCGTCCAGACGGTACCGGGCGCGACGATCGTGTTCTATACCGACGGCGCGCTCGAATACGGGCGCGATCTCGCCTCCGGCGAGGCGGCGCTGCTCGCGGCGGTCGAGCTGGTGGGGGCACGCGCGCCCGCCGATGCCGCGCGGGCGATCCGCGATACGATCTTCCGACGGCGCAAGGTGACCGACGACGTCGCGATCCTGACGCTGCGATTATCGGAAAAAATTCTGCCTGCCGCGTCCCCACGGAGGATTGCATGAACGATCACGATAGCATCAGCGTCGTCAGCCTCGGCGGCGAGCTGGAGATCGGCCGAAAGGATGAGATACGCGAAGCGCTCGCGGCGGCCCGCG
>Ga0302325_10014616_pt1 | contig 16708 bp, 18 predicted proteins | sample Palsa_T0_2_FD_201948 | JGI IMG/M metagenome (GOLD analysis project Ga0302325, IMG submission 201948) | Peat permafrost microbial communities from Stordalen Mire near Abisko, Sweden - Palsa_T0_2 | ecosystem: Environmental > Terrestrial > Soil > Palsa > Peat permafrost | place: Sweden: Abisko... | reverse complement strand
AAACCGTGGTGTATGTTAACTTATGGTAGGGTACTGTACATCCCTTTGCTAGTTTCTTTAAAGCCAGAGCGGGATTCTGGATGTGCGTAAACAATACTCCAATAGTAAAATCTGAAGTTATGAAGCTCTTGCAAACATGTCCGGTTCTAATGCCGATCTACTATTACCGATGCGCGTCCCACCTTGGGCCCTACGACTCGCTCTGTGGCTTCTCCGTGTTCGTCAGCAGTACAGGTGCATTTGAGGTCAAGGGATCGCTCTCGAGATCAGCTGTCACCGCCATGATCTTCTAAATGGGAATTCGTTGATGTCAGATCAAGATGAGATTTTATTGATTCTGGGGGACTACTACTTCGCCACAATTCCGCACATGAGAACCTGTCTATCTGATCTCTGAGTTCTACGATCTGGCCGAGTATAACTTCTTCGCAGCATTGGGAGTCACCTTGTTGCTTCATCGCGATAGTTCTGACGAGGAAACATTTACAGAGATTCTTCATAATATTAGGAATCCCGAGGACGTCTTGCCTCTTCAGTCCTGATTTTACATAAAGCAATTCAATGTTAGGTGATTACCACTGGTGGAGCCCTGTCGGAAGTAGGGTCAAAGTTTGGGAAACCAAAAGCAGATCGGGGGTTCAAACACCATGCGCCATCTCAGCCTCGGGGCCTATCACTGTTGGATAGAGAATTGCGTAAATTCAGGCTTGACTAGCCTATATATTTAGAACTTCGATAGGACCGTAAATATCAATCAACATAGAATATCCTCCACACACTGTAACACTTTATGTGACGACCAACCCTACTTCATCAATTCCGTTACTTCCTCAATTCCGTTACGGTGGGATATCCAGGTAAAAATTTATCGATGGGACGGTGGCACCCGCGCTGTCACTGCCCGTTTGGTCGATATACACCCCAGACCCAGAAAGGATATTCGTTCGGGGGGTTCAAATAGAAGGTCAACCACGGGGTTTTAACGAAAGACAAGTTTTGATTAATTGGGGACGACGACGACCCAGAATTGACATTCCACAGGGTAATCTGAACGGTCTGAGGGCTTCCGGATTGTACTCCGTTCGTGTTCGTGTACATCGTGACCAGGAAAAGGCCTTCACTGGTCCCGCCGAGAGTGTACACACTGGCATTGATGTCGGCTCTGGGCGTCACTCTCCAATCGCCGCCCTGCATGGGGGTAAAAAATAAACCCATACCCGCCGCAACGTAATCGGGAGCGCTGGGCTCGCTGTCGCGGAAGGTGCAGCGCAGACCTATTTCGTTCCCAGCTGCATTGGGCGATGAATAATTGACGCTGGGCGGGTCGCTGATTCCCCAATTATACACGAAAGTCGTGTCCGTGATATCGTAGATAAGGGCCTGATGATTGATCGTGGCTGGACCTTGACCGTTTCCGGTTTCGGGAGAGCGGCCATCCTCTTTTGGATCTCAGAACGGAGTTTCTGCTTTGCTGCTTGGCTCGTTCTTCGTCGCCAGGCCCGCCGACAAGGTTCGTGAACAGGCTCTTCAACAAGGTTTCCGCGTATTCATTTTAATTTTGAGGGGTGCGCTTCTCCCTGACTTTTGCGACTGTCGCGTTCATGGCCGCGCATGCGACATCCTCGGAAGGCTTTCGGTGCGGCATCTCGAGCTGTCGTGAAGTCAACGGTGGGGGGACGGGGGCGGTAGCCAAGGACGTGGCTAATTGGATCCAAGATGTCTCGCGGGCCGATATCGGAGCACATTGGATGCAATCCACGCCGACCACTCCCGTTACGGCCCAACTCCGCCACTGAACGGCGCCGCAAGAAGCTTAAACCACTTGAATTATATTATAATTACTTGGGCCTGCACGGAGAAAACCAGAAAATCTTGCTACTGTTTGATTACCAACATTGCCTTTCGCCAAGGAAATGCGAGAGGCTACAAAAATTCCCTCCTTTCGCCAAGGAAATGCGACAACCAACCTAGATAATAGTACTACCTGCTGACGGGTGCCTTTTTCTGCGGTGTGTGTCATATGGATTCATTGTTGCGCCTTTGCGCTTTAGCGAAGTCGTGCCTCGGCCCGGAAACCCGGACAGTCCCGCCATTTGGACTGTCTGGTCATAGTCTCGTGCCCAGACCTAACTGCGGCTCCAACCCTTTAGGGTTGATCGTACCGCAGGTACGGTCTGGTACCACGGGGGGTGTCGGGGGGGTGCGGAAAAATCGACCTCAGAATTCACTACATTCAACCATACAGTTGATCTCAGGGTACCTTCGGATGCATATCCTGATTGAAACAATGAAGATATCAGTTATAATGATTGAGATATTCAAGGTTCTTTAAAGCTGGAGCGGGAGGTAGCGGGCAAGGCTTTATAAAAATAGCCCCTAGTATAAGGTTTGGAATTTTGGAATTTTAAACCTTTATACTAGGGGCTATTTTCATAAAGCCATATCCGATACTTCGCGCATTCGGCTTTAATTCCTCTAATTCCCCAAGTTACATGTGCTATAGCTCCATCAATTCTTAATGGATTTGCTTCATTTTGATACTAAAAGGCATCCGATAGCCAATAGTATCCATAAATGTGCTCAAAGTGAGGTTGAATTTTTTGAAATCCCCCGACACCCCCCGTGGTACCAGACCGTACCTGCGGTACGATCTTCCCTAAAGGGTTGTCACCGGAGTAGGTCTGGGTACGAGACTAGTCTGGTCAGCAAAAATTCGCCACCTCGCCACGGAAACCAGATAGTCCACAGCCACAATATCAACCGCACCAGATAACTCCCAAGTCCCTCAATGCTCATTGGTGACAAGATCCGTGTCATGTGGCCTCACTGTTGCGCTTTTGCCATTGTTTGCGTTTTTAGGTTCCGGAATCCGGAGTGGAGTCGGGTCATGGTGTTGGAATTTCGGGGTCGTGCAATCCCAATTCTATTGCAGGAAAATAGAGTTTCCGGGGAGACTGGATTTCCGTGGACAGTCAAAGCCGATTCGGGTGGACGTACATACGTGAGTTAAATTTTGCCGCGTTCGGCAATCAACTTCGACCAACCCCAGGGATGATCAGGTACAATCCATCAATCTCTCATGATCAGTCGATTTCACGTTGGGAATGATAGAGATTTAATTGATTTTATTATTAGTGGGGGAGGGGGGCGTAAGTTTAAAAATACGTAGTGGGTGAACACATGTTGTATTGCTTGGCGGTCGCAATTCCCAAATACAGTTCTGGTCATGAGACTGTTTTTCGGTGGGGGCTGGGCGGTAAGCCAACGTCAGGTTTGTACCCCCACGGAAATAAGGTTCCGCGTTTTCGCGCTAAGGCAACAGCGCAAGCGCGCAAGAGTCTATTGGCCAACAATTTCCCATTGAAATGCGAAGGAAACTTTTTGTTGCGCATTGTGTTGGTGGCAGAATACATATAAACCCACTAGAATACGGTTTGTTCAAATGGCCACGCGTTGCTGTTAGTCGGAACGTTATCTCGCGTTTACGAACCCTGGATAATTAATGGAGGGGCAGTCCGCGGATGGGGTCGCTACTACTATTGAGAACCTGCCAAACGGAATAAGTGGGGGTCGACCGAACCACCCGTCATCGGCGGGGGTGGTTTCCGCATATCCGAAACCCCTGCCAGACTATATTCGACTAAGTGACCTGAACTGGGGTCGAAACCGGGGGGTGGCAAAGGAGTCTGATATATTCCCTGCCGGAACACTCCCACAGCATTCGTATCCGGAATCAACGATGGTAGTTGATCTGACGGCCTATTCGTCAGGACCTAGTCCCGCATTGCGGCTGGAACAAAGCCAATCAACGGAGAGGCCAGTCAGCACAAGCCTCGACCTAAGCGTTCGATTTAGAGTACCAGATTTTACCGATTCATCGCCTGAGTTGGGAGTGGAAGTGAACCCGGGCAACATTAGACAAGAGCAACAAAGTCAAAAACGGTACATGTCCCAGATAGGAAACTTACAGACAGCACCCGGAAAAACAAAAAACCACCAAGCGGGAATAACGCCTTTGGAAGGAAGGGAAATTTACGCTGCGGGCATTGCAGAAGAAGGCATAGAAAGGTGAGATTATTATGACGATCATCTAATGTCAGTGCATCTATAGCTCCGAATCTTCCCGCTGCCAGTTTTGCCAAGAACACGACAGTCAAGGGGAATGTATCAAGCTCCCTCGGCACGCGCCAGAACCATCACGACCCCTACCAACAGAGATTATCCCCGAGCAAGAAGTCCGCCTACTTCAATTCGCATATTCGGACAAATACAATCATCGAACTTGGTTCAGGCCAGCGTTGTTTCGACTTCTTTCCATGGAATATGGGCCTTCAATTCGAAATTCCGCGCTTCGGCATGCAATTCTAGCAGACCTTAGCGGCGTTGAGGTCGCACTCACGTCTCCACTTTCAAAAGAGATATGCCAGTACCACACATTCATCGCAACTCGAAAACTACAGGCAACATTGCAAGAACCTGAAAAAATTGACGTCGGAGATATGTGCGCAACGTATTTGTTGGCGGGGCTACAAGAATATGGAACCCCGGAGGGCTTGATTCATTCTAATGGATGCATCGCAGTATGTAATCATTTGTCCAGTAAATTTGGACCAGGGGATTGGAAAGGTCTATTCGGACTTCTTGCCCCATTGATAGTGCACAAAGTTAGGGAATGGTCGGAGACGGAGGTCCTCATCCAGGCGTCAGCCTCGCCGACCGCAGACGAGGGGAAACCACTGGCTAATTGGCTTCCATTTGAGCAACGGCTAGCTTCCCTGGCTGGATTTGGGACTACAGAATGGCCCGCCCTCGAATCCGCCGCTGGAGATCTTCTTTTCAATTACGTTTATCTCTTGGATTGTTTTGTGATCTCCACAGTCAAAGGCCAAATGGAGGCGAAATCGTTCAAAACCGCCACTCTCAGAATGTTGCTGGAGGCGATTAAAATCGAGGCCTACAATCCCATATTGCAAGACATGATTAACCAAACGGCAGAAGAATTTGGCAAAGCCAGAATCGACTACACTGGTCCAAAGAACAGACCACGGCTAGCGATATATTCATATTTCAATTGTCTACGGCTCCAAATTTTGATCTTAGAGTCACCCAATGTGTTGGAAATATTACGGACCTCCCAGCTACAAGCTTTAGCATTCAAAAGTATTTTTTGTCACCGAGCCGCTGCCTCCAGTTGTATGTTAAGTTTGAGGTTGCTAAGGCTGGCCGCAATAGCTCTCCCTCGATATAAAGATCCAGAACGTATATCATTTACATCCATTGCTGATTCGATTTCTAGTTTCCGCGTGGGTCATTCATATGTTTGAAAACTCAGGCAATCGGGAAATGGCAAGTCAGATTTTGGAGGTTTGGGACGATTTGAATGTTAGTTCTGTGTATAGCGTTTTGACGGCCGAGATTTCCCAAATTAATTAGGGATATCGTTATCGCTCGTTAGGCAATCTCGCTCTTAATTAGTCTATTAAAGGCAGGAAAACTTTCCTTACTTGCAGACGTGTATCGGTTATCTAGTCATTATCAGCTGCGATGTAACAGGTTATCGGGTACTACAGTATTTACATTCGGAAATGGATATGCAGAAGCAAAAGCAAGGAAGGTCAAAACACTCCCTGAGCGAAATTCGAAACTGCTCGTTACTGTTTTGTGCATTATCGTAGGAAGAGTCCGGGTGTATTTGAGCTTACAAAGCCGGCGTTATTTTTTGTTTTTCGCGGTGTTTCCCCAATTCGGCGACTTCGAATTTGGAAATCGACCACGAGACCACGTCATTTTGGCGGTCCAAGGTAATCATCCACCCTGCAGAAGTCGCGGTTAGACAAGACCGAATCCTTCCATGATACAGTTCCACCCTCGTCCCGAACAATCCCAATCCCGAATGACCCAAAATTTCAAACTTCGACCTGCAAACCGGAGCGATGCCACTGAAATCGGAACTCTCTTCGCCCTTTCTTGCGCCAAAGCCTATACGTCTATCTTACCAGAAACTTACATGTCTCGTTACACTCCAGACAACCAACTCGAACGGTGGACTAAGCATCTCCGCGATTTACCTGCCGATCACATGATTATCGTGGCTGCATCACCTTCCGAGTCCCCCTTACACCAAATCTTTGGTTTCATCGAAGTGGGTCCTTCGGTGGGCTCATCGTCCCAGGATTATGTGGGTGAAATCCACTTCCTCTTCGTTCACCCTGATTCTTCGCGATTGGGAGTCGGTACGGCCCTGATAAATTGCGGCGAGCAATGGTTACGAGAGAAAGGCTTCCGAGACGGGCTGTTGTGGGTTTTCTGTGATAACCAGATTGCGATACGATTTTATAAGAATCAGGGGTGGCAAGAGGAGGGTGCTCCTCAGAAAGAGCCCGAGTGTCTAAAAGGAGGATATGAAGTTATGGAATGCAAATTGAGAAAGAATTTATGTGCGGATATCACAGAGTTTTCAGAGGTGTGATACTTCAGAATCTCTTGCTAGTATGTCGAAATGGAGACACAATTATTGGGCGTGGGCCTTTGTTACAACATTGTGCCAAAATCGACAATCGTTTTATTGAATCTTCTCATCGTAACAAGGATCAGGTACGAAATAATGAGTTCGTGAGCTACGCGGGGTCCAGATTATATATACAGCGCAAGGCTAACACGATGGCCGGACAAAATCTCCTTACACAAATTCTTTGTTTTCCGAAACCCCTCAGTTCTTCGAACTGAAATAATCCGGCATCATATATCCCGTACGTTTCTATCATAACCAACCAGAATTTCCTTTGTTCCTTCGGATCCAACTTCTTTCGAAGCTCCGTTGGAATGTGGTTACCCAGGCTCAAATTGTCACAAAGACTAGTACTATTAGCCCACATGTCATTGAGGATAATGAAGTCCTAATAATACTTCTCCGATTGTCTGAAGGAATCTACGGTATCCCCTCCTGAAACGATTGCTGTGCAGTCAACTCCACCTCAGTCTCCACCATCTCAAGGTCACTGATCGAACCTCCCGAAGTAGAAGGCACTCACGAGCACAGCTTGCTGCAGCTTGCTGAACTGGACACCGAGATGATAAAATCCATCGTGAGAAACAACACTTGGAAGTTGGTTACTCGTCCCCCGGGAAAGAAGGTCATCGGGTTGTGATGGATCAATAAACTTAAACAGCACAAAGAGCGTTTCGTTGCTAAGGGCTACAGTACCTACAACGCCCTGGGTTTGATTTTGATGAAACTGTTGCGGCAATTCGAACATTGCTTGCGATTGCAGCTGGGCTTACCCATAATCCCGCAGCTTGCAGCCGTATCCCTTTCCCATAAAGTAAGATGATTGGACAGCCCCAACATATGAGGGTAGCAGGGATATTGAAAGTGATGCCCGTGGGCTGATTGATACGAAGTTTAGGTGACGTTCTTTGGATACGCATTCCGCGATCGTTTCGCCAAAACACCCTGAGGTGTTTTGAGTAGATCTTCACGCCAACGAAGACTTGAATGGAGGTCTGTGGTGAGAATACCTTCATACGAGCGTCAGTTTTGGGCCTATCCCATTCTTCGTTGCGATGGGCAACCTCAAACACCCATGTGGAATACTAAAGGAGCGTCTACAATTGCGGTTGGACGAGCGCGGGCGGAGATGTTATGTCACTTCAAGGAACAAATGACACATCTGGAGATTTCAAAGAGAGCGCCGAATAACGGTAGTCTAACACGGTTAGCCGACAGAATCGAAGAGCATATACTTGCATCGCATGTATACTATTTCAGATGTTTTCTACACACCGGAGGCTGATTATTCTCGAACCAAAATTCGATTTCATAGACAAACGCACCACTCGCGGCTCCATGGGGTAAGCCCGGTACTGTCCTCATCCTAAGAAACCCGTTTTCGAGAGCCACTTTAATACTGAATCCATCAATACTCGACTCAAACTTCTCAGATTGAAGGCCAATCGAGCGACAAGACATCTGGCATTGTGGTCTGCGGAATCGCCTGAGCAGCTAAGCCCCACCGAATCTCCGCCTGAGGAATTGTGAAAGTGATTTGGGTTGGTGTCTATAATGGCAGCTGGTCAGTCCGCTGCATGATACTCATTCCACGCCCAAGGCCGCTTGGCCCAGAAACACCGGAAGTCCTGTTGTAAATTTTAACGCCGAGGAATACGCGGTTTGAAGGTGAGCGGGCGAATGCTTTACGGCGGGCATCCATCACTAATCTCCGGTAACTCTGATTCTTGTGTGCGATCTCGAGAACGATAGACGGATAAATTCGATCAACCGCCGTCCGGACTTGAGCTTATGTAGGTGAGGAGCCGAGGCTTGAAGGTGGCGTCGGGGCGTTTGGTACCCCGCCCAATTATAGTCCTAATCGTTCGCCGCGGAACGTATGATTCGATCTGTGGACATACAGTAGTTGCGGAGCTCCTTGCATGTGCTTGGCTTGTGCTCCAGGAGCCGACGGATTACGAGAAAAACATTATGCACAGCCTCGATAATCATTTCGATCATGAGGCTGTCCAGGTACCGTTCGGATGCGTGGATACCCGCTGTTGAATTCAATAAAACCTTGGTGGCGGGATTGGATGTTTCGGGCAATTTCTTGGTACACTTCCACATTCATACGGAATTCTCGTAGGTACCCGTTTCATCATCCATCGGATGTCTGGTAAATCCCACTGCTTGCTGGTTGCTTTAGCGTGAGATCCAGACTCAGAGTCCATCTCCGTTGCACCGGAAATATCTGCATAATCAGCATCGAACTGGGATGTCGCTGATATATAGCTTTGCGCAGACGCGTTTTGTTTCTGGGAATTGCGAGCCAATCGAGCGTAATGCGAACCAAATTCTCTGTTTCTACCTCTGATCCAAACTCGCTTGCTGAGGTCGAAGACGAACTAGTGAGCGACGTTCTTCCGTTCTTGGCGCTTCCATTTCCTTTAGACAAGTCAGAACCTCAGATGAGAAGGGCACGTACTTCCTTTCACGGAGTGGCCTAGCTCGAAATAAGAGTGAGTTCAATAATCAATAGAACGGGATGGCCAGGCGGTAGTGACGTAGTGCACGCCTGCTCCTTGTTGCACAGCCAGTAATACGTATGCTCAGACAACCAAAAGCAGTGAGCGTACTGATCAGCCGCAAATTGTGACTTTACATTGGAAACACTCGCGCCAATCGCATTGCTTGTCGTGGCCGAGCTTATGGTGCTGTCCACAGAGAGTGTAATTGCTGTGATTGGAGAATGGTCTTGTGTTTGTGATCCGTTTCAGTGGTAGCGCAAATAGAACGTCCGCAGCATTCCGTCTTTTTTCAGAGGACCGGTTTGACCGCAAAGGCCACAATAAGTGTCTTAAAAATCAACCACTGAGTAGGACGGTAATTGTACCTTCCGCAGGCGGGTTATCCATATGATAGGTTGACACAATGCTATGTGCTTTCCCCATGCCTAATGTCAATGATTATCCCACAGAAATCGGAAAGGGGGGTGCCATTATACCTTTGCTTGAGTACTATGGCACTTTACAGTCTGCACATTTCTTGGTCGATGGATGGGCAGAAACTGCGCATGGATGGGTTTCGACCTGGTTATCCATTGTTCGAGTTTGGTTCAAGGTGTTTTTGACGCGTGAGGGTGTGTGAAGATTCGCTTTTAGTCTGGCCAGGAGGACATTCGATGCCGTCAGCACCAGACTCCGGCACATGTCTGAAGCAAGGTTCTAACTTCTTAGGGAATGAACCCTTAACCTGAAACGATTATTTATGTCATCTCTTGACACCCAAACTCCGCACCAGTCAAAACCGCCCATCAAAAAACATTGAAATGAGTCTTCTTCATCCTCCTTTGCCTCAAGACCTCGTCATCTTCAACGTCCGTGGCCGAATCTTTCAAACCACACTTACCACTCTCCGTCGTTTCCCTGAATCCATCCTATGCAAAATGGTCGAGTACGAACAATCGCGCAACCGAGTCGCTAGTGCCGAACCGGATCCATCGACTCAACAAGCTTTCTTTATCGACCGTGATCCGGATCACTTTGCTGCGATCCTTCACTACCACGACACAGAAGAGTATTTCCGCGCTGCCACAGGCTCTAGCCCCTTCATGTCACGCAAATCACTTCTTCGGGAGGCACAATACTACAACATCGAGCCTCTTGAACAAGACCTTTCAAATGACGAATTCAAATCTACCAAATACCAGTACTCCGTTTTCATGGAATATTACGAGTCTCCGGACCATTACAGCTTCCCTATAACAGAGGGTACATCCGATACCTATACATCCAAGGGATTGGATGCGTTGATCAAAGCTGATGCGAGTCTGTTGCGGAGGATAGATATACATGTTAAGGAGAGGAATGAGGCGAATGATGGATACACCTGGACTGTCCTCGCAGTTTGCGATGTCCCGGATTGCCATAATGTGGGGGTAGTTTGGAAGGGGGAAAAGATATCCGAATAACAGGAAAGCTTCATCGTCTTTATTCAGGATATGCTCCGACAGTAACAATATTCTTATGGCAGTAATGTCCCACTTTTCCATTGTTCTTGCGGCGTGCCGCCTCTTATCCCCGTGTGTCACCTGGGGTCTTGCCACCTTCGAGCAATGTAGTCTGATCTTCGGACAGTTTTTCATTCCGATGCCTACGTGCGGCTTTGTGTCGTGATTTTCACTCGTGTGAGCATCAACGTCTTCTGCTCTGATGCATTTTACAATTTGGTAGGGTATATGGGCGACGGTTCCCTGTTCTTCCCGAGGCAGATTTTCGAACGAGCCTGATGACATGCATGCAACCGATCTGATCCCCCGCTCCACGCTTCTGCCGAGACGTTTCCGCAATGGCGATTGAGTATGGTCTGCCTCCTAATTTAAATCGAAAAGGAGCTGTCATGACTGCAGGAGCTCCCTGCTGTACCGTGATACCAAACTAAATTCTTTCCCGGCCCATCTCTCCCTTCGGCTCAGGAACCGGTAGAACTATTAATATTATCGGCCCCATCAAAATGTGGTTTCCAGTCTGCCCAGAGACCAAAGGGTTTCACACAACGACATCACCGGAGATCAACAGTTGAAAAGCTGTTTGCGGCCACACGAATGTAACGAGTATAAAGGGAACGGAAAATGCTCCAACGAAAAGGAAAGCCCTGTTGGACAGACTAGGAAAGGGGGGAACGCGTGACTAGTACTAGTACATGTACACAGCCTGGCGAGCAAGATATAAGTTGAGTTTTAGTTCGCGGGCAATAGAGTTACACTCTTCCCTCCCAAGATAAATCGGCTGCTGCCTACTAAATGAAGGAAGACAAATGTATCGAACCGCTTAGGACATTTTCCAGTGCCCGGAAGTCAGACTGCCAGTACTGTTTTGCAGTTTGATGTTAGTGGGTTAGGAATCGAAACTTCTTTGGGGCTGGAGATTTGGCACTAGGAATTGAGTTAAATGGGACTGTGAGTCCCCAAATTTCTCCACAGTCTTTCGGGCTATTTTACAGTTCATCGTGTCCGGGTTATTTAATGAGCTGTCCTTAGCTATTTAAACCTTAAAACCTTAAATAATCGCTGTGGCTTATGCAATTTCTGCACGGCCTTCCGATGCCTTCGCATCACTTCTCGCAACACTTCACAGAGTCGGAGGACTTACAACGATGCTCAGACTCATTATATTTGCTCTCCTTGCACTTTCCAGAACGCTGGCGCAAAGTGTCCCTACATGCTTGCTCGCTTGCGCGACCTCAGTTTGTACGGCTGGTGTTGCCGACCTTGCTTGCCTCTGTCAACCAACGAAGTTGGAGTCCATTGGGGCATGCGTCGGCACAGCCTGTACCGGCACAGCAGACGTGGCGGCAGCCACAGATCCTTCGTCACTGTTTTGTCCAGGTTCACCCTGTCCAACCACTGAGCTAATGCCAAGCGACGACGGGAGCGCTAACCACAAGTACTATCACTCCCTCAATCACAACGGCAGTGTTCGGAACCACATCTCCATATATCACCTCCCCAATCACAACGGGAGTGTCCGGACCCATATCTCCAAGTGTCACCCTCCCAATCACTACTAGTACCATACCGGCGACGCTTAGTACTGCAGGGCTTGGTACTGGCACCATTGTCGGTATCGTTGCAGGAATTCTTGGAGGTGCCCTTATCATGAGCCTCGTGATCATTCTATATCTCATCCGCAAGAAAAGGATCAGTGGGCAGAATGCAGGGGAAGGGAATATTGAGCGCACTGTTCCAGAGGCTGACAGACGCGCTGGAAACCTTGAGCCTATCGGCGAACAGGTTGGTGACATTCCTGAAGAAGGCGGGCGTCTCAGATATCCGAATGAGAATATCGAGGCAAGCGGACGGCTCGACTATCCCAACTGAGCTTATTAAAGACAGAAGCGGGGGATAGGATGGAAGCTTTTTGGTTTCGGGAACTCTTTTGTTGAGGCGAATGTACTTTAAGATGTAGTCTAGTGATCCGTGAAAATAAAGAATTTGAAGAAAAGGTGCGCGATACAGAACTTGTTCTTCAAATGCGGATAATCGACAGCTATATATAGACGAGAAGGAGAGGATAATGCGCGCTTGCATTATAGTGCGCGTCTCGGAATAATGTGCGCTTCGCGTATCTCACGCAGGGCCACCACAATTTTAGTGTCTCACTCCACGGAGCGGGTTGGGTTCGTGCTTAGCAAACATGACGATGATGATTCTGGGTACAAGTAATCAGCCACATAACCGAAGGGGAATTACCCCCAAACTTCACTACTAATATACGTCGAATTCTTTCTGACGGCATCATCTCCCTTGTATGAAAGTCATGCACTCTTCGAATATCGCTGATCCCGCATCGAAACAAGGACTCTCACGGGTTCGGCAGCAGGAAATAATGAGTCCTAGTTATACACTGGCAGCCATGAGGTTGCAAGGCTCACGGGGTACTACTACAGCTACCCTCATGGCATCAGCTTCATGATATGAGATCGACTAGTTCAAGTTCTGCCATCTGACACAGGTTAGCTATCCTGTGTGTAAGTTCAATTGCTGCAAGACTTAATAACCTCGGGAGAAACTATGCCAATGGAAGTAGTTCTGCCGAAGATAGTAATCAGGTGAAAACTTGTTCTATCAGAATCATCCCAACGGAACTAGTACCATATGGCCAAGACCAGGTGCAACAGTTACTACTGATTTCGTCCCACGACCTGGATGGAATCTTGACAGCACAAAATACGAAGTAGTCAATCGAAATCTAACCCGTAAACAAAGGGAATCAATTAAACTGTCAAACTATCTCCCGGTTCGGTCCAGCCTCTCCAGTGCAAGTTTGCCATGCCATTTGCTCAATTACAGTCCGCAACTACAGACTTTCCAGCACTAAGCGCATCATTGATTTCTGTTGTCGCATCAGTTGTATCCCTTCCATTAACTTCACAGAGATAAGCACATACACGCTAGTAACATTGCTCAAGGCCGACAAAGCATTCGTCAAACCAGCGCCAACTTGATCCCGAGCAGAAGCGGGAGCCGCTTGACCCGTAAAAAGGGAGCCCGCAATGGTTTTGATCCCATCAGACGCAGAGCTCAAAGCAGACGAAGCTGCACCAACTGCGGCCGAGTCCGCACCCCTATAAAGTCAATGTTGAGAGAGTTGGGAGTAGGTACGTTGCGTTAGCTGCGAGCGCTTTGACTGCCTTTTGGGCTTTCGCGAGTGAACCAACTGTCTTGAAGCGAGCGATGTTGCATTGGATATCTCCAAGTTGTCTGGCCGAGAGAGATCGCGGAGACTCAAGGGGCGCTAGTGTGAGGATAGTATTAAGATGGCAATGTACCAGCGTATGCGGCAGCGAAGAGAAGTGTTGCATAAATGAAGAAGCGCATTGTATAAGATGATAGGAAGAAGTGGATTGGATTTTTCATCGGGCCCGTCGTGCTGTTTTTATACATTTGCCGGGTATAGTCTTTGACAATTGGAAGTCGCTATGTTTGGCTGTGAAACCAAGTTGGTTGCGTAGCCGATACAACTGACGCAACGTGGCACTCGCTGAAACGAATAATTATCGCCCAATGACTGTTAGAGGAGGTTCTAATTATGTCGTGGGCAAAGGGATTCTGAATCGACTAACGTTTCAGCCAGAGGTGGCGAGGTCTGTTTCCGTGTCAGCGCACCGTTTTGGGAATACGAATCAGAGCTCGACGATTTTAAACTTGATCTGTAACCGAAATTTATATTCCCGAGACAAGGTTGGTTTCTCCATCTCAAACAATTACAACTCGAATCAAAACAAAGTCCTCACTGGACTACAGTTTTGTCGTAAGACAGTGTTTTGATTGAAGGCTGAGACCTCGTCAACTCCGCCATGTATTAGATTCTGTGACCATTTCTGCCGTTTCTTTTCGTTTACTTCCGCGACGCTGACTTTAATATATGACCTGACTTAGAGGGTCTAGTTGACAGATATTCGATTTCCAGCGATGAGTAGGAGCAAAAGGACAATTCATTATACCGTAGCATTTGTGTTAACAGTTGCATTCACTTCACGCAAAGCCTCCAGATCTGCTTCTTAACGAGGGAGCACGAGCTCAGGGGAACCGAAGGGGTTCTGGGACCACGGAGATTTTCATCTGGCAGACGGGGAATTAATATGGAGTTGGCCGGTCCCCGCAGACATGGAGCTCCGGAGCTCCGGATCTACCGGATGGAAATGGCCGAGGAAGCATCGCGAGATTCGAGACGAGATTCGGGGGCAGATGATATTCCAACAGGTGACTCCTCAGGGACTATGGGACGAGGACTTCAAAGTACCGACGATTCGACAAGTTCTTGAGGGGAACGAGGATACAAGTTGTGATCGGCCAGAAAATGGGGAGTTTCGTGTCTCGGTGACAGTTCGATGACAGCAACGATGGATTCTTCCTCAGGGGCAACTGCACCAACTCTCCAGTTTCTAATTGGTTTAAAGTTTCGCAACACCTTCCGGCACGGCCGGAACATATTGAGGTGGCTCAATTTCCGTCGTTTGTTGGAATAAGGTTTTGCCCTCGGGAGCGTATTTCCGTGGGGGTGCTAACCCAATTTCCGAACTTATCGCCCTCCACCATCATCGTCTTGCCAGCAGCCTGGGTCACCACTGGTCCCCCCTCTTCCTACGCTAGAGCGTGCTAACACCGGCCCTCTACCGCCGCCCCACGATAGCTCTATACCACCGAAAGTGCCCCAACCTTCCTCCCCAACCGTTGACAACCGCCCCTCCGCCCTTATATGCGCCTCCGATTCGCGAGCGGTCAGATGGTCAACGTTTCGACGCTTGCATATGCGGTCTGCATCCCGGAAGTTGTTCTTTTCGGAATCGTCGCTCTTGTTCTTACGAGACGATTCCTCCGCATCAATCCGAACAGTGGATCGCCAGACTATTTCCTCACAGCAAGGGATTCATCTCCTGAGTGGATCATAGCCTGGTCATATTATGCATCTAACGTTGGATCCTGGGTAATTTTCGCCCTTCCAGCGTACGTCGTCTCGGCAGGGATCGTCGGTCTAGTCGCGTTTGCCGTATCTTGCGGTCTCCCAGTGCTCGTAGTCGCTCACCTTGGAACCGTTCTCAGAAAGAAGTATCCGCACATCGTCTCCATCACTGATTTCGCTCGTTGGCGTTTCGGTCGCGCCGTTCAACTCTACGTTGCCGCCTTGATGCTTTTAAACATGTTCCTCGCCCTCGTTGCCGAGTACACAATCTCTTCGTTTACACGCTCGGCGGTTCTCGTGTTCCCATAGTACTGACTGTCGCCGTCATAACCTCGATCTATACTGCAGCCGGAGGCCTTTACATCAGTATTCTCACTGATGTTGTTCAAGGCATGATATCTGTTTTTCTACTCCTACTTCTGTATGCTTATGTCGCCGCTACTTTTCGTCCTGGACACCTTCCACCTCTCAATCACGAACTCGGCCCTAATTATTGGGGGTATTCCGCCATCATCTGTCAACCTCTAGCAAACATAACGGGAACTCTCTTCAGCGAGGGACCCTGGCAAAGGGCGTGGGCTTCTAAAAATGATCGGGCGCTCAAAAGAGGAGCCCTCTGGGCCTCTATGCTCCTTGTGGTCGTATGTTTCTTCTATGGGTTTGGAGGTTTTTTGGCGATATGGAGCGGTCTTCCGCTTTCTGATCCTACGGGGTCAACTGCTTTCTTTGCTCTCCTTGACCCGGGAGGAACAGGAGCTCCAACCTGGATTCTCATCGTTGTGGCCGTTGCTGCCGTTGCCATGAACGCAGGCGACGTTGACACATGGGAGAACGCTATTACAAATACCTTCTCAGCGGTCTTTCTTCGCAACTTTTCCACAAGATATATCCGCATTTTCGTTCTTCTCATAAACATTCCTGCGGTCGCGGTCTCGCTCCAAGGTTATAATATCAATTCTCTTTTCCTGGTTGGTGGTACGCTCTGCACTATGTCCGCAGCGCCTATCCTTCTCGGTATGTGGGACAGAGTTAGTAAGCGCGTCACAAGCGGTGCTGCACTTTTCGGTTGTTTCACTGGATTCTGGTCTATCGTCTTGTTTGGATACATTCGTGAGGGAAACATTGCTAACGGAATGAACTAAGGGTTAGGGTTAGGGTTAGGGTTAGGGTTAGGGTTAGGGTTAGGGTTAGGGTTAGGGTTAGGGTTAGGGTTAGGGTTAGGGTTAGGGTTAGGGTTAGGGTTAGGGTTAGGGTT
>Ga0302325_10014614_pt1 | contig 16709 bp, 9 predicted proteins | sample Palsa_T0_2_FD_201948 | JGI IMG/M metagenome (GOLD analysis project Ga0302325, IMG submission 201948) | Peat permafrost microbial communities from Stordalen Mire near Abisko, Sweden - Palsa_T0_2 | ecosystem: Environmental > Terrestrial > Soil > Palsa > Peat permafrost | place: Sweden: Abisko... | reverse complement strand
CAAGATCCTGAATATCGCTTCGCTCTCCACTTTCGTAGGCTTCAACCAGGTAGCCGCGTACGGGGTCAGCAAAGCGGGCGTGGGCGCGCTGACCAAGTCCTTGGCCATCGAACTTGCTCCTTTCAACATCTGCGTGAATGCGATCGCGCCCGGCATCTTTCCCACCGCGCTGAATGCCGAACTGATTCTGCATACCGGACGCGGACGCGAGTTGAAAATGCGCACGCCCATGAAGCGCTTTGGCGAGATGGATGAACTTGCCGGCGGTGCGATCTACCTGGTTTCCGATGCGGCTTCGTTCGTTACCGGAGAGATCCTGGTGGTCGACGGCGGCTTCCTGGCCAGCGGAGTGAACCAATGAAGATACTGGGCGCTAAGGTAATTGTTTGTAGTCCGGGCCGTAACTTTGTGACATTAAAGGTCGAAACCGACCAGGGTATTTACGGTCTCGGGGATGCGACCCTCAACGGCCGCGAGCTGGCGGTGGCCAGCTACCTGGAGGATCATCTTGTGCCCTGCCTGATCGGGCGCGATCCTTTTCAGACCGAAGACATCTGGCACTATTTTTATCGCGGTGCTTACTGGCGACGGGGACCGGTCACCATGACCGCAATCGCGGCCATCGATATGGCGCTGTGGGATATCAAAGGCAAGGCGCTCGGCGTGCCCGTGTACAACCTGTTGGGAGGCAGGAGCCGTAGCGGAGCCATGGTCTACGCGCATGCCACGGGGCGCGATATTCCCGAAACCATCGACGAGGTGGAGAAGTACCGGGCCATGGGGTATCTGGCGATTCGCGCCCAGAGTGGGGTACCGGGTCTTAAATCGACCTATGGGGTTGCGAAAGACCAAAAATACTATGAACCGGCGGAGCGCGGTCTGCCTTCTGAGAGCTTATGGTCCACGGAAAAATATCTGAGGCATGTTCCCAAGCTTTTTGAGGCGCTGCGCAGCACGCTAGGGGATGAGTTGCACCTGCTGCACGATGTTCACCACCGGCTTACGCCTATCGAGGCGGCACGCCTGGGCAAAGAGCTGGAACCTTACCACCTGTTTTGGTTGGAAGATCCCGTTGCGGCGGAACTGCAGGACGGTTTTCGGCTCATTCGCAAACATACCACCACGCCGCTGGCGGTAGGCGAGGTCTTCAACACCATCTGGGATGCGGAGCAACTGATACGCGAGCAGCTGATCGACTACCTGCGCATGAGCGTGGTCCATGGCGGCGGGCTTACCGCCATGAAGAAGGCGGCAGATTTCGCCGCTCTTTACCACGTGCAGACGGGGAGCCATGGGGCAAGCGACATGTCGCCGGTTTGCATGGCCGCGGCGCTACACCTCGATATCGCCATCAACAATTTCGGTGTTCAGGAGCACATGCTGCATAACGCCCAGACCGAAGACACATTTTCGCATGCCTATTTCTTCAAGGATGGCTTTATGTATCCAGGGGATGTGGCTGGTCTTGGAGTGGATATCAAGGAAGATGTCGCCGCCGCCTTTCCCTATCAGCGCGCTTACCTGCCGGTTAACCGCAAGGAAGATGGAACGCTGTTTCATTGGTGACAATGGGAGCGGGGAAACCGCTAAACTCTAAATCGGGCTGGAAAAAGGGGGGAACGCTGAGATGTCGAAGGAATCTTCGCAGGTGCCAACGCGACGCAGATTTTTGGGGGTGAGTGGAGCTGCCTTGGCTGCGGCTGCGATGGTTCCTCTGGCGAACGCACAGCAGGAAAAACCCACGCGATCTGCAGATCATAATCAACCGAACGAAGAGCAGCCGGGAGAGAACAACGCCGCTCTCGATGCGGAGAACCCGAGCTCAGTCTGGTCTCCAGAGACAGACAACGGGACCGTCGAACCCTTCAAGTATTCCTTCGCTTTAGCGCACAAACGTATTGAAAACGGTGGATGGACCCGGCAGGTGACCGCGAGAGAATTGCCCATCTCGAAAACGCTGGCCGGCGTGGAGATGCGGCTGGTCACGGGCGGGGTTCGCGAGCTGCATTGGCACACCAGTGCTGAGTGGGCGTTCATGATTTACGGCAACGCGCGGATTACCGCGGTGGACGCGCAGGGCCGCAGCTTTGTCAACGACGTGACCGCCGGCGACCTGTGGCTGTTTCCCGGCGGCATCCCCCACTCGATCCAGGGGCTCGGTCCGGATGGAGCCAAATTCCTTCTGGTTTTCAACGATGGGGATTTCAATGAGTTTGAAACCTTCCTGTTGACGGACTGGTTCAAGCACACGCCGAAAGAGGTTCTGGCCAAGAACTTCAACGCTCCACAATCGACTTTCGACAACATACCCAAGAGGGAACTGTTTATTTTCGCGACGGACCTGCCTCGCCCGCTGGCCGAGGAACAGAAGGCGGCCGCGGAGGGTACCGGCTCCATCGACGGCGATTATATTTTCAAAGCGAGCACCATGCCGCCGACCAAGGTGCGGGCCGGCGGGGAAGTGCGCATTGTGGAGAAAAAGAACTTTCCCGCCACCGATATTGCCGCAGCCATTGTCCGAGTCAAGCCAGGAGGGATGCGGGAGATGCACTGGCATCCACTCTCAGACGAATGGCAGTACTACGTAAGCGGCAAAGGGCGCATGACCGTCTTTCAGGCAGGTGGAAAGGCGCGGACTTTCGACTTTCAGGCGGGGGATGTGGGCTACATCAAGATGTCGCGTCCGCACTATATCGAAAATACAGGGACGGAGGATCTGGTGTTTCTCGAAGTTTTCCCCATCGGAACCTACCAGGACATCTCAGCCGCTGAGTGGCTGGCGCATACCCCCGTGCGACTGGTCGACCAGCACATAAAGACCGGCGAGGATTTCCTCAATAAGATTCCGAAACAAGAAGCAGTGGTCACGCCGATCTAGCCCCGTTGGGAAGCTTGAAACTTCAAGCGCCACAAGATTGGGATGGCGAGCCGAGGTTACCTCCATCGACAAAAGTGGCGAAGAGGCCCTCTTGATGATGGTCCGCGATGGAGCCACATTTGTGGCGTTGGGTGTGTATACGACGCACTTATTGGATCAGCTGCAGGCGCGGCAGACCAATCAGCAACAACTGGATTGATGTTAAGACCAGAACTTGCTCCGAAAACCGGCCGGTGAATCGCGTCCAGGTTGGGAATCTCCGCAACCAGCTCCTACCCTCTGCGCAGTCAGCAATTTCCCATATCCGTCCCGTTGAGTGCCCCGATGCCCGCTAACGGTTAAAAATGCTTGAAATTCTATCGACGGTGTGTTCATAATAGCGAACCTTCTGGTTGTCAGCAGATTAGGCCCCGGTAATAAGGTCGCACTAAGTTAGTCAGGCTTCCTTGATTTGTCCCTTCCGCGTAGAAGGCGACTAGATACCCCGGGTTGGCTTCCCAGTCGAAGACCCCGAAAACATTGAAGACGCGCTGCCCCTTGAAATTGCCGAGTGGGGGAGGCAGTGTCATGTTCCCCGTCTGCGCGATGATCGCTCAGACGGTTACGTACCTTTTTGGAGGTCATTATGCAGCCACGTACCTACGCGAGCCATCGTGTATCTAAAGCCCTAGCCTGCTTCCTGCTCCTTCTGAGCGGAGCGTCTCTCCATTCACAAACGTTTCGCGGCGGCATCAATGGGACGATCAGCGACCAGTCAGGAGCCGTCGTTGTTGGGGCGGCAGTTACGGCCACCAACAACGGCACCGGCGTTTCTGTGAACGCCATCACCTCGAGCGGCGGCGAATACCAGTTCCAGGATTTGCCATTAGGCACCTACACCATCGCCGTGACCGCGTCGGCATTCAAGCCTGAGAAGGTGAACTCTGTTCCGGTGACCGCCGGCGTCATTTACACTTTGCCGGTCAGACTAACCGTCGCCGCCGAGGGTGAAACGGTCGAGGTCATGGCCAATGCGCTGGCCCTCGATACTACTTCGACCACGCAGACCGCCGGGGTGGGCGGCAAGTCCCTGCAGGACACGCCTCTCAATGGCCGCGACTTCACCCAGCTCATTACCCTCGCGCCCGGCTTTTCAAACTCCGGCGCCGGCGGCTATGGCTCGCTCAATGGCACGCGCGCCAACCAGATCAACTGGCAGATCGATGGCATTGATAACAACGATCTCTGGCACAACATTCCGGCGGTCAACCAGGGCGGCGTCTCAGGAATCGCAGGCATTATCCTGCCCATCGATGCGGTGGAACAATTTTCCGCGCAGACGCAGGCGGCCCCGGAGTCGGGCCGCAACCCGGGCGGCAGCGTCAACCTGTCACTGAAGTCGGGAACCAATCAGATCCACGGGACCGCCTATTACTACAATCGCAACGAGTTCTTTGGCGCCGTCAATCCATTCACTGCACCGGTCAAGCAAGAGGTCCGTAATTATAATTTCGGGTTCTCCGCCGGCGGCCCGGTGATCAAAGACAAGTTGTTCTGGTTCGTTACGTTTGAGAAGCAACGGTTCGTGATTGGAGTTCCCGATCAATCCACACAACCGTCGCAAGCCTGGCAGGCGGCTGCGAAGGCGACGCTGGCTAAGTTCGGCGTGCCCGTGAATCCTGTCTCCGTAAATCTATTGGGTAAGCTCTGGCCGTCGTCAGCGACCGGGAGTCTGCCTGGAGACGTAGGCGGCGCTCCGACGGTCAACGACTACACCAGCACCGCGCCCGAGTATGGCTACAGCTACAATGGGTTGGCAAAGGTCGACTACGCTTTCAATGACCGGAATACTTTGTCTGCGCATTGGTTCGCGGGTCAGGGCAACCAGGTGGCTCCTGTGGGCTCGTCGCTCTACTACTACTATGAGGTTGCACCGATCCACGTGCAGAACTACGCAATTGTTTACAATCGCGTTATCTCAAACTCTATCGCCAACCAATTACTGCTGGGTGTCAACTACTTCAATCAGGTCTTCAACGACTTCGAGACCGACTTCGACGCAGCTTCTCTGGGCTTGGTGACCGGCTCAACCCTTGCTGGCTCTCCGAATATCCAGATCAAAGGCTTCGACCCAATCGGCGAGACGCCTCCCGAGGGGCGCAACGATATTACCGGTCACCTGACCGACGATATCTCCTGGACGATCGGGCGGCATCAGTTCAAGTTTGGCGGAGAATTCCGCCAGGCGCAGCTGGACGAGTTTTACCATCGCCATGCCCTGGGCAGCTTCACCTTTGATGGATCCCAGGGACCGGTTCCGGGCTCGAGCACTGCGTGGAACTCAGGGGACCCGCGCATCGATGCACTCTCTGATTTCCTCGCTGGAAATGTTTCGACTTCATCGATAGCCTTGGGCAACCCGGAGCGGCAAGTCTTCGTAAACACCTTCGATTTCTTTGCCCAAGACTCCTGGCAACTCAGCCCGAAGCTGAACCTCAATTACGGTTTACGTTGGGATTACGAAGGCCCGCTCCACAATTCGTGGAAGAACCTTTCCGTCTTCCGCCCGAACCTGGGTGGTGTGGTGTTCCAGGGGAACCAGATCAGTTCTCTCTACGACCCTGTCTACACCAACTTCAGTCCTCGCGTTGGCATCGCCTACCAGGCGACGCCGCACAGCGTGGTCCGCGCGGGAATCGGCTTGTACTATGACACCCCAAACCTGAATCCATTCCTTGATAATCGACCCGGCAATAATGCTCCCAACGGAGTGGAAGGAAACCCCGGCGGTGTGGGTACGGTAACCACGGCAACCGCGGGCGGTTACACCATTGTGAACGGGGTCAACGTCTTTCCTCCGGGCCTGGGCTCCAACAGTATTTTTTCCATCGCCAAGAACTTCGTCCCCTCACACAATCTGAATTACAATTTGCAGCTTGAACAGAGTCTGTCCAACAAGATGGTGGCGCAGATCGGCTACGTAGGGAGCGGAGGGCGGCACCTGCTGGCGATTCGCGATATCAACCAGGCACAGCCGGGCGTTTATGCCACCTCGGCTGCGCAGAATGCAACCCGGCCCTTTTTCGCAGAGTTCCCATCATTTACGTTCATCAATGAGATCCAGAGTATCGGCACTTCCAACTACAACTCCATGCAAGCCACCTTGCGTGTTTCCGATTTACACGGGTTCAGTGCCCAGGGAGCTTATACCTGGTCGCACAGCTTTGATGAAGTAACGGCTTATCGCGGTGCTCTGCCGCAGGACAGCACAAACTTCAAGGGTGACTATGGGCAGAGCGACTTTGATTCGCGCAATATTTTGGTCGGCCTGATCTCCTACAATGTTCCCGGAGCCGAGAAATTGAGTCTCCTAAGCAAGGGTTGGCAGGTCAACAGTCTCCTGTCATTTCACAGCGGCCTGCCGTTCTCGGTGTACAGCTCAGCCGATACATCGGGCACAGACGATGAAAACCAACGGGCTAACTACGTTCCTGGCGTGAGTCCCTATGCCGGCTTCAAGCAGGAGAAGGTGAACGCGAATTGGCTCAATCCGGCAGCGTTTGTCGATGCTGCGGCGGGTACGTTTGGCGATACCAGACGAAATGCTTATGTCGGTCCTGGATACTCTGAGGTCGACCTCTCCGTTTTCAAAAACACCCCAATCACGGAACGAATCACCACCCAGTTCCGCGTGGAAATGTTTAACCTGTTCAACCGCACCAACTTTGCTCCTCCTTTGAACGGTAGCTTCAACCCGTCCTATACCCAGGACAACGCCCTGAATCTCTTCACCACTATCGGGAGCTTCAACGGCGCGCCTGGAATTGGAGCGGGCGAACCGTTCAATACTCAGTTGGCTCTCAAGATCATCTTCTAACCTCACCTTAGGGCTTGATGATGTTGCGCTGTGGTACGGCGTGGTAATCCCATCCTTCGCAAGAATGCGAAGGATGGGATTTGTTCGTTCCACCGACACAAGCGGATGGAACTTATGCCCCAACCTCTGTCACGCTGCCTGTCCCGGTTTGCCGTGGAACGGGAGAGCCGCGACGCCGCGTTAGGTGGTAGTAAACAACTGGAGTTACCACCAGGCTCAGCACAATCGAAATCAACAGGCCGCCGATAACCGCAATCGCCAGCGGTTGCAGCATCTGCGAACCCGCGCCCAGGGCCAGCGCAAGAGGAAACATGCCGCAGACGGTGGCAATGGCGGTCATCAGGATAGGCCGCCTGCGCCGTTCAGCAGCGTGGAGCATAGCTTCGCGTGGGTCCATGCCACTGGCCCTCAGTCGCTCATCTGCGTCGAGTAACAGAATGCCATTTTTGGCCACAATCCCAATCACCATGATCAGCCCCATGAAGCTGGCTACATTGAAATTCGTGCCTGTGATCAGCAAAGCGAAGACGACACCCGCGAGCGAGAGGACGGAACTGGTTAGTATCGAAATCGGAGCTGCGAAATTGCGAAACTCGGTGAGCAGCACACCGAAAACCAGGACGAGCGCCACTACCAGAACGCGGGCCAACTCAGCAAAGGAGCGCTGCTGCTCCTGATAGGTGCCACCGTATTCCACGCGCACCGAAGATGGCAGTTGAAGGCGACTGACCGCATCCTGGACTTTGGTCATGGTTCCACCGAGGTCTGAGCCTTCGAGGCGGCCGCTCACCTGTATCACCTGCTGCAGGTTCTCGCGGCGAATCTCATTCTGTGGCGGCAACTGAGTCACCGTAGCCATCGCGCTGAGAGTAGCAGTGTGTCCGCTACTGCTGTTGAAGACAGTGTTCTCGATGGCGTCGAGCGAAGCCCGATTGGCATCGGGCAGGCGAATGCGGATGGTATACGGCCTGCCTCCTGCGATGAGCGGATCATTTGCGGGCAGGCCGTCGAGAATGGAAGTCGCGTCTTCCGCCACCTCGGTTGGGGTAAAGCCGAGCCGCCCGGCAACCACAGGGTCGATCTGGAAGTTAGTCGCCGGTCCACTAATCGTATTTTCAACCCCATTCTGCGTATCCACGACGCCTGGAATTTTGGCAATGGCTTGCTGTACCCGCGGGCCTAGAGTGAGCAGAAGGTTCTGGTCGTTGGAAAACAGTTTGATCTGAATCGGCTCCGGCGAGTTAGAGAGGTCGCCAATCATATCCTGCAGTATCTGGGTGAACTCCATATCGAGTGATGGCTCCGCCGCATGGATCTGTTCCCGTGCGTCGGCGATCACCTCGTCGATGGAGCGGGAGCGGTCCGTCTTCAGGCGCACCGTGAAATCACCAGTGTTTGCTTCCGTTACCGCTGCGAGACCCATCTGCAGCCCGGTGCGGCGCGAAGTGATAGAGACCTCAGGCATGCGGCGCAGGATCTGATCGACGTGTTCGAGGATGCGGTTGGTTTCGGTTAAAGAGGTTCCTGCAGGGGTGAAGTAGTCCAATATAAAAGCTCCCTCATCCATTTCCGGCAGCAGATCGGAGCCAAGGCTGCGATAGCTGACATAGCCGGCGAGGATGAGGACCGCGCAGATCGCCACCAGGGCGAGTGGGCGTTGAAACGACCACTCCAGCGCGCGCTCGTGATACTGGAGAAGACGGCGAAACATGCTGCCACCCTTCCCCCGAACAGCGCCAAGAAATCCGCCCCGCTTGTCACCTTCGTGGGGCGCAGCTTCCGGGTGAACCTTCTTTTCCAGTCTGAGCGAGAGCGCCGGGGTGAAGGTGAGAGCGAGCAGCAGGGAAGTCAGCAGTGCAACCGTCATGGTTACAGAAAGAGCGCGGAAGAAGCTCCCCGTCACCTGGGTTACCGACACCAGGGGAAGAAAAACAATGACCGGTGTAATGGTGGAAAAGACCAGCGGCCGGCTAATCTCGTGGATGGCCTTACGAACGGACCCTACCCGTGATTCTCCCGCTTCGCGGTGAACGGCAATGTTCTCGACCACCACGATGGCGTCGTCAATCACCAGCCCGATGGCGGCAGCCAAGCCGCCCAGGGTCATCAGGTTGAAGCTTTGGCCGGTGATGCGTAGAAACAGAATGGTCACCGCGACGGTGACAGGGATAACCATGCCGGCGACGAGTGAAGAAGTCCAATCATGGAGAAACAGGAACAGGATGATGCACGCCAGCACTAAACCAATGAGGATGGCGTCGCGGACGCTGCGAATGCTCTCTCGCACCAGTTCGGATTGATCATAAAAGGGTTCGATGTGAACCCCCGCCGGCAATTTGGGCCGCAGTTGCGCCATCTCCGCTGAGACACCGTTGACCACCGCTACCGTGTTACTCGAAGGTTGACGGGCGATATTCAGCAGTACAGCGGGTTTGCCGTTGGCCCTCACCGCGGTGTAGACCGGCATGGTCGACGGTTCTACCACCGCGACATCACCGACCCTTATGGCCACGCCGTTGGGCGAGGTCTTCACGATCAGATTGCTGAGCTCAGCAGCGCTGTGCGCCTGGGCTCCGATCAGTCCGAGGATGAGTTGATGGTTTGCCTCATAGAGGCCGGGAGAATCGATAATGTTCGATTCCTGGACCGCGTTGACCAGTTCGAGCAGAGTCACGCCGGCGGCTTGAAGGCGGGAGAGGTTGGGCACAATGTGGAATTCGGGTACCTGGCCGCCCTGCACCAGGACCGTACTGACCCCGTTCACGCGGTTGAGCGGCGGCTTTAGATCGTACGTGGCGATCTCCCATAGCCGTGTCTGCGGAACCGTTTCCTTACCGCGATCGTCGGCGGTAAGCGCGTAGCCGAGAATGGGAAAAGTGGCAAAGGTCAGACGGTTGGTGGTGATGTGCGCAGTGGCCGGCAACGACTGTGACACCCTGGCGAGTGCCGCGTCCGTCAACTGCAGGGTGCGAAACATATCCACATTCCAAGCGAAGAAAAGGCTGACCTCCGCCGATCCTCGGCTGGTGTTGCTGCGCACCGTAACCAAGCCGGGAACGCTGTTCACGGCGTCCTCGATCGGCTTAGTGATCGTGACTTGCATTTGTTCAACCGGCATGACCCCGTTATCTACGCCAATGACTACACGGGGAAAATTGGTTTCGGGGAAGACGGAGATCGGCACCTGAAACGCCATGTAGATACCCGCTGCCGTCAGCAGGGCAAGGAAGAAGAAGATGGGTTTGGCTGCGTCTGCGAGCCAGAAGGAACTTTCGTCATCGGGTCGGCTGCCGGGCATCACTCCTTTTCTCCTCCGGCTTCTATGGGAGCGGTGCCGACCTTGACCTTGGTGCCTTCGTCGAGCCCATAACCGCCAGTGGTAATGACCATGTCAGCCGGGGTGAGCCCACTGAGAACCTGGGCCGATTCAGAGGTACGGATGCCGAGAGTCACGGATTGTTTTGCGGCCGTTCCGTTGGGCTTGATCACCAGGACAAACTTGCTTTCGCCGTCCGGTCCGGTTTGTACAGCTTCTAATGGGACCAGCAGAGCGTGGGTAGCCGTACGGCCAGTAATGGTCGTGCGCACCGGGGTACCGGCCTTCAGTGTTCCTTTTGCATTCTCGACCCGCAACCACACTTCGACCGTGGTGCTTCCGGGGTCGAGTGCGGGGCTGATGAGCGCCACCTTAGCCGGCAGGGGATCGTCGAGCCCGCGAACATCAATGGTGGCTGGTGCGCCCATGGAAAGTTGCTGCGCCTGGATCTGAGAAATGTGCAGCTTGGCCAACAACGCAGAGGTATCCATCACCGTAAGCACAGGATTGCCGGCCGCCGCCGTTTCCCCGGCAAACAGTGGCCTGTCGGTGACCACGCCAGAGATGGGACTGCGAATCTCGGTGTAGCTCAATTGGGCCTCGGCGCCGAGGTACTTGCCCTTGGCGGAGGTGAGTTGTCCCTGCGCACTCTCGAGCGCAGCCTTGTGGCTCACCTTCTGCACTGCTTCCAGATGCTGCCGGGCAATTTCGTGGGCAGCCTTGGCTTGCACCAAAGCTGCTTTGGCGGTATCCAGATCCCGGCCCGGGATCGCTCCCTCGGCAAAGAGCTGTGCTCGACTGTCCGCGATGCTTTGCGCCAGGTTGAGGTTGGCGGTCGCCTGGGTCAAATCGGTCTCTGCCTTGATGGTGTCTTCGGGTACGGTGGCTCCCGTGGCGATGTCGTAGGTGCCCTGGGCCGCGGTGTAAGCGCCTTTGTTGTCGAGTGCAGCAGCCTCAAGATCGCTGTTTTCCAGGGTTGCCAGGAGTTGACCGGCCCTGACGTGGGCGCCGCGCTGGACGTAAAACTTCTTGACTGGAGCTGTGACTTTAGGAGAAATAGCGGCCTGGGCAAGGGGAGCCAGCGTTGCGTCAGCGGTGATCTGCTCGGAGATGTCGCCACGCTCAGGATGCGCGGCCTGCACGTAAACCTCGGTCGGCGCAGCTTGCTCCGTTTTACTGCACGCGGTGACCAATAGTGAGACGGAGCAAAGGATGCCCAAGCCCAGAACCTTGAACCGCCAACGGACATGGGTGCCCCACATCTCGCTGGTTTTTCGCGAGATGTGGGATACCACGAGTCTTAACCCCTCGCTGCCGGATGCGAAGATTGGCCCAAAACGCGTGAAGGGCACGGCAGTGGCATCCCACATCTCGCGAAAAACCAGCGAGATGTGGGGCACCCACGGATTTGTTTTCGAGACAGAGTAACGGAACGGTCTCATGTTCAGATCGCTCCTGTCAGCAGTTGCAGATTGGTCATAGCTAGTTGGTAGCGAACGGTCCCGTCCTCACGCGCGATTTCTGCCGTAGTCAACGAATTCTGCGCGTCAACCACCTCAAGTACCGTCGCCTCTCCCGCGCTATAGCGCAGTCGAGTCAGGCGCAGGCTCTCGTTTGCGGTTTGCACGCTTTGCTCGAGCGACTGGAGTTGGTCCCCCGCAGTGCCGGCTTCGGCATAAAACTCGTCCAGCTGCGCAATCAGGCGGCGCTGGGTCGCACTGAGTGCGGTGTGCGCAGCGTCGCGCAGGATCTCGGCCTGGCGAACGCGATGCTGGGTGGAGAGCCAGTCCCACACTGGGATGTCCAGCGTCGCGCTGGCAGAGTAGCCAAGATTCTTCACTCCATCGCGGCCATTGGCTGCGACTTGCACCGCGTCGATGCCGTAGGTGAAGTTGAGCCCGAGATCGGGAAGATACGCAGCGCGGGCTGCAGTGACATCCAGGTTGCTCACGCGGAGTGAGGCGAGAGCGTGGCGCAACTCTGGGTTGAGGCGCATCGCAGCGGCATCCACGTCCGCGCGCGCGGGTAGTGGCACGACCTGCCCGGGCACCAGGGTGAAAGTCGTCCGAGGGTCCGGATAAAGGAGCACCCCCAGATCAAGGTGAGACTTCTGTTGCTCGAGCAGGGCATCCGCAAGGTCACGATCACGCTGCTGCTGCTGTAGCTGCGCCTTCACTACGTCGGCGTGCGCCGCTTCCCGCGCGCTCTCCCGCTGTTGCGTGAGGGTGGTGAAACTGGCAGCCTCGCCCGCGGCGCGCCGGGCCACACCAACTTTGCGGTCGGAAGCCAACGACTGGTAGTAGAGACTGGTGACGGTGTCAACCAGGCCCCGCCGGGCTATCTCGAGCTCTGCCGCAGCAACGGCCGCGGCAGCGGAAGCTCGTGAAACCGCGGTCACTTGTTGCAATCCCAGGGTCTCGTTGAATATGCCCTGGCTGGCATACTCGCGCACCGCATTATTGGCGATGAAGCGAGGTGCAGCCTGGCTCCCCACCGGCCCGCCGCCGTTGATGGCACCGTTGGGTTGCGTATACAGCACCTGGTTGTGATACGCCACATTCGGCAGCAGCGCGGCGCGGGCAATCGAGCGGTCAATGGACGCAACGCGTGCATTGGCCGCGGCAGCGGCAAAGCTGGGTTCGTTCGCGCGACCCAGTGCTATGGCCTGTTCCAGCGTAATCGTCGTTGGCGGCGGTCCACTCACTTGCTGTGCGAGACCGGTCGCAAGCATCATGGCAAACCCGAGCGTGATAACAGAAAGTCTTAACATGACAACTGGAAGACGCAAGACGAAGAGGACCAGACTCACTTCTGGCCGACCACCAAAATAGTGAAGCTGTCAGGGACAATCGCCGGCCGCGGGCGTGGATTAGCCGCCGTCGGGGCAGGCCGCTCACCGAATGCAGCCGTAGCCAGGTAAATGCGGCCGGTAACCCAGTCCAGGGTCATGGTGCGCGCTCCTTTTTGCGTGTCCAGGTTCTGCAGCACCGGGTACGCCGGTTTGCTGGCGTCAATGATGGTCAACGTGCCGCCACCATTGGAGGAGAAAGCCAGCTTCCGTTTCGCATCGTAACGCGCCGCATCCGGACCTTCGCCGATCGACGGATTGGCCACAGTCTTGCCGGTGTTAGCATCGATCACCGCCATCTTGCCGCCGTCACAAACAGCAAACAGGCGTCCCCCCGCGGTATCGATGGCCAGACCGGAGGGCGAATCGCAGTCGGCCACCGGCCAGGTCGCGGTGATGGTCTTGGCCGCCGCATCGAAACGCACAATCTCGTTCTTGGTCTCGATGTTGGCGAATACTGTGCCGGTACCGTCTGCGACAGGGAACTCGGGCTTTCCTGAGAGCGCAATCGTGGCTACCACTTTGCGCTGCGCGGTATCAATCACGGTTGCATTACTGCTGCGGCCATTGAACGCCCAAACCGTCTTCGTTTTGGGCTCGAACACAATGCCATCCGGATTCGTGCCCGCGGGAATCGAAGCCACGGTCGCAAGGGACTTCCGGTCAAACACCAGCACTGCATTTGCGCCACCGTCGCTCACATAGCCATATTTGCCCGAGTCGTCCAGCGCCACGCCGTGGGTACCCTTAAGCCCGGTGATGCTGCCCACTACCTTTCCCGTGTCGCTGTCCAGCACTTCGACCCGCGGTCCGTGGGTCACGTAGAGCCGGTGCGCCGCGGGATCGGAGGTAAGGTAGTCCCATCCGCCTTCACCGCCAATTTTCCATTGAGTGAGGACGCTGTATGGCTTCTGTGCCAATGCGGCCATGGATCCGAGAAGGACCAGTGTTGGCACCAGGGCGCGGATGCATTTGGATGTCATTCGGTCTCCAATCAGCTTCGGCTTCAATTTCGCACAGCTACCTTAATCGAAGCTGAAGGCAGTGCAGAAACAGGGAATCGAACCGTGACCCGGGTTCCAATCCCCAGGTCGCTCGCGATATCAATCGATCCCTGCCCCCGCGAAGCGATTGCTTTGCAAATTGCCAGTCCCAGGCCGGTACCTCCGGTATTCCGGCTGCGCGAGGGATCACCGCGGTAGAAACGGTCGAAAACGTGGGGTAGATCCTGGGCCGCGATGCCCTCGCCGCCATCCTCGATCGCCAGCTCTACCTGCGTTCCGTCCTGCTGCACTACGGCGCGTATCGCGGAACCGGCAGGACTGTGCTGTAGAGCGTTCAGGAGCAGGTTCCCGCATAACAATTGCAGCTGCTCTGGCTCGATATCGACCATCACCGGGCCCTCCGCCAGAACAACCATTTGCAGGCGTTTCAGCTCTGCCATGGATTCAAATTGCTGGGACACTTGGCGGAGAACGTCGGTCAGGTCAGTGGCGACGGTCGTGGGGACGCTATTCGCCTCCACCCGTGCCAGGGTCAGCATCTTGGCTACGGTTTCTTCCATGCGCTGGCAATCCAGTTGGCTGCGCTCGATACCGCGCTCATACTCGATCGCCGTCCTTTGTTTCAGGGTCAGCAGCTGGAGCGAAGACTTGAGCACGGCGACGGCGGTCTTCAGTTCGTGCGCGGCATCGCTGACAAATCTACGTTGCTGCAGGAACGATTGCTCAAGTCCGCCCAGGACCGTTTCGAGTGCGACCGTGAGCGGTGCCAACTCCTTGATCATGCGCGCGCGATGCGGAGGAGCGAAGTCCCAGGAGTCCACGGAGACCCCGGAAGCCTCTGCGGCTAATTCGCGCAAGGGAGCCAGCCCCTTATTCAAAACCCAGAAGATCAACAAGCCTGAAATCGCCAGCAACGATAAGCTGGTGGTCGCATAAAAGCCGACCGCCTCCCAAATTTCGCCCCACACATGGTCGATGGGGGAACCATAAAAGATCGTCACGCGGCGCGGAATCCCGCCCCCTTTGTCGCCCGGATCGACGATTCTGAGACCTTCAATTCTGAGCACCCGGTAATGCTTGCCGCGGACGGAAACTCTCTGCATTTTGCCGGGCTTTGCCGTCAAAAGGTCTGTACTGGGTCCTATCCAATTGGCCGAATGCCCCAGAATGCGGCCACCCGCGTCCTGAACCTGGTAGATATCCTCGGCCGGAAGATTTACTTCAGTGCCGTCCAGCATGACGTTGTCCTGCGTGTCTTCCGCATCCTGCACTGCACCCAGCAACGAATCCGCGCGCCCGCGAAGCATGACATCGAAGGATCGAAAGCGCACGTGGCGCTCATAAACCAGGGCCGCTCCCGATATGCAGAGGGCGGCCAACAATTCCACCAGCAAAATGGTTGCGATCAGCCGATGGGTGATCGAATAGGCCTTCATCGGCCATCCTCAAAGCCCATGAGTAGGCGGTACCCTCGTCCGCGCAGGGTTTCAATGCTCGGCTGTTGGGTCGCGGCCTCGAGCTTTCGCCGCAGATTCGAGATGTGCGCTTCGATCACGTTGGAGTGGTGTTCCCAGTTGTAGTCGTAGAGATGCTCAAGCAACTCGCGCTTGGATACGATGACCCGCGGCCGATGAATCAGATATTCGAGAATGCGGTACTCCGTCGGTGAGAGATCCACCAGCCTGCCCGCACGCCGGACGCTCTGCTCGACTGTGTTGACCTGCAGATCAGATAAACGAAGGATGGGGTCGGCAACTCCTTTGCCGCGGCGGATCAACGCCTTCGCCCGGGCAATTAACTCACCCAGGTCGAAAGGCTTAGTGAGGTAATCGTCCGCGCCGGCATTGAGCAAGGCAATGATGGAACTGGCTTCGCTCTTGGCGGTCAGGATGAGCACAGGTGTTCGATCCCCATGCGAGCGCATGTTCTTCAGCAGCGCGGGGCCGTCCAATCCCGGCAACATCAGATCCAGGATGATCAAGTCATAACAACGGTTCTCAGCAAGATCGAGACCGGTGAGCCCATCTTCGGCGCAATCGACGGCGAAGTTGGGCCCTTCGCGCAGGGCGGAGGCCACATTTTCCGCCAGCCGCACCTCGTCTTCCACCACCAACACGCGCATACCTGCAGTATCGCCCAGCCAAGGTTAAGCCAAGCTGAAGTCCTGGTTTGGGAGAGGAACCACAGATCACGCTCCAGCGGAAGGCTAAGTTCAGCCGTCCCTTTCCAAATTAGGTTTAAAAGATGCTTCGGTTCAGCAACCGCCCTTTCCTTGCAACGACCCTTTCCTTTTTGTCATCCCGAGCGAAGCGAGCGGATCTGCAGTGTGCCATTCGTGTGCCCCGCTCCAACCGGCCTACAACCTCCACCAATCATCGGCGAGTCCTCATGGAAACACCAACCTCCCCCTTGTCATCCCGGCCCGCATTTCCTGCCACGCTGCGCTGGACACGGTGGCGTATGCGCCTTTCTCATAAGGAAAGGCGCATGAAGTTCGCCAACGCCACCAATCTCAATAGGAAATCCGGGAAAGCGCAGCCGACGTGTCCCGGCGTGCCGTGGAGGGATCTACGGTTCCGCGGACCACTCCTGGAAACCCGGATGACAAAGGAGAGGTTGGTGTTTCCATGAGGACTCGGCGATGATTGGTGGAGGTTGTAGGCCGGTTGGAGCGGGGCACACGAATGGCACACTGCAGATCCGCTCGCTTCGCTCGGGATGACAAAAAGGAAAGGGTCGTTGCAAGGAAAGGGCGGTTGCTGAACCGAGGCATCTTTCAAACCTAGTTTGGACAGGTCTGAAGTTCA
>Ga0302325_10014613_pt1 | contig 16709 bp, 12 predicted proteins | sample Palsa_T0_2_FD_201948 | JGI IMG/M metagenome (GOLD analysis project Ga0302325, IMG submission 201948) | Peat permafrost microbial communities from Stordalen Mire near Abisko, Sweden - Palsa_T0_2 | ecosystem: Environmental > Terrestrial > Soil > Palsa > Peat permafrost | place: Sweden: Abisko... | reverse complement strand
CGAGGCAACCGCCTAGACCCAAAACCCCGCTGACCAGGCCCGCAGCCCACCACGCCACCGGCCGTTAAACCATGCCCGCGTTTGGTGGGTGATTCTCGCGGTCAGCGGAACGGCGACGGAAATCTCCTGCTGCTGTGTGGCGTCCACCCCGTCGACCGGACCGGGCCACAGCCTCGTGCCGTGGCGTCCCCGTGCCTGGACCGCACTCGGAAACGGCGATGTCATCTCCGGGGAATGGATCGCGCGGGCCGACATGCCGATTGGGAGCCCGGCTTCGGCGAAGCCGAGTTCAGAATCCGATTCCGCGAAACAGCCTGAACAAAAGCGCTTGCTGGCGGCCCCTCGCGCTCGCGTAGCCGACCGCGAATATGCGCCGACGACTTATACCAACCTTCCAGATCATCTTCCAGATTAGCTTCTGGTACGGTTCTGCGTTATGGATGATGCTGAGAAGGTGCGTGAGGCCCGGCTGCGCCGGATGGCGCAACGCCAGGGTCTGAAGCTAGTCCGGTCACGCCGCCGGGATCCCCTGGCGCCCGACTTCGGGCGTTACGCCCTTGTGGACGGCGAGGGCAATCGGCCCGTCGCAGGCGAAATGACCCTGGACGACGTCGAGGCCCAGCTCTCCTCGCCCGGCCCCGTGAGCGTAGAAGTGACCGTCGAGGAGGGCCGCCGGATCGTCAGGCGCTCGATCACCGGAGCCGACGGCAGGGTCTTCGTGGTAGAGCACGACTTCCCGGATGCCGTGCGGCACCACTACAGCCCGGCCGGGACCGACGAGGACGTGCTGCTCTACCAAGGGGAGTTCTCCCTCCCTAACGACGGTCGCATCTTCGACGGCGACATCCGGTTCCGCTGGCACCCGTCCCCGCACGTCGAGGCCAAGGGCGAGCGGGCCACGAGTCCGACCGACCTCGCCGCCCTGTCCGGCCTGCTGTTGGGCGCAGGACATCAGGGAATGTGGGTTGCACCTGGGACAGTGTCGGTCAAGCTGCGCGACGGGACTCTTCCGCCCCAGCCGAAGGGGCCCTTCATGCCACGGGGCCTGGCTGAGCGGTCATTCCACGAGGACCGCATAGAGCAGCAAGTGGGAGATCCCACAGCTCTCGAGCAGGTGACCTTCCTGGTGCCTAACGGGTGGAACGGGCTTGATGGAGCCGGCATCTGCGCCCCAGACGATCCCGCGCAGGCCTGGCGCGGCCGCACCGAGGCAGCAGGCGACGGCTGGATCGTCACCTTCGACCTTGTCGCCGCGATGGATATCGTCGCCTGGAATGACCTCAAGAAATCGGGCGGCCACCGGTTCACCCATACCGGACGGCTCGCCCGCGCGGACGGCTCGATGTTCACCGGCGATGAGGCGTTCGAGACTCTCGACCGGGTGCGGATCGGTCTCAACCTGTCATTGGGGCGCCGTGTCACCTGCGCGCTGCCCGTCGGCTGGCGAGATGGCGAGCCCGTATGGTGCAGGTGGCGGCGCGCGCCGGTCGACGGGTATCGCGACGTCAGCCACTGGCTCGACGACACCGCCAGCTGCGGGCAGGTCGGCGACGTGGTCTCCCGCGTCCTGGCCTTCACCGCCGTCCCCGTTAACCGGCAGTCTCTCAGGTACGCGACCTCTTACTATGTCGCCGCGAACGTCGATGTCGACGTCGAGCTGGCGGACGGCGTCACCGTATCCGGGCTGCAACTCCTCGCCTACCTCCGCTTCATGACCGAGCGCGGCGCCTACTCCCAAACCCAGTGGAAGAATCTGAAGACCGAGGGACAGCTGAGGCTGCTGGTCGAGGAGATCGGGATCGACACCTCAGTGCCGGCGCACTTCTCGCACCTGACCGCTGCGCGGGACCGGCTCGCATCCGGCGGGCAGGCAATGGACGCCGTCGGCGCCGTAGTAAAGATGCGGAACGTGGTGACGCACCCCACCCGAGACCAGCCAGACCTGTTCTCACCCTACGAGTGGGCGGAGGCGGGGATGCTCGCCCGCTACTGGCTGTGCCTCTCCCTCCTGAACACGGTCGGGTACCAGGGCCAGATCGCCGAGATCATGCAGGCCCAGCCGCGCTGGACGGGCCAGATGCAGGCCGTTCCCTGGTAACGCTTCTGGCCGCGGCCGGAGGCGGCGACACGACCGGGCGCCACCCCTGATGACAGTCCGCGTACGATCAGTGACATGCGCCTGCTCGTAACACCGCAACGGCACGTTACCTGCGCCAGCCGGTTCTGGTCGTCGCGGAACTCGGCTTCCTACGCGGACCGGTAACCGGCATCGTCAAGCTCCCCATCTGGCTGTTCTAGTCAGGAGAGTCCCCGGCCGCCGGACGGTTCAGCCTGAACGACCCCGCGCACCGCAGGCGCTTGTACATCAGCGTGCTCAGGGAAGCTCGCAGCCCCGCCGACCTCATAGGGCTCCTTGACCCTCGACACGCTCGTGTCGGCTGTAGCCCCAGGTATCGCGGCGGCTTCCCGAGTCAGTGCGCGCGGCATGGAAGACCAGCATGAGTGCCTTCGCGCCGCCGGCCGCGATGGCGCGGGCGCTCCGGGCCATCGCCCGCTGACACGGCCTCCCGCCAGGGACCGCTGGCCGGTGCGGTCGATTTCGGCGTCAACTGCAGCCGCGCTCGGCCATCGCCGTGACACGCCCCGCCGCTTTCATGGTTACGGAACGGCTCCCTCCGGGGCGCATCGGCTGCTGACGTCTTTGAGGCTGCGCAGGCCGCGGGAGTCGGTGCCAATGACCGCGTCCCGGGCGCTGTCCCGCCTGTCAAGGCCGAGCCCCTCGAACCTCTTAAAGCAGTCCGCGAGCCTCGCCGAGGACCGGCGGCCCCTCGGTCGAGCCGCTGCGGCCCTCCATAAGACCAGGCCGGTGCGTAGGACACGGAGCATATTACGGATGAAGAGCAGCATCAGCGCGGTCGTCGCGATGCTGGATGGGCCGTGGACATGACTGGTCGGGAGCCTTCCGGCGCCGACCTCCCATCAGCCGGGCGTGGGCTGCGGCGGCCAGATCTTCCAGCGATTCCGTTTCCCTTGGCGGACCTGAGCGCCGAAGTCGCTGGCCTATACCTCGGCGGGTTCCGGCGCCTGAAGGCAGGCCGGAGGCAATAACAGCGATCGGTTCGGGCTAAGAGACAGGAGGCTGCGCCGGATGCCCGGACGGGTTGAGCAGCGCGTTCCGTACCATCTCGACGTTCTTCTTCCACCGCGGCCGCGGGCCGCCCGTCATCCCCGTGGATAAGCGAGACTGTGTCACCCGGCAGGCATTCAGCCTGAATCTAATGCAAGAACGTGCTGATTCCCGCCCGGGGCCAAACGGCCAGCATGGGGGTAACCGGCCGGGCAGGTTACTGCCAAGTCTTCCCCGTCCCGGCGGCCCATACACCCAGGTTCCCCATACGGCGCGACGCCCGCATACCCTTACCGATGGGCCCAGCTGCCGCTGGTCAGACTCCTTCTTCCGACGCGGAGCCAGGGGCCGCCCGCTGAAGTCGACCGGAGCCGGCGTCCAGCCAGCCTTCTGGAGGGTCTATAGATTCGGGCCACACGGCACCGGAAAGATTCGCCTCCGCCAGGTTCGCGCCGGTAAGGATCGCGCCGGCCAGGAATGCGCCGGTAAGGTCCGCACCGGTAAGGTCAGCACCGGTGAAGTTCGCGTCAGTAAACTCCCCTCTGCCGGTGAAAGTAGCGCGGGCGAGATGCGCGCCGGTGAGGTCCGCGCCGAAGAGGATCGCGTCGCGGAGGATGGCGCCAGTGAGGGTAACGTCGGCGAGGCGCGCGCCACCGATGACCGCACCCGTGAGGTCCGCATCGGCGGCAGACGCGCCAGCGAGGTCCGCGTCTGTGAGATCCGCTTTCCGGAGATCCGCAGAGCTTAGGCGCGCGTTACGGAGATCTGCCCTGACGAGGCACGCGTCGACGAGGCGTCCGCGGGCCAGGTCCGCGTAAAAAAGAATTGCCTGGGTGAGGATCGTGCCGGTGAGGTACGCGCTCGTGAGGTCCGCGGTGGTGAGGTTCGCGCCGAGGAGGAATGCTCCGGTGAGGTCCGCGCTGGTGAGGTCCGCGCTCTCGAGATCCGCGCCCTCGACACGCGCGTGCCTGAGGTCGGTGCCGCGGAGGTTTGCGGCGGTAAGAGTCGCGCTGTGGAGGTCTGCGCCCGTGAGGCGCGCACCGGCGAGAATTGCGCGGGCGAGACGCGCGTCGCCCAGGTCAGCGCGGGTAAGGTCCGCGCGGGTGAGGTCAATCGTCCTAGCATCGCGCTCGACATCCCGGCGCACCACCACGGTGAGGGCCGCTTGAACGTCGGGCCGCGTGAACTCCACAAGGTCTGCGTCCTCCTCTTCCTCGGTCCTCGGCAGCGGCCACGGCTCCCATGAGTGTTCGCGGATGAACGCGGTAAGCACCTCCATCACGGCCGGGTGGTCTCTCGGGGAGTCGCGGGCGACGCGCTCAAGTGCGTAAATGCCGCCGATGCGCACGTCGAGTTTGTCGGAGCCAAGCTGCTCGACGGCCTTCGTGTAGCGGTCGGTCACCTGTCCCTGCTCGGTCAGCTCATGGGTGCGTCGTTGCCACTGATCAGCCTGTTCCGAGTTGCGCCGCAAGAGGCTGAGGTTCAGGGCAGTGAAGACGAGCGCGCCTGCCGCGACCAGACCTGCGCCCAGCGTGAGCAGCCGGCCCCGCGCATTGTCCACTGCCGTCTCGCGTAGCGGCCCCCTGGCTGAGCCGACATCAAGGCGCGCGAGCCAGTCCGCCGCGGGCACGAACAGCAGCCACGCGACCGCCAACACGAGCACGGCAGCAGCGGCCCCGCGTGCCACCCACCGGATGCCAGGCGGCAGGGCAGCCCAGCATCCATGCGCGGGATGCTACAGGCGCGCGTGATGACCTGCGGCCTGTTTACTGCAGTATCCCAGCCACACCCAGCCTCATGGAGTCTGATAACGCCAGGTCAAATGGCCCGTTTAGCGCCGTCCAGCATCACCGACCTCAAGATTCGCACATTCCTTCACACTTGAGCTTGTCAGACGCGACGGCAGCGATCGTGTTTCATGGTTGAGTCGCACCGTGAGGATTGAGTCTGATGAGTGAGCCGCGAAGACAGGCTGTCGGCCCGTGGACGCTCCACGAGCAACTGGGCCGCGGAGGCAACGGAACCGTCTGGAATGCCACCGGCCCTGACGCTGAAACCGCAGTCGCCCTTAAGGTTCTCAACGTCACGAAGATCGAGCACGAGTCGTATAAGCGATTCGTGCGCGAAGTCAGCTTCCTACGACGGCATCAGGGCATGCCGGGGTTGCTCCCACTGCTCGGCTCTCATCTGCCTGACCAGCCGAGCAAAGCCGACCGGCCCTGGCTCGCCATGCCCATCGCTACACCGATCGCCGAGTCTCTTGCGGGTCGCCCTCTCACCGATGTCGTCACGGCCGTGGCGGCAGTCGCAGGCACCCTGGCGTGCTTGGAGGCGGACTTCGGCATCGCCCACCGGGACATCAAGCCCGGCAACCTCTACGAACTGGATGGCGACTGGCTGATCGGCGATTTCGGCCTGATCGCGCTGCCGGACGTGGAGCCGCTCACGCAGGATGGCCGTCAAGTCGGCCCGGCGCACTACACGGCTTACGAGATGATCCTGAGTCCGACGACTGCCGAGCCTCATCGTGCCGATGTCTACTCATTGGGGAAGACGCTGTGGGTCCTGGCGACTGGCCAGGCTTGGCCGCCTGAGGGGAACCAGCCGGTAGGGACGCGGGGCTTCGAGATCGGGGACTTCCGGCCCCATCCGCGGACCGCAACCCTGGACCAGGAAGTTGACCTGATGACCCGCCTGCGCCCCGAGGAACGGCCCTCGAAAGCTCAGGTCGCCCGCGACCTGGCAGCCTGGCAGTCGCTTGAGGCCGCCCCTGCGGTGTTTGACGTCTCGGCCGCCCGCTCCCGGCTCCGCGAGAAACTTCAGTTCGAGATCGCAGGACAGGACATCGTTGAGCAGGACAAAGATCTTGCTCACGCAGCTGTGCGCCGCCTTCAGGAACTCACCGCGCCCCTGAATGCGGCGCTGAAGGATCTTTACCCTCGCACGCAGGTCGACACGACAAACGACGAGATGACTCAGAACATCGTGCGGGTTCGCCACCCCCGGCAGCAGGTCCTCTTTCGCTGGCAGCGCTGCACGCTCGTCGCGCCGTTCGACCGGTCAAGTTCGACAACGCTCAGATTGAGCCGCTCGCTGGAGTTGCTTGGTAACCGCCGTATCGTGCTGAACCTGCTGGTCCTCGTCAGCCCTAAAGCGACCATGGGTAACTACTTCACCTGGGAGTCGGGCGACCGATCCGCGGCCGTCGGCAGTATTGAGGCTGAGCAGATGCTTGAGGGCGCGATCGCCGAACTCTCACAAGCCCTCAAGCAAGGCATCGATGTATTCGTCGAGCGCCTGCCTGATCCCGCCAACGGCTAGGCAGAGACCTTCCCGCAGATCAAGCAGTACGCCGGCTTATGCCAGTCATCGAGGACCTTCAGGGGCTCGGACGGGTGGCACGAGAAGACAACCAGGGTCATGTCGTCGGCCTCGGTCAGCGGACCGAGTTCGTCGGGCGCCTCATAGCGGCCGATCTTGCTGACCATCGGTCCGATGACCTCGCGGGCAACGATGTTCTGGGCGAGAGCGACCTGGGCCGACGTCAGCCAGGCATCAACCGGCGCTTGCACGCCGCAGTAGGGGCAGAAGTAGCCGGCATCATTAGCCGACTCGACAGCCTTGGCTTCCCCTTCAGACGGCCGCCATTTGAAATCGCGCTCACAGGTAGGACACTCGCGGCGAAGAAATCCGTCTGAGTCGAGTGGAATCGTCATCGCAAGCGTCACCTTGTCATCGGTCATGGTCCTGACGTCTCCCAGGCTGCGGGCGTACTAACCGGTGAACCCGAACCTGCAAGGTCAGCAAGTTCGTCGCGGATCAGTTCTCGTGCCACGTACCGGAGGACCGGGGTGACCGCCCGGCACGCCCGGATATCGACGGCGTAGTCGGCGTTGCGGAGATCCATGCCCGGCGAGATATGCGCGACGGCATTGCGGATGGTGCCCGCCACCGCGTCCCGGATCTCGGCGAAGCTCATCCCGAGGTACGGCGTGAAGTTATCCCGCGCCCACTCAGTCAAGCCCACCAGGTCCTCGCGACTGGCCGGAATAGCCCGGGCCAGCGGATCGGCTGGCTCCGGCGCGCCGCGCTTCTTCGCCGCACGCCCCCTGTTCGTGTGGAACTTGGTCACGCCCTCGATGATCTTGAAGAACGATAGGGCCTGGTACAGCGGCGAGTTCGCGTTCAGCCCTTCGCGGTACGCGGCAAGGAACGACCGGAGTTCTGACGTCATCTCTCCCGTGAGCGTGGGAGCGGGCTGGGCCGCGCCCACAAGGGTCGCGCCGAACCTCCGCGTCTGCGTCGCCTGCTCGGTCAGCAAGATGCCGGTCACCTCGAGCGGCGTGTCCGCCTCGAAGGCGATCCTGCTCAGCGTCGGCATGACGGCATCGAATGCCTCATTTTCGGCCCGGGAGAAATCCTCGGCCGTGACCGTGAGCCGGACTTGAGCTAGCCGACCATGCGAGTTGGGGATGATCTGCGCCATGTACAGCGAACTTCCGTCCGGTGACTGAAGTTCTACTTGCAGGCCAGTACCTTCCAGCAGGGAGTCTCCGCCGGCCATCATGCCGTCAAAGTCCAGGGCCGTCGCGACACCGCTCACGCCGGGAACGCCTAGAACGAATACGACGTCGTACGAGCCGGACGATCCCGACGGGGACGCGCCGCTCCACCCCGGGAAGACGGGCACTGCCGTGGTGTAGTTGAACTCGGTCACCCGCGGCCGTGGAATCGTCGCACGAACAACGTGCCGGGCCTTTGCTCTACTAGCCGCACGTTTCCGCTGCTGCCGCTTGATGTCGGCCTTCTTGCGCTTGCTCGTGCCCACGCCAGGTAATGATGCCGTACCGGCGGGATCAGCGGAGCGCATTACTCCGCTGGAATCTGCCTGGCTGAAGTAGTGCGATCGTCGCAGTGACGGGGCACTGGGCGGAAGTTGAGGCGTACCAGGCGCGCTGGTGGGGTGCGTATTGCCATCCACGTCCGGCCGGCCACCACCGGTGTGGTCGTGCGGCGGGTGGCATCAGCGTGCGACTGCGTATAACGCGTCAGTCAGCCAGAACGTGGCTATCCCCGGAGGCCTAGGGCGTGAGCACGCGGTCTGCGGATTCGGGACGTACTGGGCGCAGACCGCACTCCGGCCGCTATGGTGGCTGAACCCGGTTATCGCCGACCTGGGGCTGACGTCGATGGTCCGGGGCCGTCACGCCATGCAGACGGGCCAGCTGCTGACCAAGACACGGGCGATAGAACGGGCGCATGCGCCGGACTGGCTGAAAGACCAGCTCAGCGCACGGCGGCGGGGCCAGCGAATCGCCTCGCCCCGGACCTAGACAGCGCTGATCGCGTGGCGGGACGCACGGCGTACCCTAGCCAGCGCATGCCGCAGGGCGCCGGACTGAATGCGCACGTCCGGTGAGCGAGGTATCCAGCACAAGCGAGCGTATTGCCCCTGCTTTTTCCAACGTGCCCACTGAAGTGAGCCAACTCGGGTGGATCCCCCGGGAACCGAGCCTGCGACCCCGGCGAACACGCCGGACCTAGCCTGCTTAACCTCACGGGGAACGTCATCCGCGTCGAGGATTCCGTGGGCGTGACCGTCGCACGGGAGCCCAAATGGGAGCCTAGCTGGCAGCCAACCGCCACGGTCCCCTAGCCACATCCAGCCATACCGAGCCTCGTATCACCTGCTCAGACGGCACATCCAGCCACGTGCCGCATCACCGAGCCACACCGCGGAATCGACTGATGCTCAAAACAGGTCCACAGGACAGTGGGAGCCGAGTGGGGAGCCATCCGCAGCCGACACGAGGACCTGCCTAAATAGCACGCCGTAGATGATCACACGACATGCGCCCGGCACAGGACGAGTCCGAGTTGCGGAGACTCCACGAGTTTCCGGGCGATTCACGGCTCGTGCGATCCGCGAACGATACATGATGAAGATTAAGCGGCTGGATCTGGTCCATCATCACGGCGGTTGATCTCCGCTGTAATAACGGCTAGGCGACGCGCTGCCTCGGCTAGATCTGCTGCGGGCGGAGTCTCAATCCCATGTACCACATTGTTTCTCATCCGACGCAACCTGTCGTACTCGGCCAGTATATCCCCGTCCAGAGGGAGTATACCCTTGAGCAGGCGAGCATTCACAGGGATAGGCCGGTCGATCCCATTCCTTGAAGCAAGCTGCCGTATAAGCACTTCAAGCTCTATCCAGCGAGTCATGAAGAGTCCGACCTGACGGTAGATATCCTCATTCTCCGGATCAACACCAAAGAATGCCGAACGCTGCCGCGCTCGAATAGTGCTGTAGACCGCATAACGGGAGTCATCTTCAGCCAGCAAGGCATCGATAATTTGCTCCGCCAAAGGACGGAGCTCTACATTTCCATCTAGCGCGTCGATATAAGGTGCCAGTTGTCCTGGCGTGTCGATCTTCAGTTCTACTAGAAGATCGAATAGCAAGTCGACTCGTCCAAGTCCGGAGTCACTAATAGGCCTACCTGTCGTAGCCTCCGCGCGACCAAGGAGGTGAGCTGCAAGGTCATAGTGATTCGCGATCTTCCTATCCGTGACAGCCACCCTAGATTCCCCCGACTTCTGCAACCTCTCAAGGGAAATCTCTCCTGCCATAACCAAGCCATTAAGCTGATCGAGAATGGCATACTCTTCCTCAGATAGCTCACCTGCCAGAGGTTTATATACAAGGTCATGTTCGACCTCTGCCCATGCGTGCATAAGAACGGACGCAACTTGGACCTCAATCCTTGCGGCTGCATATCGTCTCTCTGGTTCGCTTAGATCCTGCTCCTTGAGCTGAATCCGATAGTGCACAGCCGAATACCCAGAGAATCGCTTATCTTGACGTGTTTTCTCCGGGTCGGGAAACTCTTTCTTGGGGTCAACCAAATGAAACAAGCGGGTAATCATGCCATCAACTTGATCACGCTCAGCTGGGAAGTATAGGGCAACCCGGACGCCGGCTAGATCAACAATATCTTCGAAGATGTCGTTGACCGATCTGTAACCACCGCGCTTTTGTTCGCGCTGCCGACACTTTTCTTGTAGACGGACGATAGATTTTGCTCGAGACGTCACAATGGATCGAACACCAGCCGCTTCCAGATTTGCTTCAAGGATTTGAGCTGCCAGGCGCCCGCCCTGGCTGTAGAAGTCATACTCTTTCGTGTATCGAGCAATAAAATCCTCGATCATGTCCACGATGACCTCGCTCTAAGCCTCTATCTGGCCGATCCTGGCTGCCTTACCTCGCGTGATCCTAGTCGGAACCTCCCAACGCCGCTGCTCGACGGGATACATGGCAGTCTGATGGCGTGCGCGATCTGGGAGCCGCAGGTCGCGTGCGACGTCGCGGGCTGCCTGCGCGTTGGCGGCGACTGCCCGCGAGTTGCTCGCTGACGGTCTCCAGGCCCGGCAGCCCGGCCAGGGCGCCTATGCCGTCCTGCTGATCCTGCCCGGGGGCGTCGCGTACCGCTGTCATTTTCGTCCGGCCTTCCTAGCCGGCCTGCAGGCTGGCTTGCTGTGTTCGCTGGCGATGGCGCTGCGGAACTCGCATGGACGGCTGTCCCGCTTCCGCTTCGGCAAGGTTGCCCGAGGCTGTCGCATCGGAGCTGCTACCAGGTGACGGGAGGATGTTCGGCCGGTCACGTGGGGCGGCCGGCCAGGTGCCCCTCGCCGGCCTGATCGGCGGGGCAGCCGGCCGGAGAAGAGGATCACCAGGTCGTGAAGCTGTCCGGTGAGGTTCTCGTCACCGGCCGGGTGGTAGCCAGGGTTCATGGGGTGCCTACCAGTACCAGTCCAGGCTTTTGCCGTGGCCGCAGGGGCAGTACCCGAAGCCGCTCTCGGTGACGTGCCAGTCGTGGTAGCAGTACGGGGCGTCGCAGTCCTCGCAGAATCCTGCGTCGTCGTAGAATCCCGCCGTGTGGACCTGGGCGAAGGACAGGGGCGGCTGGAACGCCTGGGCGATCTTCCCGGCCCGGCTAGCGTCGATGGGGTCGCCGTAGCCGTTGTAGGCGGCGATGCCCTTGAACAGGAACCACCATTGTCCTGGCTCGCGCTGCCGCCGGATGCTGTGACGCACGGTGCTGGGCCACTGCTCCCACTGGGCGGGCAGCTGCCCGGGAGCGACGAGCTCGATGCGGGTGGCCGGGGCGCCGCAGGCCGCGCACGGCGGGGCTGCCACCATCGCCCTGGCCAGCGGGGCGAAGACCAGGGCCTCGCGTTCTTTTTGCCGTTCTCGTTCCTGAGCCCGTGCTATGGCCTGCGGGTCGGGCGCTTCCCTCTCGCGGGCGAGGGACAGGCAGAATTCGACGGCGTCCCAGTCGAGCAGGCGATAGCCGCCGCTGAAGCGCTCCCACATTCCGGCGGCGCACAGCTCGGCCGCGAGGGCCGCGGTTTCGGCGCCGAGGCTGGCCAGATACCTGCCGGGTACGTACCCGGGATGGCCGCAGGACGCGGAGTGGACGGTGGCGCTGATCTGGAGCTCATACGCCGCCCGTGACAGCGTGCGCTCCCGGCCGTCGAACGTCTCTCCGGCCGGCAAGATGATGAGCCCCGGGCGCGCCGGGTCCCGCGGATCGTCGCCGGTGCTCATCGGCTGCCGCCGCCGGGACGGTAGAGACGCTTCACGCATACTCCCTCACTCAAGCGCCCCGGCTCGTGACTGATTCTGGTCCCTGGGCCGCCCGGCGTGCCAGCTGGCCGCGCTCATGTAAGCAAGGCGTCACAAATCACGGCATCCAGCTCTGAGGGCCGCTGTCCCGTGTGTCCCGTGCCAGCGAACTTTCCTTTTTGCCAATGAACCTTGCTCGTCAGGCACCCTTCGCACCCAACTTTCCTCGGTTCGCCCGCCAGCTCAGCAGCGCGTGCATCCTGATGCAGGCCAGGACGCCAAGCGGGAAGCCTGCTGGGCCTTAGCCCGGGCAACCTTCACTGGCACAAGCGTCTCCCGGCCGCTCCGTGAAACGGGCAAAACGGGCATCCTGCCCTTCGTGGACCGTCAATGAAGATTCCTCAGTGCAGGTAGGAGAGTCGGGCCGAGCAATCTGCGCTGTCACGGGACACCGTGCCAGCGAACTTTCCTTTTTGTCAGTGAAGCTTGCTCGCCTGGCATCCTTCGCCACCCGACTTTCCTCGGTTCGCCGCCAGCTCAGAAGCGTGTGCGCCCTAGTGCAGGCTGGGGGGCCAGCCGGGGAAGCTGGCTGAGCTTCAGCCGGGCAATCTTCATCGGCAGAAGCAACCCCGGCCACTCTTTGAAACGGGCAAAACGGGCACCGGCATCGTCGTGGATCGTCAATGAAGATTCCTCAGTGCAGGTCAGAAAGCTGGACCGAGCAATCTGCGCTGTCACGGGACAGCCGCTGGCTCCGGACGTGCGGCCAATAGGCCGCCGACAGCGTGAGGCTTTTGACTAGAAGTAGCAGCTCAGAGCATCATTATCGGATGCCCGTACCATTGTTTGCCAACAAGCCAGAGCACTGTCCGTACGGGCATTCGCTTGCTCTGGGTATGCCGCAGAAGATCTCGTGGATGCCGTGCATCTGCGGGCCGGCCCGGGAAGCGGCCGGGAACGGCCGGGGCATGGGGCACATGACGTTGTGGTGCGAGGCGTGCAGCATCGAGGACCGCCGGGACGCCACGTTCTACGAGCCACCGCACGATCTCGGCCACCAGAGCCCGCTTACCGGCTGGACGACGAAACCGGACGCCTGAGCCCCTCGGAGACGACAGCCATGGCGACAGCTACAGCCGCGGGTCGGTCTGGCGCCTCCACCGTGACGACGCTGATGAGCTTCTCGGCAGTGTGCGCGCTCATGATAGTGGCTGCCCGGCTGGAGGCGGCCAGGCCAGCGCGCCTGGCGTAGTCGCCGGGATCGGGAAGGGTGCCGCCATCTTTGGTAATGGTCACCGTTATGTCGTAGCGGCAGGGCAGTTCGGTCATGCCTGGCACCGTAAGTCCGGTATCAGACATTTTCGGTCGGAGAAACACACCGACTTGTCCGGGGAGCGACCAACATACCGCCACTGGCCGACTGATGTCGGCCGCCGGTGATCGTGCTGAGGGCGGCTGGATCCTGGGAGCCGGAGACGTTAGCTTCGCCTTTCGCGGGGCTCATAGGTAGCGGTTTAGGGCGGCGGCGCTCAGTGCGTGAGCGCGGGACGCGGCACGGCCACCGCTTGATGATCATGGCGTTGCGCCCTCGGTTTGACTACCTGTTCCCTTTGGCTCGGTTGTGGGGCACGCACAGCATCTCGCAGTTGTCGAGGTCGGTGTCCCCGCCCCTGGACCAGGCGGTCACATGGTCAGCGTCCATCTCGTTCTGCTGATAGATGCGCGTCTTGTTGGAGTTCGTGCCGACCGCGCACAACGGACAGTTGGAGACGCTCGCGCCTTTGGCCTTCTGCGTCTGTTGTTCGTAGGCGGCAACCTTCGTCTTCTGATCAAACAACCGGAGGTCGAGCAACTGGAGGTCTGTTTTGCCACCCAGCAGGTATTCGTATATGGCCTTGTTATTGTGCACCGCCGGATCGGCACGGAGAGCGTCGATGGCGGCGTCGATGGCGGCGGGGTTGTAGGACTTCGAGTGGTAACGCTCGTACAGCGCACCCCAATCCAGCCCTCGCATCTCCTTGTCCGGGGGACGGATGAAGACGCTGTCGATCCAGTCGATCACCGAAGTGAAGTACGTCTTCAGACCGACGATGCCGTCGTTGTGTCGGTGCTTCGCGAGATAGGCATCGACGCTGATTCCCTCAGAGTGCGAGACCCACTCCAGTGCGACCTCAAGCACCTCTTGCCGCTTCGGGTTGCCCCTGACGTAAGACAACCACTTCTGCATGTTCGCGTTGTTCGAGTTGCTGTATTCGGCCTTCGCCTTGGTGATGAACGGTCCCGAGTAGATCGAGTTCAGCAGCTCCTGCTTGTTGAGCGGCACGCCAGCGATGTTGATCGTCTGGAACCACTCCTTGATCTCCTTTTCGGTTCCCTCGCATTCGTAGACGAGCAGCGTGCTCTCCTCCAGGAGCTTCTGGTCTTCGATGGGCAGCGACGAGAACGTTTGCTCCTTGCCGTCGACGCGGATGGCGAACTTGCCGGTCAGGAAACGGCCGATGCTCGTGATGCGCTGCTGGCCGTCGAGGACCTCGAGACCCTCGCCATCGCTGTTGAAGTAGATCAGCCCGAGCGGATATCCCTTCAGCAGCGAATCGATGACGGCGACGTCCTTCTTGCCGTCGCCATAGATGTAGTGGCGCTGGTACTCCGGCTGGATGACGAGCCTTCCGGCCAGGCCGAACAGGCCCTTGCCCTCGAGCTCGTTGTAGACGAAGCCCTCCAGGACCTGATCAACGGTGTACCGCCTGAGTTCGGTCTTCACGAGTCAGCCTTTCGCCGTATGAACAGACGCTTGTAGATGCGCTTCACGGGATAGCCAACGTCGAAGTATGTTCCGGGGCCGAAGGATTCGGCGCGGACGTAGCAGGCAAGAGTTCCGGTGTTCGACTTCATGCGTACGCCATCGACAACGCGCTCCTTCGGGCCGTACGTCTTCGTTGGCATGTAGTCGCCCTCGCTGCTGCCGAGGATCTCAAACTGGTCGGGGTTGTACTTGTCCAGGAATGTGATCGGGACGCCCATCATCCCGTCGTGGTCGCTGGGGATGGCGTCAACGAACGGGACCTCGATGGCGTCGAAGTTGTCGTACTGCGGGTAGCCGACTCCGCGAACTTCCTTGTGCTTGCTGAACTTGATGTTTTCCGATGTGGTCATCAACTGCAGCGGCTCGTGACGTCGACCGTGGTCAATGTTGGTATACCAGCACGAGTTTCCCTGCCGCGTGTAGTCGCGCTCGTCGTCCGGTGGGTAGCCAAGTTTCGCGGCCTTGAGCCGATCGGCCTCGGACACCTTCGCACCCTTCGGTACGCCGAACACCATGTCAGTCGTGTTGCCGGTAGCGCCCAACCACAACCTGTTAGCGATGATATGCGGAAAGACTTCGTTGTACGTGATGGCGTTGTTGCCGCCGATCACCGAGAACTTCCGTTCGCCCCCGACCACCCAGGTCATGAACTGGCGGAAGAGGCTGAACGGCGGATTCGTGATCACGAAATTAGCCTCGTCGCGCAACCTCGTCACCTCGTGACCACGGAAGTCGCCGTCACCCCGCAGGTACTCCCACTGGAGATCGTCGATGTTGATGACACCGTCGCCATTGATGTCCTTCGGTTCCAAGGTGAACTTCTTGCCGTTGGCGTGAGTCTTGGTGGCGTCGAACGCCGGGCTCTTCGACTCGAACAGGCTCGGCTGATAGTTGACCTTCGCCGGGTTGCTGTCGGGCGCGTACGACGTCGAGATCAGCTTCTTGAGACCAAAGTCCACGAAGTGCAGCGCGAAGAACTTGGTGAAGTTGCTCCACTCGGGGTCATCGCACGGGAGCAGCACGACCTTGTCGCGGAACACCTCTGGGTCGTACTCGAGGTAGGCGTTGATCTCGCGCTCAATGTCGGGCCACATCGTGTAGAACTCATCGTTCTTCGCAGCCTTGGCAGCCCCAAGGTGGCTGTTCTTCGGCACGGTGGTCGGCGTCTGCGTCACGGTACTGACCTTAATACCAACCGGACTTCGTGATCTTCATAGTTCGCGGCCTGCCGCTGGTAGTGGCTGGGCATGGCGCGGCGCTCGGAGCGTCTCCTCCAAGTGGACCATCGCAGCCTGTGGCGGGTGTCTGTGACTTGGGGCGATCACCAGGCTGCTGAAGAGGGCGGCGGTTCATTGCGGGTGACAGGGACCTGGCCGTCTGGTGGCGGTGGGAGGGCGTGTTCGGTGGCGGCGGCGATGGTGAGGAACGTCGGCGCGAGCATGGCCGGGATGGTCTAGCGGGTACCAGTAACCCCAGCGGCGGACGTGGTGCTCGTCCAGCTCGGCCAGGCCCCTGCCGGCGCGCCATTTACGCGGGGGTCACGAGCTGGACAATGAACCGCCGTTTGCCGTCAATCGCGGGTTGACACCCGGCGTACCTTGGGTCATTTTCTATCAACTTGAGCTTTGCGGCACCTGGCACGCTTTCCCTGCTCGGACGGGTACCGGGCGTGCGCTGGCGGAGGCAGCCGCAAGGGGACGCCAAGCTTGTCAACCTCCGTAATCATGACCAATCATTTTAAACCGGCATATGCGACAACCCATCGACGGCGCCATACGCGAGGTATCGGGAACGCGCCGAGCACGGATCCCCGTCCCAGCTCCGCTCCTGCGCGCTAGCATCCGATTACAACAAGGTTGGACGGGTCCATCAGGCTGTCGCCAGCGTCGGCGAGCCAGTCGGCCGCGTCGCGGCAGATCGTCGAACGCTGTCTTCGACAGGTATTCCTCGCTCACACGGTCACCTCGGAAGCGGTTGAAGCCGGACAGCGGTGTGGCGTGGCGAACATCAGCAGGCCATCTCGCCGGGCATAATGTCCCCCGGCGCGCGCGTTAGACTGTAACGAGATCGGTGACACTAGTTGGAACTACGATACAAGGACAACAAGCTCGAGAAGTTGTGCACCAACGAGCGTGAGATGCAAC
>Ga0302325_10014611_pt1 | contig 16709 bp, 20 predicted proteins | sample Palsa_T0_2_FD_201948 | JGI IMG/M metagenome (GOLD analysis project Ga0302325, IMG submission 201948) | Peat permafrost microbial communities from Stordalen Mire near Abisko, Sweden - Palsa_T0_2 | ecosystem: Environmental > Terrestrial > Soil > Palsa > Peat permafrost | place: Sweden: Abisko... | reverse complement strand
GAAATTGTATCGTAGACGGAGAATTCCACAGGTAAAGTTTCTTTTCTCTCTTCAGAAATGCGGTTCACTGAAAAGTGAGTACTTTTATTGGTGGTTTGTCAGCCACAATATTGGGCGCATAAAGCTAAGCCTTGACGATGGCTTTTTTGTGGTCATTTTCTGTTTCACACCCATCGAAAAGAATACCCCTTGCTGGGGATTGACAGCGGTCTTTTGTGTTTGTTGCTTCAGCCGAAAAATACGAGCTTTGCTTTAGTTGAAGGAAGGGGAACCTGTAATCAAGCAAAAATGAAGGTTCTGATTCCATAAGAAGGAAGGTTCCATAACTTGATATCAGGCCGATGGAGCTGTGCTATTGGTGGGTGTGTGTATCGTAGCTGCGGCTGGCAACCTTCATGGGGTCGCTGCCTTGCGGTTCTTAGACGACCCAATAGCAGGACAATGTGCTTGAGGCATCGGATGTGCATATGTTACCTAGGTATGCACGGTTACGAATTCAGCTCGCCAGTTTTCACAACTCACCTCTGCTTCATTTTGGACTATTTATTTCAGCACTCTCTTCCGCTATCAACAAGCGTCAAAATGAGGCTTCTCAATGCACGTACTAAACGGTTCGAGGAGTTCTACGACGAAGTGCCATCCTATGCTATTCTATCACACACATGGGGCCCAGGCGAATTGACGTTCAAGCACATGGAGCAGAAGGGATATGTTCCGTCTAAGAAGATCGATGGCTGTTGCAAGCAGGCTTTGGAAGATGGGTTGAACTTTGTGTGGGTGGACACATGTTGCATCGACAAAAGCAGCAGCGCAGAGCTCTCGGAAGCTATCAATTCAATGTGGGAATGGTACCGCCGGAGCAAAGTATGCTATGCATACCTTTCGGATGTTCCTCCTGACACCGTGGGGGAAGAGACATACTCTAACTTGTCTCAAAGTCGATGGTTCACTCGAGGATGGACCCTTCAGGAACTGATAGCTCCCGGATTGGTGGTTTTTTATGACGAGGCGTGGAATCTCATTGGTCGAAAGAGGCGCGACTATTATGATCGGAAATTCATGAAGCGTTTGGGACAAATTACCGGAATCGGTCTCAAGGTCCTGGAGGAGCCGAGCTCATTTAGGCTTTACAGCGTAGCTCAGAGAATGAGTTGGGCATCTAACAGGACTACAACCAGGTTGGAAGACTGCGCTTATTCACTACTCGGGCTTTTTGAAATAAATATGCCTCTGCTCTACGGTGAAGGCAACAGGGCCTTTCAACGGCTCCAAGAGGAGATTCTAAGAGTTTCAGATGACGAGTCTCTCTTTGCATGGGGCAGTTCGCATCGGTCGCTTCAACCAGATGACAGGGCTCAAACTCATTCGTTATTCGCCAGAGGGCCTTACGACTTCTCATTGTGCGGAAGCATGGTACGTGCCACACCAGCAGGGTTGAGACCCTCCCACTACACCATGACCAATAAAGGGCTATATATCGAAACTAGCCTTTGCTACCTTCCAATTCAAGGAGGAATAGCTTTTGCTCGCGTGAATTGTGCAGACAGCTCGAGCACGCGCACTGAGGAAAATCTCGCCATAGCACTGGTTCAGTCGGAGGAGAATGATATGATCTTTTCTAGGCCATGCACAATGCGTCCGATCTGCCTTCCTCCAAAATTATTTTCGAATGTGGGCCATATCTACTTACACAAATTCCTTGGTCACCGTATAAAAGCAGTCTTTTCCGGGTTGAAGGTTCAGTTGTCTGTTGGGCTGTTGGACAAATACATAATCTCAGAGTTGTACCCACCCGACTGGAGGTCAATATTTGAAGAAAATGACATTCTGTTGGGGCAAGAGCGGAAAACTCTTCAATCTGGTCATCAAGATATTCTCTTCTTTGTCGATCACACAGATTGGAAACGTTTCGCTGTGTGGATTGACTACAGTTTTTTACTGAGGGATTTTGAGTTGGAACCACAAGAACTCAAGTGCCGCGTAGCATCTGTTGAGGGGGAGAAAACTCTGGCCGAGCTTCTTCTTCGTAAGACTGATTCAACCTCACCAATTGAGGGAGCCCTCGACTGGAAGGAAGTTCTTGATCTGGGGAGTGTTGAATTAAGAACTGAGCTTACTAAGACGGAGAACCCCTTTGGTGAGGATAGTTGGACTGTCTGTATCAAAACCCATCCACAATAAACTCTTTCAATGAATTCTAATTCTCATCCTCTCCTTAAGAAACACCTTCAAAGACCTTTTTCCAGCTTCGCGATCAGTCTTCCCATTATTCAACAAAGTGACCTTCTACAGCAAATCCATAAAGCACAGACCACAGTTCACAATCCCACTCCCAACGACGCAAAACATGTAAGATAGATTCAGCACAGAACACAGCAAACCAAAAGCGGATTCAAAACACCTGCAGCTCCCATACGGCAAGCGGCTTACTCTTGAGCTCCTACCGCTCCTCCGCCTCTAAACACTCTGCTTCTTAGAGCAAGAACTTCCTCAAATCAGCTCTGATGCCTCCTGTTCGACTGATATTACGATCCGCCTGACCGGATTCCGATACGCCTGTTGGAGGTTCGAGGTCGAACTGGAGCTCTATTTCGACTGATTGGCTAGTCAGTCGGAGGTAGCCTCCGGTTAGGCTGTTAGGTTAAGAAACAATGAAGCTTCAATTGGCCTGGCAGGTTCCAGTTAGACAGATTTGACTGGAGCAGCCTGAACAAGCAGATTTTTCTATTTTTATAGGGCCTTACGAATAAGATATAGAATATCTCGTAACTGTAATACAGGCTTATTCTAAACTATATTAAAATTCAAAACGGACGATCGCACCTTAATGCTAATATACTCTGGCAATACCGTACGCGAGGACGATCTTGCACTGAAATCAGCTCAATTGGAATACAGCCCAATTGGAGGACCTTACTTCCGACTGACCAGCCAATCACTCGAAATGGAGCTCCAGGTCGACCCCGAACCTCCGACAGGTGCATGGGAGTCCAGCCAGGCGGATGGGAGTCCGGTCAGGCGGATCGTAGTATCAGTCGAACCGGAGGTATCAGCTCGAACCATGAGGAAGATATAAACTCATTTCTTAAGAATACCAGGAATAAAACGCCTAAAACGAGGGCCAGGAACGAGGATCCAAGAACAAAACGTCCAGCAGCAAAACGCCCAAAAACGAAGGCCCGCACGCCCTGAACTCGCGCTTGCCTCTAGTTAAACTGCCTTTTACTCTACGTCTCTTTCTTGGCTGATGAAGTTTAGAATAGATATTGAAGAACAGAGTAGATTATTTGAATAGTTCTATCAGGACCACAGCCGTACGTTTCACCGACTTGTCGTTTTAGGTGCTAACAATCACCTTTACGCCATAATCCCGACAAAAGGTTATGTAACCAAGAACTGGTCTTGGTCATTTGTTAGCACTTACATGCTTGACGTCAGCTGCTATTTGATCACGTGGAGCAAAGCACGTGAGCTCAAATGACAGACTTGAGTTCTCCTGGTCACGTGTCATCACCAGTACAGAGTTCACCTATTGATATCACGAGAGCGAACAATATCCCCATCCGTCCCATCCGTCCTCTTCTCACAGTAGAACCCTTCTCAGCGCTCGCCATTCCTACCAGCGTGTTGCACTTCGTTGACTTTGGCATCCAGCTGGGTTCACGCACCATCGAAAAGTACTCCTCTGAGGACGACCTATCACACTCCTTCACCTTTACGAACTCGGAGTCTGTGCCGAGGACGGACTGTAGGCGATATAAACTTGCATGATACCTGTCACCGAAGAGATCAAACCAAATATGATCGTCAAGCACACCACCAAGACAATGGCACCCCAGAAGCTGTACCAACGGGTTCCGTTTCTTCGATCATTCCACCACTGGGAAATAGTAGTCGGCTCAGATTCATCATATGCTTGTTTGATGAGGCACAATCTCTCTCCCCAATATTTGTATCTGGCCGGATTCCTGCCTCGATTACCCAGCGTCTGTTCCCTCGCCTTCGGATCAAGCGGAATCTTGGTGTGTTTTGCTGCCTTTTCAAACCATTTCTTGCATCTCTCGTCCCAGCAAGGAAGAAGGAGCGCGAGAGAGTGAAGAGTTTCTTCGAGAAGTTCGTCGGGTAGGACCTGACTAGATAAGGCAACCACATCGGTTAGCGTCGGATTCGCAATCATCCAAGCGAAACCCTACATACCCTTGCTGCGACATACCACTCTCATCTTCATCTTCTGATCTGTGTACTTGCAAGATGCTTGGAAACCTGAACAACTTGACCGTCGGATTGGTAACTTCGTCGTTAAGGGCCAGGTGATCCGCTAAGTGCTCTGTCCAAACTATGCGAAACCCAGCAACACGTTCCAGCGAGTGAGCGTTGATATTTTTGGGAAAACTTTTCTCCGGCTGGACTGGCTCCTCGGTTTTGAAACCTTTAGTGACCACATCTGAGAGACTTTCGTTCTCTGCCCAATGGATGAGACTCGTGCCAGCTCTTTCGTAAGGTTGTTGTGGCCCGCAGTTGACCATAAGCCATAATTTCACAGCCATTGTGATTGCGTTTTGCTTTTGGACTTTATCGCATGAGACATAGCGGTTTCGAAGGGGAAGGCTCTTCTGAGCTTCGGTAGGGATCGGCGTGAAACTCGATATTGAGCCAGCTTGCGGTTCTGGTGGGAAAAATCCCAGGATTTGAACCGACGTTCTAGGCCGCGATTTGTTGTTGCGCAAGTGTTCAATGAGGTTGATCAGGTCGCGGTACGTTTGAAGGGCTATATCATTCGCCATGGCTGACCAGGTTTGGCATTCGGATGAGAAATACTTGAAGTATCCATCGTAGTCTTCCATCTTGTGGTCGAGTGCCATTTTTTCAATGCCGCCAATCTTCTTCAGAATTACAAGTCGCAAGGCATGGTTCAAATTCGATAGTTCCGTAGAGAATAGAAGTGAGTCCAAGTCGCAGTCCGCCATCGCAAAGAAATAATTTAGTGCACTTGATGTAGTAGGTGCACGAGGCTCTTGAAACTCCACGTTTCATTCTTCAATCAAGACTGGGACAGTCGGGGATACATATTTACACCGTGGAGTAACATTTTACACAGCCCCATCGGGGGCTGTTATCGGGCCTCATCCTCAATCCGCCTTGCGGTTTGCCTTGCCGCCCGGTCTCAGCTGAGTTCATGTACATTCTCACTCACCGCCAATGTCGAGGCAGCTCTAGCGCCTCATTAGCCCTCTTGTGCATCAACGTGGCAGTGTTGAGATTCTTGTTTCTCGGGGCGCCATGTTCCAACATATTAATCTCGTGCTGTTCTCGCCGACACCTGGAACAGCATTCATTCGGTGATGACTCTTTAACGATGTCGCCCAAATCCAGCACACGACCAGTTCACCCACCTTCAGCAACTCGTCAATTTCTCACAGCGTTCAGCGAAAGTAAATTCAATCTATTCAAAAAACCCAAGCAGCCTCAGCCGATTCTCCTGCCTGGGCGATTTGACGATTCGTTTGGAGACGAAATAAGCACACTCAACGGACGACGTCGCTGGCGACTCGCCGGAACCGCGCTTTCAACTTGGAAACGAAAACTTCCGATCATTTTAGAGATAAGGAATAATACTGAGCTGATTAACGCAGAAGGATATCTGGGTATCCACTGCTGGATGATAGGGTACGACAAAGAACGCGCACATCCCACGGTCATCGTGTCCTCGGAACCGGAATATCATCGCACCGCAGTAAATCTCCTGAAGCTGATTGAAAAGCTGGGAACTCTTAGATCCGAAGGCTTTAAGGCGAGGACAATGGCCGGTTCCGTGTCTCTCAGTACAGGTAGCACAGACATTACAACCGCTCAAGTCTCATTTCAGCAGAGGAACTCCAGCATCTGTGGGGCAGGTGTCTTCGTACAACAATCGCAGAAGTATGCTACGGTTTGCTGTCTCCTTGAAGTTGACGGGAAACTATCCCCATTAACTGTCGCTCACGCATTTACCGCGGAAACGAAAAGTACGAAACAAACTTTCGACAACGGGAGCGGGCCTCGTTTCTATCAAGATGAATGGGAAACCGACGAAGAGGAAGATGATTACAGAGAAAGCTTTAGCCAAGAGAAGGCCAACTCGGAGAAACAAGACTATTTCTCAGGTGTGTGCTGGCACTTCAGTGGTGACTATTATGGCTTACATGATACAGATACAGACTCTGGAGTGTCAACTGACTGGATAGAACAAGCCGACGGCCAGAGAAATTCATTGACAACCAAGCCCGTCTCCTTGACTGTCTCCAAGATTTGCAAAATAGCAGAAGGCTGTGATTGGGCTCTTCTTTCTACTGACAATCAGACTTTCACTTCTCGTCGTCTCCAGAACTCCGTCGAAATACAAGATAGCGACAAACAAATTTTGTTGACTGAAGTCGATTCTGCGGCGCCGACAGGGGAGGTTTGGATTGTCAGTAGGCGCGGCATAATGAGAGGCATTGGCAGCGGCACCTCCACGATTATCAATCTAGGCTCATCGATAAGATATCGAGAGGCATGGACCATCGAAATGCGTGCACGAATAGGTAAGGACGAGAAAGAAGTTCCCGCGTTTTGACAAAAGGCTTCATGTTTTCTGACTTGTGACAGAGCTTGGTGATTCCGGGTCTATTGTGATCAACCCATTGACAGGGAGCGTCTATGGAATGCTCGTAGCTACTTCACACTGCTTACAGGAGGCGTATGTAATCCCCATGACTGACATTATAGATGATATTCGAATGAGTATACCGGGTGTGAGGGTCGTATTTCCCACCGCATCGGCCTGGCTCGAAGCAAACTCTTCCACGAGCAAAGAAGCCCCACTTGAATCCCCCCATGACCAACAGAATGAGCCACCACTACCTCGAATTGTCTTGCCAATGATAATTGGGACAAGCGAGCTTTCTGCTTCCTTTCCACAACCTGAACAGCCCGAAACGACCTATTTAAGGTCTCGTTGCCTTCATACACAGTCCACCGAGCGACGACAGCCCTTGCGCTGGCCAGCAACAAATCCACAGAATAAAACCACTACGAGTCTAGTGTCACCTCTAGAAAGTCCCAGAGATTCAGCCAGATCCAGCTTTCCCGTGCCTTCTCTGAAGGATTACGCCGCCTCGGGGAAAGCAAGTTGGGGCAAGGATTCTTGGAGCTCAATGAATGTATTAACTTTTGGTACAGCTCCCAAAGACTTTCGTTATGCAGATATGCATGCTAATGACAACTTCAGATGGAAGTGGAATTCGGGGCTATGCAAGCCTCCTCATGCTTAAGATGCTCATGGAGCAGATCCGTGTACTGGAAAAAGACACCGAACGATGCCCTACCGCGAAGACGGTCGAGAACCCAGTTCCCGCGCTGCTCCCATGTCACTATTTTGATTTCATGATTGGAACGAGCACGGGTGGCTTGATTGCTATCATGCTGGGGCGTTTGAGGATGAGCGTCGAGGAAGCTCTTTCGGCTTATGAGGATATAACCAAGCATGGATTTGGTCATCCTCGGCTCCGCTCTTCGAGAGGCCCAATATGGTGGCCCGGACGCCCCAAATACGATTCTACTCTACTGGAGAATGAAATCAAAAGAGTGGTAGGCCAAGAGTGCTTTTATTCGCCGCCAGAGTTGTGCAAAAGGTAAGCAGCCCAATCATCATTCTGTTTATTAAAAGCTAACGATGCCAGCGCGGTGCTTGCTACGGATCGTCGAACAAAGCGGCCCCGCTGGTTTCGCTCAGATGATCCATCATCCGAGGAGCTTAAAATCTGGAAAATCGCACGAGCAACAAGCGCGGCTCCCACTTACTTCAAGGCGATAGATATTGGGGGTATCGAATATGAAGACGGCGGCCTAATACCGGACCAGTTAATTCAGCTCACTGAGGCGGAACAATACTGGAACACCCCTCTTCCTACCCACCAGGGACATAATATTATTATGAGCGTTGGTACCGGAAAACCTCGAACATCTCGCCTCAGCTTGGAATTCCATTCGCTGCGTAAACTCCTCGATCGTAGTGTCAGAACTCGCCGCCCTCTGAGGCCTATCGATAACAGGCCTCCCTCAAAATATTTCCGTTTTGATGTCGATGAAGGCCTTAGTAAATTGAAGCTCGACGAGTGGAAAGAGTCAGGATGGCGGCGCAAGTATTCAACCAAAGAAACAATTTCACGAGCGGTTGAAGCGGAGATTAGCAAGGAAGGCGTTATAGCAGAGCTGCGAAACCTAGCAGAAGTGCTCGTTAGGCGTCGGAGAGAACGTGCTGCTGATTCAGACTGTTGGAAGAGCTTCGCATACTCCGCATACTTGGAAGCTGAGGGCGTCCAGCTTCGAACTGACGACAACGGTGATAGCGAACCAGCCCAAGCCAAAAATCCTCGACCTGAGTTGCCCCAATCGCCTGTTGCTACCCGCGATGAGAATGGTATCCGCACCTCCGATATTCGCCTCGAGCCTCTCCACATGCGCCAGCCAAGATTGCATGTCGCTTCATTTAATGGTAAAACAACTAACCATCTTTGTGATCATGCAATATCTCAGCTAACGCTTGAAAAGGGATTCGAGGTGGAGGACTCGGGGATTCCCGTACGACTGTGGTTTCGGCATTCGTGAAGCTCTTTGCCAAGTCTGCAAATGTCTACACGTACGAAACCAGTCTCAACGGCGGCGGAACAGGCGGTAGCTGGACAGACTGGACGCTGGGAAGTAAGTACCAAATGAGTTCTGCTCCTCTACCTCCTCTCTAACTGGATCCTCGTGTTAGGTGTCGCCGGCGTTAACACACTTCGCAATGTTGTCAACGCTTTGAGTAAGTTCAACCAAGCCCCAACTACCGCAACGATATACCGTATTAATGATATAAAGAAAACCTATCAAGGGGATACCATGACGGTGATCGAATTATAGCCACAGGATACTCTCGAGGTAAGTCACGCGAAAATTCCTTGTCAGGAGCTTACAGAATACTAATGATTCGTGGTAGGTGCTTGGGCCGCTCGCTACTTGGCGTTGCTTATATCTGTTATCGGTATCCCAAAGGACGGGGACGACAGGTTATTCCATTGCATATATGAAGCTTGCCACGACGAAACAATCTGGGAGGAAGGCGTCGCTGCGAAGTTATTGGAAGGATACTACTGTAAGATGTTCCATCATTATCATATGCTTATTCTAATCGTGCCTAGGCTGGGAGGATGTGCGAATCAATGCCCTCTGTTGTTTTGACACAGTGGGCTCATTGGGGTTTCCACTCACTGGACTCACAAATCCGTTGAGCAACTTGCGCAGATGGTCGAAGAAGCACGAGATCATCTCTGACGTCTCCCCAAGTATGTTCGCTCTCTTGACATCTTTCCCTCGTTGAAGCAAATAGTTCTTCTGTTAACACTTTCACTCACGCAGATGTCGATTATGCTTTTCATGCGCTCGCGCTCCACGAACAACGTGAGCCATACCGCGCAACTCTGATGCGTGCCTCCCCATCAACGAATCTCTATCAAGTCTACTTCCCCGGTAGTCACAGCGATCTCGGTTGGATCGACGATACCGAAGGCCTCGTTCAAGGACCTCTGGCCTGGATGGTACAGCAAGTCCATCAATTCTTGGGTGTCCAATTTTCCGATCGCGAACTCGCCGCCTGCTTTCCCAGCTACCGTCCCGAAAGCGCCGAAGAGCCCACAAGGGAAGGAACATGGTACAATGGAAACATCAAGCCCTCAAACTCGGCGCTCTTAGCCGTCATGGGGAAGAAAGTTCGTCGGCCAGGTCGCATCAATCCTGCGACTGGGCTTACAGACTTGAAGGTACATATCGGCGCACGATTAAGAAATCATGGTGTGTCAGAGGGAGACACTGGCCATGCAGTCCCGGGATATGCGTTGCAGGCTTCGGTAACAGGCACGCCGTTCTGGGTTCTGTGTCGCGGGCCGTCGCACAAGCTCTGGTTGCGTAAAAACTCAAGAGAGTCACAACGGACCTCGTCCTCGGAACGGGCACCAAGGATTGGAACCTGGATTACATCTACACCAGCCCCTAAAGCTGCAGATCGTGTCGAAGAGGCTCCTGTAGGGGCTTTGGAAGCGAGATGTCTGGGATTGCCATTGTCTGTGGCGAGGGATTCGTCATGATTTGGTCCGACGACGAGTATGTCGAACCCAACTCATTTATTGATACTTATATGTGCCGTGCGGTTCGTCCCATTAGTTTCTGGGGGCACAAGATGATCACTGGGTTTGCAAAAATGAAGAACTGATAATGGTAGGAGTTTGTGATAGATACCCAATGTATGTTTAGGTAAATTGTACCTAGTCGTATAGGAATTCCTTGTATTCACTCTTACGCTGAAATTGATGAGTGTTATCCTGGCAGTGAATTGCAATCCAATAATTATCCAAGAATGCAAGCTCAGAGCGGTCTGGTTCCTGAACGAATATTCGGTGTCTGGTATCAACCATGACATAGGCTGGAGTCTGGCTAGACGGCGCATTGGCGCACAATTACTGCACTGGAAATACCGAGCGTTCTATCCATTGTTGCTCCTTGCCAACCACCGGCCTCAGGTTAAAACTGAAAGCTTGGTTTCACGGTTATTGTTCATTTCAAGGAAGAAGGCTCACAAAGCACAAATCGTAAAATTTTCAACCAGCAAACAGCAACCGAAGCCGAAAGATTCCTTGCACGCACAACCCAGACCACAAACCCAACTACACAAATACAAGATGGCGACACATCTACGTGATACTTGCAATTGGTCCCATGTAGGACACCCGACCCCCTTCGCTGTACATGTAACCAGATGGCAGGTTTTCGGGACCTACACAAGAACAGCTCCCATAAAGCAGAGAACCAGCACGGACAGACCTGTTCCGATATACTCAACAATCGCGGCATTGGACAACACAACAGCCATTTTGGCCAATATCAGTGCTTTTTGGTCAAGAAATTTCCATTGGTCAATAAATACCTAGTCTCACCAAAGGTGGAATACTCGTCGGCATTTCCTCGCACTGCTTGGGCCGACCTGTATTCCCGACTTTACAACCCCAACTTGGGAGTAAGAATGGAGGTTTATCCCAATGAAAATCGGACCAGACACAGAAAAATAGCAAGAAATACTCATGCGGAGGAATTCGCCAGTTCGATTATGTATGTACAGTTTGCTGCAAACAAAATGTTCCTCATGCTTGCCTTGCTTGGAATTTGTCTAACCAGAGCGTCTAGAAAGGCCATTGCTCCTCCCATGCATTGAAAACATTCATGTCATTACCGACTATCCAGTCTTTTCAGTCAGCCTTTATAGCGCTGCGGTTAATATTAGCTCAGTGCACATTTTAAAAGATGGGAGGCGGAGAGAAGGAGAAAGACTCACCCATAAATCCTCCTGACAAACGCGTACGCAGTCAAGAACCCAACCGTGCCGCACAACAATCCATAAACCATGCAGGCCGTGAAACTATAGCTGAAGAACAGCAGCCCGCTCACGAAGCCTTCGATGTGTAACCGCATGAAGTAGTACCATATGCAGTAGACGAAGACCCAGATAGCGCTGGATCCGCCGACAGCAAACGAGTGCCACCACCAGTTATAATCTTCCGAGCAGAGCTTGATGTAGATTGTGACAATGGTGACTTCGGCGATGGTAATCATGAGGATTATCGAGACAACGGAGAGGAAGCCGAAAACGTAGTAGTAGCCTGATTTGTCTTGCCACAGGGACTGAAAGACGAAAAGCAGCTCGATGAATATTACTGCAAAGGGAATTAAACCGGCGAGAACAATGGATTGTGGAGAGCGGATGTACCATGCTTGGACGGGGATTTGGCGGGGAATGGTAGTGGTTTTGGTGGGGTGGTCCCAGGCTCCTGTGCGGACAAAGCCGTAATATGACCCGGCATAGACTAAAGGGAGCTGGATGCAAAGCCAGAGAATGATAAGGCCGATGAGAGTTCCGAATGGAATGGCCGTGGATGAAGCTTGAGCCCAAACGAAAAGATTGAGAATGAAAATTAGGCAGAAGAGGAGGCCTGGAAAGAGCAATCCGGTGATGAGGGCGTTCTTCCTCCAGTTCAGGCCACCAAATGTCTTGTACACACGTCCAGAGAAGTAGCCAGAGAAGAGACCGGCGAACACGAAGAGTCCAATACCGACTGAGACAAAGCCGCCACGGAATGAAGGATTTAGTATACCAAAGCAGCTGAGGAATATTAGACCGAATGCCATGAAGACCAATTGCATGCCGGAGCCGACAAGAGGAGCCAAGATATTTCCATATGCTGGAGCTCGAAAAACATCCCCGTGCAGGAGTTTCCATCCTGTCAGGTCTTCGAGCGCTTCTTCATCTGAAGACACATCTGCATCGTTTTCTGTATCCCCAACTTGTTCCAGGAGCCCCGAGCCCGCCTTCTCACCATTCTTTGGTGTTCTTGCTCCACTTCCAGGCCGGGATCTCCTCTTAGCTTTGTGCTTTCCTTCCTCAGCCGTAGCATCCTTGTAAGTCTTGATATCGGTTCGAATCGTCCTCGCCAAGATCATGGCCACAATTGCACTTAAGAGTCCTGAAATGATCAAGGAGTTGATGATCGCCAGCCAATGGATCCTGGAGCCTGCTTCCTGATTCACAAAGTATAGATCCCATCTATGCGACCACTCAATCGTGTCATCTTCCCGCCAATACACTGAGTATGAGTATGGGATGTCAAGTGTAGCTCCATCTTCAATATCTTGCTCACTCTCGGGTGGGTAGTAAGAGGAGTGTGGATATTGCAAGGCAATGTCGCTGGTAGCGTTCGGAGGTAGTTAGTGTTCCATGGGCATATCGGCATCGTCTATATCTGCCGGGCATCCATCTCCATTCCTCTTCCCTGGCCCGATACTTTTTGTGTAAACCTCGAATCCTACGACCACCTTTTCACCCCTGTTTCCAGCTCTTCCTGGTGCCTTTCGGTACCGAATGTAAATGATCAGGTGGTTATGGATATAGTACCTGGCCTTTCCTGTATTCGAGATATCTTTATAACCGATCTTGAATCCTGCGGCGTAGTACTTCCTGGACCTGTCCACCGTCATGAAGCTCGTTGCCCCTGGCAGATTATCCACGATCCACTCCGCAACATATCCCTCTTTGACCACCTCCCGTGCACGCTTCAGGTCCTTTCGGGTGACATTGCGTGTGCAGAGGAAGTTACATTCCTGATCTTGTCCCATCACCAGCTCAATGTCTGATTGTGTAATTCGGTCACCCCTGAGCACTTCACCCAGGTTGAGGGAAATGGTCTGGCCGCTGAGGAGGGATGAGCCTGCGTGGCGGGAACCTGTTGGAGGGCATATGAAAGGGAGATCGTAGTATGCAAATTGTAATTGTGTGTTATCGGAGTATACTTTGTTCACAAGGAGGGGAATGGCTTCGTTGTCTTTGTAGCTCTTGATCGACCAACCTGCGGATGTTAGCCAATTTCCACTCCGATCCCTTCGCAGATCCATGCCGTACCTGGTATGTAGAAGGCCTCTGTATATGAAACGGTAAATAGTAGTAGAAGACAACTCCACAGCCGTAATCGGAAGTCGGTCGCCATCCTGATGTCCAATCACCCAATCCGCAACTGCTTCCCGATTGTCCTCCCAGACATCAATCTCCTCGGCTTATTCGAGACTCCAAACTGATTACTATCTTTTTCAATTCCTGAACTTCTTGTTCCAAAGAAGTACGATAATCGCGCTTGGCGGATTGATAGTCGCGTGGAGAAGTTATTGACGTTAGTGACGGTACAGGGGATCTCGTAACGAGCGTAAGCGGTCCAGAAGACCCGAGCAGTAAGCACTTAGATGCGATGAGTGAGCAGACTAAAGGCGAAATCAAAGCTGCAGTCGCTGCGTGAATAAGCTGACAATTCCTCGACTGGCGTTTTGCAATGCGTAGTTGATTGAGGCTTGCCTGGATGTTGAGATGGTGGGCGATGGATTTTCGATTCGGCTGTGGCTAATTTAGGTACAACGTGGCTGTTGGGGATGGCGTGTTAGCACGTGAAAACCCCTGAACCCCTTTGCATGAACCTCGAACTTCAAAGAAATATCGAGTAAAGAAGCGCTTAGCTGGGCGCTCGACGGGGAATAAGACATCTTCTAATCATATCTGTCTACACCGCCCGGAAACCATGAAACAAGAACCAAAGTCGCAACCAGGTAAAGTCACGTGCTAGATGACGGTGGGTGCCTCGAACTATGAGATTCTCTCTTTGCAATGTCTCAATTCCTCCAAATCCTTCAGCCACGTTCATCCATATCGTCTCGTAGAAAAGGCGACAGCCTTGGAAGATTCGTTGGTCATTTTGCCGCAGCCATTCGTGGTTAGTGGCAGTTTTCGCTGGTCAACTGGTTCGAGAGGCGAGCGGGGGGGACCACAACTGGAGCTCCTTTTCTCAGTTCTCTACTCGATCGCGCACTGAGCTGCAGCCTTTCATTTTCAATGTCCATGATTTGCGAGCCCTAATTCCCCTTTCTTACTAGTTGCCATGTCGGTGAGTTCACCGACATAGCTACGTTGCCCTCGGTGACCATTTTAGGAAAAAGTTGCATTATCATTCCGTTGTTACACAACCCATTTATTGGGCGCCAAGCTTCCACCTTCAGTTCTGAGGTGAACAACGCAACTGAGAATGAGAATAGATAAATATGCAGGCTGGGACATCTTGATAAGAGAAACTCAAGCAACCCCCGAATCTAAAAGGCTTGTTTCAACTTCTCAATCAAATCTCAACTCTATTGATTTAACCTTATCTCAACCTCTTTCTTATCATGGTCGACAAACCTGTAAGCACGACAGGTCCTTTTCCAAATTATATCATCACACGACGACAAGACTTATCTTTTCAATTCAATCCGCCAGTTGGCTCTCTCGAGCTCGCGAATGCTCTTGCCTTCAAATATCCTTTGGAACCAGATCTCGAGAGTCAACTCCGCAGAGCACTATTGGACCATTTGGGATCGGAAAATATCATATATTCAACCGCTGAGCAATCAACGAGCGAACAACGACATCTTGACATCCTGACGGTGAAAGCAACCCCTGCCAACGACGTCAGGAAAACAGCCAAAAAATGGGAAATTACCACCGGAAATCCTGCCCTCTCCAAGAGGAAGAGGTCGACCTTTACCAACGCCAAGCGGAGAAAAGTTTCTGAGGTTCGAAAACGGGGTGCTTGTGAATACCACCGTACGAAGAAGCTCGAGGTACGAATTTTTTTTCTCGAGTGAGTAGAAAATCGGGGCTCATAAAGCGAAGTGCAATCCTCCCTGCCCTAATCTCCAAACGAAAATGACGAAACCCCCCGAGTCATTTCTCGAAAATTTGCCAGCAATCGAACGTGGCGAATGCGTCGAACCCACACTAACACCAGTCCCAATCAAGGAAGATGATCTCGAAGGTGCTTATGATTTCAACTCCTTTATTCGAACTTCGGCGGAAGATCCGACGTGGAACGACATTTTCGAACAGACACATGCAAACTACGCCCCGACGGACGATCCTTGGTTGCCATTTGAAAACTTCCTAACCTAAATTACATTTACAGCCAGCCATATAGGCACATCAGTAATTTAGCCACTTAGGTACATCACAACACAACTCGATGGTTCCACAACGAAGTCGCTCTAGTAAACAAGTTCACCACAGGCAACGTTTGACAATTGGATCCAAGCATACCCACGAGAATCCCTGTATTCCATGGTCCTTTCACGGATACTTCCAGGAGTGTTCCCAGCCGAATTCTTAGGAGCATCTTCATGGAGAACCTTTGGAACTGTTTGCCTTAGTCACTTCCAGGAGCATTTTCACGGCGCAGTAGTTCCATGGAGAACTTCCAAAGATCCTTCTCATTTGCGACCAAAATTACCTTCTTCCTCCAAGCAGGATTCATTCCAGGGGCAATTTCGGGTTCGATCTTTATCGCCAGGAGCATTACCAGGAGCAATACCAGGAGCGCCACAAGGAATGTTACCGGTGCATATCTAGGAACATTTCCAAGGAGCTTTTTTGAGCATCATTTTTGGTTTTTAGAAAAGACATTTCTAAACAGCATTTTATTACAGACGTCCAGGATTACTCACAAGGATCACTTCCAGGAGCACATTCGGTAAAGCTGCGAAACCCCTACGGCTTCTGTAACCTCGGAATTTTCTTCCTAGGACTCTCTCTTGACCAAACACCACATCGCCTGTGGGGAATGGCTTGCCATCCAGGACTCGAATGGTGGACGGCCCATCCGAGCCCGTAAATGGATCAAGAAGAATCACGGTTAATTTTCATCGTGTACAGGATCCCCACTAATAGATTGATGGAAAGCAGCTACGGTAATAATGAAAACGTATACATCAGTAGCGAAAACGCATCGAGGTAAGTCCTACCCAGATCTACTGACGAAACATGATTCGTACGTAAAGCATATGTCATGTACATTTCATTTAATACTACGACACCCGAACCTGACTGGTTGTGGCATTTTTATTCCCATCACGAGTTTTCGACGTCAAGATCGTAGTCGTCAAAAGCAATAGCTATTCAATGACCATATTACGAGCATCTTGATTAGTGGAGGACATTCCATATTTATTTTCCAGTGGTCCTCCTCTTGCCTCAGATCACGTGAATTTGCATCCATCGAGCTGCCCTGTGGGGGATTTGAGGACATGGGAGCATGTAA
>Ga0302325_10014610_pt1 | contig 16710 bp, 12 predicted proteins | sample Palsa_T0_2_FD_201948 | JGI IMG/M metagenome (GOLD analysis project Ga0302325, IMG submission 201948) | Peat permafrost microbial communities from Stordalen Mire near Abisko, Sweden - Palsa_T0_2 | ecosystem: Environmental > Terrestrial > Soil > Palsa > Peat permafrost | place: Sweden: Abisko... | reverse complement strand
GGATGGGAAAACGCTGGCGTCCCCGGCGGGCTCGCGTACGACACCACGCCGGGCCAAGAAAAAACAACTAAGCCTTCGCAGCCACCGCATCATCAACCGCATTGGCCAAAGCCTCAAGCGCCTGTTCGAGCGGCAAGGTAAAGTGCACCCGCGCACCCCGTCGATCCCGCTTGTCGAGCGACTCGAAATCCCCGAGTGCCTGAGCCCGCAGCAGCGTCCCAAACGTAACCATCCCCGGGATGTCGAGATCGATCGCCGCCGCCGTATCGGTCGTCAACTGCAGGAACACGCCGGTGTTGGGGCCGCCCTTGTGCAGCTGCCCGGTCGAGTGCAGGAAGCGCGGCCCGAACCCCACGGTCGTCGCGACCTTGAGGGCGTTACGGATCTTTAGGCGGACATCGTGGAGTTGCTGCTCGTGGTCGAGGTTGCGTTCGATGTAGGCCGTGAACGCAACGTAGTCGCCGGGCCGCACCTGCGCCAAAATCGCCGTGAGCGCCGATCCGAAGCCGTCGCCGAGCGCAACGTCCTTCGAGCCCGAGAGCGGCACGATACGCGCGACGTCGCCCGTCTGTTTGGCTTCCGGTTCCGGGAACTTGCCGCTTTGACGGTACTCGGCGAGCAGCCGCTTCGTGTTGTCCTTGGATTCTTGGACGTTGGGCTGGTCGAATGCATCGATGCCGAGGATGGCTCCGGCAGTCGCCGTCGCGATTTCCCAAAGCGCGAACTGCTCGCCGATATCGAGCCGGTCGGTCATGCTCAGGCGAATGATGGGAAAGCCCGCTTCGCCCAGGATGTGGAGCCGCGTTTCGATCGCGCCGCCGTCCATCTTGCCTTCGAGGTGTTCGTTGGCCGGAAGGCCCGCGCCGACGTAGACGAAGACGCGGTCGTCGCCGTATTCGTGCGGCATTCCGAGGGTCTCGCCCTCGATCGGGATGATACCGGTGCCGCTCTTACCGGTCGATTCCGCGATCAGTTGTTCGGCCCAAGCGCCGAAGGCCGCGACTTCGGGATGGCACACGATCGTAAGCTTGTCGTGGCCGGCTTTCGCGAGCGTGCCGATGGCGGCGCCGAAACGGATCCCGGGTGCTTCGCCGGTCTTGGTCGTGCGGTCGTTCGAGTGCAGCCCTCCGAGCCCCCGGTCGAGGATCGCCGTGTGGTTGAAGCCCGCGAGCGCGGCCGGCACCATGCCGAAGTACGACAGGGCGGAATAACGCCCGCCGATATCCGGATCGTTTTCGAAGATCCGCAGGAAGCCGGCTTCCTTCGCTTCCTTTCCGAGTTGGGTGTTCGGATCGGTGATCGCGATGAAGCGTTTGCCCGCGTTGTCGGCGCCGACTTTCTTCGCGACCCGGTCGAAAAAGTAGCGGAAGAACGCTTCGGGCTCGGTCGTCGTGCCGCTCTTGCTCGATACGACGAACAGCGTATGCGCGAGGTCGAGGCTCGCTTCGAGCGTGCGGATTTGGGCCGGATCGCTCGAGTCGAGCACGTGCAGCTGCGGAAAGCCGCTGACCCGGCCGAACGTTTCGCGCAGGACGTCTGGGGCGAGCGAACTGCCGCCCATGCCCAGCACGACGACATGCGAGAAGTGCTTCGCGCACTCCGCCGCAAACGACCCCAGTTCGGCTGCGTGTTCGAACACGGTGCGCGGAAAGTCGAGCCAGCCGAGCGCGTGCTTTATGATCTCGGCGTGCTGGGGGTCGGCCGACCACGGTGCGGGATCGTGCTTCCAAAGCTTCGCGAGGAAATCTTCGCCCTCGAGCTTCGCAATCGCCGCCTCCGGATCGGCCTCAGTTTTTCCCAGGCTGATCCCAACCCGTTCGCCGCCTCCCGCGAGTTGTTTCTGCTTGCTGCTGATCGCCGCGAGCATCGCGTTGTAGGAGTCCGCGAACGATTTCACGCCCTCGGTCTGCAGCTTTTGGGTCACGTCGAAGAGCGAGATCTGCGCCTGCGCGAGCGCCGCGATCGTCGCGTGCGCGTCCTCGAGTTTTTTCTCGACCGAATCGGGGCGCACTTGGCCGTGATCGAGCAGCGCGTCGAGCGTCGCCGGCGGCACCGTGTTGACCGTGTTCTTGCCGATGAGGTTCTCAACGTACATCAGGTCGGAGTACGCCGGATTCTTCGTGCCGGTGCTCGCCCAAAGCGGGCGCTGCACGCGGCCGCCCGCGGTTTTGAGCTTCTCGAAACGCTCGCTCTCGAAGAGCTTTTTGTAGCGCGCGTAGATCAGCTTGAGGTTCGCAATGCCAGTCTTGCCGAGCAAGGCTTTGAGCTGCGTCTGTCCCTTCGCGATCCGTTCGTCGAGCAATTTGTCGACGGCGGTGTCGATCCGGCTCACGAAGACGCTCGCTACCGAGGCGATCCGGTCGATCGGTTCGCCTGCGGCCGCGCGCTTCTCGAGCCCGGCGATGTAGGCGTTCGCTACGTCCTCGTAGGTTTCGAGCGAGAAGATCAATGTCACGTTGACGTTGATGCCGGCCGCGATCGTCGCGGTGATCGCCGGGATGCCCTCGGGCGTGGCCGGAATCTTGATCATCACGTTCGGGCGATCGACCAGCTTCCACAAGCGCGCGGCGGCCTCGATCGTCGCCTGCGTCTGGTTCGCGAGCAACGGCGAAACCTCGAGGCTCACGAAACCGTCGCCGCCTTGGGTGGCGTCGAAAAGGTTGCGGAACTCGTCGCACGCGTGCCGGATGTCGTCGATGGCGAGCGCTTCGAAGAGCAAGTTCGGATCGTGTTCGGAACCGATCAACGCAGCGAGTTGCTCGTCGTAGTCGTTGCCGCTCCCGATTGCTTTCTCGAAGATCGTCGGGTTTGAGGTCATGCCGCGCAGGCCGCTTTCGATCAGGCGATGGAGTTCGCCCGACTTGAACATGGCTCGCCGGATGTTGTCGAGCCAGATGCTCTGGCCCGCGTCGCTGAGTTGCTTGAGTTGGGTGCCCACGCTGTGTTGGCTCCTTTACGCTTTGGCGAGCAACCCGGAAGCGGCCTTGGCGACCTCCTCGGGCGTAAAATGAAAGGCCTTGGCGATCGCCCCCGCCGGTGCGGACGCGCCGAAGTGATCGATGCCGATCGCGACGCCGCGACTGCCGATGATCCGGTCCCAGCCGAAGGTCGAAGCGGCTTCAATCGAGACGCGCGCGCCGACGTCGGCTGGTAGAACGCTCTCGCGATACGCGCTGCTCTGCTGCGCGAACAGCTCGAACGAGGGCAGCGAGACGACGCGTACGGCCGTCCCCTGCGCGGCCAGAATGTTCGCGGCCTCGACGGCCAGCGATACTTCGGAGCCGGTGGCGATCAGGATGACGTCGGGTTTCGCGTCGCCTCCGGATAAGATGTAGCCGCCCGCCGCGACGTTCGCGTTGCGATCGCCCAGGTACGGTAGCTTCTGGCGCGAGAGCACGAGCACCGTCGGCCCGCTGTGCGCGATCGCAAACTTCCAGGCTTCGCGTGTCTCGAGCGAATCGGCCGGACGGATCGTGGTAAGATTCGGCACCGCGCGCAACGACGCGAGTTGCTCGATCGGCTGGTGCGTCGGGCCGTCCTCGCCCAGAAAGACGGAGTCGTGGGTGAACACGAAGATCGTCTTGCCCCGGTTGAGCGCCGCCAACCGTACCGCCGGCTTCATGTAGTCGACGAAGTTGAAAAACGTCGCCGTGAACGGCAGGAGGCCCGAGTGGGCGGTGATCCCGTTCGCGATCGCGCCCATCGCGTGTTCGCGTACGCCGAAGTGGATGTTGCGGCCGGCGTAGTTGCCGGGTTGGAAGTCGCCGAGGCCCTTGAGGTAGGTCTTCGTCGACGGATCGAGATCGGCGGAGCCTCCGAGCAGCTCCGGCAATTCCTTGGCGATCGCGTTCATCACGGTGCCGCCTGCGTCGCGCGTGGCCACGCTGCCGTTTTCGGCGTCGAACGCCGGCCAGGGCAGCGACGCGGGCAACTTTTCGGCGCGGATCCGTTCGAGCTGCGCGGCAAGCTCCGGATTTGCGCTCTGCCACGACGCGTAAGCAGCGTTCCAGCTCGCTTGCGCGGCGGCGCCCTTCTTCCCGAGTTCGCGCCACCAGCCGAGCACGTCGTCCGGAACGAAGAAATCCGGCTCGGTCGGGAGGCCCAGGGCTTCTTTCGTTTTCGTGACGTTGTCGGCGCCGAGCGGCTCGCCGTGCGCGCCGAACGTGCCGGCTTTCGGCGATGCGTAGCCGATGATCGTGCGGATCGCGATCAGCGACGGCCGCGGGTCGATTTTCGCCGCATTGAGGGCCGCGTCGATGGCGTTGACATCGTTGCCGTCGCCCGAGCTGACTTCTTGCACGTGCCAGCCGTAGGCCGCGTAGCGCGCGCAGACGTCTTCGGTGAACGTAACGTCGGTCGCGGCGGCGAGCGAGACTTTGTTGTCGTCGTAGAGCACGATCAGCTTGCTGAGTTTGAGATGGCCCGCGAGCGACGAAGCTTCGCCCGATAGTCCTTCCATCAAGTCGCCGTCGCCCGCCAAGCAGTACGTGTAGTGGTCGACGACGGTTTGCTCGCGGTTGTAGGTTGCTCCGAGCTGCGCCTCGGCGAGCGCCAGGCCGACCGCATTACCCACGCCCTGTCCCAGCGGCCCGGTCGTGACCTCGACGCCTGCGGTGTGGTGCAACTCCGGGTGACCGGGCGTCTTGCTGCCGAACTGCCGGAAGCTCTTGAGGTCGTCGAGGGTCAGCGGATAACCCGTCAGGTACAGGAGCGCGTATAAGAGCATCGAGCCGTGGCCCGCGCTCAGGACGAAGCGGTCGCGGTCCCACCAGGCCGAGTCGCCCGCGTTGAACTTCAGATGCCGGCTGAAGAGCGTGTAGGCCATCGCGGCGGCCCCGAGCGGCAGCCCGGGGTGACCGGAATTTGCTTTCTGCACGGCGTCGATCGCGAGAACCCGGATTGCGTCGATGCGTTGCTCGTCTTCGGGGGTATTCGCCACGGTCGTCTCCTTGCGGGCGAACGTCTTTCGCCGCCCCGCTCCCCTTTCCCCGAAGCGCGGCCCGCACACGAATCTGAGTGTTAAGCGGCCGTTATGGTGAGGTCAAGGCCTTCCGTTCGCACGCGCGCATCGACCGAGAAGGACATTATGAGCGCCGTCAGGATCAGGGAGGCCGGCACGCTCACGATCGAGTCGGCCACGAGCTTGACTTCCGGTGTCCAGTGAAAGTGCACGTTTGAAGAATCCGCTCCGAAGCGGAGCAACAGTCCGGGAATCGCCGCGGCTACGCCGACGGCCGTCGCGCATTTCCACTGCGATGCCGAGCATCGTCCGACGGCCAGCCGCAGCCCCGCGATCGGCCCGACGTCTTCGAACGCACAAGCGCCAATCCAAACGCCGAAGAAAGCGAAGACGAAACCGAGGGCTGGCAAGACAATCGCCACCGAGAGCAGGATGGCTGCGATGCCGACGGCGAGTTCGACGACGTGCGACTGCGCGTAATAGCGCTGCGCGGCGACCGCGCGGGCGAGAACGACGAGGGCGCTAGCGAGGACGAGGATCCCGAGCGATGCGAGGAGCTTGACTGCGAAGACCGGGGCGGCTCGCTGCCAAGCCTTCACGAGCCCGGCACGTATTCCCATCGGCCTACCGAGCAGTGCGCTCGCGTACATCGCATAGAGCGCCACGGCATAGAACGGATCGCAAACCCCGAAGGCCGTTTCGAATCCGGGGAAACCGCTCGCACGCTGCCTGAAGAACGACCCTATCAACAGAAATGGAATAACGTTAAGGATCGCTGACAACGCGAGCGCTGTCGGCAACGTTTGGACGAGCACGGTGAAGCCGCGATCGAGTATTTCGCCGATGCTTCTGGGGCGTAGCACGTTTGTACCAGCCACTGCCACGGGAGGGGCGTTGGCAGGCGAGCGCCGCGATGCCTGGCGCCGGGCGCCAGGATATTGCGACGAGCGGACCCTACACACGCACGGTGGACACATCCCGGCTTCGCGAGCAGATCGAGGCGTTATATGCCGACCCGCGGCACGTGCGCGAAGCCGCGGGCACACCGGTCGACGAGGTGATCGCCGCGCTCGACGTCGGAGACTTGCGCGTCTGTGAGCCGATCGACGGCGCGTGGGTCACCCACGCCTGGATCAAGCAGGCGATCCTGCTGTACTTTGCGCGCCACGAGAGCGTGCACGTCGGCGATCCGCCGCCGAGCGACGTGGCGGCCGCGCTCGGTTCTCCGCCGAGCTATTTCGACAAGCTTCCGACGAAGCACAATTATAAGGAACTCGGCGCGCGCTGTGTTCCGCCGGGGACCGCGCGTTACGGCTCGTATCTCGGCCGTGGCACGATCCTGATGCCGGGCTACGTCAACATCGGCGCCTACGTCGACGACGGCTCGATGGTCGACACCTGGGCGACGGTTGGCTCCTGCGCCCAGATCGGGAAGCACGTCCATCTTTCGGGCGGCGTCGGAATCGGGGGCGTGCTCGAGCCGCCGCAGGCGCAGCCGGTCGTGATTGAAGACGGAGCCTTCGTCGGGTCGCGCTGCATCGTCGTCGAAGGGGTCTTCGTGGGGAGCGAAGCGGTGTTGGGAGCGGGCGTCGTGCTGACGGCGAGCACGCCGATCGTCGACGTGCGCGGCGCGCAAGCGCTCATCACGAAGGGCCGCATCGAGCCGCGCTCGGTCGTCATTCCGGGCACGCTGCCGAAAGTTTTTCCGGCCGGAACCTATCAGGTGCCGTGCGCGCTCGTGATCGGCGAACGCAGCCCTTCGACGGATCGCAAGACATCGCTCGAGAGCGCGATTCGCGACTTCGGGGTGGCGGTATGAATCCGGCGATCGCCGGAACGCCCGGCTCGACGATCCGCGCGCTGCACGCGAAGCGGCGCCCGACCTCGATCAACCTCGGCCTCGGGGAACCGACGCTGATGCCCGACGTCGCGAACTTCGAGCGCGCAACCGCCTGGGTCGCCGAACACGGCTGCCGCTACGCGACCAACATCGGCGACCCCGATCTGCGCGAAGCGATCGCGGCGCATTACGGCTACCCGCAACTCGACTCGGCCGACAACGTGTGCATTACCGCGGGCTCCCAGGAAGCGGTCTACGTTACCTTGCGCACGCTGCTCGATCCGGCGCGCGACGAACTGCTCGTCGTCGAGCCGGCATTTCCCGTCTACGTGAAGATTGCGGAGGTCGAGGGCATCCGCGTGCGGCGCGTCGAGATCGACCCGCGCGGGGCCGACCCGTTCGACCCGGAGAAAATTCTAGCGGCGGTCGGACCCGAGACCCGGATGATCGTCATCTGCTCGCCCAACAATCCGACCGGCCGCGTGATCTCGCGCGCGAGTACGAAGCGAATTGCCGAGGGGCTGCTCGCGCGCGGCGGCCCGCCGGTCTATGTGATGCACGACGAAATCTACCGCGAGCTGATTTACACGGACGACGCGGGCGAGTTCGGCAAGGTCTATCCCCACACCGTCGCGATCAATTCGCTCTCGAAATCGAACGCACTCACGGGACTGCGTCTGGGCTGGTTGATCGCGCCGCTCGATACGCTTCCCCAGATCATCAAGATGCACGGATGGGTAACGTCGTGCGCGAGCACCTACGCGCAGCGGATCGCTTACGACGTGTTCGCCCGCAACCAGCTCGCGCTGCATCGTCCCTGGTACGTCCGCCAACGCACGGGCGTGCTCGCCGCCGTCGCCCAGACGCCGCTCGAGTACGTCGTTCCCGACGGTGCGTTCTACTTGTGCGTGAGGGTCGGCGCGACCGACACGCTCGCGTTCGCTGAGGATTTGATCACCGAGCGCGACGTCGTTGCGGTGCCGGGCCACATCTTCGGCCCGCTTCTGATCGGGTGGCTGCGCACGAGCTTCGTCGGGCCGCTGGCCGAATTCGAAGAAGGCCTCAAACGCATCGCGAGCCTCGCGCTCGAGCGCGGCTTGCTCGAAACCAAGTAGCGGACGCTATTCCGCGGGCGGCGGGGCTTTCGCCGCTTCTTTCGCGGGCCCGATCCAGACCGTCTGGACGTTGACGAACTCGCGGATTCCGAAGACCGAGAGTTCGCGGCCGTACCCGCTGCGCTTGACCCCGCCGAACGGGAGCCGCGGATCGGAAGCCGTCATGCCGTTAATGAAGACGCCGCCCGTTTCCAGCCGTGCCGCGATCTGTTGCGCGCGTTCGACGTCGGCGGTCCAGAGGTTGCCGCCGAGCCCGTAGTTCGAATCGTTGGCGAGCGCGATCGCGTCTTCGACATCGCGCGCACGCACGAGCGCGGCCGCCGGCCCGAAGGTTTCCTCGGCGAACATCGGGGTGTCGTCTTCGACGTCGGCGACGATCGTGGGCTCGTAGTAGAATCCGTCGCGGGATGGCGCGTTGCCGCCGAGCGCGATCTTGCCGCCGCGCGCCACGGTCTCGCGGACCTGCTTGTCGAGCGTTTCGCGCAGATCTTCGCGCGCGACCGGACCGAGCGTCGTCGCCCGGTCGAGCGGGTTGCCGACGATGAGCTCTTTCGCGTGGCGCACGAACGCTTGCGCGAACGCGTCGTAGACCGGCGCTTCGACGATGAAGCGCTTGGCGGCGATGCAGCTCTGACCGTTGTTCTGAAAGCGCGCGCGCACGGCGATCTTCGCCGCCGCTTCGAGGTCGGCGTCGGCGAGCACGATGAAAGCGTCGGAGCCGCCGAGTTCGAGCACCGTTTTCTTGAGGTGCTTGCCGGCGACCGAGGCGACGGCGCTTCCCGCGCCTTCGCTTCCCGTTAGGGTGACGGCGGTGATCCGCGGATCGGCGACGATCCGTTCCATCGAGCGGCCCGCGACGACGAGCGTCGTGAAGACGCCCTCGGGCAAACCGGCGTCCCGAAACAGCGCTTCGACCGCGAGCGCGCAGCCCGTGACGTTGGCCGCGTGCTTGAGCACGACGACGTTGCCGGCCGCAAGCGCGGGCGCGGCCGCGCGAAAGACCTGCCAGAACGGAAAATTCCAAGGCATGATCGCGAGCAGCACGCCGAGCGGGCGAAAGCCGACATAGCTCTTGCTCCCCGTGCTCTCGGCGCTCTCATCGGCGAGGTAGCGGGCGCCGTGATCCGCGTAGTGGTCGCAGCCCGTCGCGCACTTTTCGACCTCGGCCTCGGCCTCGACGATCGTCTTGCCCATCTCGCGCGTCGCGAGCGTGGCCAGTTCCGCCTTGCGCTCGCGTAGCGCGTGCGCGACGGCGCGCAACGCGCTCGCGCGTTCGTCGTGCGAGGTGCCGCGCCAGCCGCGAAATGCGTCGCTGGCGCGGCCGAGCTTCGCATCGATCTGCGCCCAATCGTGTTCGGCGTAGGTCTCGAGCGGCCGCCCGCTCGCCGGATCGACGGTCGTGATGCGGTCGGATGGAGCGAGGGTGGAACTCATGGTCCGCGTTCCTACTGCGTCGCGCCCGGAAGAACCTCGACAAGAACCTCGACGCCGAGCGCGTGCTCCGCAACCGCACGCAGCGCGGCCCGCGGCACGAGACCGATCAATTCCGTGCGCGCGATCGCGACCCCGGAACGCGCGGCCAGCGCCCGCACCACGCCGACGACGCGGTAGAGGGGCGTCGCGGCGGCATCGGTGATGTTGCACGAGACCTGCACGAGGCCGTCGGCTTGCGCGATGCCGAGCGCCCGCAGCGTCCGGAATCCGCCGCCGCGCTCGCGAATCGCGCGGGCGATCGAGCGCGCGAGCCCGAGATCGTTCGCTGCCAGCACGACGTTGAACGCGATCAGCACGTTGCGCGCGCCGACGGCGACGGCACCCGCGCTCGGATGCGCCGCAACGTTGCCGACGTCGGGCGGCCCGCCGCGATGGCCGCGTTCCACGAGCCCTTCGAATTCGCCGGCGCGAACGTCGGCGAGCAGACGCCGGTTCTCCGAGGTGGCGGCCTCGCCGTAGAAGACCGATGGCACGCCGAGCGCATCCCAGATGTCGCCGGCCGTCTCGCGCGCGAGCGCGGCGGCGTCGGCGAGCGTCGCCGCACCGAAGGGTACGAACGGCAGCACGTCGAGCGCGCCGATGCGCGGATGCGAGCCGCGGTGCGCGCGCAGGTCGATGCGTTCGGTCGTCACGCGGGCCAGCGCCACTGCGGCGGCGCGGACGGTCTCGGCGGTTCCGAAAAACGTGAAGACGCTGCGATGGTGGGCCGGGTCGCTCGTGCGGTGCGCGAGCGTCACGCCCGCGCTCTCGATCGCGCGCGCGCAGGCGTCGAGGACCGCCGCATCGCGGCCCTCGGAAACGTTCGGCACGCATTCGAAGATGCGCGCGGGGCCGGCCACCGCGCTAGCCGAGCGTCGCCGAGATGGCGCTCGCGATGTCGCGGGCGACGACCGTTTCGTCGCCGGCTGCCGCCGGTCCGGGCGGCGCGACGATCGTCGTGAAGCCGAGTTTGCGCGCTTCGCCGATCCGGCGCGCGCGCTGCGAGACCGCCCGCACTTCGCCCGAGAGCCCGAGTTCGCCGAACGCTACCGTTCCGGCCGGCAGCGGCTGTCCGCGAAACGCCGATGAGATCGCGAGCGCGATCCCCAAATCCGCCGCCGGCTCGCTGACGCGCAGGCCGCCCGCGACCGACGCGTAGACGTCGGAAGAGCCGAGGTTCATTCCGGCGTGGCGCTCGAGGACCGCGAGGATCATCGCGAGGCGCGAGCGGTCGACGTTGGCGGCCACGCGCTGCGGCGTGCCGTAGCTCGTCTCGCCGACGAGCGCTTGAATCTCGACCAGCACCGGCCGCGAGCCCACGATGCTCGCGACCACGCACGATCCGCTCGCACGCCGCGCACCGCCGGCTTCACCCAAGAACAGTTCGGAAGGATTGCCGACCTCGTGCAAGCCGCCGCCGTCCATCCGCAAGACGCAGATTTCATCGGCGCTGCCGAAGCGGTTCTTGTGGGCGCGTACGATCCGGTAGTCGGCGCCGTTCTCGGCCTCGAAGTAGAGCACGGTATCGACGATGTGTTCGAGCAGGCGCGGGCCGGCGATCGAGCCTTCCTTCGTGACATGACCGACGAGGAAGGTCGCGCAATTGGTCCGTTTCGAGAACTCCATCAGCGCGCTCGCGGACTCGCGAACCTGCGCGATGCTGCCCGCGCTCGACTCGACTTCGGGCAGCGCCATCGTTTGGATCGAATCGATGACGAGGACCTTCGGCTCGACGGCGGCGAGCGCGTCGAGCACGCCGCGCAAATTCGTCTCGGCGAAAAGATAGAGGTCGTCGCTCGCACCCAGCCGTTCGGCGCGCAACTTCGTCTGCGCCGCCGATTCCTCGCCGCACACGTAGACGACCGGTCCGTGCTCGCGCGCGAGTCCCGCGGCCAGCTGCAACAGGAGCGTCGATTTGCCCGCACCGGGCGGACCGCCGAGCAACACGAGGCTGCCCGGTACGATTCCGCCGCCGAGCAGCAGGTCGAACTCGGCGATGCCGCTCGGCGTGCGCGCGACGCTGCCGCTCGAAACGTCGCCGAGCCGGACGGGCGCGGCCGCGGCGCCGCCCGCCGACCGTGCGGCTCGCACGCTCTGCGACGGCTTGGTCGAAACGGCGGGCGCTTCGACGAACGTGTTCCACGCTTCGCAGCCCGGGCAACGCCCGAGCCAGCGTTGCGACTCGTGGCCGCAGGCCGAACAGAAGAAGGCCGTGCGAGATTTGGCCAAAGTGCATTTCGTTACGCCGTACCGGCCGGCTTCTCCTCAAAGCTTAAGGTTCAGTACCGAATCATGCTGCGAGAGGGGGCGGCCGCCGGGACGCGAACCGCGGCTGGCGGCATGAGCGGCTTCGCGCACGTGGCGATCGACGGTCCCGCCGGGAGCGGAAAGACGACGGTCGCCCGAGCGCTTGCCCGGCGCCTCGGCGCGCTCTACCTCGATACGGGCGCGATGTACCGCGCCTTGGCGTATGCTGCGCTCGCCGCCGGGCGCGATCCCTCGGACGAAGCGGCGATGCTCGAACTCGCACGCGCCCGTCCCGTGCGGGTCGTGCCCGACGGCGCTTCGCCCGAGGGCTTTGCGGTGTACGTGGGCGACGAGCCGCTGGGCGACGAGTTGTACGCGAACGAGGTGAGCCGGATCGTGTCGATCGTGGCGGCCCATCCGCGGATCCGTTCGATTCTGGTCGACAGTCAGCGCGCGATCGCCGCCGAAGGTCCGGTCGTGATGGCCGGACGCGATATCGGAACGGTGGTCCTCCCGGATGCGCCGGTCAAGGTGTATCTCATCGCCTCCGTGCCCGAGCGGGTCGAGCGGCGCCGCGCGGAGCTGGCCGAACGGGGCACGATCGTCGACCGGGACGCCCTGCGCGACGAGATCGTAGAGCGCGACCGGCTCGACGAAAGCCGCGCGGTCGCTCCCCTGCGGCCCGCCGCCGACGCCCATACGATCGATTCAAGCGGCCTCACGGTCGACCAGGTGGTCGATCGGATCGCCGCGCTGGTCGAGGCGAGCGCAGGTTGAGCCTCTGGTTCTACCGCTTCGCGCAGCTGGTCGTTTCCACGCTGCTGCGGATCTGGAACGGGCTGCGGATCGTCGACGTCGGCAACGTCCCGGCGGAAGGCGCGGTGATCTTGGCCTGCAACCACGCGGCCTACCTCGACCCGCCGACGCTCGGCTGCGGCCTGCGGCGGCCGGTCGCCTACATGGCGAAGAGCGAGCTCTTCCATATTCCGGTGCTCGCGACGGTCATCCGGGCGCTCGGGGCCTTTCCGGTCGACCGCTCGCGCGGCGACGTCGCCGCGTTCAAGGCCGCGAACGAGGTGCTCGCCCGCGGGGAGGTCCTTGGAATCTTCCCCGAAGGCACCCGAAATAAGAATGGTAGGGGGACCCCCCAGCTTGGGGTCGCGCTGCTCGCCTCGCGTAGCGGGGCGACGGTCGTGCCCGCCTACGTGTCGGGAACGTCGCAGGCCAAACGTCGCGCGAAGGTTACGGTGGTCTTCGGGGAGCCGTTCCGATTTGAGCTGGGCCGGAAAGCCCGGCGCGATGACTTGGCGAAGTGGACGGATGAGCTCATGGACCGAATCTACGGGCTGCGGGAGAAAATCGTTGGAGATTAGGAAGGCCAAGACGCAAGGGTTCTGCTTCGGCGTCGCGATCACGCTCAAGAAGGCGGAAGAGACGGTCGCGGCCCGCGGGAGCGGCAACGTCACGACGCTCGGCCACATCGTCCACAATCCCCAGATGGTGGCGTCGTTCGAAGATAAGGGGCTGCGCAACGCCCACTCCGTCGACGAGGTCGATTCGGGGACGCTCTTCGTACGCGCTCACGGCTTGCCGGTCGAAGTCTTCGAGAAGGCCAAAGCCAAGGGCATGACTATCGTCGACGCGACCTGCCCGATGGTCACGAAAATTCACGTCCAGGCCGAGAAGCTGCGGGCCGACGGTTACAAGATCGTCGTGGTCGGCGATCCCAACCATCCCGAAGTCAAAGGCACCCTGTCGCACGTCCCCGGCGCCTGGATTGTGCAGGCTCCTGCCGACGTCGACAAGCTGCCGCGGGCGAGCCGGGTCGGGGTCGTCGTGCAGTCGACCTGGTCGGGCGCCGGCTTCACCGAGATCGTCCAAAAACTCAGCTCGAAATACTACGAGGTGCGGGCCGTCAACACGATCTGCACCGACACCCACAACCGGCAGTCGGAAGCCGAGGGGCTGGCGCAAGAAGTCGAGGTGATGGTCGTGGTCGGCGGCAAGACTTCCGCGAACACCAAGCACCTCGCCGATCTGGCCGCAACCAAGGGCGCGCGTTCGTATCATATCGAGGGGCCCGAAGAACTCGAACCGCAGTGGTTCGACGGCGTCCGGGTCGCCGGTCTCATGTCGGGCGCCTCGACGCCCGGCTGGCTCGTCGATCAGGTCGAAGCCCGCATGGAGGCGATCAGCCGTCGAGCTAGTTAACCTCATCGAAGCGCACCTCGCGCGAACGCTCGAGCGTTACCGCGGATCATCGCCGATTTACGAGATGATCCGCTATCATTTCGGCTACGACGCGCCGGGAGCGATGAAAGCGGGGAAGCGTCTGCGACCGCAGCTACTCCTGCGCACCGCCCTCGCGGAGGACGGCCGTATTGAGTGCGCGATCGACGCCGCGGTCGCGATCGAGATTCTCCACAACTACTCGCTCGTTCACGACGACATCGAGGACGGCGACGAGCTACGCCACGGCCGCACGACGATCTGGGCCCGCTACGGCGTGGCGCAAGGGATCAACGCCGGCGACGCCCTGTGCGCGATCAGCTACTTGACGCTGCTCCACGAAGAGGCGGTCGTACCGCCGAATCGCGTCGTCGAGATGCTCGGCGTGCTGCACGAGGCCAACCTCTTGATGTGCGAGGGCCAGAGCCTCGACATCAGCTTCGAGACGAGCTCCCGGGTCGAGATGTCGCAGTACCTCGAGATGATCGCCGGCAAAACGGGCGCGCTGTTCGCGGCCTCGTGTGAACTCGGAGCGCTTGCGGCCGGGGCCGAGCCCGCGCGGGCGCGCGAGTACGCGCACCTCGGCCGCGCCTACGGCCTGGCGTTTCAAATTCGCGACGACGTGCTCGGAACGTGGGGTTCGACCGACGTTACGGGCAAACCGAGCGGCGCCGACATCGCGCGCCGCAAATGGAGTTTTCCGGTCGTGTGGGCGCTCGACACGCCGCCCTCGGACGACCGCGATATCGTCGCGCGTGCGTACGCGCGCAAGGTGCGCCTCGACGCCGACGGCGTCGCCGCCGTGATCGGCGCCCTCGACCGGCTCGGGGCGCGCGCCGCCGCCGACGACGCCCACGATCGCGCGCTCGACGACGCCGACCGCATCGCGGGTCTTGCCTCGATCGACGTCCATCGCACGATTCGCGATTTTCTCGCCCAAGGAGCCCGACGAGTTGCGTAGCGCGGTCAGAACCAAAACGGCGCCGGCCGCCGTGGCCCTGGAAAAAGCCGGCTGGCGCGGATTCTCCACGACGGAACTCGCGCTGTGGGGGATGCTGCTCCTCGCGCTGCTCGTGCGGCTGCTCTTCATCAACGCCGACGGGTTCAGCAGCGACGTCTCGAGTTTCGAGAGCTGGTCGCTGACGCTGGCCGAACACCCGCTGCGCGAGTTTTTCGCGAAGGCCGGATTCGCGGACTACCCACCGGGCTATCTGTTCGTGCTCTGGTTCGTGGGACACGCGTACAAGCTGCTCGTCCACAGCGATCCGAGCTACGGCGTGCTCAAGATCTTCGTGAAGATGCCCGGGATATTGATGGATCTCGTCGATTCCGCGTTGATCTACGCGATCGTGCGCCGCTTCGCGTCCGTCGCTTGGGCCTTCGGCGCGGCCGCGCTGTTCGCGTTCAACCCGGCGACGATTTTCATCTCGGCCTACTGGGGCCAAGTGGATTCCGTTGCCGGCGCCCTGACGCTCGGCTCGCTCTTGCTGATGCTCGATTCCGACCGCCGCACCGGGCGTGCCGCCGTGCTCACGATCGTGGCCGCGTGGCTGCTGCTCGCGGATTCGGTTCTCATGAAGCCGCCGGCCGTCGTGCTCGTGCCGCTCTACTTCGCGTGGATCTTCGCGAGCGACGATCGGGCCGTCCGGGTGCGGCGCGCGATCGCTACCTGGGGCGGCGTGATCGCGGGCTTGGGTCTCGCGTACCTCTCGGCGTTTGCGTTCGTTCCGGAGACGAACCCGGTTTCACTCGCAGCGTGGCTCGTCGGCCGGTACGCTACGGGCGCGGGTGTTTACGCGTACAACTCGGTCAATGCGTTCAACCTCTACGTAATTGGTTTCGGCAACCACTTTTGGCAGCCCGACAATCAGTCGATCCCCAACATCGCGGGCTTCGGGTTCCCGATGTACATCTGGGGGATCACGCTCTTCGTGGCCGCCACGCTGCTCGTGATTTCGCGCTTCGTGCAGCGGCGCGAGCCGATCGCGCTGCTGGAAGCCGCGATGATCCTCTCGCTCGGGTACTTCGTCCTCTCGACGCGCATGCACGAGCGCTACATTTTCAACGCCGTGCTGCTGGCGACGCCGCTAATCTTCTATCGCAAACGCTACCTCTACGCCGCGATCCTGCTCTCGCTGACCCTGCTCGGCAACCTGTTGTATTCGCTCGACTACCTCTACGTGATGAACAACCACATCGAGGGCGTCGACGCGAGCGATCTGATACCGTGGTTGAGCCGGCCGTCCGCGCTGATCAACGTCGTCGCGTTCTTCTACCTGGGTTACATCTATCTGGGCACGGGGGAAGATCCGCTCCAGGATTACGACGTTGGGGCCGCGCTCGCACGAGCGGGCGCAAACGTGCGGGCTTGGTTCTCGCCGGTCGAGGGCACGGCGTGGATGACGCTGCGCGACTGGTCGATCGCGGGCTTCCTCACGGTCTCTTCGTTCGTCTTGACCTTCGTCGACTACGTGTGGCCGAGCGAGAAGATATTCGACGAGATCTACTACGCCCGCGCGGGCGAGGAGTATCTCGCCCACAAGGAGATCTTCGAGTTCACCCACCCGCCGTTGACCAAGCTCTGGATAACGCTTTCGATGATCCTCTTCGGCGGGCTACACGGCGGCGGCGATACGGCCGCCGGCTGGCGCTTTCTGAACCTCATCATCGGCGCGCTGATGGTGCTCGTGCTCTACTGCTTCGCGAAGCGGATCTTGGGCTCGACGGTGTTCGCCACGATCGCGGCGTCGCTCTTGCTCTTCGACGGCTTCCACTTCGTGCAGTCGCGCATCGCCACGCCCGAGATTACGGTCGCGTTCTTCTCGCTGCTCACGCTCTATGCGTTC
>Ga0302325_10014608_pt1 | contig 16711 bp, 20 predicted proteins | sample Palsa_T0_2_FD_201948 | JGI IMG/M metagenome (GOLD analysis project Ga0302325, IMG submission 201948) | Peat permafrost microbial communities from Stordalen Mire near Abisko, Sweden - Palsa_T0_2 | ecosystem: Environmental > Terrestrial > Soil > Palsa > Peat permafrost | place: Sweden: Abisko... | reverse complement strand
GACCGAAGGCCGAAAGGCGGCGCTGGATCTTCGGTTGGTCGATGCGAGCGCGCGCGATCAACCTGAAAGCAAAGCCAACCTCGCGGTCCACGAAATCTTCCGCATCTGGCAAGAGACGAAGGCCGACCGGCTGACGCAGCTTGTCTTCTGCGATTTGTCGACGCCGAAAGACGCCGGGTTCTCGGTGTATAACGACGTTCAAGCAAAACTGGTCATTGCCGGTGTCCCCGTCAATGAGATCGCCTTCATTCAGGATTACGACAGCGATGCGGCCAAGCTTGCGCTGTTCAACGATGTACGTGCGGGCAGGGTTCGCATCCTGATGGGCAGCACGCAGAAGATGGGTTCGGGCACGAATGTGCAGGCGCGGCTGTTTGCATTGCACCATCTCGATGCTCCGTGGCGGCCCGCCGACGTTGAGCAGCGGGAGGGACGGATACTGCGGCAGGGCAATCGCAACACCGAAGTACAAATCTACCGGTACGTCACCGAAGGCAGTTTCGACGCCTACATGTGGCAGACGCTCGAAACGAAAGCCAAATTCATCCATCAGGTAATGACTGGCCGCAACGACCTGCGCCGCATCGAGGACATCGACGGCGCAGCGCTCACCTACGCCGAGGTCAAGGCCATCGCGTCGGGAAATCCGCTGGTCATCGAGAAAGCCCACATTGACGCGGAGTTGAGCCGCCTCAGCCGATTGCGCGCCCAGCACCACGAGACGCAGTACCGGATTCGCAACACGATCCTACGAACGCACGAGGAGATCGAGATTCTCACCAGCCGGATTCAGAACCTCCACAAGGACATCGCGGCCAGACAACCGACACAGGGCGACGCGTTCAAAGTCCGTATTGAGGGAACGGAATATACCGACCGGGGAATCGCAGGCGAGTTGATCAATAGGCGGGCGCAGCAACTTCGGGGTTCCGGCAAAGAGCACAAGATTGGTGAGCTTGCCGGGTTTACGGTGGTTCTTCGGGCCAGCACATTAGAGCACACCGAACTCGTCCTCAAAGGCGCGAATCTGTACTCAGCCAGCATTTCAGACAGCGCTCACGGCACGATGCGTTCGCTAGAGCACACGGTACACGCGCTTGATGAAAAACTGGCCCAGACTGAGAGAGACGTTGGGGAGTGCCGGAAACGTGCGACAGAATTGGCGGCAAAGGTCGGCGAGCCATTCGAGCACGAAGCCAAGCTGAAGAACCTCACCCAGCGCCAGGATGAAATCGTGAAGTCGCTAGACCTGACCCGGAATCAGGCGTCCAACAGGCTCGACGCCGCCACGCCGCCCGATGGCGAGGAAGCCGTCTCGGAGAAAGCGGAGAAGACGCTGCGACGCCGGGTACACCACGTTCACACAACCACGGTGCGTTAACTTGCCCCGCTTACTTTCAACGAAGATTCTCTTAACGGGAGATTTCAGCCTTCACAACCAAGGCATGAAAATCCTCAACCTTGTTGGACCGCGGATTCGCAGAATCCGCGTTGGAAAGCGTTGGTCACAGAAGCGGCTCGCGGAAGCGCTGCAACGCGCCGGCCTGGATAACCGGACATTGCTCCCCCAAACATGCATTGCTGGCATTTCTGCTGGCACTTTTGCTTGCAGGCAGGCGGGTGTCGGTTTCAAACGCTTTACCCTCGATTTTATTAGGGTTCTTAACCTTTGTACACAACCACTTGCAGAATACTCTTTGACCTATGAGATCGTCAGGAATGAGCGGGGGGTTAGAAATCCCGACGCGCGCTCCTAGCCAGCCACGTCCCGTATTCAACGAGGACTGTCCAGGTCAGGCGGAGCCACAAAAAGAAAGACCCGCACGAACCGGCATGCGTTTTAGTTTAATGGTTATTGTTTTGTGTTGATAAGTGAACCCGAAGCCAATTTTCATGAGCCGGAATGATAACGAGCATTCGTGCTTTCCTTGAAGCCAGGATGAAAAGTTTAGCCTGATCACAAGCCAAGATCGGTCAGCCCAAGATGATCAAAGGGGCGAGGCCTCGATGAATTCCAATGAAATTTGCGTTCAGATTCCCTGATCGGCAAATCATTTATGCAAGCGTGCCGGTGATGCATGAGTCCGTTTGAGTCAAATTCCCAGTTCTCGTTGCCGTAAGCGAGAAACCATGTGCCAGAATCGTCGTGCCATTCATAGGCAAAGCGCACAGCAATCCGGCTACCGTCGAAAGCCCACAATTCCTTAATAAGGCGATAGCCCAACTCCTTTCTCCATTTGCGGGTGAGAAATTCAATGATGGCCGGCCGGCCTTGGATAAATTCAGCACGATTGCGCCACCAACTATCCACGGTATATGCCAAAGCCACTTTTTCGGGGTCACGACTGTTCCAACCATTTTCCGCCAAACGCACTTTTTCAATGGCCGTTTCACGCGTGAATGGAGGACAGGGAGGGCGTGGAGCTATCACATTTTCTGTATTCATAACAATTCATTGCTATTCGCTGGCGCAAATAATAAAAAAACATTTTAAAACGCGTGACGATGTCCTTGTCCGACGCAGTGAACTGTGCCGGCCATTTTATTGATTTTAATCTTACTTTGCCATAGAACGAAATTTCTGACGCTTGCCTATTTTTTGCAATTACACTTTCTGGTTGGCCACAGAGCCATACGGTCCAGCAAACGGTCGCGGATGATAAGTGTGTGGAAGAGCACCCCGCCGAGATGAGCAAGAAAAGTTGCGAAGAGCAGATACGCGAGGATGGTGTGCGTCGGGCGTAGAATCGCGTAGATCTGGGGATTCGGCGGGAGAATCGGTGGCAAATGCACCGCGCCGAACATAACTATGGGATAATGCCCGGCGGACAACATCCCCCATCCCACGAGCGGCAGCGTCAGCATGAGAGCATACATGAGCTTCTCGGACCACGAGGCAATCCGTCGTTCCAGTTGGGACATAGTCGGCGGGAACGGCGGCAAAGTGGTGAGCATCCGGTTGACTAGCCGGACGATTGCTAAGACAAAAATCAAGATGCCCAGCGGACGATGAATCGCCACGAGCCAGCGATAATTTCCCAGCGAGGCGACCATTGCCACGCCGATGAAGATCATCGCCAGTAGCATCGCGGCCATCAACCAATGCAGGATTCGCGAGAACAGGGCGAATTGTGTCGGGCTGGGAGGATTGGTCGGATTCGTCATGGCGGTAATTTTGTCGTTTCAGCCGGAGAGACGGCACTTGGGGATTTGCGTTCACTCTCGCGACGAGTGAAAGATTGTGCGTAAGCGACTGAACGCGCACTTAATAGCGGATCGTCCGAACCAGTGATGCCGGCGAGCAGGACGAGCGGATCGAAATTGATGTCGCGCGCTGGACTCGTGTCTTCGCTCTCCACGTGGTCAATGGTCAATGTTCCCACATCCACCCGCTGCCGGTCGGGTGGCCAGGGAAGCGTCGCATCCGCTGTTGGATCGTCCGGTTCACCGACGGTGATGATCAGATGCCACTGCAAAGCGTGGCTGTGGATGTCGGCAATCAACGCATCAAAAAGCTGATTGGTATCGGACTCGCGGGGCATGGCTGGGTTCAATGGCTGGAACGGTTGGACTGGCACCATTGACCAACGAACCGGGAGGACAGTGCCTTTGGCATTGATGAAGCGGAAGGCGTCCAGACTGTTGTAGGAACTGTCCGCAAATCCTGACGAGACCGGCTGGCTGCGGATCAACTGAATGGCCTTGGCTGATTCAGGATGTCCGGCCAGAAAGGCGCTCATTTTTGCAGGATCGGGTTTGCCCGTTGCAGGATCGGGGGCGGATGCCAGTAGCAGATCATAAAATCCTTGGGCAGAGTTTACCGCGAAAACGGGAATGTTGTTCATGCCGGTGCGCCATTCCTCGCCATCCGGCAGCTTGAACAAAAGCGCCATGCTACGCACTGTGTGCGCTGCGTCGGCGGCATACGGCTGTCCTACCGCAAGCGCGAACCGTCCGATAATGGGCACGCGACCCGGAAGGAAAACCACCGCTTTTGACAACACAGTGCCACCGCCATTGCTCTCAAAATAGCCACTGATGCAAACACCTTTCGCGTGATTACGACGAAAGCCTGGATGCTCGCCGTTCACCTGCTCAAACCTGTCAATTATTTTGGTGGGCGTCAGAACGTTCGGCGTCAGCCAGCCAGCCGTATAGGCAAACAAACCGGCAATCCCCAGAATCACCAAGCCGATAACCATAAGTCGCAAAATCAGACTCCCTCTATGCAAACTCTTGGGGAGCGATTGGGACTCTTGATTGGATTCACTTGAATTCATTTTATTGGTTAAAGGCAGAATTCATATCACATCAAAATCCAGCGAGCACGACCTTGCCAATGGTCTTGCCACTTTCGACCAACGCGTGTGCCTGCCTCAAGTTTGCGGCGTTGATGGTGCCGAGATTTGTCTGCATCGTGCTGACGATTTGACCGGCGTCTACCAGTGCGGCGACTTCGCCCAACAAACAGCCTTGCTCCCCCATGTCGGACGTTTCATACCGCGACCGGGTGAACATGAATTCCCAATGCAGCGAAATGCTTTTGGGTTTGAGTTTGACAATATCCAGCGGACGGGCGGGATTTTCAATTAGAGCCATCGCACTCTGCGGTGCCATGGCCTCGATGAGCTGATCGAAATGGTCTTCGATTTTCGTCAGCGCCAGCACGCAGTTGACTCCGCCGGGCATGATGGCCTTCACCTGATTGGCCAGCGGTTGGCGATGGTCAATGACGTGATGCGCACCCATGCGTTGGCACCATTGGACGGTTTCCGGGCGGGACGCGGTGACAATGATTTTGAGGCGGGTAAGCTGCCTTGCCAGTTGCGTAGCGATGGAGCCGACGCCGCCCGCCCCGCCAACAATCAGCAACGACCCTTCAGCGGATTTATCGAGGCGCAGACGGTCGAACAACATTTCCCAGGCGGTGATGGTGGTCAACGGCAGGGCAGCAGCTTCGGCAAAACCGAGCGTGCGGGGTTTGCGGCCGACAATTCTTTCGTCAACACATTGCAGCTCGGCATACGACCCGGCGCGATCCACCGAACCGGCATAGTAAACCTCATCATCAGGCCGGAAGAGCGACACGGCGTTCCCGATTTCCTTAACGATGCCGGCGGCATCCCAGCCGAGGATTTGCAACTGGCCGTCCGGCCGGCCCGGCCCGCCGCCCGCGCGAATCTTTGTGTCCACCGGATTGACCGAAATGGCGCGCACCTCCACGAGCAGGTCGCGCGATTGCGGTTTGGGCGCATCCACCGAGACATCCACAAAACTTTGCGGATCGGCAATCGGCAGCGATTTGTAGAAACTGACGGCTTTCATGATATGAATTCTTTTTTGTCTTACCGAATTTTTGTTTTGGTTGCCTTGGCTGCAATGTCACCAAGCGCCAGACTCATCACGGCTAATCTGCGCTCTGTTCCACTCACTTCATGCCGTTTGGCCAGCCAATCCGGTTCGTTGAAGGACAGCCAGGTCTTGCCGGCCGCGTCCTGCCAGACGAGCGCCTTCAACGGCAAATCTATTCCGATCGTTTGATTCGCCTGCATCAACGGAGTGCCGGCACGTGGATTGCCAAAGACAATGACTTCGGTCGGTCGCAATGCGAGTTCCGCGTCCGCCGCCAAAGCGGCGTGGTTGATGCGGGCAAAGACGGTCATTCCATGAGCTCTGATTTCGGTTTCGAGCCGGTCCATTGTTTCGCTTGGCGCGAAATTGCTTGGTATGGTCGTTAGGCCTTCCATGATGACCTCCTTCAACTTTTTGTCTTCACTGCCGATGGGCTGGCGGCAGCAGGCACGGCGGAAAAGAGCGGGATAAGTCCTTCCAACAAGGTCGGGTGAGTGAAGATTGCATCACGCATGGCGGTATAAGGCAGCCCGGCAATCATCGCTACTTGGACGGTGCTCATGATCTCTCCACCTCCAACACCGAACACAGTGAAACCGAGAATCCGGTCATTTTGCGCATCAATCAACACCTTCATGAAGCCACGCGTTTCGGAAAGCGTTCGGCTCCGCAAATTCGCCAGCATGGGAATTTTAGCCAGGCGATAAGAGATGCCGCGTTCCTTCGCCTCCCTTTCGCTCAGGCCGATCCGGGCGAGCTCGGGATCGGTGAACAGGCAGAAGGGCACCTGGCGTCCCGTCGTCACGTGGTTGCCGCCGGTGAGGTTGTCCCGCACCACGCGAAAATCATCGAAGGAGATATGGGTGAAGTGGGGGCTGCCAGCGCAATCGCCAATGGCCCACACGCCCTCCGCCGTGGTTTGCAGGCGCTCATCGACTTTCACAAAGCCGCGCTCGGTCGTTTCCACTCCGGCCAACTCCAAGCCAATGTTACCGGTGTTTGGCGTGCGGCCGCCGGCAACGAGGAGATGGCTGCCTTCCAAGACCACCTCTACCCCGTCGCGTGTGCCGTGAACTTTGACCCCAATACCTGACTTCCCTTCGACGCGATTAATCTTTGTATTGGTTGCAACCGTGATGCCCTCGTGCCGAAATAGTTCTTCCAAAGCCTGGGTGACGTCCTCATCCTCGCGATGGGCCAGATGCCCGTTGCGCTCGACGATGGTGACCTCGCTGCCGAAGCGGCGCATGGCCTGGGACAATTCCAAACCGATGTAGCCTCCGCCCAAGACGAGGAGATGCCTTGGAATGTGATCCAGTTCCAGCGCCTCAATGTGGGTGAGCGGACTGGCTTCACTTAAACCGGGCGTGTGATCGATGGTCGCGCGGCTGCCGGTGTTAATAACCACGTTCTTTCCGTGAAATGTGCGTGTGCCGCCATCAGCCAACGTTACCTCAATGGTTTTAGGCCCGATAAACTTTCCAGAACCCATGACCAGTTCCGTTCCGGTTCTCTTGTATATATCATAATGCATATCGACCAGGGCAGCGACCATCTTGCGCTTGCGATCACGCACGACCGACATGTTGATACGGGTGTTCTCCTTGCTGATGCCGAATTCTTCGCTGCGGTAGAAGTAGGAGGCGACCTTGGCGCTATGAATGATATTCTTGCTCGGCAGACAGGCGATGTTGGGACAAGAGCCGCCGACCCATTTGCGCTCAATGACGAGCGCGCGCTGACCTTTCCGGGCCAGGGTCCAGGCGAGATACTTGCCGCCTTCACCGCTGCCGAGAACTACCAGATCGTATTCTTCAGGATTTGTCGTGGGTGTTTTCATGTTGGTGCTGGGATTGGTTGGGTTTGATTAAAGGATCACCATTCATTCGGCGTCAGCTTGGCGTAGAGACCGGTCCAAAGTGAAATCTGTAATTGCAGCGACTTGCACCAGGCAAGATGCATCTTCTCGACGTCCGCCAGCAAATGTCCTTTCGCTGCCATGAACGGCTTGATCGTCTCGTTCATCACGGGGATAAACGCAATGATGTCGCGCAACGGCACGTGCGGCGTTGATTGCACGCCATCCACTTGGTTCTTCTTCAGGCTCGTATGGCGAAGGGCGATCTCCTGCTGATAGTCGAGCCAAGTCTGATCATACGGCCTTAGGCACGTGTCCAGGATCCACTGTTGAAAGCGCTGATTGCTGGCGCCCAGATAATTGGGAAGCGGATTTCCCTCCGGGGAACGGGAGTGTCGGGCCAGATGAGGAATGTTCGCGATAATCCCGCTGCGCCAGTGCTCGACGATTTGTTTCGTCTGATCACCAAGCACCTCACCCGCCAGCCGCAGGTAACGCTCATCCTCGGCGGTGAAACCGACGCTGATTTTAATCTGTTCCAATTCCTGAAGTGAAATTGACGACTTGGAAACGGCCTCGCCGCCGTAGGCATAGCCGGGAATATTTTCGGAGATTTTTTTCATTATTGTTTCCTTCTTCACTGAGAATTCCTCGATTGAATGAACTGCGCCAATCCCTTCAGGTCAGTGCCGACACCATCGGGCATAACTCCCAGTTCTTCGGGTGGAAGGTTCAGCCGGTTCACCCAGTAGGTGGGATATCCAAATATCTTCGCGCCGGCGGCATCCCAACCGCCATGGGCGACAAAGAGAATTTCTTCGCGATCCAGGTTGAAGGCGTTAATGCCCATCTCGTAAGCTCGGGGATCGGGTTTAAAGGCCTTAACTTGATCCGTGCTGAGAAGTCCCTCAAAAATGTCCCCCAAACCTGAGCACCTGACGCAGGAGTTCAACATGTGCGATGTAAAGTTTGATAATAAGATCATGCGGATGCCTTCCTTCTTCAGCAATCGGAGCACCGTAGCAACTTCGGGCCACGATTTTAGATTGAGGTAACCGTCCATGAGTTGCGAAACTTGTTCTTGGCTCATTCCAATCTTTGCCTTCTTAGCGGCGTAATGGAGTGCGTCTTCCGTCACCCGCCAAAAATCCACATAGCGTCCCGCAACTGTTCGTAGCCAGGTGTATTCAAACTGGCGCGTGCGCCATTCGTTGCCAAGTTCAGCAGCTCGCCCCGGAAAGATTTGCTCGGCCAAAGCGAACACCGGCCCGGGATCAAAAATGGGAAAGGCGTCGAAGGCGATAGCCTTGATTTTGGTATGTGTGGCTGCATTGGCAAATGGAGCAGAGGCTAGGAGTCCCGCCGCCACGCCTACCGTTGTAAGGCGAAGAAAGTCCCGCCGGGTTAGACAGTCATTTGTATTCATAAATTCCTGGATTCGGCGTCACCACTTCAGATTCAGGGACTAAAGATTTGCCTTTAAGAAATTGAGTATTTCCTGGCCAATTTCAGCGGCGTGGGTTTCCAGGGCGAAATGACCGGTATCATAGAACACCACCTTGGCCTTGGGATTATCACGCTTGTAGGCTTCCGCTCCCGGCGGAAGAAAGAAAGGATCATTTTTGCCCCAGACCGCGAGGGTCGGCGGATGATATTTGCGAAAAAATTCCTGAAATTTCGGATATAGGGAAACATTGCTGCGATAGTCCAGAATCAGGTCGAGCTGGTTTTCATCCGCACCGGGCCTCGCCATATAGGCAATGTCCAGCATATAGCCGTCGGGAGAAACAAGCTCCACGTTCGCCCCGTGACAATATTGAATGTCGCGAATGACTTTTGGGACTCAACGCATCCCGGCAAGCTTCGCGGTTTTCCGGCGTGGGATTTTTCCAATAGTTTTGCCAAGGCTCCCAGGCCGTGCTGAATCCTTCCACATAAGCGTTGCCGTTCTGGGTGATGAGGGCCGAGATACGGTCTGGAAAACGGAGGGCAACGCGGAGCCCTACGGGCGCACCGTAATTGAAGATGTAGATCGCAAATTTTTTTAGTCCGATCTGATCGACGAAATCACCGATGATTTCTGCCAAGTGGTCAAAGCTGTAGGTAAAGGCGCTACGATCCGGTATGTCGGAAAGCCCGTAACCGGGAAGGTCTGGCGCGATGACATGATAGTCGCCCGCCAATAGCGGGATGAGATTGCGAAACATGTGGCTCGAGGTGGGAAACCCATGCAATAAAAGGACGGCAGGTGCCTGTGGGGCGCCAGCTTCACGATAGAAGATGTTAACGTCCTGAACGCGGAGCGTGTGGAATGTGACGGGGACAGTTTTTGTTTTCATAAAAAGGAATCGCTTTTGATATGATTGATTGAAAGATGGTTTTCAAAAACCCTGGTCGTTTGATGTTATTCCTTTCTTGTTTTAATCTGAAACACGGCCCTTAAGGCAGCCGAGACTTTTTGATCCGGATTAAACGATTACTTCTTTTGCTGAAGTTTATGTTGCACAGGCAACCTTCGTCTGCCGGGAGAAAAGAAACTTTGCTCAACGATGTAACCAATCCGCGCTTGTAAAAAAGCGAATCCGGTCGAAGTGATTCAATCGACTTCGTCGTCGCGTTTACCGCAACCTCCAGCTTGATCCGCACGGCAGTAAATTAATTCTCCGTAGAGCCAAAATAACAAATTTTTTTAATTGCAAGTGGCCTTCAGGCATGCATGCAAGCCTGATCCCGTGGGATGCGCGCCATGCTCGGGTTTCAACGTCCCGATTCATTTGTGTGCCGCGACATATTTCAGAAAATCATCCAACGCTTTTTCCAGTTTTTGGAATGATTCTTCCAAGCGCAACACCAGCGGGGACATTTTCTGCCAGTCCAAGTCAAAGGAATAGGCGTTGCGGAACACATGGCCGTGATGGTTTTCAGCTGGTTCCAGCGCTCCAACCCGCCGTGGGCATCGAGCGCTAGTTTGAGAAGGTCGTTCATGCTCCTGCCTTTACTGTTCCCGCAGCCTCTTCGATAATTTTAACAATCTTCGCGGGCTGAGAGATAAACGAAACGTGACTGGCCTCAATTTCGGTAATGTGAGCATTCATTCTCTTGGCCATAAAGCGCTCCGAGTCGGGATTGATCGCGTGATCCTGCGTGGATATGGCATACCAAGAGGGGACGGTTTTCCATGCGGCAACCGATTGCGTTTCGCCGAAGGAGGCCCCGGCAACCGGTTTTTGTGTCGCAGCCATGATTGCGGATTCTCCTTCCGACACATCCTTGGCAAAGATTTCGTGAAATTTTGCCCGATCAATGAAAAGGAAGCCGGCGGAATCTGGGACAAGTCCGGTGCCCAAGGCGGTTGGCGGATATTGTGCAATCAGCGCGCCGATTGTTTCCCCTGCGTCCGGTGCAAATGCCGCGACATACACCAGAGCCTTAACCTTGGGATTGTTCGCACCCGCACCTGTGATGATTGCCCCGCCGTAGGAATGTCCCACTAGGACGACTTCGCCTTTTTGTAACTCTATCGCACGCTTCGTCGTTGCGACATCATCCTCTATTGATTTCAGCGGATTTTGCACGGCGGTGACGGTGAAGCCTTTTGCTTCGAGGAGCGGAATCACTTTTTGCCAGCCAGTGGCATCGGCAAATGCGCCGTGAACCAGGACGATTGAAGGTTTGGTGTTATTTGAGTCAGTCATATATGTATGTGGTTTAGGTTAGTGGTTATAGTTTTGTGTTACTGTTTGACGCTGTCCTTTTACAGATGCTTTGGATATTCGTTCAACGTGTCGTGAAGTTCTTCCGACAGCAACGCCGGGCGGTGCGCCGTCGGCGACTTCATCCGCAGCAAAAGTTCGCGATGCCAGGAATCGCCGCGCACTGGCTCGTCGTCCAACTCCACCGCCACGCGCTTAAAAATATTTTCCACGCCGGTGTAGAATGAATGCAGCAAGGCTGCCAGCGCGGACAGTTCGATTTCAGTCGGAGCCATGGTGCGGCATTTGGCGAGCAGTCCGTGAATTCCAGACAGCAAACGCTGCAATTGTTCGCGTTCCGTGGCCTGTTGCTTGCGGAATTTATCCCACTCGGACGAATTCATTCTCCGTGCGTAGGTAGCGGGTGAACGGCGTGTTGCTGTCCAGATCAATCAAATCCACCGAACGGCCAATCAAATCGCTAACGCGCGCGCCCATGCGATAGAAAACGGACGGGGGCAGGCCGGAAACCGCCAAGTCGAGATCGGAAGCGGCATCACCCGTCCCTTTGGCAGCGGAGCCGAAGACGTAAATCTCCCGTGCGCCAGCGGTTTTGAGTTCGGCGGCGGCGCGTTGGATTAAAATGTTTATCTCGGTGCTCACGCTGTATTTGATACTGCGTCGTTTGGGGCTGAAAGTCAAAGTTTTAAGAAATACGCCTTCAATTCCAAATAATTGGACTGGCGTGAAAATCCTCTCGTGCGCGAAATCCTAAAAGCAAAACTCCCGGAGCCGGGCGGCGGGTCAACGGTGGAACTCGCAGCGCGGCGGAGAGTCTTACCTTGACGCGACGACCGGCGACACACAATCGAATTTTGGATTCGCGCACACGGCAACCAGCGGATGCGTTGATTAGAGTTCTCGAACATCGGCTCAATGCGGATATCTCGCGTTCGTCTTGCCCTTATCTGCGGGCAATTTTTTGAAGACACCATCCCCTAACGAAATCGTTGCGGAAAAAGCCGGGGCAAAACCGGGGCGGCAAATAGCGATAAAAAGCGGCAACGAACTTGTCGCAATATGACGCCTTTTGTCACTGGTAATTTGCCGCTAGAGCATTTAAACAAATAGTGTAGCCATATTGGAGGGAGTGTGGTAGTGATTAGGCATGCGAACGCTATCGCTGGATCTCCGCGAGCGAATCCTTTGTTCCTATGATCACGACGAGGGAACTCGTGACGAGATTGCCCACCGTTTCCGGGTCTCCTTGGGAATGGTCAAGAAGCTCTTGCAGCAGCGCCGACGTACCGGCGACATTGCTCCGCGGCATCACTTTGCCGGACGCAAGCCCATGATTGTGGCCGCCCACCAGAGCCGGATCCGGGCCCTGCTGGCCAGGAAGAACGATCTTACCTTGAAAGAGTTGCGGGAGGCCCTGGGACTGACGTGTTCCGTGCAGGCGATCCACGTCGTGTTGGGGAAGATGGAATTGACATATAAAAAAAGACGCTTCGCGCCAGCGAGCAGGACCGCCCCGATCTCGCGCGAAACCGCAGGGCCTGGCGGCGGCGGCAGGCGGGCTTCGACCCGGCACGGCTGATCTTTCTGGATGAATCCGGGGCCAAGACCAACCTGACGCGCCTGCGGGGGCGGGCCCCGCGCGGCCAGCGCGTCAACAGCCGTTGCCCCGCCGGCCATTGGCAAACCCTGACCATGATCTCGTCGATCCGGCTGGATGGCGCGACGGCTTGCATGGCTCTGGAGGGAACCACGGACACGGAGAGCTTTCGCGCCTACGTGCGCGAAGTACTGGTCCCCACGTTGCGTCCGGGCGACCTCGTCGTCATGGACAACCTCTCGCCGCACAAAAGCGGCCCGACGACGGCCCTGATCGTCAACGCGGGAGCCGAAGTGCTTTTCTTGCCGGCCTACTCGCCGGACCTCAATCCCATTGAAAAGATGTGGAGCAAAGTCAAAAGCTTGCTGCGGGCAGCGGAGGCGCGCACGTCAGCCGAACTGATCGCCGCCATCGGCCAAGCCCTGGCCCGGGTCACGCCCCAAGATGCTCGCGGTTGGTTTGCCTCCTGTGGCTACAGCTTTTGTTGAAATGCTCTAGTTGTCGCCTTTTGCCGCCAGCAGTCATGCACACAACAGTTGCGCCGGAAGGAACCGGCTCAAAATCCGTCAGACATCTTCCCTTAGCACAGCTTGAGGCCATGACCGCAGACGCGAATGTTGCGCGAAATTTGCGCAACTGTTGCGTAACAAGTTCAACGCAATTAAACATCATTCAACACGGCTCAACATCAGCCGTTCATGCCGGTGAAATCGTCCAGCCAAGTCACACCCAGGACAAACGCAAATAAGCGGCGAAAAATGGAAATTGGTCAAGGCACGCGTTACCCCGTAGTTTCACAAGGTTTTTACGGCTCGCCAAAATCTCGCCGAATGTTGCGCGAAATGCTTCGCCTGATGCTAACCGTCCGTTGAAATCCAGTTGCCAACCGTGTTGCTTCGGATGTTGCCTTGCGTGATTATCACCATGTTGCGAACCCGGTGCTACTCGTTGCGCGTGCATCAAGCACGAAAACCGAGATTGAAGATGTTGGCAACAGACTGACAGAGACCCTCACCAAACACCAATTACCGGAAAGAGTTTCATTTCGGCCACGTCTTCAAAGAGATTTCAACAATTCGCAGCAGTTCCTTGCGGGTCGCACCAGTGGATGGCTGAACCGTCAGGCCGAAGTTGACGGTCTGAACGTAGCGCGCGAGCGCGTCCGCGTCCGCATCCGCAGGAAGGTCATCATCGGCGATTGCACGCTTGAAGCGTGTGCGCAACTCGGCAAGTCCGGCGGCACGCTGCGCCGCGAATTCCTCCCGCAATCTGTGGCTTGGTGGGGAACTGCCGTTGTCCAACGTGTGTAGCCATGTTGAGGGCCATGGAATGAGATGGAAGCCGGCCGTGATTACATCGAACGCCTGAAGGAGAGAGCCGGTGCAAAGTGAGCGATTCATTTTTAACGGTACAAAATCAGATTTTGACGCTGATCAAGGCCAACCCGTATTTCAACACGGTCCTGTTCATCACCGTTGTTCTGCTGGCTTCACCTTTCGCTTTCCGTCCGAACGGCTCACGGCTTTTCAAAACGATGCGAACCGGCTGTTTCACCTTGCCAAGCTTCTGCCATTCGTAAAACCCGTCAGCGGGAACGATGCACCGCCGTTTCTTCAGCGCGGCGCGAAACGCGGGCTTCTCTGCCAACGTCTCGACACGGGCGTTAATCATCCGGTTGCCGATGCTTGGGTCTTTCGCCCAGGATGGAATGAGTCCCCAAACCATCTCCTTCATGTAGCGCTGGCCGTCGTCACCAACCACGACCACCGCTTGCGAAGGGGCTATATTGAATCGGGGATTGTACGTGGCCGATGCCAGTGGCAACGGCGCACCGAAACGGTCGGCGACTTTCTTCAAGTCAGCGGTTAGCGTGTAGCGCCCACACATATCGCAGTCACAATAGCTGGACGTGTGTTGAAGCGCAACGCCGCCTCACCGAGTCCGCACTTGCCAGGTGAACACTCAAACGGCCGGATGTTGCGTGTGACGCGTTGCCAGACGTAACGGCTACCATGGCTCCGGAACGCGGCCTGCATTCATCACGAGTCAGCCGCCCGCGCCACGCCACGTAACATTCCGGCAAACAGCACCTGGTGCAGGGGCCACACGCTGTACCAATACGCCAGTCCCCACAGACCCACCGGATCAAAAATCGCCGTCTGCCGAATGACCGCACCGTTCTCCGCTGGTTCGACCACGAACTCCAGCCAGGCGCGGCCCGGCAACTTCATTTCGGCGAAAAAAAGCAATCGTTTACCCGTGTCCAGCGCTTCCACCCGCCAGCAGTCCACAGTGTCGCCAACCAGCAGTGACGCCGGATCACGCCGCCCGCGCCGCATGCCAACGCCGCCCGCTACCAAGTCCATCCACCCCCGCAACGTCCACAACCAGTTGGCATAGTACCAACCGGTCTCCCCGCCAATGCGACAAACTGCGGCAAACGCCAGTTCGGGCTTCACCTGCACCAGCAGCGCGCGCACGTCCACCAACCGGTTCCCAAACCGCGTACCACCCCACGTCCGATCCGTGCCGCTGGCCGACACCGCGTCCGACCACCGGGTTTGCGCGCAATCGTGGTCCTCGTTGCGCAACGCCCGCGCAATCGCCTCCGTCATGCCGACCGGCTCAATTGTAAACGCGTGCCGCGCCGTGCCATCTCGCACCACCGTCGGATGGCGGATGCTGTCAATCAACTTCCGTCCCACCCGCGCATACAACGGCGTCACCAGCCCGAGCCACAAGCTCGACAGCCGCGGCGTCAACACCGGCACCGGGATCATCCATCGCCGCAGCCCGCGTTGCCGCGCATACTCGCGCATCAGATCGGCGTACGACACCACATCCGGCCCGCCGACTTCGAACGTCGCCGAACCCATGTTCGGCAACTCCAGTGCCGCCAACAGGTACGCCAGCATGTCGTTGATCGCAATCGGCTGAGCCAGCACGCGCACCCACCGTGGTGTCACCATGATCGGCAACCGTTCCACCAATGCCCGAATCATCTCGAACGACAGACTGCCGGACCCGATGATAATCGAAGCGCGAAACTCGATCACCGGCACACCGGTCGAGCGCAGGATTTCACCAACCTCATGCCGACTGCGCAGATGGGGCGACAGATCGCCTCCATCCACGCCCAAACCACCGAGGTAGATAATCCGCTCGACACCGGCCACCTTCGCCTCCGCCGCGAAATTCTGCGCCGACCGCCGGTCCTGTTCCTCGAAGTTGCCCGCCGACCCCATGGAGTGGACGAGATAATACGCGACCGCCGCCCCTGCCAAGGCGGGTCGGAGTGATTCCGCGACGAGCAGATCGCCGGCAACCACTTCCACGTCGGCCGGTACGCGCTGGCGAAAGTGTTCCGGCCGTCGCACGAGGCAGCGCATCCGGCAGCCCGTGCCCGCCAGTTCCGCCAGCAACCGGCCGCCGACGTAACCGGTGGCACCGGTTATGAGAACAAGTTTTGTTGGGGCGCTAAGCGGCATGTAAGAGATAGTAACACAGCAGTGACGCGTTGCAGCCATCTCATCGCGATGATTGCGCGGCGTGCACCAAGTCAACGCTGCGAGAGAAGTCGGTATCCTCCGAGTCGTATCCAGTGCGCGATCTTGGAGGGATTCAATGCCCACACTCCGGCCGGACGCCCCACTACCGGGCAACTGCCGCAACAGCGCATTCCGTACGCGGGTCGGCGGCGGAAAGTTGCAACCACGGAACCAAGCGACGATGTTAATGGCTTGAACTCAACGATCATGGGACTGCGGACGGCGGGCGCCGTGTTTGCCGTCGTGTGTATAGGTCATCTGTTGCGGGTGGTGACCCGTGTCGATTTACTCGTCGGGGGACATCAACTGCCCGTATGGGTAAATGTCGTGGCGTGCGTGATGGCGGGGGTCTTAGTGCCTGGATGTGGAAACTCTCGTCCCTGCGGGCGGACACGACTGCCGACCGCCAAGAGCCATAATTCCGCCGGCGGACTTACAAGCGGCACCCGGGCGCGGTCCGGTTAAGAGTAAGCAACTAGCGGATCGTCAACTCGACACTGCTCTCGATGATTCCCGCGCCGATGGCATAGCGGGTACGAGATGGCTTCCTACGGCTTCCTCCATGCCTGGGCCGAACTATTGGACAATTCTGAGGCGGCGGCTTTATTGGAGGAAATTCTGGCGCAGGAACGAGCCGCAAATG
>Ga0302325_10014607_pt1 | contig 16711 bp, 13 predicted proteins | sample Palsa_T0_2_FD_201948 | JGI IMG/M metagenome (GOLD analysis project Ga0302325, IMG submission 201948) | Peat permafrost microbial communities from Stordalen Mire near Abisko, Sweden - Palsa_T0_2 | ecosystem: Environmental > Terrestrial > Soil > Palsa > Peat permafrost | place: Sweden: Abisko... | reverse complement strand
TCTTTGTTTGCCAATCTATATCGTTAAAAGCTGTACATGTGGATAAACTGAAAATCAATAAAAAATGTGGAATTTCGGCAGATTTTGCATGGCCTGTTTTTCACGTTCATTGTGACTTTTTTGCGGCTTGGGAATTCACGATGATCTGGAGCGAAGTTTTTGGTCTTGTCAGAAACAAATTTTGCTGTTCCCAAGCATTGAAGCCCCGCACCCCGATGAAAATCTCTCCCTGCCTCGTTTTGCTCTTGAGTGTCGCTTCAGCGTTTGCCGAAGATGCGATGAAATTCGTTTCGCCGGATAAGTCGAGTACGCTTGTGATAGACAAATCCGGAAAGCTAGATCTTATCGAGCTGAAGTCCGGGAAGAGAGTCCATCGCCTCTTCTATGAGGATGTAGACTCCATTTTTAAGCCCCGGATCGCGGAAGCTTTTAACGCATCTCTGAACAAGGTTGGGAAAATTGTGCTCCCCACGTTTACCAGTGCCCGCTGGACCTCTGCGGAGGAAGTGGAAATCAAGGGTGAATCCTCCGTGATCATTAACGATGATGACGGTGACGAATTCACATTCACCGCGTCGGTTTCAAAGTCGGGGAGCGTGAAACATCTAATCGTGGTTCCGACGAAGTAGAATCGGGCAATCGCTGCGGGCGCGCCTGCTATCAGCAGGCATGCCGAGATGCACTAGTCTTTTCCATGAAGTCTGGCATAGTCGTTCCGGGCACTTCTCCGATCTTCTAATTGCTTATGAAATCTGTTCTCCTGGCCCTTTTCGTGGTGACAAGCTTTACCATCGTTTTATTTCCGCGTCAGGTCGCAGCGGTGCAGGTGACATTGATCTTACGAAATATCGCGACCGACGATTTTGACGAGTGGAAGATAAAGCCCGGTCACAGATTTACGAAGACGACCGGCAAACTCGGACGAGACAGCGCGGAGTTTGAGCAGTCCTGGGAGGTCGGGGAAGCTGGAGGCAACATACGATTTTGGTGGGCCCATTTGAGCGGGGAAGTCGATGCGACTGTTCTGGTCGACAACGTTGTTGTCTTCGAAGGACGTTGCACCCACGCCGGCAGTGGCACCTTGCGGATGATCGATACGTGCAGTTACCCGCGCGTTTATAAGACGGGCGGTGGCGGTCCTTACCTGCTGGACAAGCCAAATTGCGACACTACGCGTGTTCTGTTTGCAACGTCGATGTTACTCGACCGCTTTGGTGCCGCTGAATCTCTATCAACGAATTTTCTCGTGCGCGGCCCGCTACCGAGGAAGTGAAGAGAGCCTCATTGGAGTTGACTTACTTACCCCTGTCTTGATATCACTCTGACCGTGGGCGTAGACTAATTGGGTTTCCGAGCGCGCGATGCGCCGACTGCGAATACAACAACCAAAAGGAGAACTCCGTGTCGATGGCAGTATCGGAACAGGCGTCGATGGACGCGGCGGTCCGTTACTTGCTCAGCAAGTACAGTCCCAAGGGGAAGTGGGTCGGCTGGCTGATGATGGCATCCATTCTGGTGGAAGCGTGGGATCTCTACGCGATCGCCTTCGTGCTGGTGTTCATCCGCGAGCAGTATCACCCCGACCCGCTGTTGCTTGGCCTAGCCGCGGCGGGCACGCAGGGCGGTGCGGTGATCGGCGCGCTGCTGGGCGGATGGCTGTCCGACAAGCTCGGGCGCCGAGTCATGTTCCTGAGCACGATGTGCATGTTCATCGTCTTTGCCTTGGTGCAGGGGGTCGTGCCTAACCTGGGCTGGCTGGTCGTGGTGCGCTTCATCCTCGGCGTGCCGCTCGGTAGCGACATCTCCACCGGCTACACCTACATTATGGAATCCATGCCCAAGGGCGAGCGCGAGGTCATGGGCAACCGTTGGCAGTTCATGTTCGCGGTGGGCGAGGTGCTGACTCTGGCGGTGATCGCCCTGTTCATCGTCGCTCGAATGCCATCGGAATGGATCTGGCGCGTGGCGCTCGCCCTAGGGGCGGTCCCGGCGGCGGTGATTCTGTTCCTGCGGCGCGACTTGCCGGAAACGGCGGTCTGGTTGATCCGCCACGGCCGCTTCCGGGAAGCCAGGCAAGTCGCGATGCAGATGTACGGCGACCGGCTTGAGATGCTGCCGGACAATGACGTGACCGTACCCAAGCCGCGCTTGACTGCCTTCCTTGCCGATCTCCGCAAGGACCCGATCCGCTGGCGCGCCAGCCTGTTCGGCTATATCGCGTGTTTCTGCCAAGGCAGCGAGTTCTCGACGTTCGCTTTCTACCTTCCGGTGTTGTTCGTCTCGCTCGGCGTCAGTTCCATCTTGGGGACCAACCTGGTGACGATGGGACTTTACGTGATCGCCGCTATTTCCGGCTGGGTCGGGCCGATGCTCACGCCAAAGATCGGACATCGCGGAATCAGTATCTGGGGCTTCGGCATTGTGTTGATTTCCCTGCTGGTGGCGGCGGCCGCAATCTACACTGGCCATAAAGGCGTGCTGCCCTTCGTCGCCGCGGCCATGCTTTGGGGGCACTACTGGGACGCGTCCAACTGCATGACTATCCCGACGATGGTCGCCCGGCCAGAATATCGCGGCACGGCCAGTGGCTTCGCTTACGTCTTCGTCAAGGTGCCCTCTTTCCTTGCCATCTTCCTGTTCCCGGCTCTGTTCACCGCCATCGGCCAAGCGGGCGCCACGCTCTTCGTGGCGATCTTTCCTCTAATAGGGTTGCTGGCGGCGATATTCATCCTCCCGGAGGTGTATGGCTTCGAGCAGGACTCTGAGCCGGCTCGAGCTGCGCCATTACGGCCAATTTGACCTGTCTGGAAATCTTCACCTCGGTCTGAAGATGAGAGGAAAGAGGGCGTAAAATGTATGGGTCTTATTTAGAAAATCAGGTTAGAATCTTTCCCCGATGAAGCTGAGCCGAGACCTTGAGGTGATTGCCAAGCAGGAGGGGGAACTGGTGTTTCCGGAATTCGATGAAGCCATTGCGTGGGAGTTGGGATCGCGATTGCGCGAACTCGCATCGGCCCGGCAATTGCCAGTGGCGATCGAGATAAAGCGTTTTGGCCAACCGCTTTTCTATAGCGCGTTGGGCGGTAGCACCCCGGACAACGCAGAATGGGTAAGGCGCAAAGGAAATATTGTGGCGCGTTTTCACCGCAGCTCATACGCGATTGGCATAGGGCTGAAAGAGACTAATTCGACTTTGGCCGACAAGTACGAGCTCCAGGCATCGGACTACGCGTCGCATGGTGGATCTTTTCCTTTGAAGGTCGTCGGGGCCGGATTGATCGGTTCCGTGACCGTGTCCGGCCTTCCGCAGCGCGCAGATCACGAGCTTGTCGTGGAAGCTCTTTGCGGTCAGCTTGGGCGAAATTATCTGGAGTTCGCTTTACCGACGCAAACAGGCTAGTTCATCGTCTCATCTGTAGCTGGCATATGCCAGCTACAGATGAGACGATGAACTAGCGGAGGGAGTGATCTTCCCGCGGGCTTCAAGACTGTTCCATTTCCAGACCTGCAAAAGCTCGAAGGTCTTCGGCATTCACGTCTGAGACGGCCCAGAAAGCGAACCCACCACGCTCCCAATGGGAGACATTATAGCCATCCTTCGTGAAAGTTTCCGCCGCGGTGTTCCGCCCGGATTCCGAAGGCCAGATAAACAAGTTAATAATATGTTTATTGCGTTGGTAGACGAGTGCCGCTACCTCCCGACCATTGAAATAATCCAATCGGCCTCCGGTCAAACGGAAGCCGCGCTCGGAAAAATCGTGCACGGGCGGCGCGAATTTAAGCTTTCCGTCGAACCAGGGTTTGACCGTATGCTGATCGGTCGACGGGACATCAAAAAGATGAGTCGCAAGCAACGAGCGAACGTGACTGGAGACCACCTCCTCTGCGAGGGCGTTGGCGCGCGACCGATCGAATATCCACCCTTGATTGAGGAATACCAAGCTGAGCATGACGGCGATTGTTGCCGCCATGGCTAAAGAAACGGAGAACCACGGAATGACAAACCAGCTGCCGGATCGTTGCTTTACGTCGGATCTCGAAGCCGGAAGAACGGATTGAATCTTCCCGGGAAGCGAGTCCGGGACCTCGAATCTAACCTGCGGATTGCCGAGTAAAGAGCCCACGGCTTTCCGGGCCTCGAGAAGCTGCTGACATCTGGAGCAGCCACGCAAGTGTTGCTTCACCAGGATCGTCGCGGCGACCTCCAGCTCATTATCGATATAAGCATCGATGTAATCTTCACATTCCTGGCAATTCATAGCTGGTCGTCCTGCTTTCGATCCGCCAACAGGAGATAGAGCTGGCGCCGCGCACGCGCAAGGCGCGACATCACCGTTCCAATCGGAACGCCACTGACCTCTGAGATATCCTTGTAGGATAAACCCTCTAATTCCCGGAGAACCACCACTTCGCGAAAATCGACTGGTAACGCTGCGATCGCCTCCCGCACCGATTCGACTGTCGCTTTCTTCGAAAGGCTTACCGAAGGCAGGGGCGCCGTATCTTCGATTTCGTCAATTTCCGAGTCCAGCGGCACTTGGTTCTGTTTCAGCTCCCGAGCTCCCAACGCGGTGTAGCAGGTGTTCCGCACGATCCGCAGGAACCAAGAGCGACAATTTGTTCCCTCGTGGAAGCTCGCAAAAAAACGAAATGCCCGCAGATAGGCCTCCTGCACCATATCTTCAGCATCTTCTTGGTTTTTCATCAGCCACCGAGCGAGGTTGTACGCATCGTTCATAAGCGGCAACAGCAGGCTTTCAAAACGGGCGCGTTTTTGCTCATCATTCATGGCCAGCCGTTACCCTACGATAAAACATACCGGCGTTCGATGGCGCTTATTCCCCAAGCTCACTATCCGGCGAGGGCAGGAATACCCCGCAAATAGCAGACCGACGATTGGTATCAGCCAGCAAGAAGTCCTGATTCTCGCAATTCACGAGTAAACGAAAGCGATTGCAGCCAGATCCGGTAGAGTTGAAATGCTAGTGTCCTGTCCCCGAAATACGAGGTATATTGCCGGCGGTCAGTTGGCTGTTTTTCAAGGCGCGAGCGAAGCGCCCATATCTGAGTCATACGGGTCGAGCGAGCAACGCGGAAAAACAGCCAACTGGCCCCGGCCCGGAGGGTTGCGATGAAAATGGGCCGGCGGCTGCGTTGATCGTCGGTCACGTATCGGTTCAGATATGCTCCCTCCTCACGCCTTGCCGGCGGCCCATTTTGATCGCAACAATATACCTCGTATTTCGGGGACAGGACACTAGCCGGTTTGATTCTGGATCTCATTGAAAGTCACGGAGGCAACATCTACGCCTGTGGTCTGATCCGGACTTAGAATCTCTATCCAGCCAGGGGCTATCTCGACGACCAGTCGACTATACGGGCTGACCCAAGCCTGCTCGCGGCTGATCACTTGGATCGAATTGCCACCGGTGCGGTGGATCGTGAACGGGTGCCACTCTTTGGCTTTCAATAGATCCCTAATCCGATCAATCATAGGCTATCGCTAATCCCAAAACAGATTGGTTACAAGCCCCGCGCACAGCATTTTACACGGCCCGGTTTGCCTCTTTCGCGCCGGTGCAGACCGGGGACGGTTCGCGTACGGCCCTTGCCGCTTTTTTGGAACGGCTCGACAGCTGACCAGTCCCCAACCGCATGCATTTTGATCCTTCCTGACAACTGACGCCCGTCATCCGGCAATTGCCAACTCTCTTCCCCGCCGCGACATTCAGACGAGCGATCTCCAAGGGTCCGCCGCGTACTTGAAGCCGCTCAATTTTGGATCATGCTCATCGAGCCCTTTTGTCAGGAGCAAGAATTTAAAAGCGATGCCCATAGTCCCGGGATGCATCAGCGCTCGGAAGGGCCCGAGAAACGCCGCGCGAGCCGGGGTCAATCCGCCTGTCTCGACCGCCTTTTCGTGCGCCAGGAGCCGAGACTCGGCTGCGCCGACCATGAAATGGTGCTGGTCCGCATATCCGGTGACGGTGAGAAACGCCTTAGCGGCTGCTTCCGCCAGCGACGTAAAATCGACGTGTGCGGTGATGTCTATCTCTCCCGGCCGTTCGAGCGGGTTGTAAGATCGCAGATGCCGGGAATAACATGATAATGTGCCTTCCGTGCGTTCCGGCTTGTAGTACTCGTAACGCGGGAATCCGTAATCGGCAATCAGCACGAACCCCTGTTCGAGCCTTGTGCTGACCGCCTGGATCCAGCGCGCAGCCGCCAGATTCACTTCGGTTCGGTACGGGGACGCGACAGGCAACGGCATTTTATCAATGGCTTGGACGAGTCCGGGCGCCTCGATCTTTGCGGGAACGAAGCAGAAGTCCTCCCCGGAAAAATCGACAAGCAGTTCGGACCACTCCATGTTGCGATAAGCGATGATGTGGACGGGCATTGCGTCCACCAGTTCGTTCGAGATAAATGCTCCGGTGACGCCGTGGAGGTCGGTCAAGCCGGTCAGCCACGTTACTTTCTCGAGGAATGCAGGGTCAAAGCGTGCTCGTTGGTGCAGCCGTTTTCGAGGTATTGGCTCGAGGATCGTGTAGGAAATGCATGCAGCCGCTTCGACGGATTCCTCCTTTATCGCGGAGAGCATATCCATCGCCAACTGGGCGTCCTCGGCCCCTTCTTCGACGATCGTGAAACGTGACGGGCTCCCGAGTAGTTTCCACATTTCGATGACCTGAGAAGCCAATAATTGTCCGTAGAGAGGGCCGACACTGACATTCGTGTAGTAATCTCCTTGCCTGCCAGTCCGGATGCGTGTTGAGCTGTAGTATCCGTGTGCAGGGTGATAGAGCGCCTGCTCCATGAACCAGGGAAATGGGACCGGACCGTGGCGCTGGAGATGGTCCCGGATGAAATCGACGAGCGGCAAGGATCCTGGCATGGGAGCAGCGGAATGTTCGACAATGGAAAATTCGGGTGGATAGTCAACGTGAATCCCCGGGATCAAGCGAGGATGGTATGCCTGAAATTTCCATTTGATCCGGGCGGCAGCCCGTGAAAGGGGTTTGCACCGAGCAGTGTATCTATGAGTGAACCGAGACGCCGCCCTCCATTTTTTTTCCGACCGTTCTTCGTAATCACGGTTTTGATCCTGCTCGTTGTGGCCGGGATTGGCGCATGGTTCGCATTCGATTTTATCCGGCGCTACGATCAGAAAGCCGCGGAATTCGATCTAGCGAAATTGGATTCGGTCGAGTCGGCGAGCGTGATTTACGACCGTTATGGACAGGTGTTCGGAAAAATCTTCATTCAAAATCGGGAACAAGTCACCCTGGATCAGATTTCGCCCTACCTTGTCGATGCGGTCATTGCGGAGGAGGATAACCGGTTTTACGAACACGGCGGCGTGGACTTTTTCGGGATATTTCGAGCGCTGGTAAAGAATACCCAGGCGGGACGGATCCGCCAGGGCGCCAGCACGGTCACCCAGCAGTTAGCGAGGAACGTATTCGACCTGCGAGATCGCACGTACGATCGGAAAATACTCGAGGTTTTTCTCGCGATGCGCATCGAACGGTTTGTGCCGAAGAACAAGATCATGGAGCTCTACCTGAACCGGGTTTATTTCGGGGGCGGCTTGTACGGTGCAGAGGCGGCTGCCAAGGGATATTTCGGGAAGCCGGCTAAAGATCTTTCCGTGGGGGAGGCGGCAATGCTGGCGGCCCTTTTGAAGAGCCCGAACAATCTTTCGCCGTGGCATAATTTGGAGGCCGCCACACAGGAGCGGGATTTCGTCCTGAACCGGATGGTCGAGGAACGTAAAATCTCTCAGCAAGTTGCCGTCGACGCAAAACAACAGCCGCTCCAGGTAGAGCCGAAGTCCGGGATTGTGTCACAGTCGTATGCAATCGATTTAATCCGCCAGCAAGCGGAGGGGCAGATTGGGCTCGAGTCAATCGCGAGCCAGGGGTACCGGATCTACACGACTTTGGACCCTGTTCTCCAACGGACCGCGGAGGAATCGCTTCAACGCGAGTTGGACAAAGTGGAGGCGCAGCCCGACTATCAGCATCAGAAATACGCCGATTACGCGAATTTCCTGAAGACTTGGAAGAGCACACATGCGGCGCCCGCATCGCCGCCGGTACCCGAGTATCTGCAAGGAGCTGTCGTTGCGGTGGACAATCGGACCGGAGGGATCCTTGCGCTTGTCGGGGGACGCGATTTTTCCCAGAGCGAATACGATCGTGCGCTCCAATCGAAGCGCCCGGCGGGCACCGCGTTTACGCCATTCGTCTTCACGGCTGCTTTGGAAAAAGGAGTCTTTCCGGGTTCGTTATTCGAAGACTCGCCGCTCGACAATCGTCAGGTGATGATTGGAGGCACGACCGGCATTCTGGGCGAGTGGGGGGTTGAACGCGCGGACAACCAGTACGAAGGGGCCCTGCCTATGCGACGCGTTTTTGCGGCGTCGAAAAATGCGGCAACGGTCCGGGTTGGCGTGGACGCCGGTTTGGATTCCGTCCTCAAACTGGCGAAAAAAGCTGGAATTCAAGATGACCTGCGCCCGTATCCGGCGACATTTCTCGGTAGCAGCGATGTCACACTGGCGGATCTTGTCACTGCTTACACCATATTTCCGGGCAGCGGTTCGCGCCCCGAGCGTTTGTCGATGGTGGTAAAGATAGAAACGCAGGACGGCCAGGAAATTTATCATTCGGAACCGCAACGGGTGAAGGTGATTGATCCGGGGGTAGCATTTGAGATGCATTCCTTTCTGACGGAGGTCATGCAGACCGGCACTGCTTCGAATGCTCGGCAGGAATTTGGCCTGAAAGACTTTCCCGCCGCCGGCAAGACCGGAACCGCCTACAACTTTACGGATGTATGGTTTGTTGGATACGACAGCGAGGTGACATGTGGTGTCTGGGCTGGTTTTGATAAGCCTCAAACGATTGTGCGCGGAGCATTTTCCAACCAGATAGCGTTGCCCGTCTGGACCGATATCATGAACGCGTCGCTGGCAAAGCAGCCTCCCAGAGAACTAGGGCGACCAATCGATCTCAAGCGCGTGGAAGTCTGTCTGGATACCGGTCTGCCCGCCTCGCCGAAGTGTATGTTGACTTCGGTCGCAGAGCCGTGGCTGCCCCCGCGTAAAGGAACGTTTTTCGAGTTTTCGACCGCCAAACAGCTACCGAACGAGACTTGCTGGCTGCATGGAGATGATACTCGCTCCTTTGTGCGGACCCTGCGGTCTCAGGACGCGCCGAGAGCGACCAACGCGACTGACCCCGCCCAGTCGTTTCCCGTTCTGGTCCGTGAACCGACGGTGCTTGGTGACGATCCCTATCAATCCGTAAAACCGCGGCCGAAAGAACCGACCCAGCTCGCCCAGACGAGCAAGGCGGATTGGACGCCGGCCCCTCGTGCCCTTCCTGTTGACAAACCCCCACCTGAAGTTCGCCGGGCCGAGCCAGTCGGTCCACTCGACCGCCAGCAAACACCGCCGCCGGTCGATTTACCGACGCCGCCGCCGGTGGACCTCAACGACGATCCGACGAATCTGTAGTCGGCTCATACCAATGACCAGAACATCCGGAATACGAGACGAAATCGAGATTTACGACGAGCGTTTTCTTTATCTCACTGTTGGAAACGCCTGGGTCGATAAGCTTTACACCGGGGCGCTTTGGGCCGAGGGCCCGGTTTATTTTGCAGACGGCGATTATTTGGTCTGGAGCGATATTCCAAACAATCGAATGCTGCGTTGGGCTGGCGGTCACGTCAGCGTTTTTCGGGATTTTGCCAACAACAGCAATGGCAACACGCGTGATCGGCAGGGCCGTTTGGTCACGTGCGAACATGGGGCGCGGCGGGTCACACGGACTGAGCCGGATGGCTCTATCACGGTTTTGGTTGATCAGTTCCAAGGCAAGAAGTTGAACTCTCCAAACGATGTGGTCGTCAAGTCGGATGGAACCGTGTGGTTTACCGATCCACCGTATGGTATTTTGTCCGACTACGAAGGGCACGTCGCAGAGGGCGAATATGGTGGTTGTTATGTCTTCCGCTTGGATCCGTCGACCGGAAATCTCGAGGCGGTTGCCAAAGACTTTAATAAGCCGAATGGGATCGCGTTTTCCCCGGATGAATCGAAGCTGTACGTCGTCGATACCGGAGGTTCCCACGCGATGGCGGGCGAACATCATATACGGGCGTTTTCTGTAGATCAGCAGGGGCGGCTAACCGGAGGAGAACTTTTTGCCGAGGTTTCTCCCGGTCTTGCAGACGGTCTTCGCGTGGATCAGCAGGGTAATATCTGGACGAGCGCCGGGGATGGCGTGCACTGTTATGCACCGGACGGGGTCCGACTAGGAAAAATACGGGTGCCGGAACCAGTGTCCAATCTGACGTTTGGCGGTCCCAAAAGGAACCGGATCTTTATCACGGCCACGACGTCATTGTATGCGGTGTATGTCGCGGCGACTGGAGCGCAGCGCCCCTAGCCCGAAAATCTTTTTTGTTGTGGAGGATTCAGAGAATGCTTACGGACCATGCCCTCGTGATTCAGCTGAACCGATCGGATGACGTTCTCATTGCGTGTCAGGATCTCTCTGCCGGAACGCTTCTCGATGAATATGGCCTGACGGTACGGGACGCCGTTCCGGCCGGACACAAAGTCGCAGTTCGGAACATTGCGTCCGGTCAACCCGTGCGTCGGTATAACCAGATCATCGGGTTCGCGTCAGCGCCAATTGCGGCCGGCGAACATGTGCATGTGCAAAATATGAAAGTCCAGGCGTTCGAGCGCGATTACGCCTTCTGCACGGACGCCAAGCCGACCAATTACGTTCATCCGAGTGCAACCTTCAGCGGAATCGTCCGTCCTGATGGGCGTGTAGCGACTCGAAATTATCTGGGAGTGCTGACCACGGTGAATTGTTCGGCCACTGTCGCCAAACGGATTTCGGAAGCATTCACAGGCGACGCGTTGAGAGAGTACGCCAATGTGGACGGGGTCGTCGCGATCACTCATACCACGGGTTGCGGGATGGACATAAACGGGGAGGGAATGGATCTCTTGCGCCGGACCCTTTCAGGCTATGCACGGCACGTTAATTTTTGCGGGATACTGATGATAGGACTGGGTTGCGAGGTCAATCAGGCAGAAGACCTGTTTTCCACCCAGAATCTTCCACCAGGACCGCTTTTGTCCTCAATGACGATCCAGGAATCAGGCGGCACAGTCGGCGCAATTCGGCGCGGCGTCGGACGAATCCGGGAAATGTTGCCGATTGCAAATCAAGCCACGCGTCAGACTGTCTCTGCCGGCCATTTGATCGTTGGTCTTCAATGCGGGGGTTCGGACGGCTATTCCGGTATCACGGCAAATCCGGCGCTCGGCGTTGCGGTCGACCTGCTTGTCAGCCATGGCGGGACAGCGATTCTGTCGGAAACACCAGAGATTTACGGCGCGGAACACCTGCTGACGCGACGAGCTGCTTCTCAGGAAATCGGTGAAAAGCTGATTTCGCGAATTCGCTGGTGGGAAGCATACACAGAGCGGGAGCGAGGCGAGATGAATAATAACCCTTCGCCGGGCAATAAGGCGGGCGGCCTGACGACGATCCTGGAGAAATCTTTGGGCGCAGTCGCGAAAGGAGGGACAACCAATCTGGTGGATGTAGTGGAATACGCTGAACCGGTGACAGCCAAGGGATTGGTATTCATGGATACTCCCGGTTACGATCCGGTTTCCGCGACCGGACAGGTCGCTGGCGGCGCTAATATGATCTGCTTTACCACGGGTCGCGGGTCAGTCTACGGGTGCAAACCTGCACCCTCGCTAAAATTGGCGACAAGTTCGCGGCTCTTCCGCCAAATGGAGGACGACATGGATATCAATTGCGGTGAAATCCTCGATGGAGTCGCGTCGATCCAGGAACTTGGGCAGCGTATCTTCGAGTTGATTTTGGAAACTGCTTCGGGTCGGCAATCTCGTTCGGAGTCGCACGGGTTCGGCGCGGAAGAGTTCGTGCCCTGGATGCTTGGGGCCGTCATGTAACAGAGGTGTTCGAACCCATGGTTCACGCCGAACCTACTGGTGCGGCACGAGTCCTTTCACACGGTTTCGATCGAGTTCGTATTCCGCGCCGACATGAGCGGACATCCAATGGCATTTCGAAGCCCGGCGGTCGCAATAATTTGCCGCCACTGAAATCGTCTTGGTGTCCGTATTGACTCCGTTCGTCTTGGATCTTAACCTTCAGGTCATGGGTGACAAATCTCCGAAAGCCACGCACAAGCAGGCGGCGCAGAAGCAAGCAAAAGCGAACGCCGCAAATCAGAAGAAGAACGCCGCCTCCAGCGCAAAGCAAGTTCCGAAGCCTAAGTAGTCAAGACGCACGATCCGCATCCGGTCCAGCCTACGCGTCCGGGTGGCAGCCCAGGCTGCTTTCGCCGAGCAGGAGTGGCCGATCCGGCACGGTCCGTCATCGGGCGGGAAAGGCTCAGAGGTGTTTCGCGCACTCTTGAAAGGTCGATTTCAGCGCGACTACCGGATCGCCCTTTGGGACGAACTCGTGCGTAACGTAGCCGGTGTGACCAGTCTCTTTGATGGCCCTTAAAATGGCAGGGTAATACAGTTCCTGATCCTTATCGAGATCGTTACGGCCAGGATTGCCCGCAGTATGGTAAAAACTAATGTAATCCTTTGCGGAGCGGATGGTGCGGATGATGTCTCCCTCCATGATTTGCATGTGGTAGATGTCATAGAGCAACTTCACGCGCGGCGAAGCGACAGCCTGACAGACCTGTACGCCCCACGCAGTGTGATCGGCTTGGTAGCCGGGGTGATCCACTTTACTGTTCAGGAGCTCCAAGGCTAAGTCGACACCTGCGAGTTCCGCTTCGGCGGCCACGCGAGCAAAGCCTTCAGCGGTATTTTCGACGCCAGCTTGGTCATTTAAACCATTTCGATTGCCACTGAAGCAGATCAAGCTCGGTATATTCAAGCGCTGAGCATTTGCGATGTTCGCACGGATTTCGTCTTGCAGCCGATCGTGGAGATCGCGGCGATTTAGTCCGATCGTCAGAGGCAGGTGCGCCGCAATTGCCGAAATGGCCAGACCGTGATCCTTCACGAGCGACCAATACTCGGGCGGCACTAATTCGACTGCCGGATAACCGGCCTCGGCGACGGCGCGGACAAACTGTTCCGGAGCGAGCTTTTCAGGGACGAAGCACCACCAGGCAACGGATTGAGAAATAACGCTCATCTTCTTGGCGTAGTCATCTGTGTCATTGTCAGTTTTCTCCGTGCCTCAAGAAGCAAACCGGGACGCTTTGCCTACAGCTCGAACCTAGGGAAAATCGGGGTTGGTTTGCCGAGGTCATGTCCTGAGGGCAACCCGCCCCACTGCAAGGTCCGGAAATTCCCGGCCTGCAACTGGTCCAGGATTTTCTCACTCGCTGCCGGAATCACAGGGCCGACCAAGAGCGCTAGCAACCTCAAAGTTTCCGCAAGCGTGTAAAGGACCGCGTTCAACAACTCGGATTGCGCCGGGTCTTTCGCTAGTTTCCAAGGCGCCTTTTGTTCCACCAACGCGTTGGCTCTGGCAACAAGCTCCCAAGCCGTTTCCATCGAGGTGTGCACTTCGAATCGCTCGAATGCGGCACGGTAGCGTTTGATGACGGAAATCGCCAGATCGCGAATCGCATTCAGATCCGGATCGTTCAGCTCGATCGAATCGAGGCGACCATTGCGGTAGCGCTGACTCATGCTGACGGTTCGATTGACCAGGTTTCCGAGGTCATTGGCCAGATCGCTGTTGTTGCGCTTCACAAGGTTCTCTTCGCTAAAATCCGAGTCCTGACCGACAATGTTATCCCTCATCAGATAGTATCGAAGGACGTCGGCGCCATATTTGTCCGCTAAAACGTCGGGATCGATCGAGTTTCCGAGGCTCTTGCTCATCTTTGCGCCCGCTATATTCCACCAGCCGTGGACCACCAATCTTGGCATCTGTTCATCCGGGAATCCCATGGCATGGAGCATGATCGGCCAGTAAACGCCGTGGGCCGGAACGAGGATATCTTTGCCTATGATATGCGCCTTGCAGGGCCAGAGTTCTTCAAAATCGGGTAGACTCGGATCGTTATCGGAGAGGTAGCCGGCAAAGGAAACATAGTTCAAGAGAGCGTCGAACCAGACGAACGTGACATAATTCGGGTCGAACGGAAACTCAATGCCCCAGGATAACCGCTCCTTTGGCCGGGAAACACAGAGGTCCCCGGAAAGGCGGTCGATCGCGTTTAGCAACTCGTTCCGACGCAAATTCGGAATGACGAAATCCGGATGCGTTTCTACGAAATTTTTGAGCCAGCCCTTGTGTTTCACCAGGGGGAAATACCAGTTCTCTTCCTCAAGAAGAATAACCTCACCCCATTCTGGTCCAAAGTCTCCCGCCTCATTTCTTTCCTTGTCGGTAAGAAATTGCTCCTGGCGAACACTGTAAAACCCGGAGTATTTCGCCTTCGCTAACTCGCCCTTTTCGTAAAGGGCCTGCAGAACTTTCCGAACGACTTTTTCGTGTCTGGGATCAGTTGTTGCCGCCCAGCCATCGTATTGGACACCGAGCTTGTCCCAAAGGGCGAGAAACTTCGCCGTGACCTCTTGGGCAAACTCCATTGGTTGAATCCCGGACTTCTGAGCTGCTTGTTGGACTTTTTGTCCATGCTGATCGACACCGGTCAAAAAGAAAGTCGGCCCGTCAAAAGTCCGGTGATACCTGGCAATGACGTCGGCCAGGATCTTCTCGTAGGCGTGCCCGATGTGCGGCTCGCCATTCGTATAATCGATTGCCGTCGTAATGAAGTATTTCATTCGGTCAGTCGCGCACTATTTTCCCGCCCCAGGATAATATACGAGCCTTTGCACCGGCACCCTCTGCTTCCTTAATCTGATTGTTCCGAACGTAGAAGAGCGAAAGGCTGGACCAGGCGAGCTGATCGTTCGGCCGAAGTTCGACCGATTTCTTACCCGCCTCGATCGCTTCGGCGAAATTCCCATTTTTCATTAGCGTCATCCCGAGCGCATGCCATCCGTCGAAAAAGGCTGGAAGCCGGTCGACGCATCGCCGGTATTTCTCGATTGCAGCCGGCAATTCGCCAATTGCCAGGTCGCCGTTCGCATCGTCAAAGAGCTCTTCAATTTCCGACGGGATCTCTTCCATTCGTTCCTCTGAGGCTTAGGTCAATCGACGCCGCCACTGCTCAAAACTCAAGTTAGCTTACCCGGTCGCCCCCTGGCCCAGGATGGGTGGGCGCCCCGCCTTCTGCAGCTCCACTCTCAGCCATTCGCGGATTGCGAGTTTTTCGTAGTGGCCATTTTGCTCGGCGTATTCGGTCTTCTTGAACTCAGCGTACTTTTGCTCGTCCATTGGTTCCCTATTGATCATGTGAACGATCAAAGCCGAGTCCTGATCTTGCAAAAGTTTTGACGTCTCATTCGTATCGAGTTCGACGCCGTTTACCGCGAGGAACCGGGCGAGTTCGGTATTTTTTCCGGGATCAGTAAGCGAAAATGGCTCCGGCGTCTCAGGCTTGTAGCCAGCGTTCTCGGCGGCTTGAACAAAACTGGTTCCTTTTTGGACGGCAGCATCGATTTTTTCTCTTACTTCCTTCGCTTTCGCCTGAATAGCCGCTTGAGCCTTTTCGTCTTTAATCGAGGCAACGATCTGGTCTTTCGATTCCGCCAGCGTGAGCGGTCGGCTCACCTCGATGTCCGTCAATTTCATAACGTAGAACCCGTCCGTCCCTTCCGTGACATCGCTAATCGGATTGTCTTTGGTGAGATTGAACGCTTCGTGAGCCAAAGCGGGGTTCTGTGAAAGCACTTTGTCCGGTTGTTCCAGTGTAAATGGCTCAGTCTGGATCACCGGGAGCCCTTTGTCTCTGGCGGTCTGTTCGAAAGTCGACGGGTTCTGCAGTGCGGCTTGAGCAAACGAATCTGCCTGTTCCGCAAGGGGTTTCTTGGCAGAAATCTTCTGATCGTCCGGTAATTTTTTCTGATCGTCGGCCAGCAAAAATGAGACCAGTTCAATCCTCCTCTTTTCCGGCGACAGGATGGTATCCTTATGCTGGTCGTAGTACTTCTGGACTTCGACGTCGGAGACTTGAATCGAAGACTCGAAATCAGCGCGTTTAAACCGGATGACGGCCAGCGACATTTTTTGATTCAGCTGTTCGTATTGTTGCTTAAACATCGCTTCCGGGAGCGGGGAACTGCCGTTTACCAGTTGGCTGACTCCGGCATATCGCAAATTATCCGCCACAACGTCATCAAGATCAGCGGCCGTAAACCCGTTCGGCTTCAGCGCCGTATCGACAAACACTTGATACTTTGCCGGGTCAAACTGGTTATTCGTCTGGAATTGAGGCAATGCTTTCTCGGTATTCCGTATTTGATCCGCAGTTGGTACGACCTGTAGCCGTTTGGCCTCATCGCGAAGCAGAAGCAAATTCCATGCAAAACTCAGAGATTGATCGTCCCGTGTCCGACCCTCGGTAGTCAAGTCTTCGACGAGGTCGTGCATCCCCAGAGAGAAAACCAATTGGATGGTTCTTTCGATTTTCTGAATGTCGCCGACGGTGATGGTTCGGCCGTTCAGTTTGCCGAGTGCGCCACCCCCCTCTCCACCACGGCGCATCGTCGACGGATTGTAAAACCAGGCAAAAGCGACGATCACAACGATGG
>Ga0302325_10014604_pt1 | contig 16712 bp, 9 predicted proteins | sample Palsa_T0_2_FD_201948 | JGI IMG/M metagenome (GOLD analysis project Ga0302325, IMG submission 201948) | Peat permafrost microbial communities from Stordalen Mire near Abisko, Sweden - Palsa_T0_2 | ecosystem: Environmental > Terrestrial > Soil > Palsa > Peat permafrost | place: Sweden: Abisko... | reverse complement strand
ACTGGATCGAGAACAGCTCCTGCAAAAGGATCGTTACGGCCATGAGTACGAATCAGTAGGCCCGGTCTGGATGGGGGAACGGCTGCGTTCGACGGAGAGCCCCGACGCATACGACGTGGTTATCTACAAGAAGGGTGGGTACATCCTGCACATGATCCGAATGATGATGAGAGACGGACAAAATGCGGATGCCGATCACTACTTCAAGGATTTGATGCATGATTTCACCAAGACCTATGACAACAAGCCGGCGTCTACCCTGGATTTCCAAGCGATGGTGGAAAAGCACATGCGCCCGCATATGGCCGCCGACAAGCAGCATCTCAATATGGACTGGTTCTTCCACCAATATGTGTACGGCACCGGCGTGGCGCACTACGATTTTCACTACAAGTTGACCGAACAGAATGGCAAATGGCTGGTGGACGGCACGATTTCTCAATCCGGAGTGCCAGCCGATTGGCACGACGTGCTGCCGGTTTACGTGCACCTTCCAGCGGGTAAGATCGTTCAAGCGGGTTGGGTGCGTATCACCGGGCCAACCTCGCAGCTAACGTTAACGTTGCCGATGAAGCCCGACAAGATCTCGCTGAACGACTACGAGGAGATTCTGGCGGTTGTCAAACAATAGCGTCCAGGCGCGCCAGGCGCGGTTATGGCTGGCGCTGGGTGTGCGCCCCCGCAACAGCACGATCCCGCAAGCGGACATTCGCTTCGTCTCTCCAACCCCTGCTCATAGCGTAACCAGCTGATATTACGGGGCATAGCTCGATCGTTGCATGGCCCACGGTATGCACGTGTAGATACCGACGAGGAGGATCAAAGCATGTCGATGACGCAATCTTGGTGGGATGGCCTTGGACGAAACGTGTGGACCAGCCCGCGTCACCATTGGGAAATGACCAGGCAGGATTGCGCATATGCCTTCCGCCGGTTGCGTAAGAGCGCCGGGTTCTCTCTTTTGGCGGTGCTGACGCTTGGGCTGGGAGTGGGCGCCAACACGGCCATCTTCAGCGTGGTCAACGCGGTCCTGTTGCGTCCGCTTCCGTATCCTCGCGGCAACGAACTGGTGGTGGTGCGGCAGGCGGCGGAGGGCCCGGGCCTGGACAATATTAATTTTTCGGTGAAGGAAGTGCAGGACTACCGCAGCCAAACCCAGACGCTCTCGGAGGTTGAGGAATATCACACCATGACGTTCACGCTGCTGGGGCGCGAGGAGCCGCTGCGGGTCCAGAGTGGGGTGGTCTCTCCGGGATTCTTTGGAATGTTTGGAGTGCGCCCGATCATGGGCCGGGATTTCCTGGCTGATGACGACCGTCCGGGGGCGCCGGCGGTGTTGCTGGTGAGCTACGAATTCTGGAAGCAGGGCCTGCGTGGGGATCCGGAGATCGTCGGCAAGCGATTTCAAATGAACGACAAAGTGCACACGGTGATCGGGGTGCTGCCGCCGGTGCCGCAATATCCGAACCAAAACGATGTGTACATGCCGACGTCGGCATGCCCGTTTCGCGGTGCAGCGCACATGACAGAAGACCGTGACATGCGGATGATGAGTGTATTCGCGCGCGCGAAAGAAAACGTGAGCGCGAAGCAGGTGAATGCGGACCTGGCGACCATTGCCGCTCGCCTGCGACAGGATTATCCGGAGAGCTATCCGCAGAAGATGGGATACCGTGCAGCGTCGTTCTCGCTGCAGAACGAGCTGACCAAACAGGCGCGCCCTACGCTGTTGGTGCTGCTAGGCGCCGCAGGCTTCGTGCTGCTGATCGCCTGCGCCAACATCGCCAACTTGACGCTGTCGCAGACGGCGCGGCGGGAGCGGGAATTCGCGGTGCGTGCGGCGCTGGGGGCGGGGAAGGGCCGCTTGCTACGGCAACTGCTCACCGAGAGCGCGATGCTGGCGGTGGCGGGCGCGCTAGTGGGTTTATTTTTCGCTTCGGCGGGAATGGATCTACTAACCGCGTTCGCGGCCAGGTTTACGCCACGCGCGCGGGAGATCGATATTGACCGCACGGTGCTGTTGTTCACGGTGGTGGTGGCCATGGTAACTAGCGTTGTGGCGGGAACGCTGTCGGCGTTCTTTTCGCGTTCGAACCTCAGCGGGGCGTTGAAGGATGGCGGCGCCGCGGGCAGCGGGCGGGCCAAGAACCGCCTTCGCAACTTGCTGATCGTCTCGCAGGTGGCGTTTTCGTTTCTGTTGCTGGCCGGCGCAGGCCTGATGTTAAGAAGCTTCATCAAATTGCAGGGCGTAAATCCCGGGTTTGTGCCGCAGCGCGTGCTGACCATGGGAATCAACCTGAATTTCTCGAAGTACACCACGCGGCAGCAATCCGAGGACGTAGCTCAGAAAATCTTGGCGGAGCTGCAGGTGCAGCCGGGGGTGATGTCCGCGGCGATATCGTCGAGCTTTCCGCTGGATCCGGACAACATCATCAATGGCTCCAGCGCCAACCCATTTGAAATCGAGGGGCAGCCGCCGGCGGCAGACGAAGTAACTCCGGAATCCGATTTCCGCACCGCTACGCCCGACTATTTCCGCACGCTCGGAATTCCCTTGCTCAGCGGCCGGAGCTTTACGGATGCCGATCGCGCGAAGGGACCACAGGTGGCCATCATCAACCAGGCGCTGGCGCGCCATCGCTGGCCAGGACAAGATCCGCTGGGGCATCGCGTGTCGTACGATAACCGCAAGACGTGGGCGACGATTGTAGGGGTGGTGGGAGATACCAAAGAATTTGGGCTGGACCAGAAAGTGAGCAATCAGATCTATCTGCCGGTGGCGCAGTTCGGGGTGGTGGGCAGCGTGATCGTGCGCGCCATGGGAGACCCGTTGACGCTGGCGCGCCAGACCCGCGAGGCGATTTATCGCGTTGATTCGCAAATCGCGATCACCAACATGTTGACGCTCGAGCAGGCCCGCTCGAACACACTGGCGTCGCCCCGCCTGACCGCCAACTTGCTAGGCATCTTCGCCGGGCTTGCTCTGATCATGGCGGCTACGGGGATCGGCGGAATCATGGCTCTCGCAGTTAGCCAGCGCATGCGGGAAATCGGCATTCGCATGGCGCTGGGGGCGAGCCCGGGCACGGTGCTAGGGATGATTCTGAGGCAGGGGATCGCGCTAGGCGTCGCGGGGATCGGGATCGGGCTGATGGCGGCGATAGCGCTAACGCGGCTGCTGCAGACGCTGCTATTCGAAATATCGCCAACCGACGTGGCGACCTTCGCCGGTGTGGCAATGATCCTGCTCACTGCAGCGGTGCTCTCGTGTTGGTTGCCGGCGAGGCGCGCAGCGAAGATCGACCCTCTGACCGCGCTGCACTGTGAGTGACCGCTCCGCTTCCGCGTTGGCAGTATTCCTAGTTCAGCCCTGACTGAGTAGCCTTGACGGCGCAGCCGACGCCGGTGGGGCAATTTCCGTTGGCGGTTCCGGAAGTTACGTAGGACAACGGGCTGAAGTAGATGCTGGACGCTTGAGCTGCGGTGGAGACATTGTCCAGGATTATCCCGCTACTCCCGCCGGGCTCGCCGAGGGAGGAATTGACGGCGGTGGGCATGGGCGTCGGGAACTGGGTGGAACTGCCGTCGGTGACGATGACCGACATCACGCAGCCGGCTGAAGGATTGGAATCGGCCACGCCACTCCCGCCCAAAGTGGTGCAATTTTGTCCGCCGCCGCCGGTCTGAACGCTGAAAAACATGTAATCGACGCCGGCATTATAGACTTCGGTCATCGGAGAGCACTCCGCGTCCGCCGACGAGCTGACATTGAGGAAGTTACCGTCTACACCCTGCAAACTACCAAACTGATCGAAATAGGCCCGCTCAATCGCCGGATTGTCGTTGGAACTGCCGGGATTCTTACCGCAGAAATACAGATAGCCGTATTGGTAGCTGCCCGAATAGTAGCTATTGTCGAAGTCACCATCATGCATCTGGACTCCGGCGGGTCCCACCACGAACGCCGCACTGACCGAGAAGTCGGTCGAGAATTGGGCTATTTCGGAGCCGCCATTGGTGTCGTCGCTCACGAAGGCGGTCACCGTCTCCGCGGTGGAGTCCACGATGGGGGGATCGGGAATGGGGAATCCGTTAACGCCTTGGGTTCCGGACGTGTAGGTCTGTGGTCCCAACGCTCCGCTCGATGCAACCACCGAGCTCACTACTCCGTTGGCATCGGCGACGAAAATGTTGCCGGATGTGGCGTCGAAAACCGGACCGGTGAGCGCGAAACCGGAGTCCACAGTGGTTTGCCAGCCCAGCGAAGGAGTTCCCAAGAACACGCCATTAACCTCGCGGATTTTGCCGCTATCGTCGCCCACGTAGATGCGATCGTTGGTGTAGTCGATGAAAGGCGCCGAGTTGCTATCGGACGACGTACTGAGAGTGAGGTTGACCATGCACGGCGCCGCACACGCTCTGTAGTTGGCAGCGGTGACCGTTCCCGGCACAACTGGGCTGGCCAAAGTTCCGTTCGCATTCTTCCACTTTACAATGTGTAGGATCGAGCCGACCGTGCAGCCGGTCTGGCCGGTTTGACAACTCGGGGTGCTTTCCACGATCGCTATCTGCGTGCCATCGTCTGAGAGCGCCGGAGAAGTGGTGGTCTCACCTTGCGCGGTGGAGATACCGTAGGCGAACTTCACCACCGGCCCGCTGCCTGGGCAGAGCCCCGCGGGCGTGCCGGAGTATAGATTCATAAGGCCGATCAGGTTGGCTACCGCCGCGGTGGTTCCTCCCCCGCCTCCGAAGAAGTTTCCGGAGAAAAAGGTGAAGTTGGCTGGGCAGGTGCCGCCACGGAAAGGGAAGCAATTAATCGGCGAGTCGGTGGTGTTATTTCCGCCCGCTCCCGAGTCCGTGCCGCCGGTGGCGACATCGATAAAGAAAATTGCGTTCCCGAAGTGACCGGTCGCGGTGTAAGGGAAAGTTCCGGTAACGCCGCCGCCCGCCAGTTCAGCCGCATTTACCGCCGCGGCCAAATCCGCGGCGGCCGATCGCGAGTCGGTGCCCACCTGGAACTGATCAGCGCCGGGAGTAGTGGTGTTGCCGACCGCAGTAAATGTCACCGCCCTGCCGGTAGCAGGGGGAGTGATGGTGATAGTGGAACCCACGGGTGGCGCGCCCCAGAAAATGCCGACGTTGGTGGCGTTCTCAATAAAGCCGGTGTGGGTTCCGGAGGCGCTGTTGTTATTGAAAACGACGAAGTCGCTGGTGCAATTGGCGGACGTGACCGAAGCGTTGATGTTGAATTCGAATTTGGCGGGATATTGCCCGTTGCCGACAGTGCCAAAGTTCGCCAACGAAGACGTCCAATCCCTGGACAAACTGCCCTCGATAAGCACGCCGGAATCGGCAGGGACCGGCTGGGTGGCCGCCGGCAACTCGATTGACACGGGCACGGCGGCACGCGCGACGGCGTTTCGGCGAGCCACTTGCTGCCGGAACCGGGGATCGGCCTGCGCACGGAGCGCCTTGGGAGAACCGGAGCTGGCGTAAGCATCAGCATGGGAGAAAATCAAGTGACGATGGCTCCAGTCGGTCACCATGGGAACCCGCGGACGCTCCGCGCTCTGCTCGGGCGACTGCCCACGAAGAATGATAGGGGCGAAGAGCAAGGCGAACATGATCAGGAGCGGGGCAATCGTCGAAGAACCACGCAAATTCATCCATTCCTCGCAGGACCTAGACCGCTGCCTCGGCTGGGGTTTACTGCCCGGTGAATCTGCCCGATTATTTGTGTGAGTGGTAGTCATCGGTGGAGTTGCTCCGCCTTGGCGGTGGAGCTAAGTGTAGCCCGCGCCGAAACATTCTCGCTCTGCCAGGAAAGTGCACCACACAAATCCCGCCTGGAAGCGGCTCCCAAAGCGAAGTGGCGGGGGCACCACTCCGCCTCGGGAAGCGCCTTAGGTCGGCAGCGGGGGCGCCGCCGACCTAGTTGGAGGTATACGTTAAGCCATTGAGCAATAAGCTACTGCAGCGCCGATTGGGTGGCCTTCACTGCGCAACCGATGCCGGAAGCACAGTTTCCGTTAGCGGTGGAGGTCGCAAACGATAGCGGACTGAAATAGACACTCGACGCCTCGGCCGAACTGGAAATGTTGTCGATGATGATCCCGCTGCTTCCGCCGGGCTCGCCGATCGAAGCCCGGACTGCTGACGGCATGGCGGTCGGGCTCGTGGCCGTTGGATTGGCGTCGTCATTCACGATAATCGACATCACGCAGCCGCCGGACGGGTTGCTGCCTGCCGCACCCCCGCCCATGGCTCCGCAATTCGCTCCCACGCCTCCTCCTTGAACGCTGAAGAACATGTAGTCGGTGGTGCCGTTATATACCTCAGTCATCGGAGAGCATTCTGTGCCAGCGGTGGTACCGGCCGCGGTGACGTCCAGGAAGTTCGTATCCACCCCGAACAGGACTCCGGTGGAGTCGAAGGTTGCGCGTTCGATGGCAGGACTGTCGACTGAGCCGCTGGGATCCTTTCCGCAGAAGTACAGATATCCATTCTGGTAAGTACCCGAATAATACATGTTGTCGAAGTCACCGTCATGCATTTGCACCCCCGCGGGGCCGATTACGAACCCTGTGCTGGACGTGAACTGGCCCGAAGTGCAAGCCGAACTAGCGGTGGCGTAGGGAGGATCGTTGGGCTGAGTGCAGATCGTGAATTGATCGAGGTCTGCGCCGCCGTTGTTGTCATTGCTTTCGAAGACGGTGACGGTTTCCGCGTTACCATCGACGATCGGCGGATCGGGAATCGGGAAACCTGTCGAGCTGCCGTCCAGTTGGACTTGCTGCTCCAGGCCGCCGTTGGTGGCCAGGACGGTGCTCAACTCTCCGTTGGCGTCAGCAACGTAGATGTTGCCCGACGTAGTATCGAAAACTGGACCGGTTAGACCGAAGCCGCTGTCGACAGTGGAGCTCCACCCTACCGATGGGGTACCCACGAAAACGCCTGCCAATTTATGTAGCGCGCCGGCATCGTCGCCGACGAAGATGGAATCGTCGGTGTAATCGATGAAGGGCGCCGAGTTGCTATCGGTGGAGCTGCTAAATTTGAGCGTGGTCATGCACGGGACGGTACAATTACGGTAAGCGCTGTTGGCGACCACCGTAGGAACGGTTACAGCGGTCCCATTGCCGCCGATCGGAGCATTCGTAACCGCCTTCCACTTCACCAGCTGAAGGTAAGAGCCGGCCACGCACGGGTTCTTGCCACCCACCAAGGCACAACCGGCAGCGTTGGCGGCACTACTACTCTCGACAATCGCGACCTGCGTACCGTCCTCGGAGAGGGCCGGGGAAGTGGTGGTCAAACCTCCGTTGACGGAAACGCCGTAGGCAAACATCACGTTCGGGCCGGTACCGCTGCAAATTCCCCCGGCGTACAGCTGATTAAGCCCGATCAAGTTGGCTACCTGAGCGGTAGTTCCTCCGCGCCCGTTGTAAAACGTTCCCGAAAAGAAGCTAAAGTTTGGGTGCGGGGTGGTTTGAGTACAGCCACCGAAAAATGGGAAACAATTGGCCGGGGATGCAGTTGTTGCGTTGCCGGCCGCGCCACCAGTCGTATCGGTTACGGTAACAAAGCTGCTGGCGTTCCCCTGGAAGCCGAAGAAGCCGAAGGTATTCGAAGCAGTGTAAGTGAAACCAGCAGCGATACCCGCGGCGGAGGCGGCGTAGGCCTTGATGGCCGCTACCAAGTTAGTCGCTGCCTGAGTACCGCTGGTGCCAAAATAGAAAAGGGGAGCCCCAACACCATTGACATCAGTCGTGGTGCTAGTTGCCGTGAAACTCACGCCGTCGATCTTGATGATGGCGCCGTTCGCCGGGACACCGTAGAAAAATCCGCGGTCAATGGCGTCGGTGCTAAACGTCGTGCCATGGTTGCCGGAAGCTTGGCCGTTATTAAAAACCGCAAAATCGGCGGTACAGCTGGGCGTAGCGTTAACGTTGAACGAAAACTTGGCAGGATATTGCTCGTCGCCGACGCTGCCGCTGAGCGTGAGCGAGGAGGTCCAATCCTTGGTCAAACCACCCTCGGTAGCAGTTGGCGCGGCGGCATCCGGAGGTAGCAGGGCTCGGGCGCGCAATTCGGCGGAGGTAGGTTCGGCCACGCCATGTTGCATGGCATTGCGCCGAGCCAGAGCTTGCTTGAAGCGAGGTTGGGCCTGTAGCGACTTGGCCTTAGGTGAATCGGAATTGGCGATTTTCGCGGCGTTGGAGTAAATGAGATAGTGATGGCTCCAGTCGGTGGGAAGCCCGACATGACCCTGGGTCGGGGTCTCGCCCTGAGTGACTTCGGGCTTCACGGTCTCGTCCTTGAAACGCTCGTCATTGGACTGCGCGCGGACAGTGGTGGCGGCGAAAAACAGTGCGAACAGCGCCAGCACGGGCGCGACAAAAGAAAGGCGGAAAGGCTTCATATGCATCCTCACAGAAACGAGATTTGGGGAGCCTAAATTTCTACGTACTATATATCGAAACGCCACACCATTATCAACAATATTTTCGATTGGACCCCCAAGTGCTATAAGTACTGGTCCTGCGTATATTCCTAACGCTATGAATCACATACGGTTATGTTCGGATCTCCAATTTTGGTCGGTAGATCAGCGTTGACGAAAAATAGAAGAAATCTCGACCCCAAATCGGCGGGGGAAAGTGTCCTGGTTTGGCCTGAAAAAAGGGCCGATTGGGGAGCCGAGGCAGTCGCCGACGGACCTCCCTTTTCGGACCCAAATCTGTGCTTGAGGGCCCTGCGCCGCGCGAACCTTGGTCCGGAAAAGCTGAAATGACAGTCCGCCTCTGGGGATAAAATGCTGCGTACGGTGAGAGTCGAATACTCGCAGCTAGTTTGGTTTATCCGAATGCCGGTGGATTCGGATCGTCGATTGGCGCAACGACGAAAACCACGCGGTCGCTGGACATCATTTTGATTGGCGAGAAGTGCACTATGCGGTTCGACAAACCGGGCTTATGACCACTACCTTCACCCTGGATTTAGAAGACCATCACCCGCAACCGAATCCTGCGCCGCGGTATCCGGAGATCACTTATAAGATCCTCGATTTTCTCAGTGCTCGCGAAGTCAAGGGAACCTTCTTCGTGTTGGGCGAGCTTGCGGAGCGCCACCCGGAGCTCATTCGTACCATTCATCAGCAGGGACATGAGATCGGCTTCCACACCTATGCGCATGTTCCGCTGGATCGGGAAAACCCCGAACGCTTTCGGGAACAAACGCGGCGGTCCAAGACGTTCCTGGAAGACTTGACCGGCGCGGAAGTGATCGGCTTTCGAGCGCCCATTTTTTCGCTTACGCCGTCTACGCTGTGGGCCTTGCCGATTCTGGAGGAACTAGGGTTTCGTTATACCTCGAGCGTGCTACCGCTTCGCCATCCGCTATACGGCTTTCCCGGAGCGCCGCAGCATCCATTCCGCTGGAAGGGTTCGCTGGTGGAACTTCCGGTTCCGATCGCGCGGATTGGCCCGGTATTTATGCCCTTTCTGGGCGGCGTGTACATGCGTTACTTGCCGGATTTCCTGTTGGTTAGACTCTTGCGGGATCAAAACGCCAGTACCGGTTTGTGGACCTATTGCCACCCCTACGATTTTGATGCGCAGGAAAAATTCGTGGTGATACGCGAGGCCACGGCATTAGTTAGTTTCGTGCTGTGGCTCAACCGCCGGGGAACGTTTAAGACCGTGGGGAGAATTCTCGATCAGGGTGCGGGGCTTCCGTTCCGAGAGTACTTCAGGGACGGCGCGTATGATGGAGTTCCGGTATTTGATCCCTCGTCCCAAAGTCTACATCCAGCAATTGCAGCATCATGAACGATGCCTGCGGTTAGCGCGACAGGAACTTCCAATATTTGGGCTGCAGCACGGCGAGTCCCTGGCAAATGACGCAGGCCAGAGTGCCGGAAAGATCCTGAACGTCCCACTCCTCCGCTTGACGGGGCAGGCCTCTGAGGAATTCTGCTAAGGGTTCTCGCGCCGCGGCCTTCGCGGTAATCCACCGCAAGATATCGCCTGGGATCAGCCAACGGCAGCGGACTGCATCGATAGGCTGCGAGTACGAAGTGGGTTGGGCCGCAGCGGCTTGGGCATACAGCACCGGGAAGTCGACGCCGGAACGAACGGCCAGCTCCAGGCTGCCCCAAAAACGCGGGTTAACTTCCATGAGTTTGGCCACCCCGTCGCGCGGATCGACCTTCCATTCGACCATGGCCACGCCCTTCCAGTGCAAAGCGCGCATCAACGTCAGCGATCTCTCAAGTAATTCCGGGTCATGGATGCCGACACGGTCTGTGCTTGGGCCCCCGGAATTAGGATATTGCTGGAGCCGTTTGTGAGAAAAATGCGCGAGGCAGGCACCGTCTGCTCCGAATAGCAGGGAAACACCGATGGCATCACCCTCTGGAGGAATGCGGGCCTGCACCAGGGCTGGTCCGTAATTTTGCCAGTAAGCTTCCGCGGTCTTACTATCGAAAACTGGGTTGTAACGCACTCCGCTCGCGCCCACTCCTCGGATGGGTTTGACCACGAATTCACTGCCGCTAGAATCAGCGGCGATCTTCAAAAGATCGATCGCAGAGGTCGCAACCTGCGTGCGTGGATGCGGGATGCCGAGACGCGCCGCCAACGCCATCGTCTCCCCTTTGTTTAGGCACGTCTCTAATGAATCCGGTTGCGGCACGAGAAAGTCGGCATAAACCCGCAACGCCTGGGACTCACGGACCACGTACCGGAGGGCGTCCTCTTCCATCGGCAACAGCACGGGCCTGGCCCCGGCCGGCATCTTGGCTGCCACCGACCGAAGATGCGCCGTCAGCACTTTGCCAAAACCGGCGGAGTTTTCCTTCGCCTCCGGCACTAACACTCGCTCCTGGGTGAATTGCGACCAAAAGCCGACCGTTAGCCAGCTGTCTCCCAATACATGGACGCGGTAACCGCCTTTACCCAACGCACGGATAGCCGACAGGCATTTGCGCATCATGCCATCGGTGAGAATCGCGACGCGGGCGCCTGGTAGTGCAGTCGAAGTTGCACCGGCGGCGTTGGATTTGGCCATATGCGGTTCTCGCACGAGTATTCAACAGCTTACCTAGATTCGTGCAGTGCCTCCACGCAAAATAGCGCGCTTGTGTTGACCGGATGCGCTCAGCAGCCTGGCAGGAGCATTGCGTGCCAACAGGTAGCGGTGTAGGTTACCGCTTTGGCCGGGAAGTCGAACCGAAAATCCGGCCTAAGGCGTGAACGGAAATCCATGACCATAAAATGCTGTTGCTGTGATGGAGACATGTGCCAAGGGCTCGAGTCGTGGCACTGGCAATGCCCGTCGTGCGGCTATGAGGCCTCGCAATTCGACGTAACGATAAACGAAACATCCAGTCACGCGCTCATGGACGAAGCCAGCCGCGAACATGGCCTGAAGACATTGCGAGAGGGAAACTTTCGCGACCTGCTGGCGCTAATACGCGAGCATGTGCCGCCGGGCCGCCGCCAGCTCCTGGACGTCGGCGCCGCGCATGGCTGGTTTGTGAAAATGGCTTCAGAGCGGATGGATGCGCTGGGCATCGAGCCCGACGGTGCGATGTGTGTCAAGGCGCTCAGCGAAGGCATTTCCTTGATCGAGGGGTATTTCCCGGACGCGATCAGCGCCGATGCCAAATTTGACGTCATCACATTTAACGATGTCTTCGAGCATATTCCGGACATCCCGCGCACGTTCGCAGCTTGTAGGAAACATTTGAAGGACGGCGGCCTGCTGGTTCTGAATCTTCCGTCCAGCGACGGTTTTTTTTATAAGACCTCCAAACTATTAAAGCGGGCCGGCTCTGCATCGGCGTTTGAACGCATGTGGCAAAAAGATCTTCCTTCGCCGCACATCCACTATTTCAACCCGAAAAATTTGGTGCAGGCGGCAGAAAAAAACGGATTTGACCGAGTCTCCGTCGCCAGCCTTCGTTCTGTCCGCCATGAAGGCCTTTACGACCGCATCTCGCATATCAGCGGCCGAGGGAAATTGCATAACAACTTGGTGTTCGTCGCCACCACCTTAGTGATTCCGCTGACGGGTGTTTTGAGCAGCGACATCGCGGTGGTCATCCTTAAGAAGAACAGTTCGGCGAGGGCATAGTGCGCGTTTCCGTATCACCCTAATTCCCCCACACCAAGGCCGATGCGGCTGGCCAGCACTTTTTCAGTCCCCCGCCGCTGGAAGGTTCCATGCATTTCGTTGTGTCCTAACGTGTATTAATGCGTATTTCCGGCAGCACCGCACAGAATTGAATGTGCTGTAGGTACGTGGCAAACTATTTTCTGGCCGTTCCGTCCCTATCTTCAAGACTCATCGCGCGATGGAAGCGATGAACCGGGCCAAAAGGGACGCCAAAGAGCGATACGAGTTCCGGGGTCTGCTGGAAAAACTCACATGCGCCAAAAACGATTTCTTATTTACGCGGCTCTTGCGCTGGTGTCGGTGTGCGTCGCGTACGCCAATCACTTCCACAACAGTTTTCATTTCGACGATTCGCACGCGATCGTCACCAACATTTACATTCGCGATTTGCACTACATACCCCTCTTTTTTAAGGATGCCCGGACGGGCAGTTCCTTGCCGGCAAATCAGGCCTGGCGGCCGGTGCTGATGACTCAACTGGCGATCGATTATCACCTTGGCCACGGCCTCAGCGACACTCTGTGGTTTCACATTTCAACGTTCTTCTGGTTTTTGATCCAGCTGATTTTGATGTTTATTTTGTTTCACGAGCTGCTCGACGCCGCCGCGCCGGGGTCGGCCAACCAATACGTAGCGCTCTTCGGAGTTGCCTGGTACGGGCTGCATCCGGCCATCGCCGAGACGGTGAACTACATTTGCCAAAGCGCCGACCTGTTGTCCACCCTCGGGGTGGTCGCCGGGATGGTGATGTACGTTCGCCTGCCGAAGCTCCGCAAGTTCGGACTCTATTTGATCCCGGTGGCGGTGGGGTCGATGGCCAAGGCGCCGGCGGTGGTTTTCTGCGGCATTTTGCTGGTCTACATCTTTCTCTTCGAAGAAGACGGGCGATGGAACCGGCTCTTGGCGGCGATCGTGAAATCGATTCCCGCCATTATCGTTTGTATGATTTTTGCGTATTTGAACGTAAAAATGGTTTCCAAGACCTTCACGCCCACGTACATGTCTCCGCAGGTTTATTGGGCCACCCAGCCGTACGTGATCCTGAGATATTTCCGGTCGTTCTTCGTGCCGCTATGGCTGAGTGCGGATACCGACCTCGCTCCGCTTCCTGGCTTCACGGATCCACTGGCATTACTCGGAATTGGTTTTTGCATCGCGCTGCTGCTGGCGGGAATTTGGGCGATGAAACGGCGCGAGCACCGTCCGATCGCGTTCGGCATTTTCTGGTTCTTTGGCGCGCTCGCGCCGACATCCCTTTTCGTGCTCTCCGAAGTGGAAAACGACCACCGCATGTTTTTCCCGTTTGTCGGGCTGATGATCAGCGTGATCTGGGCGGCGTACCTGGTGGTTTCGCGCTGGGTGGCGCGGCAGCCCGCGGAGCGCCGGAAGAATACGATCGCCGGAATCCAGGCGGTGACGGTGTGCCTGTTGGTCGCGAATGGTTTCGGAACCTGGCAACGGAACAAAGTGTGGCACACCGAAGCGAATCTGTGGCAAGACGTGACCATCAAGAGCCCGCTGAACGGCCGCGGATGGATGAATTACGGCCTGACGAAAATGGAGCACGGCGATTATGCCGGCGCGCTGGAGGATTACACGCGCGCCGCCACCTACGCTCCCAATTACTTTTTCCTCGAAATCAATACGGGAATCGACCTCGCGGCCTTGGGCCGCGCGCAGCAAGCGGAACCGCATTTCCGCCGCGCCATCGACCTGCAGCCTAACGAAGCGCAGACCTGGTATTTTTACGCGGGATTCCTCACCCAGCAGGGAAGAATTGCCGAAGCCGTTCAGAATGCTAAAACGGCGGTGACCCTAAATCCCGCCTACATCGACGCCAGCCATCTGCTGATGAGCCTGTACGCGCAGCAGGGCCAATGGGCGGCACTGCAGGAAGTGGCGCAAAACACGCTGAAATTGGTTCCCGGAGATCCCGGCACGCTGGCCGCTCTGAACCGTAGGAACAACGCGGGAGCGGAGTTGGCGGCGGTCGCGGTACAGGCCGATGCCCATCCCACCGCCGAGGGCTACCTGAATTTGTCGCTGAAGTTCCACCAGGCCGGGAAATATCAGGAATGCATCGACGCGGCGCGCAAGGCGCTGCGCCTGAAGCCGGATTATCCGGATGCGTACAACAACATCGCCGCGGCTTACGAAGCCATGTCCATGTGGGATCCCGCGATCGAAGCGGCACAACAAGCGCTGCGCCTCAAGCCTGACTATCAACTGGCCAAGAATAATCTGGCCTGGTCGCTGTCTCAGAAAAAACTGCAACACCACTAGAGCGATGTAGTCTCCGGCTTCACAGCGCGGCAAGGTCTAGTGCCGCGGGAGCGAGTCGTGTGCCTGGAGACTTTAAGCGGGCGGACGCGCCGGGTCCTGCTGGCTGGCGACGTGGCGATCCAGGGCGTCCCGCAGTAGCGCCACCTGCTGAGCCAAAAGCCTGCTGCGCTCGTTGAGCATGGAAACCCAAGAGAAGAGCTCGATAACCAGCAGGGACAGCCCGAAAATCACGATCAGGAACAGCGCCGAGGGTGGATAGGGAATTCCGAAAACCCTGGCGATCAGGAATAAGTAACGAAATGCCAGCGACGACGCCAGCAGCAGAAAAATCGAAATGCTCATCCACAGGATGGCAAATCGCTCGGTGATTTTGCGGGTGAGTACCAGCGCCATCACCAGTGCGAAGATCGCGCTGGTAAACAAAAATACGATGATTTGTCCGTGTTCCTGCATGCTCTCCATTCCTAATCGTGAAATTTAATCTCGGGCTTGCGCAGCAAGTCCATGAAAATGGCCAAGGGCACCTTCAACATGTAGACCAAGGATTTGAACGAGCCGATACTGGAAGTTCCGGCGGTGCGTTCGGACATGTGCACCGAAGTTTCAGACACCCGCAGCCCGGCGCGATGGGCCACCACCAGGGCCTCCACTTCCGGGTAATCCTCGGAGTAGCGATGGGACAGCACCCGGATGGCGCGGTGGTTCATCACCCGAAATCCGGATGTGGGATCGGTAATTCGCGTCCGGCAAATCGCCGAGAGTATGAACGAAAAAAGACGGATGCCCATGCGCCGGGTGAGCGTGGACTTGTACCCTTCGCCGGCAACGTGGAAGCGCGAACCGACCACCAGGTCCGAGCCGGAAGTGCGTTGCGCCTCCAATAGCTTGTAGAGCTCCCGCGGAGGATGTTGGCCATCGCCATCGATCTGGACGGCCAGGTCGTAGCCTTCGCGCAACGCGATTTGCAAACCAGTCTGCACTGCGCCGCCAATGCCCAGGTTGCAGGGCAACGAGACAACCCGAACCATCCCGGTAACCACCTCGCGGGTGCCGTCGCTCGAGCCGTCATCGATCACCACCACGTCGCACCCGGGACACTCCTTTTTCAATTCATTCATGAGCGCCGGCAGGGATCCCGCCTCATTGAAAGCCGGGACAATGATCAGCACGCGCGCGCCCATGGTCATCGAACCGGGATCCGGCTTCGCTGACGGCGATATTCGTTCGGGCGTCTTGGACGTGAGAGGCATGCGGTTGTGTGTTCGCTCGTTCTGCCCGCCGGGCGCAACGTGTTGCGCCCGGAAGGGTATTGCGCTTTCCAATCCAGGTTAGCTGGGACATGGCCCGGCTAACGATCGCTAGCTGTCGGAATTTAAAGAATGGTGCTGCAACTATTGTAGCGCCGGGGCTGATGGGGGAGGGGTCTATTTCCGGCGGAGGGTTTGCAATCTGGAACCTCCCCCAAAATGCAAGCGGCGGGCCTGTCGGCCCGCCGCCTGCGGCATTTGGTTTCGCCCTGTGTTATCCCCTTTAGTAAGGAGTAACGATCAGGCCTCGGTTGGAGAAGTGGCAAGTGCCGCCGGTCGCGCGGTACCGCGCCGTGAAGGTGTTGCTTCCGGCATGCAAGCCGGTCACGACGAAGGTTGCGCTGGCCTGTTGCCCGCCGCCGGTCTCCATGACGGCTTGGGTGTCCGAGGCGGCGACGGTCGTCGCTCCGGATACCGCGAAGCTCATGTAGCAGGAGTCGCCGCCGGCCGATGCATCCTCGAGCGCTGTGACCGTGACGACTGCCGTTCCAGCTGCGGAGACGGTGACCGTTACGGTCGGACCTGCAGTTCCCAGGCTCGTGTAGCTGCTTGACGTTGTGGTTTGCAACGTGGCCACCACTGCATGGCCAGGCAGGATCGCTCCGCCGGTCGCGCCAGTCGCTCCGGTCGCGCCGGTAAGTCCGACCCCGGTTGCACCAGTCGCTCCGGTTGCGCCGGTCGCTCCAGTTGCACCCTTTGCGCCCGATGCTCCTGCGGCTCCGGTTGCACCGGTTGCGCCGGTAGTTCCGACTCCGGTTGCACCCGTCGCTCCAGTTGCTCCGGTCGTTCCGGTCGCTCCAGTTGCACCCTTCGCGCCCGCTGCTCCTGCGGCTCCGGTTGCACCGGTTGCGCCGGTGGTTCCGACTCCGGTTGCACCAGTCGCTCCGGTTGCTCCGGTCGTTCCGGTCGCTCCAGTTGCACCCTTCGCGCCCGCTGCTCCTG
>Ga0302325_10014602_pt1 | contig 16713 bp, 15 predicted proteins | sample Palsa_T0_2_FD_201948 | JGI IMG/M metagenome (GOLD analysis project Ga0302325, IMG submission 201948) | Peat permafrost microbial communities from Stordalen Mire near Abisko, Sweden - Palsa_T0_2 | ecosystem: Environmental > Terrestrial > Soil > Palsa > Peat permafrost | place: Sweden: Abisko... | reverse complement strand
GCAGGATCGCCGGCGTGTCCATGTGGCTCGCGTGGTTGGCCACGAACACGATCGGCCCGGTGAGGCCGCGCAGGTTCTCGGTGCCCTCGACGCGACGGCGGGTGTACGCGTTCATCAGTGGCGCGAGCACGAGGCGCCCAGCCGTTTCTCGCACGACGTTCGCCAGTCGTCCGTGGGCCCATTCGATGTCCAGCCCGGTCACCGTGTCGCGCGCGGCCTGGCCGATCTCGGCCGATCGCTCGCGTGCCGTTCCCGCCAGCTCGCGGGCGGTCTGGCCGAACTCGTCGTAGCGACTGCGCTTGCGCGAACGTTGCTTGATTCCTCGCACTCGCTGCAGGTACCCCGGCGCGGGCCAGGGAGTTACAAGGCACCGAGCGTTGGCGCTCAGCGCCGGTTGTCAGCCATAGGGGAATCGAGTAGGGTCGCGCGCATGAGTAGCCAACTGGATCACACCCAGGACGAGCACGTCGGGCGCTTCGACGAGGGCCAGGAAGAAGAGCCCGAGCAGGACCAGGAGGTGGGGCGATTCGACACCGGCCAGGAACAAGCGCCCGAGCAGGACCAGGAGGTCGGGCGATTCGACACCGGCCAGGAAATCGAGCCTGAGACGGATGAGGAGGTCGGGCAGTTCGACACCGGCCAGAAAGAGGACTGAGGTCGGCGGACTGACGCGGAGTCCGGCCTGAGGGTCTCCGCCTCGATGTAGATATCAGACGGAGGGGTTGATTGTTGGCGAATGGCGCGGCTGGAAGCTCCGGGTGGGCACGGGCGTCTTCGTGCGCTCGCGTTCACGCTACGGCGCGCGCGCGCTCAGATTTGTGAGCCAACGCTTGCAGAGTCAGAACTGCGTTTGACATCGTCGTACGCGGTCCAATAGGGTCCGTTCAGAGAGGGTTTCTATCTTCCAACGGAGGGAGAGGTTGTGGGTATTTTTGGAGCGGAGGTGATCGGCACTGGCATGCTGATCCTCTTTGGCAATGGAGTGGTTGCCTGTGTCCTGCTGAATTCGTCCAAGGGCGAGAACAGCGGCTGGATCGTCATCACCTTTGGCTGGGGGATGGCGGTGATGGTCGGCGTCTTTGCCTGCGGTTCGTACTCTCACGCGAGTCTCAACCCGGCCGTAACGCTCGCGGATGCGATCTTGGGAGCGAAACACGGCGGCATCAAGTGGAGCCAGTTTCCGGCGTACGTGGGCGGCGAATTCGTCGGCGCGTTCATCGGCGCGACGCTCGTGTGGCTCGCGTACTACCTGCACTGGGCACCGACAGAGGATGCCGGAGCCAAGCTCGCGTGCTTCAGCACCGGGCCGGCGATCCGCAACCCAGTGTTCAACTTCGTCACTGAGTTCGTCGGCACGTTCGTACTGATCCTCGGCATCTTTACCATCTTCCACCTCAACATGATCCAGCCCGGGTTGGGGGCATTGATCGTCGGCCTGCTGATCTTCGCGATCGGTCTGTCGCTCGGCGGCCCAACCGGGTACGCGATCAATCCGGCGCGTGACCTTGGCCCGCGGATCATGCACGCGATCCTTCCGATCGCCGGCAAGGGCTCATCGGATTGGAGTTACGCGTGGATCCCGGTCGTGGCGCCGCTCTGCGGTGCCGCCGCTGCAGCGGGGTTTTTCGTCGCGCTCTACCCGCATCAGTGAGCCGGACCCCGCTCGACGCATGATGCCGTCGCCGTTTTCGCAGTGCTGTCGATGCCAGCGGGCGGGCCCCGCCGGCACGACGGCATGCCTCCATACCTTCACTACTTCAGCTAGGAGTTAACCGTGGCCAAGTACGTAGCTGCCCTGGATCAGGGCACCACGAGCACGCGCTGCATGCTGTTCGATCACAGCGGCCTGCCGGTCTCTGTCGACCAGCGTGAGCACCAGCAGATCTTCCCGCAGCCGGGATGGGTCGAGCACGACGCCAACGAGATCATGACCCGCACCCACGAGGTCATCGACGCTGCCGTCGCGAAGGCGGGGGCAGAGAAGTCGGACATCGCAGCGGTGGGTATCACCAATCAGCGTGAGACCACCGTCGTGTGGGACCGCACGACTGGGGAGCCGATTCACAACGCGCTGGTCTGGCAGGACACGCGCACCGACAAGCTCGCTGAGCAGTTCGGGGCTGAGGGCGGCCAGGATCGTTTCCGGGCGAAGACCGGTCTGCCGTTGGCCACGTATTTCTCGGGGCCCAAGGTGCGGTGGCTGCTGGACAACGTGCCGGGCGCCCGGGCGCGCGCGGACGCCGGCGATTTGGCGTTCGGCAACATCGACGCGTGGGTGATCTGGAACCTGACCGGCGGCCCGAACGGCGGTAAGCACTACACCGATCCGACCAACGCGAGCCGCACGATGCTGATGAACCTCGAGACGCTCGACTGGGACGACGAGATCCTCGCGGCGATGGAGGTGCCGCGGTCGATGCTGCCCGAGATTCACGCCTCGAGCGAGGTCTACGGCGAGGTGACATCCGGCGAGCTGGCCGGTCTCCCCATCGCCGGGGATCTCGGCGACCAGCAGGCGGCCACGTTCGGTCAGACCTGCTTTGCCGTGGGCGAGGCCAAGAACACGTACGGCACGGGTAACTTCCTGTTGCTCAACACCGGGACCGAGGCGGTGCAATCCAAGAACGGACTGCTGACGACGGTCGGTTACAAGATCGGCGATCAGGACGCCGTCTACTGCCTGGAGGGGTCGATCGCGATCACCGGCTCGCTCGTCCAGTGGCTGCGCGACAACCTGGGGTTGATCAAGAGCGCGCCCGAGATCGAGGCGCTGGCCGGGACGGTCGAGGACAACGGCGGCGCGTACTTCGTGCCCGCGTTCTCGGGCCTGTACGCGCCCTACTGGAAGTCCGACGCGCGTGGTGTGATCGCCGGGCTAACGCGGTTCGTGCGCTCCGGGCATATTGCCCGCGCGGCGCTCGAGGCGACGGCGTTCCAGACCAAGGAAGTGGTGGACGCGATGAACGCCGACTCGGGCGTGGACCTCGAGTCGCTGAAGGTCGACGGCGGGATGGTCGGCAACGAACTGCTGATGCAGTTCCAAGCCGACATTCTCGGGGTCGACGTGATCCGGCCGCAGGTGCCGGAGACCACGGCGCTCGGAGCCGCGTACGCGGCTGGTCTCGCGACCGGCTTCTGGGCCGAGGTCGAGGACCTGCGTGAGAACTGGGCCGAGGACAAGCGCTGGCATCCCAACATGGATGAGGCCACGCGCGCGGACCTGTACGCCTACTGGAAGAAGGCGGTCACCCGCACGTTCGACTGGGCGCAGTGACTCCTCGCTCTCGCTAATGGTGCACGGCGGCCCCGGCCTTGAGTCGGGGCCGCCGGCGGGGGTAGGTTGTCACGCTGTGGGACAATCCATCTCCGGTTTCGCGCCATGCGTAGCCTTCGCCATCTGTCTTGGGGGGAGCTGAGCCAATCATGAGCCCAATCGAAGCTGATCTTCTCGTTATCGGCGGCGGTGCCACCGGTGCTGGAGTCGCCTGGGACGCGTCCCTGCGTGGCTACCGCACGGTCTTGGTCGACCGCTCTGATCTGGCCGACGGCACGAGCGGGCGCTTTCACGGGCTGTTGCACTCTGGCGGCCGTTACGTGGTCAAAGACCCACGGGCGGCGACCGAATGCATCAAGGAGAACCTGATCCTGCGACAGGTCGCCGCGGCGACGATCGAGGACACTGGTGGTCTGTTCGTGAGTACGCCCGCGGACGATCTCTCCTACGGCGATGAATTCCTCCAGGGCTGCGCCGACACCGGGGTGCCCGTCGAGGAGATCGCCACCGATGAGGTACTGCGGCGTGAGCCGCGCGTCAACCCAGCCATCCGGCGAGCGTTCGCGGTGCCCGACGGGTCAATCGATGCCTGGAAGTTGCTGAATGCTTTGGCCAGCGGGATCACCGAGCACGGAGGTCGCGTGCTCACTTACCACAAGGTCATCGCGTTGCACCGCGACGGTGACGCTGTCACCGGAGCGACGCTCCGGGACACCCGGACAGACGAAGAGATGGAAGTGACTGCCGCGTTCACGATCAACGCGTCGGGTGCGTGGGCCGGCCAGATCAGCGCCATGGCCGGGATCGAGGGCGTGACGATCGTGCCCGGGCGGGGAATCATGATCGCGATGAACCATCGGCTGGTCAACACGGTGGTCAACCGCTGCACGATGCCCGCGGACGGCGACATCCTCGTACCCATCCGCACTGTGAGCGTGATCGGCACGACCGATGTGGAAGCCGACGATCCGGACGATCTCACGGTCGCCCAGGCTGAGGTCGACCAAATGCTCGACGCCGGCGACCAGCTCGTGCCCGGCTTTCGCAACGCTCGCGCGCTGCGCGTCTGGGCGGGTGTCCGTCCCCTGTTTCGAGACGCCCGCGCGCAGGGCTCGGATCGTGACATTTCCCGCGCCCACACATTGCTGGACCACCGCGAGCGAGACGGCGTGCAACGGTTCATCACGATCACCGGCGGCAAGCTCACGACCTTCCGGCTTATGGCCCAGGAGGCGGTTGACGCGATGTGCCTGGCGCTGGGCGAGGACCGCCCCTGCCGGACTCGGGAGCAGCCGCTGCCGGGCTCCGAGAGCGGCGAGTACTACACGGTCGGCACGCGCTTGCGCGCACGTGAATCCGACGGCAGCGATCCCCTGGTCTGCGAATGCGAGATGATCCCGCGCACTCGCCTGGAAGCGGCGATGCGCGACAAGGGCACGGTGAACCTTGACGACATTCGCCGCGCCCTGCGTCTGGGCATGGGTCCGTGCCAGGGCGGGTTCTGCACCTACCGGGCCACGGGCATCCTGCACGAGGTCGGCCACCTCGACGGCGCCACCGCGGACGCCGCGCTGCTCGGCTTCCTGCAGGAGCGCTGGAAGGGGACCTGGCCGATCCTGCACGGTGACCAGTTACGTCAGTCGCGGTTGGACGACTGGATCTATCAGGGACTGCTGGACGTTGAGCACCTGCCCGACTGGACGGCGGCATGAAGCCCGACGTGGTGGTCGTCGGCGGCGGGATGAGCGGCCTGGCCGCTGGCGTTGGGCTCGCCGAGGCGGGCGCGTCGGTGCTTGTCCTCGCCAAGGGGGCTGGGTCGCTGCAGCTGGCCCCCGGCACAATCGACCTGCTCGGCTACGCCGGCGAACGGGTGGATCATCCCCTCCGCGCGATCGCCGCCCTGGCCGAGCGCGATCCCGGCCACCCCTACGCCCTGCTGGGCGCAGACGTTGTGGCCGACGCGGCGCGGTGGCTGTGCTCCCGCGTGGCCGATGGTCCGCTGGCTCCCTACCGCTACGTGGGAAGTCCAGAGGACAACATGCTGTTGCCGACTGCGATCGGGGTCCCACGCCCGTCGGCCCTGGTGCCCGAGACGATGGGGGCGGGTGACCTGCGTCAGGGTGGGCGGATGTTGGTGGTGGGCTTCCGGGGCATGAAGGACTTCCATCCCGCCCTGATCGCGGACAACCTCACCCGCGCGACCGGCGGGGCGATGGAGGTCCGCGCCACCCAGATCGATCCTCCTGCGCTCGACGGCGAGCCGGGCACCATGAGGCTGGCGCGGGCGCTGGGTCGCCCCGGGGTGGCCGAGGCGCTGGCCACGCGCCTGGCGACGGTCGGGCGCGATGACGAGGTGCTCGCACTGCCCGCAGTGCTGTCAATCGGAGATCCCCATGGCGTATGGGAGACGCTCCAGCGCGGCGCGGGCAGGCCGGTATGCGAGATCCCGACGCTGCCGCCTTCAGTACCGGGGCTGCGCCTGTTCGACACGTTGCGGACGCTGTTGCGCCGGGCCGGCGGGCGGCTGGTCACGGGCTCCCACGTCGTCGGCTTCAAGGGGTCCGGCGATCACATCGAAGCGCTGCGCGTGCACGTGTCGGGCGGCGAGCGCATCTACGCGACGCGCTGGGTGGTTCTGGCCACCGGTGGTGTGAGCAGCGGAGGTCTCACGCTCGACGCCGATTGGCGCATGCGAGAGACGGCGCTGGGGCTGGACGTCGCCGGCGTTCCCGCCCCCCGGCAGGCCCGCTTCTCCCCTCGCTATCTGGATGACCATCCGCTCGGCCGGGCCGGGGTCGCGGCGGATGGCGACCTGCGGCCCTTGGACGCACGCGGCCAACGACGCTGGGAGAACGTCCTCGTGGTGGGTGGCGCGCTGGGCGGCGCCGAGCCCTGGCGGGAGAAATCCGGCGAGGGCATCGCGCTGGCCAGCGGCCATCGGGCGGCCCAGCTGATCCTCGGCGCCGAGGGCAGCGTCTCAGACAGCGCGGCCACGAAGGTTGCGCAGCCGATCGCATGAGTACGACCTCCCACAATCACGATCACGATGACGTGCTCGGCGACCTGATGCGCGGATCGCTCGACCACTGTGTCAAGTGCACGATCTGCGAGCAGTACTGCCCGGTCTCCGCCGTGACGCCGCTGTTTCCCGGCCCCAAGTACGCCGGCCCGCAGTCTGAGCGCTTTCGCACCAACGAAGCCTCGGTCGACCACTCGGTCGACTATTGCTCGGGCTGCGGCATCTGCACCCAGGTCTGCCCTCAGGGAGTGCACATCGCCGAGATCAACGCGCGCGCGCGCGCGAAGATGAAACACGACGACGGCATTCCGCTGCGCGACCGCATCATCACCCGCTCGGAGATTCTCGGCCGGCTGGGCACGCCCGTCGCACCGCTCGCCAACGCGACCCTACGCAGCCGACCGCTGCGCGCGGTGGGCGAGCGCCTGCTCGGGATTCATCGAGACGCTCCCGTGCCGGCGTTCGCCGGACGCACCCTGCGCGCGTGGGGCAAGCAGCACGTGGCATCGGTCCCCACCACCGATCGAGTGGTGTTCTTCTACGGCTGCGGCGCCGACTACTACGAGCCTCGGCTCGGCGAGATGGCCGTCGAGGTGCTGGAGCACAACGGCTTCGCGGTGGACATGCCCAAGCAGGGCTGCTGTGGACTCCCGCTGCAGAGCAGCGGGCTGTTCGACGATGCGCGGCGCTACGTGCGCAAACTCGCGCACAACCTCGCGCCGTCCGTGCGTTCCGGCGCACACATCGTGGCGGTGTCGACCAGCTGCGCGCTGATGCTCAAGCGCGAGGCGATCGAGATCCTGGGCCTCCAGGACGACGCCGAGTTGCGCTTGGTGTCCGGGCGGGTCCGCGACATCTGCGAGTTTCTCGTCGATTTGCACGACGACGGTCGGTTGCGCACCGATTTCTCGCCCGTCAACGCGTCCATCGTCTATCACGCCCCGTGCCAGCAGCAAGGCCACGGCATCGGCAAGCCCGCGCTCGAGTTGTTCGGTCTGATCGACGGGCTCGAGGTGGTCGAGTCGGACTCCCGCTGCTGCGGGATCGCCGGGACCTACGGTCTCAAGCGTGAGAAGTACGACATCGCGATGGCCGTGGGCAAGCCGCTGTTCGACCAGATTCGGGACGTGGCGCCGGGGCTGGTGGCCTGCGACAGCGAGACCTGTCGCTGGCAGATACATAAAGCATCTGGGGTGACCTCCGTCCATCCGGTGGAGATTCTGCATCGGGCCTACGGTCTGGGTGACGACCCCGGGGGCAGTGGGATCAACGGTCACAGCTAGCGTCACCCCCGTGGCCAAGCGCACCCGGGCAGGGACGTTGAGTTCCCGCGTGCTCACGGCGAGCACCGGTCTGCGTATCGTGCTGGCACCGGTGATCATGGCGCTGATCCTGGTTGGCGGCCATGACCGGACGAGCGCCGCGACACGCGTTGCTGCGGTGCTGTTTGCCGGCGCCGCGTTGAGCGACTTCGTCGATGGGCGGCTCGCCCGCCGTTGGGCGCTCGCGTCTCCGTTGGGCGCCTTCCTGGACACCACGGCGGACAAGCTGTTGGTCGCGTGCACGCTGTTTGCGCTGGTCGGCGTCGGGCGGGCGGCGGCCTGGATCGCGGCGATCATCGTGTCCCGAGAGCTGGTCGTGCTTGGCCTGCGCAGTGCGGTGGCCATCGAGGGCACGGTGGTTGAGGCCTCCCTGTGGGGCAAGCTCAAGACCTCGGTGCAGTTCCTGGCCATCCTGCTGGCCATCCTGCGACCGGGTCACCGCGCCGGCGGTTTATACCCCGACGAGTGGCTGATGATCGCCGCGGCGCTGCTCAGCGTGGCCTCGGGAGCCGACTACTTCCGGCGCTTCTCCGGCGCTCTGCGCGGGAGTGAGCGTCGCTGATCGGTGACGCGCACGCTCGTCACCGGGGGCAGCGGCCTGGTCGGAGGGGCGCTGATCGCCGACCTGCTCGCCGGCGGGCACGAGGTCGTCGCGCTCGCCCGCTCCGAACCAGCGGCCGCCGCGGTGCGTGCGCGCGGAGCGCAGGTCGCGCGCGGCGACGTGTTCGATGAACCGGCGTTGCGTGACGCGGCGCAGGGCTGCGAGGTCGTCTACCACGTCGCGGGGATCAACACGTTGTGCGCCAGCGACCCAGCGCTCATGATGCGCACCAACGTCGACGGTGCCGCGCTGGTGACCCGAGTGGCAGCCCAGGCCGGGGTACGGCGACTGGTTCACACCTCGTCGGCTGCCGCCGTGGGGGAGGCGCAGGGAACGGTTGGCCGTGAGGACTCGCCTCATCGCGGCTCCTATCTATCGGTCTACGAGCGCTCCAAGCACCTGTCCGAAGGCGCGGTGTTGCAGGCTGCGGATGGCACCGGCCTCGAGGTCGTGTTCGTCAATCCCGCGTCGGTGCAGGGCCCGGGTCGGTCCAGCGGCACCGGCAAGCTGCTGATCGCGTTTCTCGATGGCCGCCTGCGGGTATTCATCGATACCACGGTGAGCATTGTTGACGTGGCCGATTGTGCCCGGGGCCACGTGCTCGCCGCCGAGCGAGGGGTGCCAGAAGCGCGTTATCTGCTCTGCGGCGCGGCTTTGCCCATCACCGAGGCGTTCGAGCTCGCCCGGCGGATTGCCGGGGTGTCCCGAACCCCACGGGTGCTGCCCCCCGCCCTGGCCCGCGGCGGTGCGGCGATCGTGGAGCTCGCCTACCGCGTGCTCGGGCGCACGCCGCCGATCTGCCGCGAGATGGTCGCGACGATGCTGCACGGGCACCGCTACGACGGTTCGCGCGCCACCCGCGAGCTGGGACTGATCTACACCCCGGTTGAGCAGACCCTGCGCCGGACCATCGTCTGGGCCACCGCTCAAGGGTTGATGCGCAGCCGCGCGTCCGGCCCGACATGATCCGCGTGGAGGGTCCGCCCCGAGACACGGTGCGCACCCTAATGTCGTCTGGGTCGCCGGAGCGGTGACGAACGCGGTCGCGGACGTGAAGTCGATCCAATCCATCGAGCGGGCCGCGGCCATCCTCCGACTGCTGTCGGGTCGTTCCCGTCGCTTGGGCGTGGTGGAGATCGCCGGCGAGCTCGATCTGGCGAAGGCGACCGCGCATGGCATCCTGCGCACGCTCACGCACGTGGGCTTCGTGGAGCAGGATCCCGAGTCCGGCAAGTATCAGCTCGGCGCAGCGCTGCTGCACATCGGCAGCAGCTACCTGGACGGAAACGAGCTGCGCACGCGGGCGCTGAACTGGTCGGATTCGCTGGCCTCGCGGACCAACGAGGCGGTTCGGATCGGGACGCTGCACGATGGCCAGGTGCTCGTCGTGCATCACGTGTTCCGCCCCGATGACACCCGGCAGGTGCTCGAAGTCGGAGCACTGCTGCCCGCCCACGCGACGGCGCTGGGCAAGATGCTGCTGGCCGAGCATGCGTACGCCGCCGCCGAATGCGTCAAGGCGGGCCTGCCGCGGTACACGGCGGCGACGATCGTCGAGGGCGAGCAGCTCCAGCTCGCGCTCACGCTGATCAAGGACCGCGGTTGGGCCGCGGACCTGGAGGAGTTCGTCCCCGACGAGGCTGCCTACGCGGCTCCGATCAAGGACCGGCGCGGCGATACGGTGGGGGCGATCGGCATCTCCGGGCCCAGCGAGCGGCTGTGCGTGAAGGGCAAGACCCGCAGCGATCTGGCAGCCTCCGTGCGCGAAGCGGCTCGGTCGATCTCCCGCGAGCTCGGCGCGATGCCCGGATAAGGTGGCCCTGCGCACCATGCGACCGATTCCCACACCGATGAGCCGGAATCACTGCCGGAGCCCACGACAGTGATCCACCAGTACATCGCGTCGGTCGACCAGGGCACGGCATCGTCTCGCTGCATCCTGTTCGATCACGCGGCCCGCATCGTCGCGGTGAGTCAGAAGGAGCATCACCACATCTTCCCGCGGCCAGGATGGGTCGAGCACGACCCGCTGGAGCTGCTTAACAACGTCCATACGGTCATCCAGAGGGCCTTGGAGAACGCTCAGCTCAAGGCGACCGACATCGCCGCCCTCGGCATCACCAACCAGCGCGAGACGACCGTGCTGTGGCATCGGGAGACTGGCGAGCCGGCGTATCACGCCATCAACTGGCAGGACACCCGCACCGACCACCTCGTGCGCGAGTTGGGCGGCGAGCTGGGTCAGGATCGCTTTCGCGACCGGTGCGGCCTGCCGCTGGCCACCTACTTCTCGGGTCCCAAGATCCGCTGGCTGCTCGACAACGTCACCGGGCTGCGCGAACGCGCCGAGAGCGGGGATCTGTTGTTTGGCACGATCGACAGCTGGCTGATCTGGAAGCTGACCGGTCGCCACGTGACCGACCCGACCAACGCGAGTCGCACGATGCTGATGAACCTGAACACGCTGCAGTGGGACGATCAGTTGCTCGATGTGATGGGTGTGCCCCGCGCGATGCTGCCCGAGATCTGCTCGTCGGCGGAGGTCTATGGCGAGGCGACCGGGTCGCTGGAGGGCGTGCCGGTGGCTGCAGCGCTCGGCGATCAGTCCGCCGCGCTGGTGGGTCAGACGTGCTTTGAGCGCGGAGAGGGTAAGTGCACGTACGGGACCGGCAGCTTTCTGCTGCTCAACACCGGTGAGGCGCCCGTGCAGTCGGCCAACGGACTGCTCAGCACAGTGGCCTACAAGCTCGGTTCGCGGCCGGCCGCCTATGCACTGGAGGGATCGATCGCGAACACCGGCGCGCTCGTGCAATGGTTTCGCGACAACGTCGGCCTGATCACGAGTGCGCCTGAAATCGAGACCCTGGCGCTCACCGTGCAGGACAATGGCGGCTGCTACTTCGTGCCCGCATTCGCCGGTCTGTTCGCGCCCCATTGGCGCGCCGACGCCCGCGGAGTCATCGCCGGGCTCACCGGCTACATCACCAAAGGCCACCTGGCCCGGGCCGTGCTCGAGGCCACGGCGTGGCAGACGCGCGAGGTGGTCGAGGCGATGAACTCCGATGCGTCGGTCACCCTGCAGACGCTGCGCGTGGACGGAGGCATGACGGCGAACAACCTGCTGATGCAGTTTCTCGCCGACGTGCTCGACGTCCCGGTCGTCCGTCCGCTCGTCGCCGAGACGCCGTCGCTCGGCGCCGCCTATGCGGCCGGTCTCGCGGTCAATTTCTGGCCCGACCTGGAAACCCTGCGCGGGCACTGGCACCCGGCCGCGGAGTGGCGTCCCAAGATGGATCCGGCGATTCGCGCCAAGGGCTATCGCAAGTGGCAGAAGGCGGTCCGGCGAGCGTTGGACTGGGTCGACGAGGACGACGAATAACTCGCTTGACGATCAACCACGACGTCCGCTCAGGCGCCGCCCGGGGCGACGCGCGGAAACGCCCGCAGCGTGGCGAGCACCTCGGGATCCTCGCCCTCGAGTGCCACCCACGCCGCTCGCAGCCCGTCGCTGGCGCCGGCCTGGAGCACTTCGGGGCGCCGCGCAAGATGCCCGATCACGGTCGCCCCCGCGGGCGGGCGGATCACGCATACCGCCGGCGTGCTCGAGTGATCGCCGGCCTGCGCGGCGAGGCGGGCGGTGAGCTCGTCGTAGCGGGGCGAGCGGGTCCGGTGCAGCTCCACCAGCTGCGGGTTGACGCTCACCAGGTAGCGCTCGGTGAGGCGCGCGACGACACTCGAGGGCGGAGCATGGGCGACGCCCAGCGGGCGCGTCTGCAAGACCAACACGTCGGTGGCCCGGGTGAACGACGCGTGCACCGGGATCGACTCGGCGAGCGTCGCATCCAAGAAGCGCCGCCCGCGGAACAGCACCGGGGGGCCGGCGAGCCACGGCAGCCGGCCAGAGGCGCGCAGGGCCCCGCGGATGTCCTCGGGTGTGTCCAGGTCGGCCAGGTCGACGATCTCGGCCGCGTCGGCGTCGGTGGCGGTGCAGTGCAGGGCAATGGCGCTCTGGAGGATGGCTTCGAAGCGCAAGGGTCGCTGGTGGGTCCAGACGTCGTTGATCACGTAGTCCATGTCGAAGGCCGGGCCGCCTCGCAGCCAACGGGTGAGGCTCACGAAGCGCGGGTCACCGAACCCGTGCCAGTACAGGGCGCAGCCGTACGGCGCCTGGCCGGCGAGCAGAAATGCGGCGTTGAACGCGCCCGCGGAGGCGCCGTGCACCTCGTCAAACGCATCGCGAAACCCCAACTGCTCCAGCGCCGTGGTCATCCCGGCGGAGACCACCCCTCGCATCCCTCCGCCCTCAATCACCAGCGCCACGTGGCGCCCGTCGGAGCGGCGGCCCGGACGCGAGCCCTCCGCCCGCCGGCGCCGGAGCGTCTGCACCACCGGATGGGCGGTCTGCTCCCCGGTGATCCGGGTGGTGGAGCGGAGCCTGTCGGCTGCCATGAGTCGGGCGGTCATCGGTGCGATATGCCGCGCGCAGGCCACGATTCGGGGCCCAGCGGGCGGGGCGTCCAGCCTAGCGAGGTGGCTTTCGGTTGGCGGTTGCGGCGGTCCCAGCCGGTCTGGAGCTCGTATATCGACCATGCGGTTGACAGTGGTGCGCCGCCGCACTATGTTCGGCATTGTCGAATAATGGTCACCCGAGGAGAGAGAGTTTGAGATGGCTACTTCTGCCCCGACCGCGATGAAGAAGTTCCTCAACGACCCGGCCGACGTCCTGAAGGAGTCGCTCGCCGGACTGGCCGCAGCACACGGAGATCTGCTCCGTTATGACGCCGCCAATCAGATTGTCGTGCGCATCGATGCTCCCGTTGAGGGCAAGGTGGCACTTGTCTCGGGCGGCGGCGCGGGCCACGAGCCGCTGCATGGTGGCTTCGTCGGAGCCGGGATGCTCGACGCAGCCTGTCCGGGCGAGGTGTTCACCTCGCCGGTGCCCGATCAGATGGTGGCGGCGACCAAGGCGGTCGACGGCGGCGCCGGAGTCGTGCACATCGTCAAGAACTACACCGGGGACGTGCTGAACTTCAAGATGGCGGCCGATGACGCCGCCGACGAGGGCATCGCAGTCGAGTCGGTGATCATCGATGACGACGTCGCCGTGCAGGACTCGCTGTACACGGCCGGGCGGCGCGGAGTGGGCGCCACCGTGCTGGCGGAGAAGATCGCCGGCGCAGCGGCCGAGCGCGGGGACGACCTCGCCGCGGTGGCCGGGATCGCGCGGCGGGTGGACGAGCGCGGCCGTTCCTTCGGGGTGGCGCTGTCGTCCTGCACACCGCCGGCGGCGGGCAAGCCGATGTTCGACCTGCCCGACGGCGAGATGGAGTTCGGGATCGGCATCCACGGTGAGCCGGGGCGGCGACGTGGACCGATCGCCAGTGCCCACGAGATCGTCGAGGTGATGCTCGAGGCAGTGCTCTCGGATCTCAAGCCGGCCGAGGGCGCCAAGGTGCTCGCGTTCGTCAACGGCATGGGCGGCACGCCGGCGATCGAGCTGTACCTGCTCTACAACGAGGTCGACCAGCAGCTGCGCGCCGCTGGAGTGGAGCCCGTGCGCAACCTGGTGGGGAGCTACATCACCTCGCTGGAGATGGCCGGCGCGTCGATCACACTGCTCGAGCTCGATGAGGAGCTGACCTCGTTGTGGGATGCTCCGGTCCACACCCCAGCGCTCCGCTGGGGGGTCTGAGACCGTCGTCGTTGCTCCGACCGTGGACGCGAACACCATCATCAGTTGGCTCAACGAGACCGAGGTTGAGATCGGGGCTCAGAGCGATTACCTGACGCAGCTGGACGCCGCGATCGGCGACGGTGACCATGGCACCAACATGAACCGGGGCTTCACGGCGGTCGGCCGCGCCCTGGCCGAGCAGGCTGAGCAGGCGCCCCCGGGGCGCCTGCTGATCCTGGCCGGCAAGACGCTCATCTCGACCGTCGGCGGGGCCTCGGGCCCGCTCTGGGGCACGGCGCTGCGGCGGGCCGGCCGAGCCCTCGGCGATGCCGAGACGTTTGACGGCCAGCAGTTGGCGGGGGCACTCGACGCGGCCATCGCGGGCGTGGTCGAACTCGGCGCCGCCACGCCGGGCGACAAGACGATGATCGACGCCCTGACACCGGCCGCTGAGGCGCTGCACGGTGGCCTCGACGCGGGAGAGCCGATCGGGGTGGCGCTGGTTGCGGCGGTGAGCGCGGCTCAGGCGGGCGCCGAATCGACCGTGCCCCTGCAGGCGCGCAAGGGTCGTGCCTCGTATCTCGGTGAGCGGTCGATCGGGCATCTCGACCCTGGCGCCGCGTCATCGGTGATCATCCTCTCGGCGCTGCAGCAGGTCGTCGATCGCGAGCAATGATGGCCGAGAGCCTGCTGGCCGGCCACCCCGCCGCGCCGGGGGTTGCGGTGGGTGGCGCCTGGCGGCGCCCGGAGCAGGAGCGCGCCACCCACGTCGTGGACGCGGCCGATCGCGAGGGTGAGCAGGCCCGAGCGCGCGACGCCTTGGAGCGGGCGGGCGCCGAGTTGACCGAGCTCGCCGACCGTCTGCCCGGCGAGGAGGGGGAGATCGTGCGGGCCGGCGTGCTGATGGCGGGCGATCCGGCGTTGCTGGCGGCGATCGAAGAGGCGGTGATGACGCGCGGGACGCCCGCCTCCGCCGCGATTCTCGAGGCCACCGACGCCTACGCCGATGCGATTGCCGGTCTCGGCGACGAGGTCCTGGCCGCGCGGGCCGACGACGTCCGCAGCCTCGGGCGCCGCGCGGCGGCTCACGCGACATCTGAGGCGGACCGTGGCGCTGTCCCCTCCGCTGAGCCCGTCATCCTGCTCGACAGCGACCTCGGCCCCGCCGACGTGGCCGAGCTGCCGAGCGCGGTGGTTGGCGTGGCGCTGGCTGGTAGCGCTCCGACCGCTCACGCCGCGATCGTCGCGCGCTCGCTCGGGCTGCCGCTGGTGACCGGGATCGGCCCAGAGGTCCTGGCCATCCTCAACGGCACCCGACTGGCCCTCGACGGTGACACCGGCTCAGTGGTGATTGAGCCTGAACCCGAACGCGCGCGCGTGGTGGAGGGGGAGATGCGGGCGCGCCAGCGCGCGGTGGCACGCGATATCGCCGAGCGTGACCTTCCGGCCCGCACCCGTGACGGTCACACGGTGAGCGTGTTTGTCAACGTCGCCGGCACGGCGGAGGTCCAGGCCGGCCTGCGCGCCGGAGCGGAGGGCATCGGGCTGCTGCGGACCGAACTGGCCTTCATGGAGGCGGCGGCATGGCCGACCGAATCCGAGCACCTGGCGATGCTCGAGCCGATCCTCGCCGCCTTGGGCTCGCGTCCGGCGGTGGTCCGCGTGCTCGACTTCGGCGCCGACAAGGCGCCGCCGTTCCTGCGCGGGACGGCGGAGCGGGGCGTCACGCTGTTGCTCGGTGAGCCGGACGCCTTCAGGGCCCAGCTCCGGGCGATTCTCAGTGCGGCGCGGGGGCGCGATGTCCGAGTCTTGCTTCCCCTGGTCGATGATCCCGGACAGGTGGCCGCCGTCCGTGCGCTGATGGTCGAGAGCGTCGGAGCGAGCGGCGCGGCCGGGCTGCCGCCCGTCGGGGCAATGGTGGAGACCCCCCGGGCGGCCGGCGTCGCGCTGGCCCTCGCTGCCGCATCTGATTTTCTCAGCATCGGCACCAACGACCTCACCGCCGCTACGTTGGGCGTCGATCGCTTCTCCGGCGGGGCCAAGCGCACCTACGATCCCCGGGTCCTCGGGCACATCGCCGCCAGTGTCGAGGGCGCGCATACCGCCGGGCGCCGGATCGAAGTGTGCGGCGAGGCGGCCTCCGATCCGATGCTGCTGCCGCTGCTTGTCGGCTTGGGCGTGGATGAGTTGAGCGTGGGCGCGGCCCGGGTGGGCCTCGTCCGGCGCTGGGTTCGCCTCCTGTCCTACGAGCAGGTGCGGCGACTCGGCGCGCAAGCGCTCACGCAGGGCAGCGCCGAGCAGGTGGAGGCGCTCCTGCACGATCTTGCCGGCGTGCTCCGCTCAGCGGAGGTTGACGACGCAGTCGACGAGCGCGTCGATGGCGGCGCCGGCGCCCTCACCTTCGGCTCGTAACTGCAGTTCCGTGCCGCTCTTGGCTCCGAGCGCGAGGATCGACAGCAGGCTCTTGGCATCCACCTCGCGGTCACCCACGCCCACCCACAAGCGACCGGGGAAACCCATCGCGGCGCGCACGAAATCAGCCGCCGGACGGGCGTGGAGGTCGACACCGACGGGCAGCGTCGCGCGGCCCTCGGCGCTCGGCTGATCAGAGCTTGCCGACACTCCGCGCTTCCTCGGCCGCCGCGATCACCTGATCGAGCGAGCCACCGGCCGACGCCATCACGGCCGCCGCCACCGCGCCCTCCACGAGCGGCGCATCGGCGAGGCGTATGTCCGCGTCATCGTCCTCGTGATCCTCGAGGACCGACAGCACGGTGAGGATCGAACTGCCCAGATCGGCGAGCACGGCCACGCCCTGACCGT
>Ga0302325_10014601_pt1 | contig 16714 bp, 9 predicted proteins | sample Palsa_T0_2_FD_201948 | JGI IMG/M metagenome (GOLD analysis project Ga0302325, IMG submission 201948) | Peat permafrost microbial communities from Stordalen Mire near Abisko, Sweden - Palsa_T0_2 | ecosystem: Environmental > Terrestrial > Soil > Palsa > Peat permafrost | place: Sweden: Abisko... | reverse complement strand
GAGAGCGGCTCCGGCTCACCCAATACTGCTCAAATCGAAGAAAACCCATCTTCCCGAGCTGGAAGCTACCTGGGATTTTGCCGTTGAGGGCCGGGTACCTCGACGCTCCCAAACGCCAGCGCTCCTCTTTGTACGAAATATCCGTTCTTGAAATCGTACGTAGTGCGCACGAATCCCTCGGAGCAACAGTCGGCCACCCGTCTCTCAGGATCGAGCAGGTCCACGATCAATCCGCGATTCGTGACCTTTAGTTGGTATAGGCCGGAATCCGCCCTTGATCCCGTTCGGAACCAACCAACCAGTTTTGGTGAGTTGGAGTCCAAGCTGAAGGCATACACGTAATCCCAATGGGCTGTCCCCCCCCCGTGTAGTAATGCAATACCGCGACGGCGTCCAGTTGTTTTGCCGATGTCAAATTACCGTAGAGGACGCGATCCAAAATGAGCGTGGGTCCTGCGGAACGGATGGCTTGGTCGAAGTCATAACGACCGTTCACAAGCGTGACGGTAGGCTTCACATTCAGGCTCATCCATGAGAGCTTATCCGGTACTGGGATGAAGTTCTGAGCCGGAAAAGGATACGTGAAATTCCGAAAATCGATGTTCGGATCCGCAATGCGCTGCTGACCATGCAGTGCGGCTGACACAAACGCAAGAACTCCGAATATGCGACGCATCAGAGCGCATCTTAACACTCAGCCTGAATACGCGCTGCCAGGCTCGCGTTCGCGGCTGGTAGGCCCGCCCTCTTTAGCTACCGCGGTCTTGGCCCAGCGAGCAATCCCTGAATGTTGCCGACATAAATCCAGGACTGCCTCTACTACATCGAGCGTGCCGCCTCTCCAACCGTCCCCGTGTTCGCTTCGTTAGACCGCGATCCCCGCCTTGCGCATGACCGCCTGCGCGGACTGCAAACCGAGCCTGGCGCCCTCCTCGGCCGACATCTCCTTCGGTATCCGTCCGATAGGCTCCGGACTCACGCTCCCTTCCCAACCCATCTTCTTCAACGTCGTGAATATCCCTACCAGGTCGATGACTCCCTCGCCCGGCAGCAGCCGTGCGTTGTCCCGCACGTCCTCTGCCGGCATCTTGGCCGCGTCCGACAAATGCACCAGCACGATCCGCGACTTTCCCGTCTTGCGAATGTCGTCCAGCGTCGAGCCGGAATGATACCAGTGCCACACGTCCAGAACCACCCCGAAGCTGGGCCCACAGTCCTCGGCAAATTGCGCCATCTCGCCCATCTGCCAGATGAACGGGTACGGCAGCCCCTGCCGGAAATGCAACGGCCCCAGAAACTCGAGCGCGCACCTGACCTTGTGCTCGGCCAGTATAGGCTCCATCGTGTGAAATCGCCGTAGGAGCGTCTTGCGCAATTCCTCTTTCGGCGTCTGGCTCGCCGGTGGTACGACAACCATCATCCGGGTGCAGCCCACCCCCGCGGCGAACTTCACCTGGTCTTCGAAGGTTGCCATGTCCTTCTTGAAAGTGTCCTCATCCCCGCGCGTCGGGTTTACCGGCAGATTCGCAAACGAAACCTTCAGCTTCAATTCCGCCAACAAGTCCTTGGTCGGCGCCAGCCCTTCCTTTATGGCCGCGGGAAGGTTCAGGTCCGTACCTCCGTACCCTACTTTCGCCGCCAGCCGTGCGAACTCCGGCCACTGGACTTTGCCGCCCACCAGCGAAGTGTTCAGCGCGATAAACATGCCTGAAGCGCCTGCCTCCGCGCCGCCGGCCAAACGCCAAGCCGCACTCACAGCGCCCACTGTCTTGAGGAATTCTCTTCGATCCATGGTCTTCTCCTGGTGGTCTGTCGACGGTAACGGCCCGTTTCCTAGGATAGGACACTGTACCTTTCGCTGAGGAACACCGCCGAACTTTCGCCTGATTGGCGCCACAATTCGGTCCGCGGCCTTCTGGCCTTCCTGCAAACGAGTCGAGCTGTTTTCGACCTCCGGTCTCCGCCCGACTCTGTCACGCCGGAATGTCTCGCGAGCAAAGCGTCACGACGTCAGCGAGCCTTCGAGACCACTCGCACCGCCCCGCATCGCTCGCGAGGAAAGCTCCGCGACTTGGCAACTGGCTAGCTGACGCCGGCTATCGCCATGTTGGGCAAGCTAAAGCATGCCCCACGCAAGGTAAATCAGTCCATTAGTTTTCGAGTCAAGTAGGTGTACTCGATGGCGTAAGTCTTGGCCTGCTCCTTTAGATCGGCGCCGATATCGTGACCGCCTTCGATGATCTCTTCATAGAAGAACGGTTTCTTGAACTCCTCCATCCTGGCTGCGAACTTGCGGGCGTGGACCGGCCCCACGCGGTCGTCCTTGGTGGTGGTAAATATCAGGGGCTCGGGGTAGTTCACATCGGGCTTGAGCTGATTGTAAGGAGATATCGACGCCAGGAACGCGCGCTCCTCGGGGACCGAGACGGAGCCGTATTCGCCCACCCAGGAAGCGCCGGCGGCGATGTGCTCGAAGCGCAGCATGTCGAGCAGTGGAACCATGATCTCGATGGCATTCCACATCTCGGGGTGCTGGGTCATCTCGACGCCCATCAGCAGGCCCCCGTTGGAACCGCCGCGGATTCCTAAATGTCGCGGCGAGGTGATGCGCCGCGTCACCAAGTCTTGCGCTACGGCGGCGAAGTCGTCGTAGATATGCTGACGATGGGTCTTCAATCCGGCCTCATGCCAGGCAGGGCCGAACTCGCCGCCGCCGCGGATGTTCGCCAGGACGAAGACGCCGCCGCGTTCCAGCCACAGCTTGCCATCGATGGGTGAGTAAGAAGGCGTCTCGGAGATTTGGAAGCCGCCATACGCGGTCAACAGGGTCGGGCTTGTGCCGTCGTAACGAAGAGCCTTGGGGCGCACGACGAAGTAGGGCACCTTGGTTCCGTCCTTGGAGACCGCCGTCAACTGTTCGACAACGTCTCCGGAAGCGTTGAAGCGCGGCGGCATTGTCTTGGCTTGGTGGAGCGTACCTGCGGCCGCATCGCCCAGCAAGAGAGATGGCGGAGTGAGAAAACCGTCGAGCGACAGAAAGAATCGGTCGTCGGACCAGTTGGTGCTTACGATGGATACGGTCTGGTTATCGGGGACATCCAGCTTCTTCTTGGTCCACGCGCCATTTGCGTCGAGAGTGTAGCTGTATGCGCGCCCCTGCACGTTCTCAAGCGTGGTGAGGAGCAGGTGGTTCTTCGTCGTGGCCACCCCCGCTGCAAACTCCGTGGCAGTGGGAGCGAAAATCACGACCGGTTTCAGATGAAGCGGATCTGCTTTCACCGCTTCCAGAGCGAAGGAGACCACCGCCCCCTGCGCGAACTTGGCAGTCCCGCCTTCCGGCGTCCAATCTTCATCGAGGGAAACGACGATCTGACCGTGGATCAGCCCTTCGAGGCTCGACTTGGGCGGCAGGGCAATTCGCTTGGGGCCGCCGGGCGTCAGAAGCGACAATTCGCGTTCGAAGAAGCTGGGGCCGCGACGGAGGAGGGTCACTCGATTGCCGTCGCCGTCGTGAAGGGTTACGGCGGCGGCGGCGAGGGCATCGGTTTCGGCACCGCGGAATACCTCTTTAGCCTGGTCGAGGGGCTGGCCGCGCTTCCAGAGCTTCACCACGAACGGATATCCCGATTTGGTCATAGTCCCAGGGCCCCAGTCGCGTGACACCAGCAGGGTGTCTTTGTCGACCCACGACACGCTCTGTTTCGAGTGGGGCAACTGGAAGCCGCCCTCGACGAACTTGCCGGTATTCAGATTGAACTCGCGGAGCGTCAAGGCGTCCTCGCCGCCCGCGGAGAGCGCGACCAGGCACAGCTCGTTTCCAGGATAGAGGCAGACGCGGCCCTTCTGGACCCATTTCTGGTTATCCTGTTTGGCCAGCGCGTCGTAGTCGAGCACCGTCTGCCAATGCGGCTGGGCGGTGAGATAGTCGGCAACGGAGGTGCGGCGGAGAATACCTCTGACGTGGTCGGCGTCCCGCCACGTGTTGTAGACCTGGTCGCCATTGAGAGCGGGGATGGCGAGACGGTCGGGAGATTCGGCCACCTTGAGCGCGGTGGCCTGGAGAACGGCGAAACGCGGGTCTGCCTCCAGCACCTTGGCGGTGCGTTCGTTTTCGGCTCTTACCCAAGCGAGGGAGCGGTCGCCGGAGACATCTTCGAGCCACTGGTATTTGTCGGTCTGCTCAGGAGGAGCTTGTGCGGGAGCGAAGATAACGGTTGCCAGCAATATAGCGGCGATTCTATTCGACTGTCGCATCGGTGCGCCCTACTTTCGTTCCACGAGTGTACCGCATGCGGGCAGGTCGATTAGGAGGCGGCGGCGCTGGATTTCCTGGCCGTAGGCGGTGCGGCCGTAGAGGCCGGGCGGGGGCTGGACGAAGTCGGGTGCGGCCAAACCGAAGTACAAGCAGGCGTCGGCGAGGTCTGCCACTTTGCAATCGCGTTCGAAGACCGGAATGAAGACGGGCTGGCCGTCCTCGAAAACAGGTTTGCCGTCATGGCTCTTGATACGCCTGGCGCCGATCTCGAACACGTCGGCCGCGGGGAGTCGGCCAACGGCGCTGTCGTGGAGAGTGAACAGTGCGGGCTCCGCGGCGGTTGCGGGGTTGGCGGTGACGATGGCGGGCAGGCCGGGTCCGTCGATGGGGATCACGATGAACCATTTCGCTCTTCGGTCTTTTTTGAGGAGATCGACGATGGTTTGCGGGCGGTTGCGGTAAAGGTGGGCGGCGCCGAACAGGACGAGAGCTTTGCGATTGCGGTCGAGAACCTGCTTCTGGATTACGGTAGCGGCCGAGCGGTCGCGACTCTGCAGCGGCCCTGCGAGGTCGTCCAGTGTGAGGACGGCGCTCCAGTCGATGGGGTAGTCGGCGGCAAGAACCCGGAGGCGCGCGGGCGGCGGGAGGTTGGCGTTGCGGCGCGCACGGCGATGAGGAACTCTTCGTAGACTGGGGAGTCGAAGGCTCCGGGCTGGGTGGTGTCGCGCCAGACGGGCTGGAGTTCGCCGGCGGCTACGGGTCCACCGGCTACGAAGCGATCGAGTACCGCTTGATATACGGGATTGGCAAACTCGACGACGATGTCGTCCACCTTGCGCGCGAACGCCGGATTGCGAACGAGCGAGAGGCGAAACCGCGAGTCCTCCCGCGCCCAGTGCCCCTCTCCCAGGGCAACGAGATTGGCGGTATCGAAGGCGGCGATCAAGGAGTCCACGGCAATAGTTTAGGGCAAAGAAACGGCGTTAGGTGGGATGGTAAAGTCGGTGGATGGGGACGAAGATCTGGCGGATCGTGGGGGCGGCATTCGTCGGAATGCTGGGATTTGGGGCCGTCATCCCGATGCTGCCGGTTTACCTGCACGAGCAGGCCGGCGCATCGACGTTCCTCACCGGCCTTTTGGTGGGGATGTCGTCTGCATTCGCACTGCTGGGACGGCTGCTCGGAGGAAAGACTGCCGACCGCAAGGGACGGCGGATCGCGCTGCTGCTCGGAATGGGGTTCTGCGCGGTGGCCGGTGTGCTGTACCTGCCGATGTTCGGCCTGGCGGCGTTGGCCGCGGGGCGCGTGCTGCACGGACTGGGCGAAGGCTTCTTCGTAACGGCGGCGGTGGCGTGGGCGGTCGACGTGGCGCCGGAGAATCGGCGCGCGCAAACACTGGGATTTCTATCGTCGGGAATCTGGGGCGGCGTCTCCATAGGGCCGGCCATCGGGCAGGCACTGGGGACCATGGCAAGGGTGGCGCTGTTTCTAACGGCCTCCTCGATTGCCGTCCTGGCCATCGTTTTCGTAATGGACGAACTGCCCCGGCCTCACGAGCATGTTCGTTCGCGGTGGTTTCCGCCTCCGGTATTGTTGCCGGGCATCATGCTGGGACTGGGGAATGTCACATATGCGGCCATGGCAGGCTTTCTGATTCTGCTCTTGCATGCCCGCGGCCATGGGAGCGCCTGGGCTTTCTCGGCGTTTGCGGTGGCGGTGCTGTTCGGACGCGCGGCGTTCGGAGGGCTGCCGGATCGCATGGGGCCGAAACGGAGCTTGCTCGCGGGCTACGTCTGCCTGGCCCTGGGGCTGATCGCTTTCGTGTCCAATGTAAGGCCGCAATTCGATGTGCCGGCCGCATTGCTGGTAGGGCTGGGATACTCTTTTCCGTGGCCGGCGCTGGCTTCGGTGGTGGTGGGTCAAGTGCCGATTTCGGAACGAGCGTCGGCGCTCGGCGCGCTCAATGCATTTTACGATCTGTTCGTCGCGGGCAGTTCCGCCGTGGCGGGAGCCGCGGCGGGGCGCTGGGGTTTCACGGCGCCGTTTTGGATGGCGCTTGGCTGCGTAGGCATTGCCACAGGTATGGTGCTGACCGTCGGGACAGGCGCGAAGTCGCATAGGATTCCGGAGTCTTCCACCCATGAAACGGCGGACGCTCGTCGATGAGAACGGCTATCTGCGAGGCCTACTCCTGGCGAACCAGTGCGGCTGAGCCAGAAAAAGTCAACAGGCCGCACGGATGCAGGCCGCAGCCGCCAGCCGTGGGCACTGAAGGGGCGTCGCTATAGTGCTTGCGTGGTATTGCCTACCGACCAAGGGGCCGTTGTGACGGTCGTGCGAATACTGCGCGGGCGGAGGGCGGCGACGCCCCCTCTGAAGACGACCCGGCTGCAGTTCAGCTTTGTCGTGAGCGCCAGCGTGGCCCAGGGAAAGCACCGTACTCCACTCGAGGTGGTCTCGGCGTAGCGCCGATATCGATCCGGAATATAAATTCGTGCACGGCCACCGCCTTACGTAATAACATCGAAAGAATCAAAAGGAGAACGCTCATGCGTCCACTTTCCCTTTTTCTTGCCACCGCCCTGCTGTGGGCGCAGCCCGCGGCGCGCGTTCAGACGGGCTACGATTCGATCCAGCCGGCACACCTCAAGGCCGATTTGACCTTCCTCTCCTCCGACGCGTTGGAAGGCCGCTTGTCGCTGCAGCGCGGCTCCGAGGTTGCCATCCAATGGATCGCGAGCGAGTTCGCCAAGGCCGGGCTCAAGCCACTGGTGGGCGACTCATACCTGCAGCCGGTGCCAATTATCGAATTCTCGGCCGACCGCGGGCTCACCTCACTCACGCTGGTGCGCGATGGCCACAGCGAGGTGTTTCACGCGCCCGACGCCACAGCTACCTTCGCTCACGAAGCCACGATTTCCAGCCGGGTGGTGTTCGCGGGCTACGGCATCACGGCGCCCGAATTGAATTACGACGATTACGCCGGTATCGATGCGCGCGGCAAGATCGTCCTCGTGTTCAATCATGAGCCGCAAGAGTCCGATGCGAACTCGGTATTTAACGGTATCGGCAACACCCGGTACAACAACAACAACTACAAGCTGTTCAACGCCGAACGACACGGCGCGGTTGCACTGCTGACCATGCCGGATCCGAACCATCAGGGTCCATTGCGCACGTTCCCCCAGATGCCGGCTGGAGCGGCGCAGCGGCCGCGGATTCTGTCGGAATCGCTGGTGGAAGGCGGCCCGGCGATTCCGCTGTTCGTTCTTGGCGCCCGCGTTTCCGATTCGCTGTTCGAGGCTGCCGGAAAGAAGGCGGGGGAAGTGGAGACGGCCATCAACGCCAAGCCCACGCCGGCTTCGTTCGAAGTGCCCGGGGTGACGATGGAACTCCACACGGCCACGGCGGAGCAGCGGCGCGCAAATTCATACAACGTGGTGGGCCTGATCGAAGGCAGCGATCCTACGCTCAAGGCGGAGACGATTGTGTTCAGCGGACACTTCGACCACGACGGCACTGGCCCGGCGGGCATCTATCATGGCGCCGACGATAACGGGTCGGGCACAGTGGGAGTGGTGGCGCTGGCGCAGGCGTTCGCCGCCAATCCGGTGAAGCCGCGGCGGTCTCTCCTGTTCATCGTGTTTGCCGCCGAGGAGCGCGGGCTGTTGGGCGCGTACTACTACGTGAGCCATCCGCTGCGCCCGCTAGCCAGCACGCGCGCGCAAATCAATTTCGACATGATCGGGCGAAATGAAGCGGCGGACCCGCGCGTGATTACGAAGATCTCGGCCGATACGTCCAACCAGTTCGGGCTCATCGGCACGCACTATAGTCCTGACTATCGCGAGACTGTGGAGCGGCAGAATAAAACGGTGGGACTGGACATCACTTATAAGTGGGACCTGGACGCGTACAACGGCGTTCTGTTCCGCAGCGACCAGTATCCGTTCCTGCTGCACGATATTCCGGCGATCTGGTGGTTCACGGGCTTCCATCCGGATTACCACCAGGTCACCGACACGGTGGAGAAAATCAATTTCGAGAAGATGGCGAAGATCGTGAGGCTGGCGTACCTGAGCGGCTTCGAATTTGCGGACGAGCAGAATACGCCCAGGATAGAGCCGCGGGCGAAGGCGAAATAGCGAACGCCACAACCACCGCTGTGGTATAAAGGGACCCGCGGTCTTGAGTCCGGGAGAAGGCGATCATGCGAAGCGCCGCTTGTTTACTCTTCTGTCTCGCGGCTTTTGCCGAGGAACTGCCGGTCCGCATCTATACTACCGCCGATGGATTAGCGGGAAACACCATCGACCGCATCGTCCGCGATTCGCGCGGATACCTTTGGTTCTGCACACGCGAGGGCATTTCGCGTTTCGACGGGTACCAGTTCCGGAACTTCGGCGCCGACCAGGGATTGCCGGCCCCCGACCACGACTTAGTCGAGACCCCTTCGGGCGAGTATTTCATCGCCACCGGCGAAGGCATCGCCCGCTTCCGCCCGGCCGATCCGCATTCGCGCTTCACAATTCTTCGCCTGAAAGGTCCCCTCAGGCGCGCGATCCAGACACTGGCAGCGGATCCGGCAGGCGGTCTCTGGGCCGGTACTGTCGTGGGGCTTTACCATCTCGATCCGCCGGCTCCGCCCGCAACCCGGGAATGGCGATTGCGTTCGGTCGACATCGGGTTGCCGAACCGGAATTTCGAAGATGATTCAGTCGAAGCGCTGCTGGTGGACCGCGGCGGGACGCTCTGGATAGGCGCCCGAGGCGGTCTTTACCGTCGATTTCCCAACGGCCAAATTGAAGGAACCCATGGCGGACTGCCGCACCCGGATGTCACCGCGCTGCTCGAAGACCGGCAAGGGCGCTTGTGGGCCGGAACCAGGCAAGGAGTGTGCCGGATTACCCCCGACGGCAGTCTGGCCGGAAGGCAGACCCAGGACGTGTGCCAGGCGGTACCGGGCCTGAACGGGGGAGTGATTCATTCTTTGCATGAGTCTTCGGATGGCGTGTTGTGGGCCGGATCGAATGGGTTGCTGATGGCGTGGACTCCAGGAATCGCGGGCGTTTCCCGTTACACGGCCCGCAACGGCCTTCCCGGAGAGGGTACGGCGATCCTGTCGATGGTGGAAGACCTTGCCGGGAACCTGTGGGCGGGTGGGTTCGGCGCCATTCGCATCGCCAAAGGCGGCTTTCGAACTTACTCCGAGCGGGATGGGTTGGCTACCGGCTTTATCGTGTCGATTTTGGAGGATCGCAGCGGCCAGCTTTGCGTAGTGAGCAACGGCGCCAACGGGCGGATCTTCAATCGTTTTGACGGCACAAAATTCCGCTCCGTCCGGCCCGGCGTTCCTCGCGCAACTGCATGGGGATGGGGCGCCGGCCAAATTACTTTGCAGGACCGCAGAGGGGACTGGTGGGTCCCGACCGCCATGGGAGTGTTTCGCTTGCCGCCGCTTTTCGATCTCCACCCACCCGGATCGGCGCGGCCGAGAGCGGTCTACGAATCGGCGAATAGCGTCTACGCGGTGTTTGAGGATTCGCGCGGCGGCATTTGGATGTCCATGCAGATTCTCGCGACTCCCAATGGTCCGACGCGGGCCAACGGCCTCGCCCGATGGGATCCCGCCAGCGGAGAATTGTGTCACTTCTCGGAAAGCGATAACGTGCCGCAAGCTCTGGCCACCTCATTTGCGGAAGATCGCGCGGGCGCCGTTTGGATCGGCTTAAGCACGGGTTCTCTGCTGCGCTATGCGGACGCCAAGTTCCGGGTACTGCCACCGCCGAATGGCAGCCGCACGTGGATTCAATCGCTGCACGTGGACCGCGGCGGGCGTCTCTGGATTGCCGGCAGGAGCGGCGCGGCCAGTATCGATCCCCTGGCGCCGGAATTGCGGCCGGCGATCTACACCACGGCGGCTGGCTTGGCGACCAATGACGTGAAAAGCATCGTCGAGGATCTTGGCGGGCGCATTTATCTGGCGACCGGCCACGGCGTCGACCGCATTTCACCGGGAGCGCCATCGCGCATCCGCCATTACACTACCGCCGACGGTCTGGCACGGGGCGAATTGCTGGCAGCTTTTTGCGACCGCAAAGGCACTCTCTGGTTCGGCTCGCGGGAGGGGCTCTCACGGCTGGATCCCGAACCGGAACAGCCCGCTCCGCCTCCACCCGTGTTTATCACCGGGTTGCGCGTGCGGGGCACCCCACGACCAGTCTCCATTCTCGGAGAAAACGACCTGAGCGGCATCCAGCTAGCGCCGGACCAGAATCAGGTGGAACTGGAATTTGTGAGCCTGCGTTTCGGCACCGGTGAGACACTGCGGTACCAGTATCGCCTGCAGGGCCGGGACAACGATTGGATACCCGCCGGCGAGCAGCGCACGGTCACCTATGCCAGCCTGGTGCCGGGCGGATACCAGTGGCAGGTGCGCGCGCTTACCGCGGACGGCGTGGCGAGTGAGCGCGCGGCGACGCTCGGGTTCACCATTTTGACGCCCATCTGGCAACGCTGGTGGCTGAAATTATTGGCGGCAATTTTTGCCTGCACGATCCTGTACAGCCTCTACCGTTACCGTCTAACTCGCCTCCTGGAAATGGAGCGGCTGCGCACCAGAATCGCGACCGATTTGCACGACGACATCGGCAGCACCTTGTCGCAGATCGCAATACTCAGCGAAGTGGCGCAGCGGCATCCTTCCGGTGAGAATCGCGAACAGCCCCTGGTGGACATCGCCGGGCTTTCGCGCGAACTGGTGGATTCGATGAGCGACATTGTATGGGCGATCGACCCGGAGCAGGACCGGTTGGACGATCTGGCGCATCGCATGCGCCGTTTTGCCGGCGATCTATTTAGCTACAACGGCGTGGCGGTGCGGTTTCAGGCGCCCGGCGGGGAGAAGAATCCGCGCATCGACGCCGACGTGAGGCGCCAGGTGTTCCTGATTTTCAAAGAAAGCCTGCACAACTCGGTGCGCCATTCCGGGTGCAGCGAGGTGGAGATCCGGCTGCAACTGGACGCAGGCTGGTTGGAACTGGCCGTGGCAGACAATGGAAGGGGCTTCGACCCGGCGCGAATCAGGTGCGGCCACGGTCTGGCGAGTATGGCACAGAGGGCGAAGCAACTGGGAGGCGCGCTGGCCGTGGAGACAGCGCCCGGGCGCGGCGCGGCTCTGGCACTGCGCGTACCCGTGGGCGGGTCCTCTTTGAAAAAATACCCGCACAAATGGGCGGGGTATGTTTGGCGGACCAGCCGCATGCTGAGAGATCGCGTGCAATAAACGATCGCTTAATTCCTACCCGTTTGTGCGGTGAGGACTGCCCGGGGCGCACCATACGATTCACTATCCGGGGGGAACGCGCCAAGATGCGAAGCACAGCGCTGAAATCGATGACCGGCAATGGCGCCGCCGTCTTCCTGGCGATCGCATTCTCCGTGGCTCTGGGTGGATGCAATAGCGTCGGGGGTACGGGCGGCGCGGGGGCGCACGATTTCCCAGTTGCCAGCGGGAATACTGCGAAGGCCGAGATGCGCGGGCTTCCATCCGTGGACGCTCTGCCTGCGGTCGTACCGGAGTCTCAGGGGCGCGCACAGGTGGCGGACGTGACCGGACCCGGCAAGCCTCATGTGGCCTGGAGCCTGGCTTTGCCATTTTCGCAGGAGGGCAAGGTCCGGGTGATCGGCGGCGATGGAACGGTATATCGCGCCACAGTTTAGGGGTGGGGAGGAAATTGACTTGAGCCAGTTTTGGCATCACGCATACCGCTCCCTTTGGTCACGGCTCGGAAACGCAACGTGCCGACACCGAGCCGCGACCAGAGGGAGCGGAGTGCGGGCTCATGTCAAATTCCATGACTTCAGGAGTTCGGAGTCTCAATCGTCGGGGAGGCGCAAGCGTGAAGCTTCGACCGCTCAGCGTCTAGCAGGTGCATAATCGCAACTGCCTCCGGCGAGTTGCGGCTTTACTTCGAAGTGCCACTTCCACACCTGGTAAATGGCTGGATAGACCATCAATTCGAGAACAAACGAAGTGAACAGACCGCCGATCATGGGTGCTGCGATCCGCTCCATCACGTCCGCGCCGGCGCCAGTGGACCACATAATGGGTACCAGCCCGGTGAACATACACGCCACCGTCATGAATTTCGGGCGGATCCGCTTAGCGGCTCCCTGCAGGATCGCCTCGTTCAGGTCGGCGATACTACGCATCCTGCCTTCGGCCTGCGCCCGGCGATACGCCAGATCGAGATACAGCAGCATAAAGACTCCGGTTTCGGCATCGACGCCCATCAGCGCGATAAGGCCCACCCACACTCCCACGCTGACGTTGTACCCGAGGCCGTAGAGCAGCCAGATGGCGCCCACGGCCGAGAATGGTACCGCAAGCAGGATCATGAGCGTCTTCGCGCCCGAGCGCGTGTTCATGTAAAGCAACATCGCGATGAGGAACAGCGTTAACGGCACAACCACGGCCAGCCGCTCACGCACGCGCTGCATGGATTCGTACTGGCCGCTCCACGTCAGGGTGTATCCGCCCGGCAATGGGACGCGGTCGCGAACCAGTTTCTTGGCTTCCTCCACGTAGCTGCCCACGTCGCGGCCGGCCACGTCTACGTAAACGTACCCGCACAGCATGCCGTTTTCATCCCGCAGCATGCCGGGACCGGAGCGCACCCGGATCGCCCCCAGTTGCGATACGGGGATCTGGGTCTGGCCATTCATCACGGGCACCAACACGCGGCTGAGGTCGTCAACGTCGCTGCGGAAATCTCGCAGGTACCGGACGTTCACCGAATACCGTTCGCGGCCTTCCACCGTAGTGGTGACATTCTCGCCGCCCACCGCGCTCATCAACACGTCCTGAACGTCGTCGACGGTGAGCCCGAAGCGCGCTAATGCGTCCCGGTTCCAGTCCACGTCGAGAAAGTACCCGCCGCCGGTCCGCTCCGCGAAGACGTTGCGCGTTCCACGCACTCGTTCGAGCACATGTTCGACGTCGGCGCCGATGCGCTGGATGGCATCGATATCGGCGCCGCCGATCTTGACGCCAACCGGCGTGCGAATGCCCGTCGTCAACATGTCGATGCGGTTGCGCACCGGCATCGTCCAGGCGTTGGACGCGCCGGGGAGCCGTAGCGCGCCGTTCATCTTTTCCACAAGCTGGTCTGTCGAAAGATGGTCGGGTGTGAGGTGCCGCAGCGCCGGCAGCAGCCAATTCGGCGCCCCCCGCGAGTACCACGTGGGCACCTTCGGCCACTCCGATTGCGGCCGCAGCAGGATGGTCGTCTCCATCATTGAGAGCGGCGCCGGATCGGTGGATGTTTCGGCGCGGCCGGCTTTGCCTAGCACGCTCTCCACTTCGGGAAACTGGCGGATGATGCGGTCCTGCGCTTGCATCAGGTGCTGCGCTTCGTCGATGGAGATACCGGGCAGCGTGGACGGCATGTACAGCAGCGATCCCTCGTCGAGCGGCGGCATGAATTCGGAGCCGAGCTTCCAGTAGACCGGCACAGTGGCGGCCACCATTGCCGCCGCTCCCGCGATTACCACCCATTTCCAGCGCAAGCACCAGGCGCAGACCGGCTCGTAGAGGCGAATGAGCACGCGGCTGATCGGATGGTTCTCTTCCCGATGGATTTTTCCGATGAGCACGGCGCTTGCCGCGCGCGCCATCCAGGGCGGGCGAAAGCGGAAATGCGTCACACGGGTGAAGAACAGCCGCAGTGCCGGGTCGAGCGTAATGGCCAGCACCGCCGCCACAATCATGGAGAGATTCTTGGTGTAGGCCAGCGGCTTGAACAGGCGGCCCTCCTGCGCTTCCAGCGTAAGCACGGGCAAGAACGACACGGCGATCACCAGCAGCGCGAAAAAGCTGGGGCCGCCGACGGTCTTCACCGCCTCGATAATCACCGTGCGGTAGTCTCCCTGCCGCCCGCCCCGCTCCCATTCCTCCAGATGCTTGTGAGTCTGCTCCACTACCACGATGGCCGCGTCCACCATGGCGCCGATGGCGATGGCGATGCCGCCCAGGGACATGATGTTGGAGGTGAGCCCCATGGCTTGCATGGGAATGAACCCGATGAGAATGGCCACGGGAATCGTGACCACCGGGATTAGGGCGCTGGGGAAATGCCACAGGAAAACGAATATCACCAGGGAGACGATGGCGATCTCTTCAATTAGCGTGTCCCTCAGGTTGTCGATGGAGCGCAGGATCAGGTCCGACCGGTCGTAGGCCGTCACCAGCTTGACGCCCGCCGGCAGTCCGGGTTCGATTTCGTGCAGTTTCTCTTTGACGCGGCCGATCACGGCCAGCGCGTTTTCGCCCTGCCGCATCACGACGATACCCGAAACCGCCTCGCCCCTCCCATTCCAATCGGCCACACCCCGGCGAAGGTCGGGCCCGAGCACCACCCGGCCCACATCGCGCACCCGCACCGGCACGCCCGTGGGCGAGGCTAGCAGGGCGATGGCGCCGATGTCGTCTTCCGAGCGCGCATAACCCCGTCCCCGAACCATGTACTCGGCGCCCCCCAGCTCCAGCACACGGCCGCCCACGTCGCGATTACCCTGCCGCACGGCGTCGACGACGCGCGAGATGGGAATGCGATAGGACTGCAGCTTATCGGGGTCGAGGTTTACCTGGTACTGACGCACAAAGCCACCGAGCGACGCTACTTCGGCCACACCCGGCACCGCGCGAAGCTGATACCGCAGGAACCAGTCCTGAAGCGAGCGGAGGTCGGCCAGACTGCGGCCGCCGCGTGTGTCCACCAGCACGTACTGAAACACCCAGCCCACGCCCGTCGCGTCCGGACCGAGCTCGCTGGTTACACCCTGCGGCAGCTTCGATTGCACAGCCGAGAGGTATTCGAGCGTGCGCGACCGGGCCCAATAGATGTCCGTGCCTTCGCTGAAAATCACATAGACGAACGAGTAGCCGAAATCGGAGAAGCCCCGCACCGCTTTCACGCGCGGCGCGCCCAGCATGGCCGTGACAATGGGGTACGTAACCTGGTCTTCGACGATATCGGGACTGCGGTCCCACTTGGAGTAAACAATTACCTGTGTGTCGCTGAGATCGGGAATCGCGTCGAGTGGCAGGTGGTGGACCGACCAGATGCCTGCCACGGCCATGCAGGCGGCAAGGATTAGAACCAGAAAGCGATTGCGTGCCGAGAACTCGATGACACGGTCAATCATGACCCTGGTCCGCGGCCGGTGCGGACATTGCCGTACCTGCCCGCAGGCGGCTTTCGGAATCGATCAGGAACGTGCCCGAGGTCACGATGCGCTCGCCGGGCTTGAGGCCATCGAGAATCTCCACGCGGTCTCCGCTGCGTTGGCCGATCCGCACCGCCCGGGCCTCCAGATTACCGTTGCCGCGGTCGACATATGCCGTCTGCCTCAATCCAAAGTCCATCACGGCGTCGGCCGGCACCATGAGCTTGCGGGCCGACCCCACCGGAAACTGAACGTTCACAAACATGTCCGGTTTCAATTGAAGGCGTTCGTTAGGGACTTCGAGTCGCACTTTCGAAGTGCGCGTCTGTGGGTCCACCTGCGGCTGAATGTACGTGACGCGGGCCGTGAAGGCCGGCGATTCGCTGTTGGCGCCGGACACGAGAGCGTTCTGGCCCTCATGAATGGACGCGATGTCGGTTTCAAAGATATCGGCCATGATCCACACGCGCCTGAGATCGCTCAGATCGTAGAGTTCGGTGTCCGGCGTGACGTGCTGGTTGGCGTAGGCATTGCGCGCGGTCACGTAACCGGTGGCGGGCGAATATACGGAAATCGTTTGTACTCCTTCGGTGGCGTGGCTGTCGCCGGCCGTCTGCGTGCCGCCCTTGTCGAACAGTTCGCGCAGAGTGGCGCCCTCAACCGGCGTGCGCGTCTGCTCCACCTCGGCGATCTGCGCGGGCGTGAGGTCGAACACCTGTAGCCGTTTGCGCGCGGCCTGCACCAGTAATTCGCTATTTCCCCAGGCTTCTTTGATCGGGCTGGACTTCATCTGGTCGCGAACGCGCAGCGCCAGCACGAGTTCCTGCTCGCCGGCCACCACCTCGGGGCTATAGATGCTCAACAGCAGGTCACCCTTCTTGACCATCTGACCGTTGAAGTCGACGAAGGTCTTCGAGATCCATCCTTCCATATGCGGATACACCCGCGTGAGGCCCGTTTCGTCGGCAACCACGCGGCCCGGCGCCCGCATGGTGGCGGCTTCGGTGCTATACGCCACGGTGCTGTACTGCACTCCGGCCATTTGCTGCATGTCGGGACTCACGTGGACGGTGCCGGAAACCACCTCCATTTCCTTATCGGGGTCACCGGTTTTTCGCTCTTCCGCGTAGACAGGTTCGAGCTTCATTCCGCAATCGGGGGCGATCCCCGGTTCCGGCGACCGATAGGAGGGATGCATCGGATCCACCCAATAGAGAATCTTGCGAGCCG
>Ga0302325_10014600_pt1 | contig 16714 bp, 15 predicted proteins | sample Palsa_T0_2_FD_201948 | JGI IMG/M metagenome (GOLD analysis project Ga0302325, IMG submission 201948) | Peat permafrost microbial communities from Stordalen Mire near Abisko, Sweden - Palsa_T0_2 | ecosystem: Environmental > Terrestrial > Soil > Palsa > Peat permafrost | place: Sweden: Abisko... | reverse complement strand
TGAGCCAGGCGTCGTGTTGAGCTCGGCGTTCGTGCCGGCGACGGCGACGCAGAGCCCGAAGGACGGGCAGGAGACGCCATCGAGACCGGCGGCGACGGACACCGGCGAGCTCCAGGTCGGCGTCGCGGCGGCGCTGGCGGACGCGCTCAGCGCGAGCATCGCGGCGAGCGCGAGCGTGACCGCGGCGCCGAGCCGGAGGCGGCGGTGGAGCATTCCGTCATTGCTGTCGCGCGTCCCAGTGCCTATCACTGCTCTACTCGTAACGAATCGCGTGGCGAATCGGAGCGGTGCGGCCGCAAGGCCGCTCCCGCCCGATCGTTCGAGGGTAGTGCATACCCAGCGAAACGGCGCGGGCGCCGGGGAGCGTGGTCGATCTCTGTCAGCCGCGCTACGCAGCGCGTTAGGCTGGCGATCCGTGCTGGGCCTGATCCTGACAAACCTGACGCGGCGTCTCGGGCGGACCGTCCTGACGGCCTTCGGCGTTGCCGTCGGCGTCGCCACGATCGTCGCGCTGCTGTCGCTCAGCACCGGCCTGACGAACACCGCCGCCGGCCTCGTGCACCTCGGTGGCTCGGATCTCGGTGTGTTCCAGGCCGGCGTCGCCGACCCGACGGCGTCGCTGCTGCCGATGTCGGTCGTTGGCCGGCTCGAGCGCAACAGCGACGTCGCGGCGGCCACGCCGCTGTTGCTCGTGGTCAGCGGTGTGAAGGCCGATCCCTCCTCGATCGTTTTCGGCGCCGAGCCCGACGGCTTCTTCCAGCGACGCCTGGTCTTCGTCTCCGGCCGAGCGGCGAGCGGCGCGCAGGTCGAGGTCGGCGATCGCCTCGCAAGCCAGCTGCACCTCCATCCCGGCGGGCGGCTGGCGGTCAGCGGTCACCGCTTCGAGGTCTCCGGCGTCTACCACTCGGGTGTGCTGTTCGAGGACCTCGGGGCGGTTCTCCCGCTTGGCGTGGCCCAGCAGATCAGCGGCCGCCAAGGTGAAACGACGACGATCGCGGTCGAGCTCGCGCCGGGCATCGCACCGAATGCGGCGAGCGCTGCGATCCGCTCGGAGCTGCAGGGGACGCTCGTGATCGCCGACGCCGGCGAGGCCGCGCGCGCCGGCGCCAACGAGGCGCTGATCCACAACGCGACGCTCGTGATCATCATCATCGCGCTGATCATCGGTGCGGTCAGCGTCACCAACACGATGGCGATGTCGGTGCTCGAGCGCCAGGGCGAGCTGGCGCTGCTGAGCGCGATGGGCTGGAGCGCCGGCCGCGTCGCGACATTGATCGTCGGTGAAGGGCTCGGCGTGAGCCTGATCGGCGCGGCGCTCGGTCTGCTGCTCGGTGTCCTCGGCAGCCAGCTGCTGGTCGACGCGATGGGCGTCGGAGCCTACGTCTCGCCGTCGATCACCGCATGGGGTCTCGGGCGCGGGCTGATCGTCGGCATCTCGATCGGCGTGCTCGGCGGCATCTATCCGGCCTGGCGCATCACCCGGATGCCGCTGCTCAAGGGCCTGGCGAGGGCCTAGCTGCGGGGGCCAGCTTCGCTGGCCGTCCTCGCTAGGGGCACCGAAGCAGGCGGACCCGCGCGGCCGCTCGATCAATGCGGCGCGCACCTGTGGCCCGCAGCGATGGATCAGACGGTCGCGCCTGCCGCTAGGTCTGGGCGCCAGGCGAGGACGGCGGGCGAAGCTCGTCGCCCGCAGCCCCCGGTGTCACCCCATCTATTACGGTCAGCATGCGATCGGCCTGATCGCCGACCTGGGGGTCGTAGGAGACGATGATCAGGGTCATGCCGCGGCGCGCGCGCAGCTCGGCGAGGAGGTCGAGGATCCGCTGCGAGGTGGCTGAGTCGACCGCCCCGGTCGGCTCGTCGGCGAGCAGCAGGCGGGGCTCGTTCGCGAGCGCTCGCGCCAGCGCGACACGCTGACGCTCCCCACCCGACAGCTCGGCCGGAAGGTGCTCGGCACGGTCGGCCAAGCCGACCTCGGCGAGCAGGTCGAGCGCGCGCTGGTGGCGCTCGGAGCGACGCATGCCGCTGCCGATCAGCGCGACCTCGATGTTCGCGGCCGCTGTCAGGTTGACGAGCAGGAAGTGCTGCTGGAAGACGAATCCGACCAGCTCGCGACGGTGCCGTGGCGCCCCCGGCTCGCGCCAGACCTCGCGGCCGTCGATCAGGACGCGGCCGCTGGAGGGCTGGTCGAGACCGCCGATCAGGTTGAGCAGCGTGCTCTTGCCCGACCCCGATCGCCCGGTGATCGCGAGCATCTCGCCCGGACTGGCGTGCAGCGATGCGTCGGTGAGGGCCTGGACCGAGCCGTAGCGCCGGCTGACGTGATCGACGACGACCTCGGCGCCGGCGCTCGCCGCCCCTCCCTCCGGCGGGAGCGCCGCCGGCGCAGCGCTGGCCTGGCTCATTCCGTGCCCGGTGTGATCGCCCAGTCGAGCTTCACGGTGTGGCCGGCGTCCGCGACCACGACCTGGAGTGTCAACGGTTCGCCCTTCGAGTCTGGCGGAAAGACGAGTTTGTCGCTGAACTGCCCGAGGAACATGAAGTGCTTGTTGCCTCGCACGTACTGCGTCGAGACGACCGTGTAGCCGAGCAGGAACTCGTACTGGGCGCTGGCGTGCGCGGGCTTGCCTTTCAGCGTCGCGCTCACCTCGAGCGGCCAGTTCGCGTTGATCTTCGGGTGGTGCGTGCTCGGCACCATCGTCGCGACCAGCGGGCCGGAGGCGGCACCGCAGCGCTGGCCCGCCAGCGCCGTCTTGCTCATGCAGGAAACAGGCTGGGCCGCAGCGGCCGCGCCGGGCGCCACCAGCGACGCCGCCGCGATAGCGGCGCTCAACAGCAGGACCGACGGCGCCATCGCTTTCACCTCCAGGTGCACGGTCAGCGATCGATCATAGTCATGACAAGCCGGTCGCTTCGGCTGCCGCCTCGGCGTCCTCGAGACGGCGCTCGAGGAGATCGAGCCCGCGGTCCCAGAAGCCGGGATCGCTGAGGTCGATGCCGACGATCGCACCGAGCTCTTCCGGGCTTCGCGAGCTGCCACTCGCGAGGAGCTCGATATAGCGCCCTTCGAACGCCGGACCCTCCTCGAGGTAGCGCTCGTAGACCGAGAGGGCGAGCAGCAGGCCGTAGGCGTAGGCGTAGACGTAGCCGGGGCTGGCAATGAAGTGGGGGATGTAGGACCACCAGCAGCCGTAGCCGCCGGTCAGCTCGACCGAGTCGCCGAGCAGCTCCTCCTGGCTCCCCGTCCAGAGCTCGCCGAAGCGTGCGACTGACAGTTCACCGCGGTCACGGCGCTCGTTGTGGACCCGATCCTCGAAGTCGTTCATCGCAATCTGGCGGAACACGGTTGCGATCGCGTCCTCGATGTTCTCGGCAAGCAGCGAAAGGCGTGCGGCCGGGCTCGGCGAGGCGGCGAGCAGGCGCTCGAACGTCAGTGTCTCGCCGAACACCGAAGCGGTCTCGGCGAGCGTCAACGGCGTGTCCTGCTGGAAGATGCCCTGGCTCGCAGCCAGGGCAAAGTGGACTCCGTGGCCAAGCTCGTGGGCGAGCGTCAGCACGTCGCGCCGCCGGCTCGTGTAGTTGAGCATCACGTACGGGTGGACCGAGGGGACGGTGCCGCTGCAGAACGCGCCGCCACGCTTCCCTGGGCCGGGGGGCGCGTCGATCCACTGCTCGTCGAAGAACCGCTCGACGATCCCGCCGAGCGTCGAGGAGAAGCCGCCGTAGACGTCCTGGACGAGCGCGCGCGCTTCGACCCACGGCACCTCGAACTCGTCGCTCTCGAGCGGGGCGACCCGGTCATAGTCCGCGAGCCGATCGAGCCCCAGGAGCTTCGCCTTCAGCCGGTACCAGCGACGCGGCAACTCGTAGCGCGCGCGCACCGCCGCGACGAGGGCCGCCACCGACTCGTCGCTCGCCTCGTTCGCGAGGTTGCGCGCCGCGAGCCAGTTCGCGAACGAGCGCAGCCGGTCGTCGGTCGCCTTGTCGACGAGCAGGGCGTTGAAGATCGAGGCGCGCGTGCGCAGCCCCGGCTCGAGCGCCTTGGTGATCGCCTCGGCCGTCGTCCGCCGAATGTCGCGCGAGGGTGAATGCAGGCGGCTCAGCGCGACGTCGAGCGTCGTCGGCGCCTCGAGCGCCACCTCGATCGCGCTGGTCTGCTCGTCGAACAGCCGCGTCCACGCAGCCCGCGCGGTGATCGCCTTCTCGGCGAGGATCAGCTCCTCGGGCTCGCTCAGCAGATGCGGGCGGTAGCGGCGGAGGTTGCGCAGGTGATGGCGGCAGAAGTCGAGGCCGTCGGCCGACAGCAGCTGCTCGGCACGGGCGTCGTCGAGCGCGGTCCACTCCAGCTCGAAGAACAGCAGCAGCGTCTCGAGCTTCGTACCGCGCTCCTGCACGCTCTGCAGCAGCGCGCCGCGCGCTGGGTCCGCGGTGTCGGTCGAGAAGCGCAGGCCCGCATAGGAGCCGGCGCGACCGATCAGGTCGTTGATCGCCGCGAGCTCCTCCATCGCTTCGCGCAGACCGACGCCGTCGATCGTCTGGAGCGCGCCGCGGTAGCGCTCGGCGAAGGCCTCAGAGCGCTCGAGCGCCTCGTCGAGCAGCGTGCCGACGCGCTCCTCGCCCTCGCCGTCGAGCAGATCGGCGAGATTCCAGTGAACCTCCTCGTGCGAAACGGCCGTGCTCATGTCAGAGCGCAGCATAAAGAGGGCGCCGCGCCGGCATTCGCGCTGGCGTTCTGTCCGGGCGCGCTGCTCTGATGTGTGTGGTGCAACCAGGGCACAGGGAGGTGGCGATGGCGGTCATACCGACAACGGCGACAGCGAGCGAGCAGGCGAGGGCCCAGGCCTTCGTGGATCTCGGTTTCGACACGACGCAGGCGCTGATGCTCGCGGCAACACGCGACGCCGGCGAGCACGTCGAGCTCGAGGACGTTCGACAGCTGCTTGACCGCGGCTGCCCGCACCACCTGGCGCTGCGGATCGTCGTCTAGGAGAGCGGAGCGGGCTCTACGCGCGGCGGGCTTCCCAGGAGAAGCCACGGACCGCGAGCACGACGCCGACCAGCGCCCAGACGCCGATCACGGCGAGCGCTGTGAGGTGGTGGTTGATGTCGCCGTGACCGGCCACGAGGCCGCCCGTGAGACCGTTGATCAGCGGCTCGAGCGGCAGCGCCTGCGCGATGTCGCGCAGGAAGCCGGGGACGTGCTTCACGTCGAAGAAGACGCCGGAGACGAGGATCACCGGGACGAAGACGCTGTTGACGACCGCCGGCGCCGACTCGAAGCTCGGGATCGCGTATGACAGCGCGGCGCCCAGGAGGGCGAAGGCGGCGACTCCGGCGACGACGAAGACGACCAGCGTCAGCGGCTGCGGCGGCCAGCCGAGATTGAAGAAGATCCGGCCCGCGACGACGACGAGCACGATCTGAATCGCGGTGTTGGTCACGGCGTTCATGGCGAGGCCGCCGAGGTAGACGCCGCTCGGCAGCGGCGTCCCGCGAATCCGCTTCAGCACACCCTGCTCGCGCAGGAACGTGAGGTTGTAGGCGAGCGCCGTAAAGGTGGTTGACATAACGCTCATCCCAGCGATGCCGGGAACGATGACGTCGAGCTCGTTCTGGTGGCCGCTGACGATCGCCCCGAACAGCGCGAGGAAGATCAGCGGCAGCAGGAAGTTGAAGAACGCGGCGCTGCGATTGCGCCAGAACATCCGTCGCTCGAAGCGATATTGGCGCCAGAGCGCCGCTGCGTTACTGGGCATCGGCGGTCAGCTCGAGGTAGATGTCCTCGAGGCTCGGACGCGTGACCGACAGTGCCCGCAGCTGCTCGCCGCGGGCGAGCGCGGCGCCCGTCAGATCGTGCAGCAGCCGCGTCGGGTCGTCGGTTTCGATGATCGTCGCGTCGCCGTCACCGTTCGCGTAGGCGACGCGGTAGCGCGAACCGACGCCGACGCCGAGCTCACTCGGCGAGCCCTCGGCGAGGATCCGCCCGCCCTTGATGATCGCGACGCGATCGGCCAGCTCCTGCGCCTCGTCGAGGTAGTGGGTTGTCAGCAGCACCGTCTTGCCAAGCTCGCGCAGCGAGCGGACCGTCTGCCAGGCGCCGCGGCGCGCGGCCGGGTCGAAGCCGGTCGTCGGCTCGTCGAGGAAGATCAGCTCTGGATCGCCGACCAACGCCAGCGCGAGGTCCAGACGCCGGCGCTGACCGCCGGAAAGCGTGCGGGCGCGCGCGTCGCGCTTCTCGTTCAGGCCGACCAGCTCGATCACCTCGTCGACGTCGCGCGGGTGCGGATAGAAGTGCGCGAAATGGCTGATCGACTCGGCGACGCTCGCGTAGTTGTAGATGCCGCTGCTCTGCAGCACGATGCCGACCCGCGCCCGCAGCTCGCGCGGGCGATCATTCGGGTCGAACCCGAGGACGCTGACGTGCCCGGATGAGCGCTCGCGGTAGCCCTCGAGAATTTCCACGGTGCTCGTCTTGCCGGCCCCGTTCGGGCCGAGGAGGCCGTAAATCTCACCGCGCCTGACCGTGAACTCGATCCCGCGCACCGCCTCGAGCTCCCCGTAGCTCTTGCGCAGATCACGGACCTCAATCGCCGGCTCCACGCTCGCCACGCGGCAATCATCCCAAGATCAGGCCAATAAGCAGCCGCGCGCCATGGATCACACGGCAACTCCAGAGATGCGGCTAGCTTCACAAGCTCCGAAGCCGCGCGGCGGCTCCACCACGAACCACCGCGCCCGGCACAACAAGGCGCTAGGACACAGCGGCCCTAAGCAGTGCGCGGTCGATCGGCCCGCGGTGGTGGAACGGCCGCAAAGCGGCCGTTACCAGCCACCGCCCCACTCCGAACTCCGCTCCCGCGCCTTGCGCGCGTCATCGCGGGCGTGCTTGCGCTTCTCGAGGTGCGCCTGAAGCAGGCTCGCGAAACCGATGAACAGCGGGAAGAACATGATCAGGATGAAGCCCGCCCAAGTCACGTCCGAGTCGCTCGTCTCGCCGAGCAGCCCTTCACCACCGACCGCGAATGCTGCCGGCGTGATGACCAGCAGGGCAACGAGGGTTGCAGCGGTGGCGAGGATCAGGCGCCGCATCGCGCGCATCGTATCGGAGCGAGGTGGCGGTGCATACCATCAGAGGTATGGCCATCTGCATCGCCTCCAACCTCTCGAAGGACATCGCCGGGATGCCGCTGTTGCGGGGCGTCTCGTTCAAGCTGGAAGCGCGCGAGCGGATGACGATTGCCGGCCGCAACGGGGCTGGCAAGACGACGCTGTTGCGGATGCTCGCGAGCGAGGACTCGCTTGACGGCGGCGAGCTCAGCTTCGCGAAGGGTGTGCGCGTCGCGCTCCACGATCAGCGACCACCGCGCGATCGCAAACGCTCGGTCGAGCAGTACCTGCTGTCCGGCTGCGCTGTGGAGCTCGCGATCGAGGCGCGCCTCGCGCGCCTGGAGTCGGAGATGGCGGCGGGCGCGAGCGACGAGGCCACGCTCGAGCGCTACTCGCGAGCGCAGGCCGAGCTCGAGCACCACGGCGGCTACCTCTGGCGCACCCGCGCCTGGGAGGTCGCGCACGGTCTCGGCTTCTCGGAGGCCGACCTCGCCCGCAACCTGGCGACGCTTTCGGGCGGCGAGCTGACGCGCGCATCGCTGGCGCGGGCGCTGGCGACCAGACCCGACCTGCTGTTGCTCGATGAGCCGACGAACCACCTCGACGTCGAATCGCTGGAGTGGCTGGAGCAGGCACTTGTCGCGTTCGACGGGGCGATCGCACTGGTGGCGCACGACCGCTGGTTCCTCGAGACGGTTGGCACCGCCGTGCTCGAGCTCGAGGCGGGCCGCAGCCGCTTCTTTCCCGGCACGTGGCATGCGTGGCGCAGGGAGCAGGCGGCGCGCGAGCTCGCACTGGGCCGCGCGATCGAGCGACAGGAGGCCGAGATCGCGCGGCTGGAGCGCTTCGTTGAGCGCTGGGGCGCGGGCACGCGCGCGCGCCAGGCGCAGTCGCGCAAGAAGCAGCTCGAGAAGATCGAGCGGATCACGCGGGCGCCGACGGACGGCGCCGCGCTGTCGTTCGGCTTCGGCGAGGTCGAGCGGAGCGGACGCGTCGTGTTCGCGCTCGAGGACGCGATGATCGAGGTGGGCGATCCGCCGATCACGCTGGCGGAGCATTGCGAGCTCTGGCTCGAGCGTGGCGAGCACGTGTCGCTTGTCGGCCGCAACGGCGCCGGCAAGACGACGTTGATCGAGACGCTCACCGGCCTGCGCCCGCTCGCGTCCGGCAAGCTCAGTCGCGGGCACAACGTTCGGATCGGTTACCTGAGCCAGCACGGCGAGGAGCTCGGCAGCGAGGGGACCGTCGTGCAGGCGGCGCAGCGCGCCACCGGCTTCACCCCCGGCAAGGCGCGCGCGCTGCTCGGTCGCTTCCTCTTCAGCGGCACCGACGCCGACAAGCCGCTCGCCGGCCTCTCCGGCGGCGAGCGCCGCCGCCTGTCACTGGCGATCCTGGTCTCGGGCGGCTCAAACGTGCTGATCCTCGACGAGCCGACGAACCACCTCGACATCGAATCACGTGAAGCCCTCGAAGACGCTCTGCAGGCGTACGACGGAGCCCTCTTACTGGTGACCCACGATCGCGCCCTCCTCGACGCGGTCGGGAGCAGGACCGTCGCCCTCGAGGACCGCACTCTGCACAGCTACGGCGGTGGCTGGCCGGAATACGTCCGCGTTCGAGCCGAGCGCCAGCAGCGCGGCGAGATGCCGCGGGAGGGCGAGGAGCGGCCTCGGGCACGGCGACTCGAGCCGGCGGATCAACCGCGCCCCGCCAAGAAGCCGCGTGTCAACGCGGAGGCGACGAGTAAGAATCGCGCTCGCCAGGAGGAGCAGGCGGCAAGGGCGGTCGAGGATGCCGAGGCCGCGCTTGCCGCGCTCGAAGACGAGCTGTCGCAACCATCGGCCTGGGCGACGAGCTACGAGGCTGCGAAGAGCGCGGCGCGGCACACGGCGGCGCGTCGCGCCGTCGAGGCAGCGTACGCGCAGCTCGAAGCACTGCTCTAGATTTTGTTGGGTGAAGCACGCCCGGAACATCGCGATCCTCGTCGTCATTGCGCTTGCCGTTGTCGCGATCCCGGGCGGCCAGACCGCTGCCGGGGTCATCGGCGGGGTGCTGTCGGTGGCGATCTTTGCATTGCTCGCGTACTTCGTCGGGCGGCTCTATCGCGACCGGCGCCTCGACGTCTACGCCCTCGGCGATCTCGACCGCGGGATCCTCTACGCAGCGATCGTCGGGATCGTCGTGCTGCTCGCCGCCTCGCAGGAGTGGAGCTCGACGGGCGGCGCCATCATCGAACTCGCCGGCTTCGCCGTCTGTGCCGGCGGCCTGTTCCGCGTCTACCAGGTCTGGCGCAGCTACTGATCGCAGTCGACCCGCCCGCGCCCGCGCTCGCCCGAGGCCGGGGCGATGCCTGATCTCGCCGAGCAGCGGCGCAAGCTCCCCGACCAGCCGGGCGTCTACCTGTTCCGCGACGCGCGCGGGCGGGTCATCTACGTCGGCAAGGCCGTCTCGGTCCGCAAGCGTGTCGCCTCGCACTTCCGCGCCGACGGTCGCGGTGGGGCGCTCGGCCACGACGCGATGGTGGCGGAGACCGCGGCGATCGAGTACATCGTCTTCAGCGGCGAGGGCGAGGCGCTGCTCGCAGAACAGGCGTTCATCAAGCAGTACCGCCCGCGCTTCAACATCCGACTGCGCGATGACAAGTCCTATCCGTTCATCGCGATATCCCTGGACGAGGACTTTCCCCGTGTCTACTTCACGCGTGAACGTCACCGCCGCGAGCGCGCCTACTTCGGGCCCTACTCGAACGCCAAGCGCGTGCGCGACACGCTCGAGGTTCTGGCTCGTGTCTTCCTGGTGCGTTCCTGCACCGGCGCCGAGCCCGGTCGCCGATCCGGCTCGCCGTGCCTCGATTACCACATCAAGCGCTGCGCCGCGCCGTGCGTCGGCTACGTCTCGCGCGAGGAGTACCGCCGCGGGATCGATGGCGTTGCCGAATTCCTGCGCGGCAACTACCAGGGGATCGAGCGCGAGCTCGAGGCGCGGATGAAGGCCGCCGCCGACGCTCAGGCGTTCGAGCAGGCGGCGGTCGAGCGCAACCGGCTCGCCGCGGTCCGCTCGCTGCTCGAGCGCCAGCGTGTCGCGAACTCGGCGGTCGGGACGCTCGACGCGATCGCCGTCGCACTCGCCGGTGCCGACGCCAACGCCCAGGTCTTCCAGGTCCGCGACGGCGTGCTCTCCGATCGCCAGTCGTTCTACCTGGCGAATGAGGGCGAGCGGCCGCACGAGGAGGTGATCGAGGAGTTCCTGCTGCAGTACTACGACACCGCCGCGGCGGTGCCGGCGCAGATCGTCGTCGAGCACGCCATCTCGGCGGCCGCGGTCGCGGCTTTGTCGGACAAGCGCGACGGGCCGGTCGAAGTTCGCGCCGCCGAACGCGGGGAGAAGCGGCGCATCCTCGAGCTGGCTCAGCGCAACGCAAAGCTCGCACTCGAGGAAGACCAGCTCAAGGCTGAGCGCCGCCGAGAGCACCGCGCCGAGGCGCTCGACGGCCTGCGCGAGGCGCTCGGTCTCGACGCCGTGCCGGTGCGGATCGAGTGCTTCGACATCTCGAACCTGATGGGCACGCACACCGTCGCGTCGATGGTCGTCTTCGAAGCCGGTGCGCCGCGGCGTTCGGACTACCGCCGCTTCCGGATCCGCTCGCTCGAGGGCCCCGACGACTTCGCGGCGATGACCGAGGTGCTCGAGCGCCGCATGGCGAACTTCGAGCGACAGGTCGACACCTCCCCGCACGAGGCGGGCTACGACCGCAGCTTCGCCGCACTGCCGAACCTGATCGTGATCGACGGCGGCAAGGGGCAGCTGAGTGCGGGCCTCGCGGCGCTCGGTCCCGCGCTCGAGCGCGGGGTCGCCGTGGTGGCGCTGGCGAAGCGGCTCGAGGAGGTGTTCGTGCCGGGACGGCGCGAGCCGATCGTGCTCTCGCACGATGCGCCGGCGCTCCAGCTCCTGCAGCGGATCCGCGATGAGGCGCACCGCTTCGCGATCACGCACCACCGCGCACGCCGCGACCGCGCGATGACCGCCTCCTTGCTCGACGAGCTGCCCGGAGTCGGTCCGGCACGCAAGCGGGCCCTGATCAGCCACTTCGGCTCGCCGGAGCAGGTGCTGGCCGCAAGCGTCGAGCAACTCCAGGCGGTTCCGGGCCTGCCGGCGAAGGTCGGTCGCGAGCTGCACGCCCACCTGCACCGGCTGGGAGCACGCGGATGACGCGCGCGTCCGCGCGGTGCGCAACGATGAGTGCCGATGCCGGGACCGTCTGCCGAGGTCGCGATTAGCCCGCCCGAGGAGATGGGCGAGGAAGGCTCCGCGCTCAAGGACCTCGTCATCATCACCGGCTTCTCCGGCGCCGGCAAGTCGACGGCGATGAACGTGTTCGAGGACGCCGGTTACTTCTGCGTCGACAACCTGCCGCCGCGGCTGATCGGCAGCCTGATCGAGTTGTTCGTTCACGCCGGCTCGAAGGTCGAGCGCGCGGCAATCGTCTCGGACGTGCGCGGCGGCGAGTACTTCGACGCGCTCCTGACGGTGCTGGACGACCTCAGCAGCCGCCAGCTCCGCCATCGTGTGCTGTTCCTCGACGCCGACGAGCAAACACTGCGCAACCGCTACCAGGAGACGCGGCGGCGCCACCCGCTGGCGGGCGAGGGCTCGGTTACCGACGGGATCGCCGCCGAGCGTCGACAGCTCGCGCCGCTCAAGGAGCGCGCCGACCTCGTGATCGACACGACCGAGCTCTCCTCGCCGGCGCTGCGCGCGCGGCTTGTCGAGGCGTTCCTCGGCTCGGAGCGGGCGACAAAACTCGCTGTGACGTTCGCGAGCTTCGGCTTCAAGCACGGGCCGCTGCGCGACGCGGACCTGCTGATCGACGTGCGCTTCCTCGCCAATCCGCACTACGAGCCGGACCTGCGCGCGCTCGACGGCACGGATCCGCGGGTCGTCGAGTTCATCGACCGCGACGGTCGCCTGACCGAGCTCTACGCGTTGCTCGAGCCGTTGCTCGACTTCCTACTCGTCCAGTACGTCGCCGAGGGCAAGGCGCACCTCCTGATCGCGATCGGCTGCACCGGCGGCCGCCACCGATCGGTGGCGGTGGTCGAGCACCTCGCGGAGCGCTACGCCCGCAGCGAGGACGTTCACGTCCAGGTCGCTCACCGTGACGTGGCGAGGACGACCACGGACGCCTAGCCCGAGCACGCTGATAGCCTTCCCGCGCCGCGCGGCGGGCGGTCGGCTCGCAGCCGGGACAACAGACACGGCAAGGATGGTTGGATGCCTGTACGCGTAGGAATCAATGGCTTCGGCCGGATCGGGCGCGGCGTCTTCCGCGCCGCCAAGCAGAGTGGGGCCGACATCGAATGGGTTGCCGTAAACGACCTGATGGACCCCGCGACGATGGCGCACCTGCTCCGCTACGACTCGCTGTTCGGGCGCTATCCCGGGGTTGTCGAGGTCGACGGCGACACGCTGGTCGTCGACGGCCAGGCGATCAAGGTGCTCGCCGAGCGCGACCCGGCGGCGCTGCCGTGGGGTGAGCTCGGCGTCGATGTCGTGATCGAGTCGACCGGGCTCTTCACATCGCGCGACGCTGCGGCGAAGCACCTCGCCGGTGGTGCCCGCAAGGTCGTGATCTCGGCCCCCGCAACCGGCGAGGACATCACGGTCGTGCTCGGCGTCAACTTCGACCGCTACGACGCCGAAACGCATCACGTGATCTCGAACGCGTCGTGCACGACAAACTGCCTGGCGCCGATGGCGAAGGTGCTGCACGAGACGGTCGGGATCCGCCACGGCCTGATGACGACGATCCACGCCTACACCGCCGACCAGCGCCTGCAGGACATGCCGCACAATGACCTGCGCCGCGCGCGCGCCGCCGCGATCAACCTCGTGCCGGCCTCGAGTGGTGCAGCCAAGGCAGTCGGACTCGTGCTGCCCGAGCTCAACGGCAAGCTCACCGGCTTCGCGGTGCGCGCCCCGGTGCCGGTCGGCTCGCTCGTCGACCTGACCTTCGAGGCGTCGCGCGAGACCAGCGTCGAAGAGATCAACGCGGCGTTTCGCGACCGCGCCGACAAGGCCGAACTGGCCGGGATCATGGCCTACACCGAGGATCCGATCGTCTCGAGTGACATCGTCGGCAACGCGTTTTCCTCGATCGTCGATGGCGGGCTGACGAGCGTGATCGACGGGACGCTCGTCAAGACGGTGAGCTGGTACGACAACGAGTGGGGCTACTCGAACCGCGTCGCCGATCTCGTGCTGCTCCTCTAGCCGGCGGATGCGCTCGCTCGCCGACACCGACGTCCAGGGTAGGCGGGTGCTCGTCAGGGTCGACTTCAACGTCCCGCTGCGCGACGGGACGATCACCGACGACACGCGAATTCGTGCAGCACTGCCGACGATCGAGGCGCTCCGCGAGCGTGGCGCGCGGATCATCCTCGTCTCGCATTTGGGGCGCCCGAAGGGCAGCGACCCGGCGCTGTCGCTGCGCCCGGTCGCCGAGCGCCTCGCCGAGCTGACCGGGGCGAGCGTCGTCGCCGCGACCGACGTGGTCGGCGAGAGCGCGCGCGCCTGCGTCGAGCGGCTCGCGCCGGGGGAGATCCTGCTGCTCGAGAACATCCGCTTCGAGGCCGGCGAGACGAAGAACGATCCGCAGCTGGCCAAGGAGCTGGCCGGCCTCTGCGACGTCTACGTCAACGACGCCTTCGGCTCCGCGCACCGCGCCCACGCCTCGACCGAGGGCATCACGCACCACGTCAACGACACTGCGGCCGGGCTCCTGCTCGAGCGGGAGGTCAACCAGCTGAACGCGATCCTCGCCAACCCGGCGCGTCCGCTCGTGGCCGTCCTCGGTGGATCCAAGGTCACCGACAAGATCGCGGTGCTCGATCGCTTCCTCGAGATCGCTGACACGCTGCTGATCGGCGGCGCCATGTGCTTCCCGTTCTTCAAGGTCCAGGGCCACGCGATCGGCGACTCGATGTGCGAGGCCGAGGGGCTCGAGCCGGCGCGGGCGGTGCTCGAGAAGGCAGCGAGCGCCCGCGCGGAGCTCGTGTTGCCGAGCGATCTCGGGCTCGCCGAGCGGTATGCGCCCGACGCGCCGCGGCGCGAGTTCGACGACGTCGAGGTGCCCCCAGGATGGATGGGCCTCGACATCGGACCGCGCACCGCGCGGCTCTACGGCGAGCTGATCGACGGCGGCGCGACGATCTTCTGGAACGGCCCGATGGGCGTCTTCGAGTTCGAGTCCTTCGCGAGTGGCACGCGGGCCGTCGCTGAGGCGGTCGCGCACGCGAGCGGGACCACCGTCGTCGGTGGCGGCGACTCCGCCGCGGCACTGCAGCAGTTCGGGCTGGCGGATGCGGTCACGCACCTCTCGACGGGCGGCGGCGCGACGCTCGAGCTGCTCGAGGGGCGCACGCTTCCTGGCGTCGCAGCGCTCGGCTGAGGGCAAGCGTTGAGCCGCAGAACGCTGATCGCCGGCAACTGGAAGATGCACAAGACGGTGCCGGAGGCCGAGCAGCTGATCCAGGCGCTGCTGCCGCAGGTCTCGAGCCTCGTCGGTGTCGAGATAGCGATCTGTCCGCCTTACACGGCGCTTGCCCCGATGGCCGACAGCGCGCGCGGCTCGCGCGTCGCGGTCTTCGCCCAGAACATGCACGAGTCCGAGCAGGGCGCGTTCACGGGCGAGGTGTCCGCGGCGATGCTCGTCGACCTGGGAGTCGCCGGTGTGATCCTCGGGCACTCGGAGCGCCGCGCCTATTTTGGCGAGACCGATGACCGGCTCGCGAAGAAGCTGCCGGCGGCATTGGCTGCCGGTCTCGTGCCGATCCTCTGCGTCGGCGAGAGCGAGACCCAGCGAGCGGCGGGGGAGACCGAGGCGCACCTGCGGGCGCAGCTCGAGGCGGACTTCGCCGCGGTCGAGCCGGAGCGCTACGGCGAGGTCGTCGTTGCCTACGAGCCGATCTGGGCGATCGGCACGGGTCGCGTCGCAACCCCGGAGCAGGCCCAGGAGGCGGTCAGCTTCATTCGCCAGGTGCTCGCCGAGACTTCCGCCGCGGGAGCGGGCGAAGTGAGGCTCCTCTACGGCGGGTCCGTGACGCCTGATAACGCCGCCGAACTGCTGGCGCTCGAAGACGTCGACGGGGCGCTGGTCGGTGGCGCTTCGCTGGCCGTGGAGTCGTTTGCGGCGATCTGCGCGGCGGCGCGGCAATGAGCGACTCGGCGCCGGCTCCCGCGGTCTGCCTCGTGATCCTCGACGGCTGGGGGATCGCGGCGCCGGGGCCCGGCAACGCCGTCGAGCTGGCTTCGACGCCGGTGTTCGATGCCCTGTGGGCGTCCTATCCGCACACCGAGCTGGTCACCTGCGGGCGGGCCGTCGGGCTGCCGGACGGACAGATGGGGAACTCGGAGGTCGGCCACCTGAACCTCGGCGCCGGCTCGGTGGTGCGCCAGGACCTGACGCGGATCGATGACGCAGTCGCTGACGGAACGCTCGCCGCCAACGAGGTATTGCGGGCAGCTTTGGGAGGCCCCGGGCGGGTCCACCTGCTCGGCTTGGCCTCGCACGGCGGCGTGCATTCGTCGCTCCAGCACCTTCTCGCACTGGTTGAACTCGCTGAAGAGCTCGGCGAGGCGGAAGTTGTGGTCCAGGCCTTCACAGACGGGCGCGACACGGGACCGCACGACGCCCTCGCGGCGACCCAAGAGCTGGAACGGCGAGGCGTCCGCATTGCGTCAGTTGTCGGGCGGTATTTCGCGATGGACCGCGACAAGCGCTGGGATCGCGTGCAGAAGGCCTACGACCTGCTCGTCCACGGCCGCGCCGAGTACAGCGCCGAGAGCGCCAGCGCCGCGATCAGCCAGGCCTACGAGCGCGGCGAGACCGACGAGTTCATCCAGCCCACGATCGTGGCCGGAGGTGTCCGGATCGCCGAAGGCGACCGGATCCTCTGCTTCAACTTCCGTCCCGACAGGATGCGCGAGATCGTCCAGGCGCTCGCCGATCCGACCTTCGGCGAGATCGACCGTGGCGGCGCCGCGCCGGTCCGCGACCTCTCGATCCTGACCGAGTACGAGGAAGGCTGGCCCTATCCGGTGGCATTCACGCCGGAACGGCCGGAGATCACGCTCGGCGCCGTTATCGCGGCAGCCGGCGCGCGCCAGCTGCACGTCGCCGAGACCGAGAAGTACCCGCATGTGACGTACTTCTTCAACGGCGGCGAGGAGTCGCCGCTGCCCGGCGAGCGGCGCGAGCTAGTGCCCTCACCGCGGGACGTGCCGACCTACGACCACAAGCCGGAGATGAGCGCGCGCGCGGCGACCGACGCGTTCTGTGCCGCCTGGGCAGCGGAGGCTCCGCGCTTCGCGATCATCAACTTCGCCAACCCGGACATGGTCGGGCACACCGGTGTGATCCCGGCCGCGGTGCGCGCCGTCGAGACCGTCGACGAATGCCTCGGTCGCGTCGTGGAGGCGGTCCGGGAGAGCGGCGGCGTCTGCATCGTGACCGCCGACCACGGCAACGCGGAGGAGATGCTGAGCGCCGATGGCACGCCGCAGACCGCGCACTCGCTGAACGTCGTGCCGATGATCGTGACGAGCCATC
>Ga0302325_10014598_pt1 | contig 16717 bp, 11 predicted proteins | sample Palsa_T0_2_FD_201948 | JGI IMG/M metagenome (GOLD analysis project Ga0302325, IMG submission 201948) | Peat permafrost microbial communities from Stordalen Mire near Abisko, Sweden - Palsa_T0_2 | ecosystem: Environmental > Terrestrial > Soil > Palsa > Peat permafrost | place: Sweden: Abisko... | reverse complement strand
TGGCGCCTGCGACGAGCGAAGGGTCACAGTGTTCGACCGGGACCCACTGGCCATCGCGGCAGCCTGCGCCCCGCAGGTCATGAGGACCGTCTCCCGCGCCACCCTCGGCCCGCTCGGTCGGATGCCCGGTCGTGACCGCGCTCTGCTGCTCGGCACCTTCGGTGCCTGGCTTGACGCGGACGGCTCCGCCGACCGCGCCGCCGCCGCCCTGTTCTGCCATCCGAACACCGTCCGGCACCGCCTGCGCCGACTCCAAGATCAGACCGGCCGCTCACTGTCCCAGCCACGCGAGCTGGCCGAGCTGACCCTTGCCTTTGAGATCGACCGCCGGATCACAGACCCAGGCACATGACTCATCACGCGACCATCACCGAGATCAACTCGTCCACTGGCGGTCAGACGATCTTGAAGTTGGCGCCAGACCGAGCAGAAGTTCCGCCTGACCGTTACTTTGCGGAGCCCCCTTACGGAATCGAACCGTAGACCTTCTCCTTACCATGGAGACGCTCTGCCGACTGAGCTAAGGGGGCGCAGCGGCGTCCCGCCGCCCGGTCTCGCCCGGGCGTGCTTTTTGCCGCGCCAGGAGAGCATACACGACACCGCGGCCTGAGGTTTGCCCGTGGCTGGGGCCGCGGGAACTGCGCCAGCGGCCGCGCCCGGCGACGGCACGACGGCCTGGACAGCACGTCGGCCGGCTGCATAACACCCGCTCAGCCGGGGCACATGCCCTACGAAAGCTATCTCGTTACTCCGTGGCAGCGTTACGCACCGGGGCGCTGGTGTCGCTTTCATGAACCTCGGATGGCCGTTAGGACCAGGTATTGGGCCTCTAGGCCGACCGTGAATATTGTGAGAACGTGGGCAGAGGTGAGCCTGCCCGGGAAGCCTAGCTAAGCGAGGTTGCGCAAGTGAGGGCCCTGATACTCAGGCCGGCCGCACTGGGCGCGATAGCGGGATTCCTCTTCCTCAGCGCCAGCACGGTCAGTGATGCCCTGGCGAGTGCCGCCACCACGACGGCCGCCAGCACCGCCAGTGCCAGTGCCGCCTGCAGCACTCTGCCTAAGGACGCTGTGCTCACTGCGACCGCGGCCAGCCCGCTTAGCGCCAAGAAGCACAAGGCAACCCGCAAGGCGAAGGCCAGCAGCCCCAGTGCATCGGCGTCTGAGTCCGCTTCGCCAAGCAAATCAGCCAGCAGCAAATCCGGATCTCCGAGCCCGTCGCCGTCAGTCAGCAAGAAGGCCAGTCCGTCCTCGAGCCCGACGACGACCAGTTCGGGCTCGGCCTCGCCAACCGGTTCCGCGTCGTCGAGTCCGAGTCCGTCGTCGAGCAGTCCGAGCCCGTCACCCTCATCCAGCACCTCGCCAAGCCCAACGCCCACGCCAACGCCTACGCCGACGCCAAGTACGTCACCCTCGCCGACGGCAGCGCAGCTGTGCGTGCGGGTGCAGTCCTTCTCGTCATCGGCGAAAGTCACGGTCGGCCACAAGGCCAGCTTCGTGATCTGGGTCTGGACCACCAAGGCCGCGAGCACCGGGGTCTCGGTGCAGGCTCAGGTGGCGTCAGCGCACGACATCGGCAGCCCGAAATTCACTGTCTGCCCGTCGGCAAGCGGCACTACCTGCAAGGTCGGGAGCATTCCGGTCGGCCAGGCGGACGAGCTCCAGAGCACGGTAGCCGTGAAGTCGCAGGCGACAGCGGGCGAGCACGTTCGGATCTCGGCGAAGGCGACAGCCTCCGGAGCGGACTCGTTCACCGGGTCAGCAGCAGATGTCGTCGTGGCGTCGTCCGCAACGTCGACAACGGCTCCCGACCCCTCGTCCGTGACCCTGCCGGCGCCCGCCACGCTGCCGCCGCTCACCGGAACGGGCGTGTCACCGAGCGACCCCGCGGGCCTGTTCCCCACGGTGGGCGCCTCTCCGGGCGCGAGTCCGGGCTCGCTCGGCCTGCCAACGGCCAGGCCGCGGCCGAACGTGCACGCCGGTGATGCCTCGGCCGCGGTGCCGCTGGACTCCCGGCTGATCGGCGGTCAGCTTGCCGGGCTCGCGGTACTGGCCGGCGCGGTGACGATCGCGATCGCCCGGCTGTCCCTGCGGACTCCCAAGCCACGGCACGGCGGCGCAGCGAAAGGCAGTAACCCGAACGGCAGCAACTCAGGAAGCAGCGACTCAGCCGACGGCGGCCCGAAGTAGCCACCGCAGCAGGGCTGAGCCGGCCGGCTACTTACGAACGACGTGCTCCACGAGCGGCCGCATTGACCGCAGCTCGCGGCCGAGAGCGGCTGCACTCAGCGTCGGCGAGGCGATCAGGCCGAAGGTGTCGTTGTCAGCCCAGGCGCACTCGGCCGGGTGACCGCCGGTCCCTGGCACGCAGGCGGCCTGGCCGCCCAGCGAGCCAGGCCCTGTCACGAACGCGCTCGGCAGCAGTCCGGTGAAGCTGGAGATGAAGGATGAGGCTGATCCCGACAGGTTGCCGCCGACGAAGAGGATGATCAGCGGGCCGGCCTTCGCAGCCGGGCCGGTGCTGTCCTCGTAGACAGCGTCGACGACATGGCTTGCCTCGCCGTTCCCCTTGCGGACAATCTCCGTTCGCAGCGCCTGAGCGCCCAGCCCGGAGGCAAGAGCAGGATTCTGCGCATAAGCCTGGAGCTTGTTCGGCAGCGAGATGCTGTGCGTCGGCGTGCTGCTCCCGCCGAACGGGTGCATGACCACAACCCCGGCAACAGCAACGGCCGCGACCACTCCGCCGCCGACTGCAAGCCGGACCGGATGCCGGACTCTGCGCCGCTTGCGGGTCTTCCTGGCAGCGTCCGCAGTGCGCGGCTTCGCCGGCGCGGCAGCGGTCCGCGCGGTAACGGCCTCGGCCGAGGCGGCACTGACACCGGAGCGCCGAGACGGAGCGCTGACCGGAGCCTTAGTAACTGCAGCGGTACCGACGTCGGGCCCCCGCTCCGGGGCGATGACCGGAGCCGCGCTGAACGCCGCCGTTGCGGCCGCTGCGGATCCGGGCGCAATCGCTGCACCGGGCGCTTCAGCAGACCCGGTACCAGCAGCCGCCGCCTTGCTGTCCTTGTCCTTCCGGCCGCCGAAGCGGCGTGTGCGCTCAGGCGTGGCGGCGCTGGCAGCCGCATCCGGCGCCGGGGCACCGCGGCGCGACCTGGTGCGGGCGTCGGGTGTCGTCGTCAGCGCGGCTGTCTCGGCACGCCGGGCGGCACGGCTGGCGGCGCGGCCAGCCGGGCGTGGCGTATCGAGTTCCACGTCCGGCACCGACTCGGCGGCTGCGCGGCCCGCTGCCGCGAGCGACGCGAGGCTTGCCTGGTCCGGCTGATGCCGGCTCCGGCGGTGGCGCTCAGCGTGACCCGGCTTCGGCGGGCTGCTGATCCCTGTGTCCTGCTGACGGCCGTAACCGCGAGTGCTGTATCCGCCGGTGCTGCGGCCCACGTCGGCCGGGGACGACCAGAGGTCAGCGGGCTCGGGCGAGGCCGACCGGGGCTGCGGCCGGTCCTGGGCGGGCCACGGGTGGCTTGTCGTTGCCGGCCACGCAGCGCCGGCGGCGGCTTCGGGCGCGGAGCCGGGGCGGCCGGCGCCTGGCCAGCGCGACTCAGGCTGCCGGCTCCCGGCCTCCCAGCTCTCGGGCAGCGCGGCCCCAGGCTGCGGGCGGGACGGGCTCGCCAGCGGGCGGCGCCACTCGGCGGGCGCCTGCGGCATGACGGCCGTGCCGTCTTCGGCGGCCTGGTCAGGGCCCGGGCGGCGCGGTGCGCCGCGGGACTCGGGGCGGTCTGCTCCCCGCCGGTCGGTCCACCGGCTGGGCACCGGGTAGTCACGAGCGGGCCATTCGTCCGCCTGGCGGGCCGGTGCCTGGCGTTCGGCCTGGCCTGCGGCCGGGAACGAGGTCGCCGGCGTCTCAGCCGCTGGCTGGTCCGCGGCACCTGACCGGCGAGCAAACTTGCGGCCCGAGGTGCGGCTGCCCCGTTCCCGCTCGCTGTCGGTGGCGGGCCGGTCGGCCGGGCGCTTCGCATGCTCCTGCGCCGGGCCTGCCTCGCCCAGGTAGCGGATCCAGTCGTAGTCAGCGTCGCCGCCGGTCCCGTCGTCAGCCTCGGCGGTGTCCCGTGACCTGCCGCGGCCGAAGCGGCCGCGCTGCGGCGCTGGCATCACGGGCAGCGGGCCGCTCGGGTGCGCAGTTCCGAATCCGCCTGCCGCGTCTGAGCGGTCAGTGTCGGTGGTCACCCGTCCGTCAGTCCGGCCGTCTGGCCCGGTCTCATCGGGATCGGAGTGAGGCCACCGCAGATCCTGCTGGTTCTGCGGCCATCCCGTGGTCATAAGGACTGGTGCTCCTGAGACTGATGCGGCGTCTCTGCCCGATGCCGAACGACTACATCATGCGGCACCGCCGACCGTGACCGCTACGTTATCGAAACTTCGTGTCGCCACTCTGCGTAGCGCGGCGACTGCAAGAACGAACGAGACGCAGGTCAGCAAAACGCTCTCAGGTCTGCCAGATCGGCCCGGAGAATCGCAAAATACCGGCCAGATCGCGCGCGGCGCGGCGCCCGTGCAGGCCGGGACGACCGCCCGGACTCAGTCCGGCGGACGGAGCGCGCGCGAGCGCAGGGCTCGTTGCACCTGGTCACGGCACTCGGCCAGGACGCGCTCCAGGCCGGCCTCACGGGGCGCGGCGGCCAGGAAGTCATCGATCTGCGCGACGAGACCGGTGCTGGCCTGGGTGACCGGGAACAGCGCCCCGGCCCGTGCCACCCGGAGGTGCCCGCCGCTGGCTGACCACAGCTCGGGCAGCACCGCGAAGTAGGCGTCCGCGTACTCGGCCAGCAAGCCCGCCTGCTCGGGCTGGTGGAAGGCGGCGGCGACAGACCGGAGCAGGTCCGCCGACACGCCGGCTGGCTGCGTCAGCAGCTGCCAGGCCGCTGCCTTGTGCCCGGCATCGGGCATGGCGGCCCGGCAGGCCTCGGCGGAGCGGTTCCCGGCATCAGTCGGGTCGCGGCGCAGCTCCGCGTCGATCTCGGCATCGCCGGCGCGGCCGGCTGCGGCCAGGCGCTGCAGCAGCTCCCAGCGCAGTTCCGCGCCGACGGTCAGCCCGGCCGGCGTGGCGCCGCCAGTCAGCAGCCCGGCGACCAGGTCAAGCTGATCCGGCGTGTCGGCGGTCCACGCCAGCAGCTCGGCCCAGGCAAGCTGGTGGTCACTGCCCGGCTCGGCGGCCGCCAGCAGACTGACGGCCGCGCCGGCCAGCTGCTGGCGGCAGGCCGCCACCCGCGCGGGATCGGCGAGGCTGAGAAGGAGTCCATGGCAGTTGTCCAGCAGGCCCTGCAGCGCCGCAACCGACGACTCGCCCGCCAGGCCGCCGGCGACCATCGTGATGAAGGCCGGCACGCTCAGCTCAGCCTGCCGTGTCATGTCCAGCACCGCGCTCCAGCAGACCGCACGGGCCAGCGGATCGCCGAGGCTGCCGATCGAGTCGGTGAGCGTGCGCACGGATCTCTCGTCGAAGCGGGCGAGCGCGTAGGTCAGATCGTCGTCGTTCAGCAGGATCAGGTCCGGCTGGCTGACGCCGCGCAGTCCGGGAACGTCGGTACGCGGCCCGGCGATGTCAGCGACGACCTGGCGGCTGCGGGCCAGGGTGCCAGTGCCCGGCTCCCGGTTGTACAGGCCGACTGCGAGGTGATGCGGCCGCAGCGTCGGGTGGTTCGGCGGCGCCGTCTGCACGATCGCGAACTCGGTGAACGCGCCGCTGGCGCCGACCTCGAACTCGCTCCGCAGGGTGCTCGGCCCGGCCGTCTCCAGCCACGCCTTCGACCAGGCGGCCAGATCCCGGCCGGAGCTGGCGGTGAGGGCGGCAAGCCAGTCAGCCAGCGTCGCGTTGCCGAAGCTGTGGTCGGCGAAGTAGGCCCTGATGCCGGCGAAGAAGCTGTCCCGGCCGATCAGCGCCACCAGCTGGCGCAGCACCGACGCGCCCTTCGCGTAGCTGATCCCGTCGAAATTCGCGATCGCCTCGGACAGGGTCTCGACGCTGGCGGCGACCGGATGCGTGGACGGCAGCTGATCCTGCACGTAGCCCCAGGCCTTCCGGCTGCTCGCGAAAGTCGCCCAGGCGCCGGCGTAGCGGGTTGCCTCGGCGCTGGCCAGAGCGGCGCTGAACTCGGCGAACGACTCGTTCAGCCACAGGTCGTCCCACCAGCGCATGGTGACCAGGTCGCCGAACCACATGTGCGCCATCTCGTGCAGGATCACGCTGGCGCGCAGCTCATTCAGGGTGTCGGTCACCCTGGACCTGAACAGGAGCTGGTCGGTGAAGACCACGCAGCCAGCGTTCTCCGTCGCGCCGACGCTGTACTCGGGGACGAACACCTGGTCGTACTTGGCGAACGGGTACGGCGTGCCGAACAGGCCGGTGTAGTAGTCGAGGCCCTTCCTGGTGGTGTCGAGAATGTCGTCGGCCGCGAGAAACTCCGCCATCGACGCGCGGCACGCCAGGCCCAGCGGGATCACCTGGCCGCCGGGCGTCGTGTGGGTCGCGCGGACAACCTCATACTCCCCGGCAGCGACGGCGAACAGGTAAGTGGACAGCCGCGGTGTGGGCCTGAAGCGCCAGCGGGCAGCGCCGTCACCCGCGGGCTCCCGCGTGTCCAGCGCCTCGTTCGACAGGACGGTCCAGTGCTCCGGCGCCACGACGGAGATCGTGAAACTGGCCTTCAGGTCAGGCTGCTCGAAGTTGGCGTACACGGTCCGGGCATAGGCGGGCTCGAACTTGGTGTAGGCGTAAACATTCTGGTCGGCAGGGTCGACCGCACGGTGCAGGCCGGTGCCGTCGCGCGAGTACCGGCAGCCGGCAACGACCGTCAGCTCGTTGCGCTCCGCCAGGCCGGTCAGCGCGATCCGGCCGTCCCCGAAGGCGCCCGCCGGCTCGATCGCGGTGCCGTTGAGCGTGATCTCGCGGACAGTCTCGGCGATCAGGTCAACGTAACTGGCCGCCCCCGGCCGGGCGCAGTCGAACCTGATCACGGACGTGGACCCGAACACCTCGCTGCCGCGGGTGAGGTCCAGCGTGACGTCATAAGACCCGACGTGCAGCAGCTGCGCCCGCTCAGCCGTCTCGGACCTGGTGATCTCGGCCGCCCGCATCAGCTGCTCCCCCCGGCGGGCAGTGCCCGTGATCTGAGTGCCTTGGCGACCGTATCGCGACCCTCAATCACCACTCGGCCGATCGCCGGATCAAGATCAGGCCCGGCGAGGAACGCGTCGATCCGCTGCAGCAGCTCCGGGGACGCTGACGGGTAGGGGAACAGCGCGCCGCCAATCATCCCGCGCACCAGCTCGCTGTGCGCGGCCCAGATCTCCGGCAGCCGGGTGAAGTACGCCTCGGCGTAGGGCGCCAGCAACCCCGCGTGCTCGGCCTGGTTGAAGGCGCGCGCCATCTCGCTAAGGCTCTCGAAGCTGAGCTCAGCGGTCTCGGCCAGCTCGTGCCAGGCGGCGGCCTTGTGCCCGGGGTCGGGAACCCCGGCCCGGCAGGCAGCCGCGTGCCGCTGGCCAGCGTCCGTGTCGTCGCGCGTCAGCTCGGCGTCGATCTCGGTGTCTCCGGCCCGGCCGCAGATCACGAGTCGCTTCAGCAGCGACCACCGCAGCTCGGTGTCCACCGTGAGGCCGCGAATCTGCTCAGCCCCATCCAGGAGCCCTTCCAGCAGGTTCAGCTGCTCTGCTGTCACCGCCGTCCCGGCAAGCAACTGCGCCCAGGCAAGCTGGTGATCGCTGCCCGGCTCAGCAGCCCGCAGCAGCCGCGCACCCTCGGCCGCGAGCAGTTCCTTGCCGGCCGGCACGAAGGCGGGGTCGGCTATCCGTGCCAGCATGTCCAGGCACGCCGAGTGCAGCGTCTGCAGCAGCGAGACCGATGACAGCTGACCCATGCCGGCCGCGACCATCCGCACGAAAGCGGGAACGGCGAGCTCGCCCTCCGTGGCCATGTCGATCACGGAACTCCAGCAGAGGGTCCTGGCCAGCGAGTCGCTGAACGACCCGATTGAGGTGGTCAGCGTGGCCAGCGACCGCTCGTCGAACCGCGTGATGGCGTAGCCGAGGTCATCGTCGTTGAGCAGGATCAGGTCTGGCTGCGGCAGCCCGGCCAGCGCGGGTACCGGGGTCCGGGGGCCGGCTACGTCCGCCTCAACCCGGTGCGTGCGCACCAGCGCGCCGTCAGCGCGGTTGTACAGACCGATCGCGATGTGATGCAGCCGCAGCACCGGATGCTCGGCCGGCGCCTCCTGCAGCACGGCGAAGCTGGTGAAGGTACCGTCGGCCGCGAGCGCGAAGTCGGGCCGGAGCGTGTTCACCCCCGCCGTCTCCAGCCAGGCGGCCGACCAGTCGGCCAGGGAGCGGCCTGAGCTCGCCTCCAGCGCGGCCAGCAGACCGGACAGTGTCGCGTTGCCGAAGGAGTGCTCGGCAAAGTAGGCGCGCAGGCCGTCGAAGAACTGGTCGCGGCCGAGGTAGGCGACGAGCTGCTTGAGGACCGACGCGCCCTTGGCGTAGCTGATCCCGTCGGCGTTCGCGATCGCCTCGGAGACCGTGGCCGCCTGGGTAGCGACCGGATGCGTCGATGACAGCTGGTCCTGGGTGTAACCCCAGAGCTTGAAGTTCGCGCAGAAGGTTGTCCAGGCACCGGTAAACCGGGTTGCCTCCGCGCTGGCCAGGAATCCGCTGTACTCGGCGAACGACTCGTTCAGCCACAGGTCGTTCCACCACTTCATGGTGACCAGGTCGCCGAACCACTGATGCGCCATCTCGTGCAGGATCACCATCGCCCGCACCTCGTACAGGAAATCGGTGACCTTGGACCGGAACAGCAGCTGCTCGGTGAGCGTGACGCAGCCGACGTTCTCCATCCCGCCGACGTGATCGGCGACATACGCCTGGTCGTATTTCGCGAACGGGTAGTCGCTGCCGAACAGCCCGGTGAAGTAATCCAGGCCCGACCTGGTGATGCCGAGAACATCATCTGGTTCGAGGTACGGCACCAGAGACTGGCGGCAGGCGAGCCCGAGCGGGATGGACTGTCCGCGCGGCGTCGTGTGTTGTTCCCGGACCAGGTGGTACTCGCCGGCCACGATCGCGGTCAGGTAGGTGGAGATCCGCGGGGTTGGCTCGAACTGCCAGACGGCAGCGCCGTCGCCGGCCGGCTCCGGGTCAGGCGCCGGCTGGTTCGACAGCACGACCCAGTGCTCGGGCGCGGTCACCCGGAAGGTGAACTCGGCCTTCAGGTCCGGCTGCTCGAAGTTCGCGAAGACCCGCCGCGCGTCCGCGGGCTCGAACTGGGTGAACGTGTAGATGCGCCCGTCGGCGGTATCGACGGTGCGGCTGAGCCCGGACACGTCACTGCTGTACCGGCAGTCGGCGACCACGCGCAGCTCATTGCGATCCGCGAGCCCGGTGAGCCCGATGCGGCCGTCAGCCCAGGCAGCCACCGGGTCAATGGCGACGCCGTTCAGCGTGATCTCGTGCACCTGCTCCGCTATCAGGTCCGCGTAGGTCGCGGCTCCCGGCTCGGTGCAGCCGAACCTGATGATGGTCCGTGAGCGGAACCGTTCAGGACCTGCGGCCAGGTCGAGAGCGATGTCGTAAGAGTCGACGCGCAGCAGCCGCGCCCGCTCGGCCGTCTCGGACCTGGTGATCTCGGCAACCGGCATCGACATATCCGTCCAAGAGTGGATGACTGGTATTCGAGTAATAACGTATGACAGCTCTCTTTGTCAGCACAACGCGCGCCGCGCCTGCCACTCCCCCGGCCGGGCCGGGCGGGCTACTCTGCCGTGCATGCCCACCATCCTCATGACCGGCGCCGCCGGGCAGGTCGGGGCGATGCTCCGCAGCCGGCTGGCCGCGCCCGGCCGCACCCTGCGCCTGCTCGACGTCGCGCCGCTGACGGCCGGCCCGGCCGAGGAGGTCGTCCAGTCGTCGGTGACCGACCTGGACGCGCTGACGCGGGCATGCGACGGCGCGGAGGCGTGCCGCGGGTAGTGTTCGCCTCGTCGAACCACGCGGTGGGCTTCAGCCCCGCGGCCGCCTTCCCGGTACCTGACTACGCGTTCCCGGCTCCGGACACGTACTACGGGGTGTCCAAGGCGGCCGGCGAGGCGCTCGCCTCGCTCTATCATCACCGCTACGGCCTGGACGCCATCTGCCTGCGGATCCTTACCTGCACGGAGCGGCCGGAGAACGTGCGGTCGCTGTCCACCTGGCTGTCTCCGGGCGACGCCGGGCGCCTGTTCGAGGCGTGCCTGGCGGCGCCCGGGCCCGGATTCCGGGTTGCCTACGGGGTCTCGCGCAACACCCGCGGCGGCTGGGTCAGCCTGACCGAGGCACGCGCGCTCGGCTACGAGCCCCGCGACGACTCCGAGCCGTTCGCGGCGGAGGTCATCGCCCGGTGCGGTCCGCCGGACCCGGCGGACCCGGTGCTGGCTCACCTGGGCGGCGAGTTCTGCCTGCCTGCATTCGACGCCGGCAGGCTGTCATGACAGCCCAAGTGACCGGGCTGCAGACCCGGACGTACCAGCTGCCGATGCCGGTGCCCTGGGGGCCCGGCGTCACCAGCCAGTACCTCATCGCGACCACCGTGCAGGCGAGCGACGGCGCGACCGGGCAGGGCTTCAGCTGGGCGGTGCAGGCCGGAGCGCAGGCGATCCACGCGATGATCGACTCCGATCTCACCAGGTTCGCACTGGGCGGGCCGGTCGCCCCGGCCGCGGCCTGGGACCGGATGTGGTGGCGGCTGCGCGAGGCGGGCGGCGGCATCACCACGCTCGCCATGGCCGCGGTCGACATCGGCCTGTGGGATCTGCAGGCCCGGACGGCCGGGCTCAGCCTGACCGAGCTGATCGGCCGCCAGCGTGACCAGGTACCTGTCTACGCCAGCGGGGTGAACCGGCATCTGGCGCTGGACGAGCTGGTCGAGCAGGTGACCCGCTGGGTCGAGGCCGGCCATACCCGGTTCAAGATCAAGGTCGGGCTGCCCGACCTCGAGGAGGACCTGCACCGGGTCGCGGCTGTGCGCCGCGTCATCGGGCCGTCCCGGCTGCTGATGCTCGACGCGAACCAGCTGTGGGACCTGCCGGCCGCGCGCCGTGCCGCGCGGGCTCTCGGGGCCTTCGACATCTTCTGGCTGGAGGAGCCGCTTCCGGCTGAGGACGTCCAGGCGTATGCCCGGCTGCGCGCGGCCATCGACATCCCGCTCGCCGCGGGCGAGAGCCTGTATACCGAGGCGCAGTTCCGCGACGTTCTGCTGGCCGGGGCGGTGGACTTTGTCCAGCCGAACGTCTGCCGGGTGGGCGGCATTACCCCGTTCCTGCGCATCGCGAGGCTGGCCCGCCTGTTCGACGTCCCGGTGATGCCCCACCTGCTGCCGGACATCTCCGGTCAGCTGGCCATCTGCCTGCCGCTGCCGCCGATGGTCGAGGACATCGACCAGGGCTCCTTCGCGGCGCTCGGTGCCCTGGCCGGGCCGGCCGGCGTCACCGTTACCGGCGACAGCCTGCAGGCGCAGACCGGGCCGGGACACGGGCTTGCCTTCGCCGCCGAGTCACTGCGGGAAGTAGCGCGCTGACCCGAGCGCGCGGTGTCCTGTGCGGCGGCGGTCAGCCGGGCAGCTCGCGCGACCGCAGCGCCCGGTCGATGATGTCGCGGCGCTCGATCAGCACTCGCACCATGGACGGGTCGCGCGGCTCCGCGGCGAGGAACTCGTCGACCCGGCGCAGCAGCTCAGGCGACGCGGCCGCGTACGGGAACAGCCCGTCGCCCAGCAGCCGCCTGATGTGGTCCCCGCGCGTCTCCCAGATCTCCGGCAGGACCTCGAAGTAAGCCTCCACGTACGGGGCCAGCAGGCCGGCATGCTCGGGCTGGCCGAAGCCGGCGGCCACGGCTATAACGCCCTCGTGCCCGAGCTCCTGCGAGCGCGCGACCAGATTCCAGGCTGCTTCCTTGTGCTCGGCATCCGGGATCGAGGCGCGGCTGGCCGCGGCGTGCCGGCGGCCCGCGTCGGTCGGGTCCAGGGCCAGCTCGGCGTCGATCTCGGCATCCCCGGCCCTGCCGGTGACGGCCAGCCGGCGCAGGAGGGCCCAGCGCAGCTCGGTGTCGACGGACAGGCCGGGAACGGCCACCGACCCGTCCAGCAGGCCGGCGATGAAGTCGAGCTGCTCCGGCGTGACGGCGGTCCAGCCCAGCAGCTGCATCCAGGCGAGCTGATGATCGCTGCCCGGCTCGGCGGCGCGCAGCAGCCGCAGCGCGGCCGTCGCGAGCTGCTCCTTGCCCTCCGGCAGCCAGCGCGGGTCGGCTGTCACGGCCATCAGCCGGGCTGCGGTCATGTGCAGGATCTGCAGGACGGAGACGGCTGGCTCCTCACCCATGCCGCCGACCAGGATGCGCACGAACGCGGGCACCGACAGCTCGGCCTGCTGCACCATGTCCAGCACTGCGCTCCAGGCGACGGTCCTCGCCAGCGAGTCGGTGAACGCCCCGATCGACTCCGTCAGCGTGGCCAGCGACCGCTCGTCGAACCGGACGATGGCGTAGCTGAGGTCGTCGTCGTTGAGCAGGATGAGGTCCGGCCGCGGCAGTCCGGCCAGCCCGGCGATCTCCGTCCGCGGGCCTGCGACGTCCGCCTCGATCCGGTGCGTGCGCTCCAGGGCGCCGTCAGCGGACCGGCTGTACAGGCCGATGGCAATGTGGTGCGGGCGCAGCGTCGGGTACTCCTCTGATGCTTCCTGCAGCACCGCGAACGCCTCGAACGTGCCGTCCGGCGCCACGCTGAACTCGCTGCGCAGCGTGTTCGGGCCGGCGGTCTGGAGCCAGGCCTTGGCCCAGTCGCCGAGGCTCAGGCCCGAGCTGGCCTCCAGTGCGCCCAGCAGGTCCGACAGCGTCGCGTTGCCCCACCCGTGGTCGGCGAAGTAGGCCCTGATGCCGGCGATGAAACTGTCCCGGCCGACGTGGGCCACCAGCTGCTTGAGAACGGACGCGCCCTTGGCGTAGCTGATGCCGTCGAAATTGGCGATCGCCTCCGACAGCGTCGGGACGTCACCGGCGATCGGGTGCGTGGTCGGCAGCTGGTCCTGCATGTAGCCCCACGTCTTGCGGGAGCCGGAGAAGGTCGTCCAGGCGTCGGTGAACCGGGTGCCCTCGGCGCTCGACAGGGCCGCGCTGAACTCGGCGAACGACTCGTTGAGCCACAGGTCGTCCCACCACTTCATGGTGACCAGGTCGCCGAACCACATGTGCGCCATCTCGTGCAGGATGACCGTGGCGCGCAGCTCGTACATCATGTCGGTGACCTTGGAGCGGAAGAGCAGCCGCTCGGAGATCGTCACGCACCCGACGTTCTCCATCGCTCCGGCGGCGAACTCCGGCACGAAGACCTGGTCGTACTTCTCGAACGGGTAGCCGGCGCCGAACAGCTGCGTGTAGTAGTCGAAGCCCTGCTTCGTCAGCGTGAACATGTCGGCTGCCTCGAGGTAGTCAGCCAGCGAGGCCCGGCAGGCAAGCCCGAGCGGGATGACCTGCCCGGCGGGCGTCGTGTGGGTGTCGCGCACCAGGTGGTAATCGCCGGCCACGACGACGGTCAGGTAGGTCGAGATCCGCGGCGTCGGCGGGAACTCCCAGGTCGCCGTCTCCGTCCCGCTCTCATCGGCTCCGGCCGGCTCCGGCTCTGGAGCCGGCTGGTTGGACAGCACGACCCAGTGTGCGGGCGCGGTCACGCGGAAGGTGAACGACGCCTTCAGGTCCGGCTGCTCGAAATTCGCGAACACCCGGCGGGCGTCGGCCGGCTCGCAGTTGGTGTAGCAGTAGATCTTGCCGTCGGCGGAGTCGACAGCGCGGTGCATTCCCTTGGAGTCTGCGGTGTAGGCGCAGTCGGCCACGACGCGCAGCTCGTTCTGCTCCGCCAGCGCGGGCAGCAGGATCCGGCCCTCGGCGCACACCTGGTCCGGGTCGAGAGCCTCCCCGTTGAGGGTGATCTCGCGCACCGTCTCGGCGACCAGGTCGGCGTAGCTGCGCGCGCCCGGCTCGGCGCACTGGAAGCTGATCTCCGAGGTCGACCGGAAGACCTTATCTCCGCAGGTCAGGTCCAGGTCGACGGTATAGGAGCTGACCGTGAGGAGGTCAGCACGGTGGCTGGTCTCGGCCCGGGTTATCTCGGCGATCTGCATGCGTGTAGTTCCCTCGATCCTCGAGCCGGCGCTGGCTGTCCCCAAGCGTAAAACACCGCCGGGGCGGGAACGCGCCGCGCCTGCTCCGCCGCTACCCTCCGGGCCGCGGCCTGCCGGGTCTGCCAGCGACGATGTCAAAACTGTGAAAAAACCGGCTGCTACTTGCCGTATCGGACTGTGACGACCGAAGATCTGGCTAGGGACCAAGCGGGGGAGGCGGCCGTGGACGGCACCGTCATATGCCTGGTACGCGGGCCGGCCAGCCGGTATCCCCGCGGCTTCGTGTGGCTGATCCCGGTCTGGTTCGCCGTTCTGGCCGCCGTAGCGCTGCTGGTCGGGAGGAACGCCAGCGGCAGGCTGCCCTTCTGGCTCGGGGTGACCGAGATCGGCGGCCTCGCGATCGCGGCCGTGACCGTCTTCTGCGTGCTGGTGACCGTCCGCAAGCGGGCCTTCCGCGCTGACAGCCACGGCATCGTGCTCGGTATCGCCACGCGCCGCCGCCGGCCGCGGCTCCGCCAGGTGCAGCTGGTCTGGCCGGAGATCGCCCAGCTGCGGATGGTGCCGCGGCGGTACGGCGCCATGCTGGAGATCACGCTCAGCCCGGCCGCCAGGACGGTGCGCCGGCCCGGCATCCCGATGCAGGCACTGCTGCTGCTTGGCTCTCTGGTCCTGCCGCTCGGATTCGGCCGCGGCAGGCCTGCCCTGACGACACCGGCCGGCGATCCGCCCCGCTACCGGCTGAAGGTCTACGACCTGAATCCGGCGCAGCTGCGGGAGGCACTCGCCGCGGTGCGCCCGTCCGCCGTGCCCGTGCGCGTCCTGACGAAGAAGCCGGCGCTCCGCTTCGCGGTCCCGCCGCAAGCGCCGTCTCAGGTCAAGCCAGTCAGCCAGCAGCCCCCGGCCCCGGTTGCCTGAGTCGATCGTGACTAAGTCAGGTGCTCTCAGAGTGGGCGTCCACGAAGCCAGGACGCGCCTTTCCGAATTGCTGCGCTTGGTCGACGGCGGCCAGGAAATTGTGATCGCACGGCGGGGCGAGCCGGTTGCCAGGATCGTGCCGTTTAGCGACCGCCAGCACCGTCTCCTGGGCATCGACGAGGGCGTATTCAGCGTGCCTGAGGACTTTGACGGTCCGTTGACCGACGACGTACTGACGACCTTCTACCGTGAGCCACGGCCTGGTCGTCCGCCGTCTATCAGGGACGTCTAACGGCCGTCACAGCGCCGGAATGACTGCGGTTATTGCCAGATCTTGACGGTTACTTCCCCCGCAGGACATCTGGCCGTCGCCTGCTCGTTGGTGACCTGCCGCAGACTCGCGGCCATGACTCGCATCACGACTCCCGCTAAAGTCCGCATTCCCGCTGCGGTTCTCGCGCTCGGGGCCATCGCCCTGGCCGGCTGTTCCTCGGCCAACAGCTCGACGACAGCCTCCAGCTCAGCCAAGGTCCCGCTGGTCGTCTACTCGGCCCAGGGCTACGACTCGGCAATGACCAAGGCATTCCAGAAGGCCACCGGCATCCAGGTCAAGCTGGACGACAACTCCACCGGCCCGCTGCTCACTCAGATCGAGGCATCCAAGAACAACCCGCACTGGGGCCTGCTCTGGGTCGATGGCGCGACCGCCTTCGCCGGCCTGGACACCCAGGGGCTGCTGCAGAAGGGCTTCGAGCCCAGCGTCAAGTGGAACAGCCTCGGCACCGAGTCGCTGCCCGCCGACAAGAGCTACACCCCGACGGGCGTCACGCTCGTGGCCGCGCTCGTCTACAACAAGACCAAGGTGACCAGCCCGCCCGCGACCTGGCAGCAGCTGCTGTCCCCGCAGTGGAAGGGCGACGTCGGGATGAACGACCCGTCGCAGTCCGGCCCGACCTACCCGTTCATCGCCGGGATGATGAACTACCTCGGCGGCGTCAGCCAGGGCGAGGCGTACTACGCCAAGCTCAAGGCCAACGGACTGATCATCCACCCCACCAACGGCCCGACTCTGCAGGCCCTGACCAGCGGTCAGATCAAGCTCGCGCTGGTGCAGAGCTCCGCCGGCATCGGCGCCACGTTCGGCCCCGGCAGCGACCCGAACCTCGCGGTTAAGTACCTCAACCCGGTCACCGTCCTGCCGAGCGCGATCGGCATCGACGCCAAGGCGCCCGCCGCCGAGCGCGCCGAGGCCGAGAAGTTCATCGAGTTCGTTCTCTCGCCGGCCGGCCAGAAGGTCATGCAGACCGGCGACCCCTACGGCGACTCGCTGTACTACCCGGTGCTGCAGGGCGTCAGCCCGCTGCCGGAACTGCCGTCACTGGCCTCGGTCAAGACGCAGACCATCAACCCGTACACGTGGGGCCCGCAGGAGGGAACCATCAACACCTGGTTCGACTCCAGCATCGTCAGGTGACGCCCTCCCACTCGCCCACGGACGGCGGCGCGCGGCGGCACGGGAGATCCCCACGTGACGATCACTACTGAAGACACGGGCGCGCCCCGTCCGGCGGCTGCCGGTCCCGGCCGCCCGGGCCCCTGGGGCAGGCTCGCCCC